>Ga0307505_10002234_pt1 | contig 13778 bp, 14 predicted proteins | sample 23_S_MG_FD_202183 | JGI IMG/M metagenome (GOLD analysis project Ga0307505, IMG submission 202183) | Soil microbial communities from Populus trichocarpa stands in riparian zone in the Pacific Northwest, United States - 23_S | ecosystem: Environmental > Terrestrial > Soil > Riparian zone > Trees...
CGACAAACCGACTTGATGGGCGGCGTAGGTCACTGTGCCGTAGAGCAGAACGATCTTGGTGTAGAGGATAATTCCTGTCTGTTGAAATATCCGCTCGCCGGAGACCGACGCGCCAATCTGCCAGGTAGAGCGCAAGAGATCGCGCCGTACTGTATGTGGTTTCTTAAAGATTTTTCGGCAGGCCCAGAGGAGATAGGCCACGCCTGTTCCTTCTGCGAGACCCGTCGCGACGGCTGCTCCGGTAATACCCCAGGCAGGGAAGCCCCAGAGTCCGTAGATCAGCGGGTAGGCGATCATCAGATAGAGGAGGTTCACTGCGATCAAGGCGTACATGGGAGTTTTCGTGTCTCCGGTGCCTTGCATAATCGATGAGAGAACCTGCAAGAATATGGCGCAGGGGATGACCAGGAAGATGAAGTTCGAATAGGGCAGGGCCAGTGTGATCACGTCGTGTTCGGCACCCAATAGCTCCATGGTGACACGATTGATGGATAATCCGAGTACGACCAGCGAGCAGGATATGATGGCGGCCAATCCGAGGAGATGCGTGGCCGCTTCTCCAACGTCTTTGGTGCGGCGAGCGCCCCACAGTTGGGCGATGAGGACGTTTGCCCCCACCGATAATCCTGAGACGAGCGTGGTCGCCATGAAGGCCAGCAACTGGCCAAGTCCGACGGCTGCGATGGATGTGGCGCCGAGACCACCGACAAGGAAGACGGCGATGATACCTTCGGTGCGTTGGAGGAGGGTGCTGACCGTGACCGGCAAGGCAAGGGTCAGAACGGACTTTCTGATCTGTGTAACACGGGACGCCATGGCCGGCCATCCTAACAGGATGGAACGTGTCGCGCGAATCGCGAGACTTGCGAGAAAGGCGCGACATGAACAGATGGGATTCCCATCTCGTCTCGCCGGTCTCGCCCGTCCCGCACGGCTCGCTTACCATGAGGGCTAGACAAACATGTGTCAGCCCGATTAGTGTCGTCTCATCATGACTGATCTCAACGATCTCTCACCGGTTCCGCTTCCGAAAGCCCCGCGCCTGTCGAAATCAAAATTCCTGTCCGGGCTTCAATGTCACAAGCGTCTGTATCTTGAAGTTCATCATCCCTCTCTCGCGACCAAGCCGGATGCGGCGACTCAGGCGATGTTCGATATGGGAACAGAGGTCGGGGAGTTGGCCCGGAGTCGCTTTCCCGGCGGGGTATTGGTGACAGCGGGGTATCGTCAGACAGAAGCCGCTCTTGCGCAGACAGCTGAGCTGATCCGGGACCTCACGGTACCGGCGATTTTCGAAGCCGCGTTTATGCACAGTGGGGTGCTCATCCGCGCCGATATTTTAGCGCGTGTCCTGACTACGGAGGGCCAGCCTTGTGGCTGGCGTCTGATCGAGGTCAAGTCTTCTACGAAGGTCAAAGATGTGCATCTCGAAGATCTCGCTGTTCAAAGCGAGGTGATATTGGGGGCAGGGCTGACGCTCGTCTCCGTCGGTCTCATGCATATCAATACCGGGTATCTGTATCGAGATGGAGCCATCGATCTGACAGAGCTTTTTGCAATTCAAGATCTGTCCGAAGCTGTGGCTCAACGGCGGGCTGCGGTGCCAGAGCGGTTGGCCACGATGAATCGCATGTTGCTCCAGACGCAACCCCCTGCCATTGAGCCGGATCGGCATTGTCATACGCCCTACGAGTGCCCCTTCTGGGAACATTGCACTCAAGATAAACCGGCGCGGTGGATTCATTATTTGCCGGGATCGAAACACGTGGTCGGTCAATTGATTGAGCTGGGGGTGACGACGATCGACGCGATTCCAGTCGGCACAAAGCTGTCGTCGGTTCAGCGTCGTGTGAAAGAGAATGTCGAGTGGGTGTCCGAGAAACTCGGCCCTGTGTTGAAGGCCGTGCAGTATCCGGTGCATCACCTTGATTTCGAAACGATCATGTTAGCGGTCCCTCGATTCTCGGAGACGAGACCCTATCAAGCCCTCCCGGTTCAGTGGTCGAATCACATTGAACAGGCAACCGGTGAGTTGCGCCACGAGGAGTTTCTGCACAAGGATATGAGCGATTCTCGGAAGATTCTTGCCGAGTTCCTGCTGGAATCTCTTGGAGAACGAGGAAGTATCTGTGTCTACTCATTCTATGAACAGTCTGTGATCGAACAGTTGGCCGAAGCGCTTCCTTCGTTGCGCGCCGCTCTCCAGGCACTATTGAAGCGTCTCTGGGATTTGCACCCAATCGTGCGCGATTATTACTATCATCCACAATTTGACGGCTCCTACTCGCTGAAGAAGGTTCTTCCTGCTCTCGTTCCAGCGCTCGCTTATGACGATCTCACGATCAAAGAGGGAGGGCATGCAGCCAGCGAATATTATCGTATGGTGTTTGTCGAAACGGATTGGGTCGAGCGGGCGACGATTGAAGAGGCCCTGCTGCGATACTGCGCGCGAGATACCTTGGCGATGGTCGAACTCAGACGTGCCTTGAAGGACAAGACGGAGATGAAAGGCAAGACGGAGTAGGCTGAGGTCGAGGTTAAGGATGAGCGAGGATCAGATCTTTTCTATCTCAACCTTAACCGTAGCCTCAATCTTCTAGAAAGCCGCCGGCGCGAGCCGGCTTGGTTTGGCGGAGAGGGTGGGGATCGAACCCACGGTCCCGTTGCCAGGACAGCAGTTTTCGAGACTGCCCGATTCGGCCACTCTCGCACCTCTCCGCATGGTAGAACTCGTCTCACGCCAGGGTAGGGTTGGGGCGGATGTATTGTCGCTGCGATCAGCTGTGGAGGCAGCTTACCTTGGGGAGTGCGATTTTTCAATCGGTTTTCTTTCCGCGCGAAGAGCCAGTACGCTGGGCAGGCCAACGGGATTGATAGGGCTTATAGGAGGGTATTGGTGAATCCAGCTATAGGGCAGCCAGTCATTGCCTTTCCGTCCATTGAGTTGATTACAACGGCCGACTGGTCTGTGCCGATTGGGATGGAAGATCGAACCATTCGTGTCTGGGGCTTCTCGCTCGACGGAAGCGAGTCTTTCGTGGAGCAGTGCCGTCCTTGGTTGAGCGAAGATGAACGTGGGAGGGCGGTGCGGTTCATCCGTCAGCAAGATCACGTCCGTTTCATGCTTGCGCACGGAGGGCTCAGAGCAGTGCTCAGTCGATATCTTGGGATCGCTCCGGGTGCCGTAGAGCTGTCTCGCAGTGAAGCAGGCAAACCCTTCGTGACGAAGGAGGTACGAGGTCAGTCCGCAATCACGTTCAATATATCCCATGCGCATGGCCGTGCGCTCATCGCGGTTTCAAAGGGGCAGGAGGTCGGAGTCGATCTCGAACGAATTCGTGTGGACGTAGAGGTTGCGAAACTTTCCGAGCGGTATTTTACTCCCTCCGAACATGCCGCCATCATGCAGTTGGCTCAGGAGCAGCGCGCAACGAGATTCTTCCGTTATTGGGTTGCAAAAGAGGCGGTGCTCAAGGCGCAAGGTATCGGACTTCGGGCGTTGAGTCAGTGCGAGATCCTCATGGGGGCGGACGGAGCCGGTGCAGAGGTTCTAGTCCCGGCGGGCTCTCCGCTCGAACACAATTGGGCCGTTCGTTTCCTTTCTTGTGACGAGGGATGGGAAGCGGCAGTGGCCGCTCGGGGAGTGGATTGGAAGATCGTTGTTTAGTTTGTCTGGTCTGTCTTGTTTATTTGGTTAATCAGACTAACCAGATAGACCAGAGAAACCAGATGAACCAGACAAACCCTCACAGTTTTCGCACCCTGCTAGAGCGGCGCCTCGCGGAGTTCCTTGAAAAACTTCTGAAGGAGGGCCTGACTCTCCTGTTCGAGAACCCCACCGGTTACGGCGACCCGATGGTTCAGCTTCGGCTCTGACGGCAGGTCGAACAGTGATCCGCATGCTCCGGCTCTCGGATCCCATGCCCCAAAGACAACTCGTGACACCCTCGCCAAGATAATGGCGCCGATACACATCGAGCAGGGTTCTACGGTCACGTAAAGCGTCGTGTCGGTCAATCGCCACGTTCCCAGTACAGTCGCCGCCGCGCGGATCGCAACAACCTCCGCATGGGCCGTGGGGTCCTGCCAGAGTTCGCGATAATTGTGCGCCTGCGCCAGAACCCGGCTGTCTTGAACGATCACAGCGGCAATCGGTACTTCGCCGGCGGCCGACCCCCGGGTCGCTTCTTCCAAGGCCATCTGCATGAAGGTGAGGTCCTGTGCGTATTCATTTCCTGCCACTGTTGTCTCCTTAGCCTCATTGTTCGCGCGAGACTCGCGAGACTTGCGCGAGAAGCGGGACGGGTGAGGCGGTCTGAAGGCTGAAGTGTTCGGACCTTCGAATCCAGAATATCGAACTTCGTGTCGCGCCTGTCGCGCTTTTCCCGCCAGTCTCGCCCGTCTCGACGGGTCACGATCGGCTCAAGAGATACATCGGTCCGGTTGGCTGTGGACGGCCGCCTGCGGGCTCAAGGCTGACGGCAAAGGTCTTCGCATCCGTGAAGTTCAAAATCTTCTTGACCAATAGGTGGGCGGTCTCTCCGGTATCCATCTGAAAAGTCCCGATGCTGATGGGTTTGTCGCGAATGGCCCATAGCTGATAGGTCGTGCCGGCGGGACATTCCGGCAGGTTCACGGAGTAGAGCCAGACTTTTTGGGTACGCGAATCGTACAGCAGAACTCCCGCGGCCCGTTTCGCCAAATCTGATCCGGTGAGGGAGACGGCCTTGACGTTGGGGATTCGAAGGAGTGTAGCTAATTCGTCTTGCGGAGTTCCGGGGACGGGCGTGCCGCCTTGCCGGCTGAGTTGCGCGCGAGCCTCTTCCAGTTCAGCGTCACGCAGGCTCAACTGTTCCTTGGTTTCCGTGACTTCGTGTGTTCGCTGTTGGAGTTCGTTGCGTAATTCCGCGAGGGTCTTGGCTTGGTCGCTGACCTCGCGTTGCATCGCGGCAAGCTTCGTTGATTTTTCCTGGATCGAGGCTTCGAGGTGCTGAATGTTCGCTGAAGTGATGGAGCGTTGTATCGACACGTTCCATGCGAAATATCCGGCAACCGCCGCGATCACGAGTGCGATTAAACCCAAGGCCCAAGGCAGTGATGACGATCGGGCAGGAGTGATAGGAGGAAAGAGGTTATTCATCCACTCGCCCGGTTCCAGACTCTGCCGGGCCGGTTCGTTCGGCGCCGCTTCAGCTGGAATCGGTACGGGATTTCGTTTGGTCATGATGGTGGATTTGAGTGAGTGCGGAGGCTTGGTCGGACTGAGAGCGAGCGGAAGGAGGGCGGCGATGGATTGATAGTCCTTCAGCGCATTGTGACAAGAGGCGCAGCCGGAGAGTAAGTGCGCTTCCAGCGCCTGTCGCTCGATCCGATCCAGCGCGCCTGCCGCATACAAGGGAACCGATTCTTCTAGCGCCTCATGCGTCATTGGAGTTCACCATGGTTCCCCCACTGTTGGAGGCTCTCTCGGAGTCTGGACATTCCCAGCTTGATCCGTGTCTTGACGGTCCCCAGCGGCTGGTTCAGCCGCGAGGCAATCTCGGCATGGGAGAGTCCTTCGTAGTAGGCGAGTTCAATCGCTTGTTGCTGTGCTTGCGGTAGTCCAGCCACCGCTGCCTCGACTGCAGCGCGCAGTTCTTGATCGGCCTGCGTTTCAAACGGGCTAGGACCGGGATCGGCCACCTCCGCAGCGGTTCCGGCTTCCAGCGAGTTCGTGGCCTGATAGCCTCGTGAGGCCCTGGCCCGTAGCCGGTCGATGGCTCGACTCTTGGTGAGGGTGATCAACCATGCGACTGGGGTTCCCCGCCCGATGTCATAGCGGGAGACCTTCCGCCAGACTTCCCAATAGACATCCTGCAAGAGTTCCACCGCTTCTTCGCGATTCCCCAAGATCCTGAGCGCCAACGTGAACAAGAGTGTGCTCGAATGGTCATAGAGCTGGCTGAACGCCTGCTGATCGCCTTTGACCACGCGGGCCAGCAAGCTCGGGTCGATCATCGAGGTGGTGTGTCGCGAAGGTTTGTCCATACCGTGAGCAAGGTGTGAGGGAAAACCCGAATCACCTCAGGCCCGCCCCGACTATAGCATCCTACGGAAGGCGTGAGCAAAAGGATGTATGTTTTTGCAGGATGCTGAAAAAGCCCGCCAGCGCCACAGTGTGTGGTGCGTGAAGTGCGAGACATGCGCGAAAGGCGCGACGCGAACCGATTGGATTACTGCCTGGTCTCGCCCGTCCCGCCTTTCCTGCTCATCTCGCGGGCCAACATGGTTTTTCCCGCAGCCTGCTAGGTTGTTTGGCGCTCACCGAAGATTCGTCGGAAGAACGCCTCCAGACCGGCGTCTTGGAGAGATTGGCGGAGCAGGAGCGATTCTGTAGCCGGGTCGTATTGAGCCAATCGCCACGGCCCCAGGCGGAGTACGAAATGTGTTGGTTTCTGTCCGGTGGAAGCCGTGAGGAGTCCGGCCATGTGGGGATACATTCGGAGTGTGAACGAGGCGACCTTGGTATGGGAAGGGAGAGACTGGAGTGGTGTGGGAGTCAGGACATCGACTGTGGCTGTCCAGCGGAGCAATAGGGCCAGGATAGGCTGGAAGAATGAGAATCGCGAAAGGACACGAATATTCCTGATGACTGAGCGGATGACGACAGTCCGAATGCGACTTGTGAGGTTGCGTGGTTGTGCTGCGGCTGATGTCATGCGTGGGCGTTGTCCGAGAGATACGTGAGTGCCCGCCCGGACCACTCCCGTGACCACTCCGATCACAGCGTTTGGCTGGATGATTTCACAGGCGCCTTGCGTCGCGTCGCCCCTTGTTGAGAGCGTGCCTTGAGAATCAATGGCGGTGATACGGTGGCAGACGAGCAGGGTGTCGTTTCTGAATACCACGATCGTGCCTACGGCGAGGGTGGTCGGATGACTGAGCTCAAGCCTGTCGCCTGCTTGAATCGTCGGCGTCATGCTCGATGACACGATACGAGGCACGGCCATGTTATTGAGGAGAGGGAGCTGAAGCGCATCCGGCAAATCCTGCGCAGAGAAACGACCATCCAAGGTGAGGGGAGGTAAGAGCTGAATCACGAGGTCGTCCTTGCTGTCTGGTCACGGACAAGCCGGACCACCATGCGAGCGATCAAAAGGTTTGCCGCTCGTGCCAGTTGCCACCATCTGGTGATTGTGGTGAGCCGAGGCCGCGTCACACCCTCATCCCCATATCGATATGCCAAGAAACGCGACGAAGGGAAGAGGGTGCGGCGAAGCCAGGCGAGCCTGCGCCCTGGCGGTTGCGTGATCCACAGTAAAAAGTGTCCGAGTTCCGGGATGGGCTGAGTCGTCACCAATCGCCGGAAAAGAAACTCGAGTGTCTGTTCAGCCATGGTCGCCGGCGCGAGCTGTTGGATCACGGCAGCAGGAATTCCTCTTGCTGAGTTCGACAATGCCAACTGTCGCAGGCCGTGGTAGAGAGGAATCTTGAGGTGCCGCCGGCTGGCCTCCTCAATAAGTGCGGGCCAGTGGAGCGGTTCCTTCTCGATCAGCAACTGGAGATCGGTGAAAAAGGAAGGGGAGAGGTGCCCTCGGTGAACGACCGAATAGGCGATCAGATAGAGCAACAGGTCGTTGGAGCCCAGTTGCTTGACCGTCAGCCGGCCGAGTGGTCGAGTTCGGGCACGAGCCCACAGCGCGGCAAGGCCCGCTTCGTCCAGGTACCAGAAATCCGAGACCAGATCCAGGGAAAGTGCGGATCGGGGCGAATAATAGGCCGGGTTGCCGTCGATCTGCTGCGCAAATCCAGCCTCGATCAGCAGTCGATGAATCGCGGTGAGGTCCCGTTCATGGACCAACAGATCCACATCGGAGAGGGGCCTGGTCCCGCGCATTCCATAAAGCCGTGAGAGCAGATCGGCCCCTTTGAGAACGATAAACTCAATACCCTGTTGCTGGAGCGTCCGGCCGACGACCTCATACTCGTCGAGCAGCCGTTTGTTGATCAGGCTGACTTGGGTGTAGGCGTCAGCGAGGTTTTCGAGGGTCGAGGAGAGCATAGGCGCGCTGTTCCAATTGAGCCCACTCTTTATAGTGCGGAAGGCACGAACTCATGTCCCCTGTTTCTAGCCATGCATCGCTCCGGCCCTGGCGGCAGAGGGGCCGCACCTCACAGGTCGGACATTCGTAGCGGTCGCTCGGGTGCGCCTGGTCGACGGTCCGTTTGAGGATGTCCCATCCTTCTTTCACCGTGCCGGTTCGGAGATTATAGCGAGGGATAGGAAAGGCAGCGCAGAGGTTCATTTCACCATAGGGAGTAATCGCAAACCGACTCTGACCGCAGGCGCATTCGATAAAGGATTGTTGTGTAGCACAGGATTTCTCTTGGATATCGGTCCACCGGTGAGGGAGCAGTTCCTGGTCGATCCGCGTCATGACGTCCGGGGCGAGTCGATATTGCAGCGGCGTTCGATCGCCGGTGATGCCGGTCATAATCTCCAAGGAATATTGGAACTTCATGTGCAAGGATTCCACCAGCTGCCGACAGGCGTGGATCTCTTCGCAATTGATGGTCGTCACCGGCATCCGGACGACGACGGGCAACGCGGCAGCGGCAAGATTGAGCATGCCCTGTCGAAATTGCCGATAGGAGCCTGGGGTCGCGGTCATCCGTTCATAGACCGCTTCGGTTGCGCCATAGATCGAGACGTTGATCTGAGTCGCACCGACTTCTTTCAGGAGGTCGGTGAATAATGGAGTGACGCGGGTGGCGTTGGTCATGAAGTGAATCATCAATCCCTGCCGACGCGCATGCCGAAGAATATCGCCGATGTCCGGCCGCACGCTAGGTTCGCCGCCGGTGAAGGTCACCACCAGCACTCCGAGGTCGGCAATTTGATTCAGCAACGCGCACACTTCGGTAGTGGTGAGTTCATGTGGCAGCGCGCGGTGGGTGGGGTTGTAGCAATGAACACAGTGGAGATTGCAGCCGTAGGTCAGTTCGAACACGACGCCTTCAGGCCGGCGAGACGCCGCCGATCGAGTCGAGAGTCGGTCAAGGAATTCACCGGTAGGCATCACATTCACGACGTCACCGCAGTAGAGGTTGCGCACCGGCGTTGGATATATTCCACCACGCTCGGGTCTTTGGCAAAGGCGAGACTTCTGCACGGCACGCGCAGGATGACGTCATTGAGGAATTCCAGCGTGGACTCCATTGCGGCGCGATCCCAATGGGGAAGAAAACATTGTGGAAACACCCACGCCAGCACGGCGCCGGCAGCCATGCGTTCGATGCGGTGTGCATTCCCATGACTGATGCAAAACAGCTCAGTCAGGGACCCCGCCTCGTTCTCGGCATAGGCGCCGCTGCCGATCCAAGGTGTCCCGTGCATGACAAACTCCATGCCGGTTTGCCGGATAATCATCCGTTCATCGCTCAGCACTGATAACCCACGATCGGCGAAGAAGCCGGACAGCGTGGATTTGCCGGCGCCTGAAGCTCCCGTAAAGATATATCCCCCGGTGGGTGAAAGAATTCCCGCTGAGTGGAGCAGGAGCCCGCCTTCTCTCGCGACTCTGGTCAGCAGGCAGACTTCGACGATCGGATTGATGATCTTCATCGGCACCCAGCCCAACACCGAACCACTCAGTTCCCCGCGCATCCATACCCGGACCGTGGAATAGTTTTCGGCAATGAGCGCGCGGGCACAAGGCTGGTGCGTCCGGGTGTCCAGAGACTCCAAGAGTAACCCTCCGGCAGTCTCGTAGAGACGCCAGAGGCCGTGGCAGGCATCGAAGCGCAGTGAACCGTGCGAGAGGTTCGGAAGTTCTTCGACGAGAATAACGGAAATTTCAATGTCCGGCTGGTGATCGGAAAGGTTAAGGAACGCACTGAACGGATGGAGCGGCCAGCTAATGCACGGGACGTCCAGGGGCTCTGTCAGCCTGATGCGATAACCTGCTATCTGAAGATCGATTCTCATTGCCGGAAAATAGTCACGAAGGTCGTTGGCCGCTATCCCCCGTCATTCCGCCGGCTCTTTTGCAGGCGCCGCTTCTACACAAAAGATCTGTTCCTCCTGCCATGGGATTCATCGCCAGCAAACTGCAAGCGGAGAGGATGGCCTGTTCCTGATTTAACTCGACACGGAAGAGCTGTGGTTGACTATACCGTTTTTTCTCAGTCATGGTGCGTGTCTACCTCCATCTGCGACTTAGACAGGGGATGTATCAGCGTCCTGCGCAGCGTCGATTGCGCTCGTGCCAGAGCAACATCACAATCGTATGGAATGGGAGATTCGGCTGTGCCGCGTTCCCATCGCGCGTCCGAAGGTTTCTTGTCGCAAAACACATGGACCTCGCAGCTGCGGCAGGGCGATTCCTCCTGGTATCGTAATTCCCGGATTTCCCGGAACAACATATCAACGGCGGCAGCCAGCGGATACGTTCGGAGCGACACCCTCCGTTCGTATTGCAAGGTACACGCGCCAAGTTCGGCCCAGGCATTGATATGAATCGTGTCGGTTCCACAGCCGCAGCGATAGAGACGGTCTGTGTCGGGGGCGCGCAAGCCGGCGGAGGCGCCGCAATGCCCCTCATTCTCATCGGCTGCCGGTTGATCACCGTGCAGCGCCGGAACGTCTTCCGGAGCGATCCGATAGCTGAGCGACGAGAGATCGCCGTTGAGCCGTGGGGAAAGCGACGTCGTCACCCCAAACTCCTGCCCGAACGACTCCACGAATTGCCTGATGGCCGGCATCTCGTCTCTATTCCAGTTCATCGCTTTCGTTTTCAGCATAAACGGCAGGCCGCCCGCGCGCAACATTTCAAGACCTCTGATGAAGGCGCGAAACGATCCAGGAACCTGGGTGAACCAATCGAACGGTTCTTCCGTCACAGAGTGACAGGAAATATCGATCGTGAAGGGAGGCATCCGCCGCAGCCGCTCGATGATGGCCTTCGTAAAGAGCGTGCCATTCGTGTAGAGCTGGAGCAGAAATCCTTTGCGAACGGCGGCGTCATAAATTTCAAAGAAATGGGGATGCATGAATATGTCGCCGCCCGTAAGATTGAGCCATACGACGCCCAGTCGCTGCATCTCATCGAGCAGGCGATAGATTTCGTCGAGAGTCAATTCGCGCGGAAAAAATTCCTTGCTGTTGTACGGATCGGTGTAGCAATGGCGGCAATGGAGATTGCAGCGATAGGTCAGTTCAAGTTGCGCTTTGATCACGGACCGGTTGGCGGCGGCCTGCTCGTGGATTCGTCGGCTAAAGGCGCCATACTGGACGGTTGGAATGGTTCTCTCGTTAGACATGATGCATCCTGGGATGGATGAGGGCCGGTTCCTGAGACGTTTTCCAGTCGCAGGCGAAGGCCTGCAGGGCTTCGAAAAACCCCGTTTGAAATGATCCCGTTCGCAAATCGTAACTCTGCCGCCGATTCCCGGAGCACAGTTGCAACCGCCCATAGGCGTCGATATGAAATGCGCGCATGCCGCTCCGGCACGGGGGTGCTTCCAGGGAATCACGCTGGCAGGCATCTCGCCATAAATCCGGATCTCGCTGATTCAGATCGGCGAGATCCGGTTCGGACAACGCATACTGAAACGGGCCGGCCCCGCCATCGAGTTCCGGACGGATCTCTTCACCGAGCTTGTACCCGACCGTCTCTAGCGACGCGGCGTATCGTTTGACGTCGAGGATCTCCCGCTGATTCAGCGTCATCGCCGTGCTTTTGAGGACCAGAGGGATCTGCCGGTCGAGGAGGAAGCCGATCGCCTGAAGGCAGCGATCGTAGGAGCCCTGTCCCTGGGTAATGCGCTCGAATGTTTGGCGGGTCGTTCCATGCAGGCTGATTTCAATGCGATGGGGTCGTAATGCAGCGAAGCGATCCGCATGCGCCTCCGTGATCAGAGTTCCGTTCGAAAAAACGGTCACTAGGAAGCCGCAGCGGACGGCATGCTCATACAGCTGGAAAAAATCCGGGCGGGCGAGTGGCTCGCCGCCCGTGAGGCAGAGTTCCAGCGTCCCTGCCTCGGCCAGCTCATCCATGATGCGAAGAAATTCGGCCGTGCCCAACTCCTGACGAATCGCATCGGGACGATTGAAACAATCCGTGTAGCACATGACGCAATGCAGGTTGCAACGGCAGGTGACCTCCCATTGACAGGAGTAGGGAAAGCGCTCGGGGAGGTGCGTGAGCTTATCTTGTGCAAGCATACGTCATCCGGTCACTTCCTCGACCGCCCGGATGGAGAGGAGGTCGTCAAGTAACGACGTGAAGTCCTTGGCCAATTGGTCCGGCTCGACTTCGTACTCGCCGCAGAAGTCGGTGACGATTTCCTGCGCCATGCGCCGGCCGTCGATTCGATTCCACAGCGCCGCCCCGGTTTCGTTCAAGACATAGATGCTGTTGGCTTCGGCTAATGTCCGTCTGATGGGAACGAGAATACATTCGCCGGCCACGTCACGCTGCACGTAGTCCGGGTGCTTGATGTAGATCGAGGTGGGAGTCATCGGTGCCGGCAGGATAGCAAATCCTTTGCGGGCCTTCTAGGGCTATTTTGGGGAGGCGCTCAGCACGGCTCAACGGATTGCGAAACACCCATTTCGACAAGGCGGAACTTCGATTACGAGGGCCAGGAGAGCACGGCGCATCCTTCTTGCCAGAGCAGCTGGTTGACCGTGGCGCCTGCTTCGCGTAATTCCGACCTGATTTCTTCTTCATCGGCGAACGCATGGAGAAAATGGTTCTGGGAGCAGGTATCGCCCAATTGATACGATTGATTGGCTCCGGGCAGTGTCATAAGACGGAGGTTGAACGTGTGAATGAGCTGGTGCGTTCTGGTCTCGATTTCCCGAGTAATGAGGAAATTGAGCACCAGCAGTCCCTGTTTGTTCATGCATGCGCGGAGACTTCTGAGCCACGCTTGCCGTTGCCGCCGGCCGGGTATGGAACTGTACATGATGCCGGACATGAGGACGTAATCAACTCGATCAAGGCCGATCGGGATAGCCAGGAAATCTGCTTGTGCGAACAGGGGATGCGCGTCTCCGGCCAGGGCTTGCTGAGAAGCAACACATAAACTCTCCCGGTTGATATCGATGCCCACGACCTGAAAGCCGCGCTGTGCCAGCGCGATGGATTCACGGCCCACGCCGGCTCCAAGCACAAGGATGGTTCCCGATACGATCTTGTGACATGCGAGTACGCGTTCTTCCCAGTTTTCTAACGTCCACCGGTAGGAGTCCTTGGAAAGACGTGCAGCCACACCCTGATAGTTGTCCTCATAGTGGTTGCGGATCAGTTTCGTCAGCTCATTCGGCGGCAGCACTGCCGGGAGAACTTCGGCGAGGAGTTGTTGAACACGGGAAACACCCCCTGCAGCCCGGTCGCAGATCCAGACGAGAATGATCATAAAGCGAGCGAGTAAGCGCACGGGCCGTGTTCCCTACAAGCGAAGGTCATCGGTGCGGTCGTTGATCGGCGCCCTGACGTGCCTGAGTTGCCGCGCGAGGAATGTTGCCGCCTCGGCAGCTCCGATTGGAGGCGGCGGTAAAGAGGGCAGCGGTGTGGCCAGGGCTTGCTGCAAGGCCGGCTCCCATCGGCCTTGCAGAAAGTCATCGACCGACAATTCGACGCCGCGTCCATAGCGATGGAGATACTCGACCAGCGGCGGCTCATCGGCAAAATTGTATCGGCGGACATACACGACCGGCTGACGGAGCGCGACCGCCTCAACGAGGGTGCCGTAGCCGGGTTTCGTCATGATGATATCGACGGAGGCGATCA
>Ga0307505_10002235_pt1 | contig 13770 bp, 10 predicted proteins | sample 23_S_MG_FD_202183 | JGI IMG/M metagenome (GOLD analysis project Ga0307505, IMG submission 202183) | Soil microbial communities from Populus trichocarpa stands in riparian zone in the Pacific Northwest, United States - 23_S | ecosystem: Environmental > Terrestrial > Soil > Riparian zone > Trees...
ACAACGATGTCCGAAGAGGAATTTCTCGGCCGGTTGGAGATGGCCATTGATGGCACGGGCGGCACGACGTTGCAGCCCCTGCACGACCTGACACCGCTCGCCTGGGAGGTTTCAGCGCCGTAGTGCCACCGCTGATCTTCCGGAAAGGCCTCGACCTCAAGCACGAAGTCGCCGGCGTACTCGCGTCGAGCTATCGCAGCGAACTCGTCGATCTCGTCAAGAACAACGGTTTCCAGTATTCCTCGGGACGCCTGACCGTCCATCTCGCACGCGAGTTCGGGTTCTGCTACGGCGTCGATCGCGCGGTCGACTATGCGTACCAGGCCCGCGTGCGATTTCCTGACCGGGTCGTATACCTCACCGGCGAAATCATTCACAACCCGCACGTCAACGGGGAGCTTCGCGCGCAGGGCATTCGTTTTCTCAGCGACGAAGGTGAATCCATCGATCGGCTGAATGCCGATCACGTGGTGATCCTGCCGGCGTTCGGCGTCACGATTGAATTGCTCTCCACGCTCCAGCAACGGGGTTGCACGCTCGTCGACACCACCTGTGGATCGGTCCTGAACGTGTGGAAGAACGTGAAGCGGTACGCAGAAGAAGGCTTCACGTCGATCATCCACGGCAAGTACCGGCACGAAGAAACCCGTGCCACCGCATCCCAGGCATTGAATACAGGTGCCGGCCAGTACCTCGTCGTGCTCGACCGTGAGGAAGCGGACATCGTCTGCGAGTACATCCGCTCGGGTGGGGATCCCACGGAATTTCGGACGCGTTTCGAACATGCTGCGTCGCCAGGATTCCATCCAGACCGCGACCTCCAGCGCGTAGGTTGTGCCAACCAGACCACGATGCTCAGCTCGGAATCGCTCGAGATTGGCGGGATGATTCGCGCGGCGATGCGGGACCGCTACGGTGACGCAGAGCTGCCCGTGCGCTTTCGGGCGTTCGATACGATCTGCAGCGCGACGCAAGACCGCCAGGATGCCGTCGTGGCGCTTCTCGATCAGCACACGGTCGATCTGATGCTGGTCATCGGCGGCCTGAACAGCAGCAACACTTACAACCTCGCGCGCATCTGCGCGGAACGGGTTCCGACCTACCACATCGCGGATCCAGCCAGCCTCCTATCGCCCGACGAGATCCGCCACAAGCCGGTCGGAAGCTCGTGCGAGACCACGGCCACCGGCTGGATCCCGAGCGGGCTGGTGACGATAGGGTTGACGTCCGGGGCCTCGACACCCGACAACCTGATGGGTATCGCCATTCACCGTCTGGATGAGCTGGCGAACGCAGCCCCATAGGCCCGGTATGCCCGGGTCGGCCGGCCGCGCGAGCCCGGCGCCGTCCGCCAGGGCCCTGATATTCGTATCTACCTGTAACCATGGCAGTAAACGGCTCTTACGAGTTCGACGTATTCTCAGACAGGCGAGCTATGAAGGTCTCCAAATTCTTCGCACAGAGCGTCGTCGCGGCGGTACTGTTGGCGGGTTTCGCCGATCCCGCCCTGGCACAGCGCGGAAAGTGGTGGAATGACGAGCGTTTCCGGACCGAATTGGGGCTAACCCCAGAGCAAAGCGCCCGACTCGAGGAAATCTTCCAGAAAACGCAGCCCGTGCTGCGCCAGCGCATGCTGGCGCTCGACGCGGCCGAGGAGGAGTTCGACCGGCGAGTCGAAAAGGGCGACGACACCTCCGTGATGGATTACGTCGGGACCGTCGAGACGGCTCGAGCCGAGCTCAACAAGACCCGCACGGTGATGTTGCTTCGGATGCGCCGCAGTCTGACCGCCGACCAATGGGCCAAGTTCACCGCCCTCGCCGACCAGCGGCGACAGCGCACACCTGCGCGGCGCCAGCGCTGAGCGGTGCCATACGTCGTTTCATGATCATGATGAACACATGTTTTCGCTCGCCTGCCCGAAAGCTCCTTCCTGGGTTGGCTCGTACTGCCGCAGCCCTGGTGTGCCTGACGACGGCACTCCCTGCGTTCGCCCAGGACACCACCGAACGTGCCCGGCTCGACGAGATCGCGCGCGTCGCCGGACAGCAATTCATCGTCGCCAAGACTGAAGCAGAGGCGAACCAGACCCGTCCGACGGTGCCGCCGCTACCTCCGGGCACGTCAGTGGATCTGACGCTCCAGGAGGCCACAACCCGTGCACTGGAACGCAACCTGGAATTGGCGGTCGAGCGCCTGAACCCGCAGACCTTCGACCTGAACATCGCGAGGATCATGGCGGGGTATCGCCCGACCTTGACCTCGCAGTTCGGCCAGCGCGCAGTCGTGCAGGCACCCACGAACCAGCTCAACGGCGGCACGATCGTCCAGAACGACACCACGACCTACAACGCTGGGATCGCGCAGTCGCTGAAGTGGGGCGGTGGCAGCTTCGCGTTTCAGTTCAACAACAACAAACAGGTCACGTCGAACATCTTCGCGAACTTCAATCCGACGTTCACGTCCAACTTCAACCTCGCGCTCACCCAGCCTCTGCTGCGCGGCTTTTCGATCGATGTCAACCGACAACAGTTGCGTGTGACCGCAATCAACCGCGATATCTCCGAGATTCAGCTTCGGGGGACGATCGCGACGACGCTCGCGCAGGTCCGCAATTCGTATTTCGAGCTGCTCTACGCGATCGAGGCAACCGAGGTCGCCCGCGGCTCCCTCGCCCTTGCCGAGAAGCTCGTCGAAGACAATCGTGCCCGCGTGGAGATCGGGACGATGGCGCCCCTTGACGTCGTTCAAGCGGAAGCAGAGGTCGCAACCCGTCGACAGGTTGTGGCCACCGCCGAGGCGACATGGCGGACGTCTGAGCTCTCGCTCAAGCGGCTCATCGTCAACGGCACCGACGATCCGCTCTGGCGAGCCTCGCTGAACCCCATCGATCGCCCCGTGTTTTCTCCCGAGCCTCTCGACGTCGAAGGTGCGGTGCGCAAGGCGCTGGACAACCGGACAGACCTGGAACAGGGCCGCCGACAGATCACGGCCAACGACACCACGGTCGCCTTGATGCGCAATCAGCAACTGCCCGCCGTCGACCTGTTGGCCAACTACGGTGCGCAGGGGCTGGGCGGCACCCAGTTCATTCGTCAGGGCTCTGGCCTCGGCAGCACCATCATCGGAGAGATCCCGGGTGGATTTCCTGACGCGCTGCGCACGCTCACTGCCCGCGACTACCCCACCTGGAACGTTCAGGTGAATGTGGCCTATCCGCTCGGTGCCAGTGCGGCGGACGCCAACTATGCGCGCGCACGGGTGCAGCTCAGTCAGTCGGCCGCGCAGTTGCGAGCGCTCGAACTCCAGGTCGCCACGGACGTCACCAACGCCGCCCTGCAGGTTGAAAGCGGGCTCACGCGATACGAGGCGGCACTGGCCGCACGGCAACTGGCGCAGACCCGGCTCGAGGCCGAGCAGAGCCGTTTCGACGTGGGCCTCTCCACGAACTTCTTCGTGGTCCAGGCACAGCGCGATTTGGTGACGGCTCAGAGTTCTGAGCTACGCGCCCTGCTCGACTATCGCCGCGCGCTGGTGGACTTCGAGCGCGCTCAGGAGGCGCCAGCGAACAGGGGTGCCGGCATCACGACCATCAATGCCGGTGGCGGTGGCGGTGGCAACTAGGTTGGCTCGAAAGTCCGGACGGTCCCGTAACACATGAAAAAAGTCGCGCTCGTTTTCGGTCTTATGCTCGCGGTGGGCGTCATCGCGTTCTACACCGGTCAATCCAGTCGCCCGCCTGCCGAGGCGCAGGGCGGCGCCGCGGGTGGTGCCGGTGGGCGAGGCGGCGGCTTCGGTGGGGGCGGGCGCGGGCCAGCAGGCCCCATGACCGTCGAAGTCGCCACGGCGCAGCGCGGCTCCGTCATGCAGCAGCTCGTCGTCGTCGGAAACCTTGTTGGCGACGCGACGGTCGCGGTCGTACCCAGGGCGGCCGGACGTCTTCAGGACGTGTCGGTCCGGCTTGGCGATCGCGTCTCGCGCGGACAGCGCATCGCCAAGATCGAGGACTTCGAGCTTCAAGAGCAGGTCAAGCAGCAGGAGGCGGCCCTCGAAGTGTCGCGTGCCACCATCCGGCAGCGCGAAGCAGACCTGCAACTCGCCGAGACCAACGCCGAGCGATCGCGCAGTCTCTTTGCGCGACAGCTTCTGCCCAAGCAGACACTCGACGACACGGAATCCCGTTACCAATCGGCTGTCGCCCAGCTCGATTTGGCGCGCGCGCAGAACACCCAGTCCACGGCGCGGCTCGACGAGTTGCGGATCAACCTCGCGAACACAGTGATCGTTTCGCCGGTCAATGGTTTCGTCGCGCGCCGCGCCGTCGATCCCGGCGCCTTCGTCGGTCAGAACGCACCGGTCGTCGACGTGGTGGACATCGGCCGCGTCAGATTGGTCGCGAACATCGTCGAAAGGGATCTGGATCAGCTCAGAACGGGCGATGACACGATGGTCGAGGTAGACGCCTTCCCGGGTGAGACATTCGTTGGACGCATCGCCCGAATCGCTCCCGTTCTGGACCCGGCGACGCGGACAGCGTCGATCGAGATCGAGATTCCCAACCCCGGGTTTCGCCTGAAGCCTGGAATGTACGCGCGGGTCACGGTGACAACCGATGAACGAAAGGACGCCTTGGTTGTCCCAGCCAACGCGGTGATCGATCTCGGAGGCCGGCGCGGCGTCTTCCTCGCGGCGGAGAACGACACGGTGTCGTTTAGACCGGTCTCGGTCGGCATCGACCAAGACAGGCAGATAGAGATTCTGCAGGGCCTTACGGAAGGTGACCGCGTTGTGACCGTCGGGGCGGCGGCCCTCCGCGAGGGCGACCGGGTGCTCATCGCCGGTTCGGCCGCAGGCCGGAATGGAGACGATGCCCCAGGGGACGACGGCCCTTCACGGGCGACCGACTCCGCGCGTGAGCTTGTGGACGCTCGCGGTGCGGGAGTCAACCGGACGAACGGCGGAACGAGCGCTCCTCTCGAAGGCGCTCGCCGCAGCGGCGGTGGCCGGCGCGGCCAAGGCGCCGCTACACCTCCAGGGTCGCCGACGCGGTAGGTTAGTTGGTGTTTTGACTTCTTACTTTGACTTCCTACTTTTGACTTCTGACTTTCTACTTCCGACTTCGATAAAGGGCCCTTCATGAGCATTCCTCGCCTCGCCATCCACCGGCCCGTCACGATGTTCATGCTGAGCTCCGTTGTGGTGCTGCTCGGCGCTATCTCGCTGACGAGACTGCCGGTCGATCTGATGCCAGAGTTCGCGCTGCCGACGATCAGCGTGAGCGTGAACTACCCCGGTGTCGGGCCGCTCGAGATCGAACAGCTCATTACACGCCCGCTCGAACAGGCTGTCAGCGCGGTCGCCGGACTGGAGCAGGTCACCTCGTCGTCTCAGGAAGGTCGCAGCCAGGTTCGGTTGAACTTCGGCTGGGGGACCGACATGAGCGAGGCCCTGGACGAAGTCCGGACGCGCGTGGACCGCGTCCGCGGGCGAATGCCCGAGGACGCCGAGGCGGTCCAGATTTTCAAAGCCGACTCCAGCGCCCAGGCAATCATCAACCTGGCCGTCGAGGGAGACTTCGACCCGGTCACGCTTCGTGAAATTGCACAGAACGAGCTCTCCACACGGCTCGAGCGCGTTCCAGGCGTGGCGGCGATTACGGTCAACGGGGGCCTCCGGCGTCAGATTCACGTAGAGCTGTCGAGGGAGAAGATCACCGCCCTCAACCTGTCTGTGGACAGGGTGGTCCAGATGCTCCGCCAGGAGAACCAGAACACCCCCCTCGGCGAGGTGACGCAGGGCGATTCCACGTATCTCGTCCGGAGCCAGGGCGAGTTCACGAACCTCGACGACATCCGCAATCTCGTCGTCATGACCCGTGACGGCGTGCCGATCTACGTGCGCGACGTCGCGGAGGTCATCGACGCGACCGAGGACCGCCGCCAGTTCCTCAGAATCGATGGACGCCCGGGCGTCCGCATGAGCGTCAACAAGCAGACCGGGGAGAACACCGTCGCCGTCGCCAACGGGATCAAGGCCGAGATGGAGCGGATCAACCAGGAAGTTCCTGGAATCAGGATGCTGGTGACGAACGACCAGTCCACGTTCATCGATCGGGCCATCAAGAACGTCCAGGAACACGCGCTCCTGGGCGGTGGACTCGTGGTGCTGATCATCTTCGCGTTTCTCCGCGACTTCCGCTCCACCTTGATCGTCTCCACCTCTATTCCGGTGTCGGTGATCGGAACATTCGCGCTCCTCTACTTCGGCGGTTACACGCTCAACACCATGACCTTCGGCGGCCTTGCGCTGGGCATCGGCATGATCGTGGACGCCGCCATTGTCGTACTCGAGAACACCCATAGGCACCTGCACATGGGCAAGGACAAGATGACGGCCGCCATCGATGGCAGCGAGGAGGTGTGGTCCGCGATTCTCACGGCAACACTGACCCACATCGCCGTATTCATTCCTCTCCTGTTTCTCTCGGGAACGTCGAGCATTCTTTTCGGTCAGCTCTCGATCGTCGTCATGTTCTCGCTCGCGATGTCGCTCTTCGTCGCGGTGACGATCGTCCCCGTGTTGTGCTCCCGCTGGCTGACCACGCCGGAAGAAGACGCCGCGAGGACGGGCGTCATGGGGCGCTTTTATCTGGCCAGCGAACGCTTTCTCGACAGCGTTGATGAGATGTACCGAAAGGCGCTCCACGTGGCGCTGGCTCACCGGCCGACCGTCATCGCCGGCGCCGTGGCATCAGTCTTACTCGCTGTGTTCCTCTATCCGCTGCTGTCGACGGAGCTGCTGCCCCAGACCGACGAGGGTGAAGTCAACGTCAACGCGGAGCTTGCGATTGGAACGCGCGTCGAGCGGACCGAAGCCGTCATGCTGCGTCTCGAGGAGATGGTGCGGGAATTCGTCCCCGAGGCCACGACTGTCATTACGAACGGGGGCGGCGGGGGCGGCGGCGGCTTCGGCGGAGGGGGCAACAGCAACCGCGGGCAGATCAACATCAAGCTCGTGCCCAGGGACGATCGCGAACGCACGAGCGATCAGATTGCCCAGGAGCTCAGACGCCAGCTCTCCGGGTTGCCGGGCGTCGTCGTCCGCGCGAACCCGGCCGGCGGAAACTTTCAGCTGAACTTCCTCCTGGGAGGCGGCAACAACGACAGCAGACTCGCACTCGAGATTCGAGGCGATGATCTCGACGATGCCCGCCGAATCTCGCAAGAGGCGCGCGTCATGATGCAGAACACGCCAGGCATCGCCGACGTGCGCCTGGGACGCGACGAAGGTCGTCCGGAGATCACGATTCGCGTCGATCGCCCGAAGGCCGCGATGCTGGGGATGACGCCCCAGAGCGTCACGAGCACGATTCAAACCAACGTCGCCGGTACTCAGGCGGCGCAGTTCCGGGAGCGCGGCAACGAATACCCCGTTGTGGTCAGGCTGCGTCAGGCCGATCGTGAAGGCATCGCAGACATCGGCGACGTGCTCGTCAGCACGCCAACCGGACAGGTCGTCCCCGCACGTAACCTGCTTGCCGTTGGACGCGACGCCGGCCCCGTGCAGATCGATCGCAAGAACATGCAGCGCATCACCCGCGTGAACGCGGACATCGAGACGAGCCTCAGCGAGGCGATCGCCAACGTCGAGGCGCGACTCGACCAGGTGCGCGTGCCGCCGGACTTCGCGGTCGGATTTGGAGCAGAAGTCGAGGAACAGGCGCGTTCGTTCCGGCAGCTTCGGTTGGTGCTGATTCTGGCGGTCCTGCTGGTCTACGCCGTGATGGCGTCGCAGTACGAATCGCTCCGCGACCCGTTCATCATCATGTTCTCCATCCCAGTCGCAGGCCTCGGCGTGGTTGGGAGTCTCCTTCTCACCAACACGTCGTTCAGCATGCAGGCATACATCGGCGTCATCATGCTGGCCGGCATCGTCGTCAGCAACGCGATCCTGCTGGTGGACTACATCAATACCCTGCGACGCCGCGACGGCATGTCGCTGCGCGAAGCCGTCGAGATCGGTGGTCGCCGACGACTCCGTCCGATTCTCATGACCTCGATCGCCACCATGCTCGGTCTGGTGCCCATGGCAATCGGCCTCGGCGAAGGCGGCGAGTTGCAGGCGCCGCTCGCTCGCGTCGTCATCGGCGGTCTGCTGGTCTCGACACTGGTAACGCTGGTGCTGGTCCCGGCGGTCTACACGCTGTTCGAAGAGGGTTGGGCCGGGCTACGCAAGGGCGCCACGCATTCCTAGCCGGTGGCCGGTGTACGAAGTTCTTCCTCTCCGATGAAGCCGAGACGTCGGGTGATCTCGAGCTGGACCTCGCCCTGCGATCCAAGCGCAACGTCCAGGTGATAGAGAAAGGCTCGTATGTTCGATGCGATCGAGACCGCCGCGCGTCGGATTTGTGCCGTCAGACCGACGGTTGACGCGCAGGCTGAAGCCTGCGCTCTACATTGGTCAGAGTGACCAGGGCCCACTAACTACCGGCTACAGGCCAAGAGCTAGCTCCCCCACCGTCCGTCCCGTCACAGGGTCAATCCAATCCGCAGCGATCTCAGATAGCGGACGCAGTACGAACGCGCGTTCACGAAAGCGGGGATGCGGGACGATCAACCCGGATTCGTCGATCACGGCGTCTCCGTACAGGATGAGATCCAGATCGAGCGTTCGCGGTGCACCAAGATGGGGTCGAACACGCCCGGATCGACTTTCGATTGCCAACAAAGTGTCCAGGAGATCGCGTGCAGTCAGATCGGTTACGCCGACCGCTGCGGCATTCAGAAAGCGCGGCTGGTCGCCAACGCCAACCGGATCGGTGTCGTGAAAGGTCGAGGCGTGAAGTTCACGAACGAAGGCGGTGAGTGAGGTGAGCGCCTCGTGGAGATAGCGCTCCCGATCGCCCAGGTTGCTGCCGAGGGCGATGGCGACGCGGACCAGCGGGTCCAAGTGCACAGTTCAAACTTTGAAGTTACGACTTGCCCGCCTACTCCATCCACCGCGCTGGGAGGACGCTTCCCCGTCGCACGGCATCCGACGTACGCCGGCCCAGCAGGTCCTCGAACCCCGCGGCCGCCTGCTCGAAGAGCCGCTGGTGTTCGCGCGATTCTCCAAGAACGACATCGAGCATGATCCGGTGGCGCGCGTGCGTCATCGCGGCCACGCGAGGGCGCCAGCGAGTCATGAACTCCCCCAGTGTCCGCGCATCGTCTTCGAGGATGGCGCGAAACGCCGTTGCGCCGTCCCCCTTTGCGCGTTTCGCCTCCGCCGCGGGAACGACCATCGTGCTCGATGCTTTCGGCTGGGTAGCGTCCAACTCGGCGAGCGCCGACTGCAGCCACGTGAGGTGCGTCTCCTCCCGGCTGATGACGTACTGATAGGTGTTGTTGAAATCGTAGTGGCTCACGACCCTCGCCCCGGCCTCATGACGTTCGAGGATCGCCAATCGGTCGGCAGCAAATTCCGTCAGGATGTCTTGAAGTTCGTTCTGCTTCACGTGTGACTACGCCTTCTGTTTCTCTTTGCAGACGATACAGACCCGCGTCCATGGGATCGCATTCAACCGTGCCGGAGCGATCGGCTCCGAGCAGTCTCGGCACACGCCGTAGATGCCCTTGTCGATCCGTTGGAGGGCCTCCTCGATAGCCTGCAAAATCTTTGCGTCTGTCTCTTTGAGCTTCAGGTGGATGTGAACCTCATTGGTGCCCGTCGCCTGATCGGCCATGTCGCCCTGACGGCCGGAATTGTTCTCCATGGTCCACTGAAGCGGCTTCGCGCCAGGCCCGCCGACGAGCTCACCGCGCTTCTGAAGCAGCGCTTCCCGGTAGGTCTCCACGTTCATGAACTCCACTCTCCAGGATCTCTGATCTTAGCTTACTCAGCACGTAGGGTCGCAAGCGGCTTGTGCCGCAATACGTCGAGGCTGGCGAGCACTCCGACCGTCGCGACGATGACTGATGTGGCGATGATGCCGACGACTGTGATGGCGGGCGTCGCTTCCCAAGGGAGATCCAACGCGTACCGGGCCACGCCCCAGCTGAGCGCAATGGCGCCGAGACTGCCGATCGTGCCGGCGATCGCGCCGAGCACTCCGTATTCGAGCACGAGCATCGAGACGATCAATCGGCTGCTGGCGCCCAGCGTTTTCAGGATGGCCGCTTCGTAGACGCGACGAAACTTCGTCATCGACACGGCGCCAACCAGGATCAGCACGCCACTCAGGAGCACGAGCGCGCCCACGACCGTCACCGCTAACGTGACGTTGTTGACGATGGCCTGTACTGTTTCGAGAATTTCGCGAAGGTCGATCACGGACACATTCGGGAATCGGGATACCAGCGACGACTGCATCGCTATCCGTTCGTTCGGGTCCCGCGGCCCTTGAAGGGTCGAGATATAGGTGTGAGGAGCGCCGTCGAATGTGCCGGGGCGGAATACGAACATGAAGCCGCCCGCGCGAAAATCCTGCCAGTCCACACGGCGCACGCTCGTGACGCGCGCGGTAACGATCCGCCCGAGGACGTCGAACTGCATGTGGTCGCCAACCTGGATGCGCGAACCAAGACGAAAGTTGCCGTCGGTATCACGGTCGGAGAACCGTTCCTCGATCGACACTTCCGGCTCGCCCTCGAACGGCCCCTCACCCCACCATTGCCCATCGATAAGCTCCTCGTTGCGCTCGAGCTGAGACCGATAGGTGACGGTGTACTCGCGTGCCAGGCCTCGACCACGCACCGCCTCATAGCTATCCAGATCCATGTCCTGGCCACGGACGGCCACGACACGCGCACGTAGCGTCGGAATGATCTTGGGAGCGCCACGAGATCCGGGCACCTCCTCCAGGAACGCCTGGACCTGCTCGCGCTGGCTCTGCTGGATGTCAATCAGAAACATGTCCGGTGCTTCTGGCCCGGCCTGGATGGCGAAGTCTCTGAGCAAGTTCACCTGCAGCGTGCGGACGCCCAGGATGAAAAAGGCGCCCAGCCCGACGGCCAGCAGGATCACCCTTGTCTGATTGCCCGGCCGCGCGATGCGCAACACGGCTTGCCTCAAAGCAAACGACCGTGCGTACCGAAGCGGTTGAATCGCACGCACCAACGCGGTGCCCGCGAGGTGCAGCACGAACGCGGTCGCGACGAAACCACCGGACAGCATCAGCCCCACTTCGAGAGAGCCGGCCTGCCATGCCGCGACGGCCACGAGCGCCACGGCCACCCCGGCCGTCACCGCCCACTTCAGCCAATCAATCCCGGTCGGCGGCGGCGCGTCATGTCGCAAGAGCAGTGAGGGCTTGACGTGCCGTACGTCGAGCAATGGCACAAGTGAAAACAACATCGACACGAGGAGGCCGATCGCAAACCCCTGAACGACGGCGGCGGCCGTGAGGCCGAACTCCACGCGCATGAGCTGGGTGAGGTCGCCCACGAACGCTGGTACGGCAGCCATGACCCCAGCGGCGAGCACGACGCCTAAGGCGCTGCCCGCCACGCCAAGGAGCAACACCTGGGTCATGTAGATAGCGAGCATCTGCGACGAGGTCGTGCCGATGCACTTGAGGATGGCGATGCTCTTGACCTTCTGCTGGACGAACACGCGCGTCACGCTCGACACGCCGATGCCCCCCAGAATGAGGACGACGAGGCCGACCAGGCTCAGGTAGTTCTCGGCCCGAGTCAGGTTCTCGCCCATCTGGTCCTCTGAGCGGCGATACCAGCGCACGTTGACGAACTCGTTCGCGAATGTCTCTCGAAGGTCCTCGACAAGCTGCTCGCTCTCGTCATCCGGAACGCGGAGAAGCTGTTGAAATGAGGCCCGACTGCCAAACGCCAGGAGACCGGTCGATTCGAGATCAGCACGGTCGATGATCACGCGAGGACCGAGCGTGAAGGCTCCGATTCGACGCCCGGGTTCGGTGGTGATCACGCCGCGAATCTCGAACGTCTCGGTGCCTATCTGGATGTCATCGCCGACCTCCATCGCGAACTGCGCCAGCAGCTCGGGACGTACCAAGGCGCCGCGGCCGGCCACGAGTGCGTGCGTATAGGCGCCTTCACGGAGCACCAGCGATCCGTACAACGGAAACTCCGGGCCCACGGCCCGCAGCTCCACCATCCTGCTCGCGACCCTTAGCGGGTCGGCGGGCCGGACCATTGTGGGAATCTCGGCGGCCTCCGAACGCAGCGTCACACGTCCTGTGCGTTCCTCTGCCTGGATCGTTTCGAGGACCATGTCGGTCCAGGGCCTGTTGGTTTGCAGCGCGACGTCGGCTCCCAGGAGCGTTCGGGCTTCTCCGGCAAGCGCGACACGAACGCTTTGAATGACCGAGCGCAGCGCGACAATCGAACCGACACCGATCGCGATACAGACGAAGAAGAACAGTAGCCGCTTCCACGACGACCGGATTTCGCGCCACGCCATTCGCAGAACGAAGGTCATCGAAGCGCCTCGGCCGGCGGTGCAACCGGCCGGCCATCGCGTAGCACGAGTCTCGTGTCAGCCAAGGCTGCCAGCTCGACATCGTGAGTGACCAGTACGAGTGTCGAGCGTCGCGTTTGCCGCACCGAGAGAAGAAGGTCGATGATGTGCCGGCCAGTCGACGAGTCCAGGTTGCCCGTGGGCTCGTCGGCGAGCACGATCGGCGGATCGTTGGCGAGCGCTCGCGCGATCGCCACACGCTGCTGTTCGCCCCCGGACAACTGTGACGGGTAGTGGTGACCACGATCCGACAGCCCCACTTCGTCCAGCAACTGCCGCGCGCGCGCGACGGCGTCGCGCCGTCCCGCGATCTCCATTGGCACCAGGATGTTTTCGAACGCGGTCAATGCAGGCACGAGGTGGAAGAACTGGAAGACGAAGCCGATCTTCTCGCCGCGCAATCTCGCCAGCTCGTCTTCGCCGAGAGTGGTGATGTCGACGCCATCGATAAGAATCTGGCCCGTGCTTGGAGCATCAAGGCCGGCCAGCAGGCCCAGGAGTGTGGACTTGCCGCTGCCTGACGGCCCCACGATGGCGACGAACTGGCCGGACGCGATCGACAGGTCGAGCGAGTGCAGAATCGTCAGGGGACGGCCGCCGCTATCGACCGTCTTCGACACGCCGCGCAGATCGATCATTGGTCGTGCTTCTCGAGGAGCGGCTCGAGCACACCCCAGAGACGCTGCGCGATAATCGTCGCACCCTCGGCGTTCGGGTGGATTCCGTCCGGGTTGTTCAGCGACGCAATGCCCGCGACGCCCTCCAGAAAAAACGGCACGAACACGACATCGTGCTCATCGGCGAGATCGCGATAGGCCTTCCGGAACTCAGCCGTATAGGCCGCGCCGTAGTTGGGGGGGGCCTCCATGCCCGTAAGGACAACGGTGACGCCGCGATGCTTGGCTCGCGTGATGATCTCGTTCAGGTTGCCTTTGAGCTGTGCAACCGGGAGGCCACGGAGACCGTCGTTGGCACCGAGCTCGAGCACCAGCACGGCCACGTCACCCTGGATCGACCAGTCCAGCCGGCTCAGCCCACCGGCTGACGTATCTCCCGATACCCCGGCGTTCACGACCTCGTAGCGGAAGCCCTCCGCCAACAACCGTTCTTGAATCAATGAAGGGACTGCCTGCTCTCGGGGCAACCCGAGCCCGGCCGTGAGGCTGTCACCCAGAAACACGATCCGCGCGCGTGATCCCTCTGGCTCTGGCTGGGGACGGACCGCCGCACCAGTTGCCGCCCGACGGTCCGTACCGGACCTCGGCGGCTCCGATTCGGAGCACCCAGGAACGACTG
>Ga0307505_10002236_pt1 | contig 13764 bp, 12 predicted proteins | sample 23_S_MG_FD_202183 | JGI IMG/M metagenome (GOLD analysis project Ga0307505, IMG submission 202183) | Soil microbial communities from Populus trichocarpa stands in riparian zone in the Pacific Northwest, United States - 23_S | ecosystem: Environmental > Terrestrial > Soil > Riparian zone > Trees...
AGCGCCCGCAGCATGAGGTACGGATTGCGGATCGCGGGCAGGGCGAAGAGCTCCCGCCGCCAGGCGATCACCAGGAGAGCTACCAGCAGCGCGAAAATCCCGCGCATCGCCACGATCTCGGATACCGGGAGAAACTGGGCGGCGAACTTGGTCGCAGCGTCGTTTACGGAAAAGAATGCGCTCGCCCCGACCATGGCGAGGATTCCGCGGTAGTTCGTCGAGTGACTGGCCATGAGTCGGGCGTCGTCGAACTTTCGTTACCGCGAGACGACGAGCGCGGCGATGAAGAGGGCGGCCGCGGCAAGTGCCGCGGCGCTGCGGACATGGTTCCACCACGTCCAATCGGTGAGATAGCGAGTCCACAATTGCGCGCCCTCCGCGCTCGTCGCCTTGATGGCCGCGAGTGCGTCGTTCAGCGGAACGTTGAAGACAATCGTGACGAGAATGGTCCCTACGAGATAGAGCAGGCTGCCGGCAAGTGTGTAGCCGGCGCCCGGCTGTTGCCAGGAGAGAAAGGAGCCGATCGCGAGCACAAGGCAAAGTGCAGCGGTGCCGAACATGGCCCCCATGAACCATGCGTTGAAAACGGCGACATTGATCGACTGCATCGCGGTAATGCCGTGGGTCGGCGCAATGGTGCCGAGCGCGCGCATCACCGAAGTGGAGAACGCATAGAAAATACCGGAGACAAGAGCCGACGCGAGCGCTGCCGCAAACGTCAGCGCGAAGAGGGCGTTGGTGAGCATGTCCGTGGCTAGCCGCCGGTCATACTCATATGGCGGGCGAGAGCAGGGCGCTTCGTTCGCCGGTCGATGACGAAGTCGTGCCCCTTCGGCTTGCGCGCAATTGCCTGCTCGATCGAGGCCTGCAGTAGATCGTCGGCTTCGGAAGCGCGCAGCGGTGTGCGCAAGTCGGCGGCATCTTCCTGCCCGAGGCACATGAAGAGGGTACCGGTGCAGGTGACGCGGACTCGGTTGCAGCCTTCACAGAAATTGTGGGTAAGCGGAGTGATGAACCCGAGCCGTCCGCCCGTTTCCTTCACCTCGACATAACGGGCGGGCCCGCCCGTGCGATAATCGATGTCTTCGAGCGTGTAGCGGCTGCCGAGGCGCGCGCGCACGAGCGAGAGCGGAAGATATTGGTCGACGCGTTCCGTGCCGACATCGCCGAGCGGCATGACTTCGATCAACGACAGATCCATGCCGCGGCCGTGCGCCCATTCCATCAGCGCCGGAATTTCATCTTCATTTTCGCCCTTGAGCGCGACCGCGTTGATCTTGACGTGCAGGCCGGCCGCCTGCGCCGCGTCGATACCGGCGAGAACCTGCTTGAGATCGCCCCAGCGGGTAATGGCGTGGAATTTCTGCGGGTCGAGTGTATCGAGCGAGATGTTGATGCGCTTTACGCCGCAGTCGGCGAGCTCCTGCGCAAAGCGGGTGAGTTGCGAGCCGTTGGTCGTCAGCGTCAACTCTTCCAGCGCGCCGGAGTCGAGGTGGCGCGCGAGCGAGCGGAACAGCACCATGATGTCGCGCCGCACGAGCGGCTCGCCGCCCGTCAACCGCAGTTTCTTTACGCCTCGCGTGACGAACGCCGAACAGAGCCGGTCGAGTTCCTCGAGCGTGAGAAGGTCACGCTTCGGCAGGAAACTCATATGTTCCGACATGCAGTAGAAGCAGCGGAAATCGCAGCGGTCCGTCACCGAGACGCGCAGATAGCTGATCGCGCGACCGAATGGGTCGATGAGAGGCGCGGCAGCCGTAGCGTCAGGTACGATGATCTGGGTGGCGTTCATTGATTTCGTTGCGTCTCAGACGCTTCCTGCAGCTCAAAGCCATACTGAAGTACTCAAATAGGCCCGTAAAGCCTCGGCCGCAACCTTGCGAAACGGCTGCCGCCCGCTAGGTTTCGTACATGAACCAAGCGTCCGAAGCCCGCGTCTGGCCGACCGAGTTGCGCCTCCACAAGGACCGGCGCGCGCTCACCATATCGTTCGATGACGGCCAGGCGATCACGCTTCCCGCCGAATATCTGCGCGTGGAGAGTCCGAGCGCGGAAGTGCAGGGACACAATCCCAACGAGCGCAAGACCGTGCCGGGCAAACGGGAGGTCTCGATCATGGAGGTCAGCCCGGTCGGCAACTATGCCGTCCGGCTCACCTTCGACGACATGCACTCGACCGGAATCTACTCCTGGGATTTCTTCCGCCAACTCGCGCGAGAGTACGACACGCGCTGGGCGCGTTACCTCGAAGAACTCGAAGCGAAGAAGCTCACGCGCGATCCGCCGAAGCGGCACTGAGCGCGCGAGCTGCTTTCGATTCGCTAGCGCAGGACGTGAACCGTCGCGCCCATCTTCACGCGCTCGTAGAGATCGATCACGTCGTCATTCGACATGCGGAAGCAGCCCGAGGAAACCGCTTCGCCGATCGTCTCCGGCTCGTTCGAACCATGGATTCTATAAAGTGTCGAACCGAGATAGATCGCGCGCGCGCCGAGCGGATTGTTCTCGCCGCCCTTCATGTAACGCGGCAGGTTCGGCTGACGCTTGAGCATCTGCTCGGGCGGAACCCAGTCCGGCCATTCGCGCTTGCCCGTCACCTTGTGCACGCCGCCCCAGCGGAAACCATCGCGTCCGACGCCGATGCCGTACTTCAGCGCCTGACTTTCATTCAGCACATAATAAAGGCGGCGCTCCGTCGTGTTCACGACGATCGAGCCTGCGCCATAGCGGCTCCCGTCGAAGTTGACGGTCGAGCGCGAGATGGGCGAGCCGCTGATCAGCCCGCGCCGGTGAACCGGACCGATGGATAGGCCGGTTTCCCGGTCGATCATCTCATAGCGCGGCCCCGACGAGTCGAAGATGAATGCATGAGCCGCAGGCGCCGCAGTCAGGATGACAGACGCCGCAAATACGGCCGTGACGAAAATTCGAGATTGCATGCCCGCCCCGTTGAATACTCCGGGCGCCCAAGCCCCGCCCGTCCGTATATTCAACGCCACAGAATCGCGTCACAGGCAACGTTCGATTACTGGCAGTCGCCTTTTTCTCAAGCGATTGTGGTTGCACGGTCACGCGTTGGGCGCAGACTTTCACGCCGCCGTGAGCGTCATCCGGATTTCCGGGAAAGAAAATGGTGGGCGCGACAGGGATTGAACCTGTGACCCCTCCCGTGTGAAGGGAGTGCTCTCCCGCTGAGCTACGCGCCCGCCTCGACGGCCGGGTGTAGGAAACGGGCCCGTCGGGTGTCAAGCAAAGCCGCGCCCGGCCTTATATTTCGTAGGCCATGCGCAGGCCGCCCCAGTGCTTGTCCGCGACCCGGATCGGCGCGGCCGCTTCCTTCATCATCACAACGACGCCGCCTCCCATGTGGCGCGGGTTCGACTGCACGAGATAGGGGCGGGTATTGCGCGCGGCGCAGAGGCCCGCGCGGCTATCGAATATCATCCGGTTGCGCGCATGCGCCATGTTCCACGCCGCATCGCCGGGCCGTTGCGGGTGGCTGAAGTCGCGATTGTGCACCGGCAGATAGCCATTTCGGTCGACGATGACGCAAAAGGCCATCCGCGGATCGAAACGGCGGAAACCCTCGAGCATCTCCGGCAGGACATCCTCGAGGAGGGCGAGATATCGCGTGCTGAACTGCTGCGGGTCGGTGCCGGCAATCGGCTGATAGTCGGTATCAAACAACTCGTGCTGCGAAATGCGGCCTTCCTTGAGCAAACGCTCGAAGCACCCGGCAACCTCTGCCGCCGCCTTCATCGCGCGATCGATGATCTCGACATTCCCTTCGCGCAACTCCTCGATCTTTTTTGTGAGACGGGCGACTGCGTCCGGCTCCGGCTCGCGAAAGTGCAGATGCAGGCCAAGCGTCGAGCGCGCCACCACCCGGGCATGGAAGCGGCCCATGCCGGCGATTTCCACCGAGCAGTTTGCGCCGGGCGCGATCTCGTTTGCATCGTGCACGCCGATCAGCGCGCCGCCCACGCCAAGATCCACCGTCTTCCCGCTGAACTGCCTGCTGCCATGCTCGATTGTTGCCGCGAAGCTGCAAGGCAGGCGATCGTGCTTCCGGCGGTCGCCGATTTCGGTCTGGCGCAGGAAAATCGAAAAGCGCGAACGCAGCGCGTTCATCTGCTTTGTCGTGGTCTTGCCCGCCTGGTCGACTTCCTGAATTTCACCCGTCGATTTCTCCGCGACGATACGGATCTCTCGGCCGCTGCTCGCGACCTGGCTGACGAAACCGGACGCGGTTTCAGCGTTCTTCGAGAGTTCGCCCGCCGTTGCCGCTTGTTCCTCAACGGCCGCGGCGATCGCCGTGAAGACCGGTTGGATGTTGTCGATGACCTGCGAGATGCGCGCGAGCGCCTCAATCGAGGTCTGCGCATCGTGTTGCAGCTTTTCGATCCGCCTCACGATCTCGTCCGTGGCTTTCTGCGTTTCGACCGAAAGTGCCTTGACCTCATTCGCCACCACGGCAAAACCGCGGCCCGCGTCGCCGGCGCGCGCCGCTTCGATCGTGGCGTTGAGTGCGAGCAGGTTGGTTTGCTTCGCGATCTTGGAGATCAGTCCGACGACGGTGCCGATCTCGCGCGAAGACGTACGCAGGCTGTCGACACTCGTCCCGGCCTGATCGGCGGCTTCTGTTGCCTCATTCGTGAGCGTGCCGGCGACCTCAACCTGTCGACCGATCTCATTCGATGACTGTGCGAGTTCTTCGGTGGCGGCCGCGAGCTCCGTGACGTCCGCTTCCGAGACGGTGGCCAATTCATCGAGCTTGCCGGCGCGACCGCGGATTGCCTGCAAGGCTTCCGTCGTCTTGCCGATGCCGCCATGCACGTGATCCGCGGCTCTGCTGACATTGGTCATCAGCTTTGCGAGGTCGGTTTCGAACAGGTCGAGTGACTCGCGCGCAGTGGCAAGCGCGGCGTTGATGCGCATCTCGTCGACGGGCAGCATGACCGGAAGTGAAGGGGCGATCGCCGGTGCGGGCTCTGCGAGTTCCGGTTCGCGGGACGTGCGGCGCCCCAGGCGCGTGAATAAAGACATGAGCGGCGTCCCGGCGCGTCGCGCGAGCGTCGCGCAGCGGTTTGAGCTTCGTGCACTCTTGCCCTGAATGGTTAACCGCGCGCTAACGATTGCGGGCGGGCGCTAGCCGAGGAGCCTCATCGCCGAAGCAGGCACCTGTTCCAGCCGATCGACGATTTCATCGGCGTCGAGCGCCTCGACGCTGCGGTCGCGATATCCGAAGGAAACGGCGATTACCGGCACCTTCGCCGCGCGTGCGGTCGCGACGTCCGTGATGGAGTCTCCGACCATGATCGTCGACGCCCGATCGCCGCCCGCCTGTTCGACTGCGCGCAGAAGGTGACCGGGGTCGGGCTTGCGCAGCCCATATGTGTCGGGACCGGCGATTACCTGAAACCGCTTCGCGAGTCCGAGAACTTGCAGGAGCTTTACCGAGAACCGCTCGAACTTGTTCGTTACGACAATGAGACGCGCATCATTCGCCGCAAGCGTATCGAGCATTTCGACGGCGCCGGGAAAGGTAGCGGAGCTGTCGGCGATATGGTCTTCGTAGTAGGCGAGGAAGTTCTTCAGCATCGCGTCGATGTCGGACACGCCGCGATGTACGCCATGATATTCGAGCCCGCGTTCGATCAGGACGCGTGCCCCGCCGCCGTATAATCCGCGCGCGTCGTCGGCCGATAGCGGAGCGAGCCCGGCCTCATGCAGGACGAAGTTGAGCGCGCCGAGAAGGTCCGGTGCGGAATCGACGAGGGTACCGTCGAGGTCAAAGGCGATGGTGGGGCGCGCAGCCATACTCTGTCGGGTACGATGGTGGCGCGGGAAAGTCCACGCGAGAGCTTCTACTTTCCACGCATTGGCAGGGCGCGCGGCGCCGTGCTAGGACGCCCCGCATTCCCGCATTCTGCCGAACGCCAAGATGGTGGCTTTGGATACCGTACAAGACGCCGACAGGCTGAAGCGTGAAGCCGCCGCACGCGCTCTCGAGTTCGTGCGCCCCGGTATGAAGCTCGGCCTCGGCACCGGTTCGACCGCGGCGCATTTCGTCGATTTGCTCGCGCTCAAGGTCAAGGCGGGCCTCGACATCGTCGGCGTGCCCACCTCGGAGGCGACGAAGCGGCAAGCGGAAAGCGCCGGCGTTCCGCTCGTCACGCTCGAAGAAGAGCCTGCGCTCGATCTCACCGTCGACGGCGCCGACGAGATCGACTCCGCCCTGAACCTGATCAAGGGGGGAGGCGGCGCGCTTCTGCGCGAGAAGATCGTCGCCGCGGCATCGCGCGAAATGATCGTGATCGCCGACGAGTCGAAGTTTGTCGCGCGCCTCGGGCGCTTTCCGCTGCCGATCGAGATCGTCGATTTCGGCGTTGCCGCGACCCAGCGCGCGATCGACCGCGTGTTCGCGTCACAGAACTGTGCCGGTGCGCTGCAGTTGCGGCGCAAAAAGGACGGCCATGTTTTTGTCACGGATCAGGGACACTTCATTCTGGATGCGACGCTGGGGGCAATTCCGGACGCGCGCGCACTCGCGTGCGGGCTTGCCGAAACTCCCGGGGTCGTCGAACATGGCCTTTTTATTGGGTTGGCTCGTCGTGCGATTCTCGCAGGCTCATCCGGCGTGCGAGTCGTCGAGCGGCCCTGACCGTTTCACCGAAGGGGAGTTTCCGATGCTTCGTTCCACTGTCACCGGCGCCCTGCGCGCGCTTGCACTGCTCGCTGCGCTCTCGGCTTTCGGCACCGCCGCGTTCGCGCAGGCGGTGGCACCTACGGCGTCCGCCGTGCAAATCGCGCGCGAGGTCGTCGAAGCTTCCGGCGCCACACGATCGTTCGCCGGCGTCGTTCCGAATATTCTCGGACAGTCGCTGAGTGTCTTCGTGCAGCAAAATCCCGACCTGACGAAAGATCTGACCGAGTCGGTCAAGGCGATCGCCCCGACCTTCGAGAAGCGTGCCGGCGAGATTTCCGACATCGTAGCGCGCGTTTATGCAACCCGCTTTACCGAACCTGAACTGAAGGAACTGCTCACCTTCTATCGGTCGGCGGTCGGCAAGAAATTTGTATCCGTATTGCCGAGCGTGCTCGAGGAAAGCTTCGTCAAGACTCAGGAATGGGGCGGCAAGATCTCCGAAGAGATCGTCATCAACCTGCGCGCCGAGATGAAGAAGCGCGGTCACACGATCTGACCGCGCCGCCGGGCCGGGCGGGGCGCTCGCATGGCGCAATTTGACGTCGATCTCTTCGTCATCGGCGCGGGGTCGGGCGGCGTTCGCGCGTCGCGGATCGCCTCCGAGCACGGCGCGCGCGTGATGATCGCCGAGGAATATCGCGTCGGCGGCACGTGCGTGATCCGCGGTTGCGTGCCCAAGAAGCTTCTCGTCTATGCCAGCCGGTTTGCCTACGAGTTCGAAGAAGCGGCCGCGTTCGGCTGGACCATTAAAGGGGCCAAGTTCGACTGGCCGACGCTGATCGCCAACAAGGATAAGGAGATCGGGCGTCTAGAAGCCGCTTACCGCGCGACGCTCGGACGCAACAAGGTCGAAATCGTCGAGAGCAGGGTAGTCATCGAGGACGCGCACACATTGCGCATTCTCAAGACAGGCGCACGCGTGCGCGCCGAGAAAATTCTGGTGGCGACGGGCGGTCGTCCAGCCATGCCGGAAATTCCCGGCGTTGAACTCGCAATAAGTTCGAACGAAGCGTTTCATCTGAGGAAATTCCCGCGCCGGATCATGATCGTCGGTGGCGGCTATATCGGTCTGGAGTTTGCCGGGCTGTTCGCGGGCCTCGGCGCGCAGGTTTATCTGGTCCATCGCGGTGACGAACTGCTGCGCGGCTTCGACGATGACGTCCGCCATCACGTTCGGGTCGAAATGGAGCAGCACGGAATTCACATGATACTCAGGCATACCGTGGCCTCGGTTGAGAAAAAGGGGCGCGCCCTTTGCGCTCGACTTTCCGATGGCGCGGCGCATGAGGTGGATCAGGTTATGTTCGCGACGGGGCGCATCCCGAATACTGCAGGTATCGGCCTTGAGGCCGCGGGCGTTGCCATCGACACCCGCGGCGCGATCGCGGTCGACGCGAACTCACGCACCACCGTCCCATCGATCTTCGCGATCGGCGACGTCACCGACCGGCTTCAGCTCACTCCGGTAGCCATTCGCGAAGGCCAAGCGTTTGCCGATTCCGAGTTCGGCAACAAGCCGTGGGCGGTGGATCACGCCAATGTACCGACGGCGGTATTCTCCGAGCCGGAGATCGGCGTCGTGGGGCTCACCGAAAGCGAAGCGAAAGCCGATGGCCGCGATATCGACATCTATCGCACGAGCTTCCGGCCGATGAAATCGACCATGTCAGGCCGCGCAACAACGGTTCTGATGAAACTCGTCGTCGACCGTGAGACGGATCGCGTGCTGGGCGTCCACATCGTAGGCGAAGCCGCTGCCGAGATGATCCAGATGGTCGCCATCGCGGTGAAGATGGGCGCGAAGAAATCCGACCTGGACGCCACGGTCGCACTTCATCCAAGCTCGGCGGAAGAGCTCGTCACGCTGCGGGCGAAAGCATGAAGCCGAGTGTACGACCGTCGCGTCGCGCTGTTGTTTCCGGTCTCGCCGGTGTTTCGTTGCTCCCGCTGTTGCCCCGTTTCTCCCGGGCTCAAAGCAGCGCGCTCCCTTCGAACCCCGACGTAGTGATCGTCGGTGCCGGCTCTTCCGGTCTCTCCGCCGCGCGCGTGCTGGCCGCCGCGGAAAAAAGCGTCATCGTTCTCGAGGCGATGAATCGCATCGGCGGCCGAGCGCATACCGATAGCGACACATTCGGCGTTCCCTTCGACTGGGGTTGCGCCTGGATTCATTCTGCTGATCGCAATCCGTATTTTCCGTTGGCCAAGGAGTGGGGCTTTCACTTGGCCGAACACGATGACTCGGTCGATCGCGTCTACTACGGATCGCGCCGCTTCACGGACAAGGAAGTCGCACGCGTCAAGCAAATCCGTCTCGACATCATCAGGGGAAATACTCGCGCGGCGCGGGAGCGCGACGGAGCGGTTTCGTCGATCCGTCCGATCCGCACCCCCGAAGAGCAGGTGACCGCGACCTTCATGGGGCCGATGGATATGGCGGTCGACCTCGATGAGCTCGCGATCCGCGACTACAACGACCAGGCCGAGCTCGAACCGAACTATCTGGTTCGCGAAGGTTTTGGCTCCGTCGTGAAGCGCATGGGCGAGGCGGTTCCTGTATCGCTCGAGACGCCGGTGAAGCGTATCCGCTATGGCGGCTCAGGCGTCGTCGTCGAGACGGAGAAAGGTGACGTTTCCGCACGCGCCTGCATTATCACTGTGTCGACGGGTGTGTTGCGCTCAGGGATTGTCGGCTTCGACCCCGTGCTGCCGGACTGGAAGCAGGCAGCGATTGCCGATATTCCGATGGCGATGCTCGCGAAGATCCCGCTGCTGATCGACGGCGAGCGGTTCGGCCTCAAGCCGTTCGAGGACATTCTCTGCGAGCAGGCGAGCAATCAGGACGTTTATTTTCTCGCGTTCCCGTTCGATTTCAATCTGATGATCGGCTTCGTCGGCGGCGGCTTCGGATGGGAGATAAGTGCCGCGGGTCGCGATATCGCGGTCGACTTTGCCACGGCCGCGCTCAAACGCGTGTTCGGCAATGATGCGGGCAAGCATGTGATCAAGGGGGATCTGAGTCGTTGGGCGAACAATCCCTGGGTTCGTGGTGCCTATTCCGCAGCGCGGCCGGGTCGTACCGCCGCCCGCCGTGAGCTCGCGCGTCCTGTGGCCGATCGTCTGTTCTTCGCGGGCGAAGCGCTCGCGGGCGAGTTCGCGCAAACCTGCGGCGGCGCCTCGCTCTCGGGACAGGCGACCGCGCGCGAAGTGCTCAAGGTTATCGGCTGATCGCCGTTACTTCGCTTCGAGCCAGTTCGCCGCTTGCTTCCACAGCGTGTCGCGAAATTCTGCACGAAAGAAATTGAAGTGGCCGATCTTCGTCGCACCGACATCGCGCGGCTCGATCGTGATGTGCTCGGGTTTGGTGCCGGTATAGCCTTGCAGCAGCCGTTCGATCGCGCGCGGAGTCGCCCACGGATCGTCGGCGATTCCGGTCGCCCGTAACGCGCTACGATAATTGGGATAGTTCGCGCGCGACGCGAGCGTCTCGTCGTCGAACAGGTAGCCGGGCGTCATGCACCAGCCCGCCCATTCAAGGAACACGCCGCGCGGCACGCCGTCGCCGAGTCCGATGCCGGCCGGCAGATAGCCTAGCGTGCGCACGACCGCGGGCCCGATGAAGCGCAGCATCGCGTAAGCGCGGTAACGCTCGTACCCGCCCGTAACATAGCGCCAGTAGCCCGCCTGCGACGCAACAAGAAGCGCGCGGCTGACCTTGTTGTTGTTCGGCACCAGGCCGAGGGCCTGCCCGCCGAAGGAGTGGCCGACATAGACAAGCGGCCTGTCGGGATTGAGCGATGCTGCGAAGTCCACTGCTGCGGCCGTATCGAGGTCGGCCCAGTCGCGCATGCGCGCATCAAATCCCTTGAGCGATTTTGGCCGCGACCCGCCCACGCCGCGATAGTCGAAAACGACGCTGTCGAAAGCGCGCTCCGCGAGATACGTGGCGAAGCGCCGGTAGAAGCCGGCGGGCACTGCCGTCGCGGGAGCGATCAGCACAGTCGCGTGCGGCTCGCCTTCTTCGAGGCGGCGGCGCGTAGCGGCGAGGGCGTAGCCGTCGCGCGCCGAAATCTTTAGTTCTTCTTCTTTCACCATCCGGTGCGATCCCGTTCTGGCGCGCACAATCGGGTATCGCGCCGCCTCAAGCCTCGTGTATAACCCGGCCCGTTCGGGGGCGTCTCCCCGGACCCTGGAGCGTGCGATGCCCGAGCGTTGGAGCCCGGATTCCTGGCGATCGAAGCCGGTCGTGCAGGTGCCCGATTATCCCGAACCGAAGATTCTGGCCGAAGTGGAAGGCCAGCTCGGATCGTTTCCGCCGCTTGTTTTTGCAGGCGAAGCGCGGGCGCTCAAGCGCTCACTCGCCCGCGTGGCTCAAGGCGAAGCGTTCTTGCTCCAGGGCGGTGATTGCGCCGAGAGTTTCGCCGAGCACAGCGCAAACAATATCCGCGACTTTTTCCGCGTTTTTCTGCAGATGGCGGTTGTGCTCACCTTTGCCGGTGCGCTGCCTGTCGTGAAGGTTGGCCGCATCGCTGGCCAGTTTGCCAAGCCGCGTTCATCGCCGACCGAGAAGCAGGGCAATGTGGAATTGCCCGCTTACCGCGGCGATATCGTCAATGACATCGCGTTCACGCCCGAAGCGCGCAAGCCCGATCCGCGCCGAATGATGGACGCCTATCGCCAGTCCGCGGCGACGCTCAATCTTCTGCGCGCTTTCGCGACCGGTGGCTACGCGAACGTTTCGAACGCACACCAGTGGATGCTTGGCTTCGTCAAGGACAGCCCGCAGGCCGCGCGCTACGAAGAGCTTTCGCATCGCATTACCGAGGCGCTGGAATTCATGCGCGCGTGCGGCATCGATCCGGCGTCACACCCGGAAATGCGCACGACCGATTTCTATACGAGTCATGAGGCGTTGCTGCTCGGCTACGAGCAGGCGATGACGCGCGTCGATTCCACGAGCGGCGACTGGTACGACACCTCCGGTCACATGATCTGGATCGGCGACCGAACACGCCAGCCCGACCATGCGCACGTCGAATATTGCCGCGGCATCAAAAATCCGATCGGCCTCAAGTGCGGTCCATCGCTGAAGGCCGACGGACTCCTCAAGCTTCTCGATATTCTCGATCCCGATCACGAACCGGGCCGCATCACGCTCATCTGCCGTTTCGGCGCGGGCAAGGTCGGTGAACATCTTCCGGCGCTTATCGAAGCGATCCGCCGCGCGTCGCGGCCGGTGGTCTGGGCCTGCGACCCGATGCACGGCAACACCGTGACCGCGAACGGCTACAAGACCCGCCGCTTCGAACAGATTATGCAGGAAGCGAAGGAGTTCTTTGACGTCCATGCGGCCGAGGGCACACACGCCGGCGGCATCCATCTCGAGATGACCGGTCAGGCCGTGACCGAATGCACCGGTGGCGCACGGGCGATCACCGAGACCGATCTCAACGATCGCTATCACACGGTTTGCGACCCGCGCCTCAACGCCGATCAGGCGATCGAGATCGCGTTCCTGCTGGCGGACCTCGTCAAGAAGGAGAGGGCGGTGCACGCCCGTCCCTTGCAGGCGGCGTCGGGCCTATAAATTCCGGCACTGCGCGATCAGCGCATTCCCTGACGACGAATTCTCGCGGGATTTCGCGGTAACGTCGTTTTTCCCTCGCCGTTGCAGCGGATTCGGCGGGGCGCTAGACCGTTCCCATGAACGCGCCGAACCGCCTCGCGATCGCCGCCGCACAATTGAATGCGGTCGTGGGGGATATTTCTGGCAACGTCGAGAAAGCACGCTGGGCGCGACGCGAGGCGGCGGCCGCCGGCGCCGATATCGTCGTATTCCCCGAACTCTTCATCGCCGGCTATCCGCCCGAAGATCTGGTGCTGAAGCCTGCCTTTCAATCGGCGTGCCGCAGTGCGATCGAAGCTCTCGCTCGCGAAACCGCAGACGGCGGCCCGGCGCTGCTGATCGGCACGCCGTGGAACGAAGACGGCAAGGTCTACAACGCCGTGTGCCTGCTGACGGAGGGACGTATCAGCGGGGTGCGCTTCAAGGTCGATCTGCCGAACTACGGGGTATTCGACGAGAAGCGCGTGTTCGCGCAAGGTCCGATGCCGGGGCCGCTCAATTTCAAGGGCATCCGCATCGGGGCGCCGATCTGCGAGGACATCTGGGGACCGGATGTCACCGAGTGTCTCGCCGAAACGGGCGCGGAAATTCTCCTCGTCCCGAACGGCTCGCCGTATCACCATGACAAGGAAGACATCCGCCTCAATCTCGCGGTCGCGCGCGTGACCGAGACCGGGCTGCCGCTTGTGTATGTCAATCAGGTCGGTGGGCAGGACGAACTCGTGTTCGACGGGTCGTCTTTTGCTCTGAACGCGGACCGCTCACTTGGCTTCCACATGTCTTCGTTTCTGGAAGCGGTGCAGGTGACAAGCTGGCAGCGCGAAGGTGCCACGTGGCGCTGTGTCGACGGTCCGAAGGTCGATGTGATCGAAGGCGACGAGGCCGACTATGCGGCCTGCGTGCTCGGCCTGCGCGATTACGTGGAGAAGAACGGATTTCCCGGCGTCGTGCTCGGTCTTTCCGGCGGTATCGATTCATCGCTCGTTGCCGTCATGGCCGTCGACGCACTCGGCCCCAAGCGTGTGCACGGCCTGATGCTTCCCTACAAATACACGTCGCAGGAATCCCTCGACGACGCTGAGATGCTCGCGCAGGCGCTCGGCATCCGGTACGACGCTGTCCCGATCGCGTCTGCGGTAGAGGGGCTGGAGGCAAGTCTCGCGAAGATGTTCAAGGGAACGAAGCGAGACACAACTGAAGAGAATCTGCAGGCGAGGGCGCGCGGCATCATCTTGATGTCGGTGTCGAACAAGTTCGGCTCGATGGTGCTCACGACCGGCAACAAGTCGGAGATGTCGGTGGGTTATGCCACGCTCTACGGCGACATGAACGGCGGCTTCAATCCGGTGAAGGACCTCTACAAGACCGAAGTCTATCGCCTGAGCCGCTTGCGCAACCGCTGGAAGCCGGCCGACGCGCTGGGACCCGACGG
>Ga0307505_10002237_pt1 | contig 13762 bp, 11 predicted proteins | sample 23_S_MG_FD_202183 | JGI IMG/M metagenome (GOLD analysis project Ga0307505, IMG submission 202183) | Soil microbial communities from Populus trichocarpa stands in riparian zone in the Pacific Northwest, United States - 23_S | ecosystem: Environmental > Terrestrial > Soil > Riparian zone > Trees...
GCCGCGAGGTGCAGCGCCGATTCCATGTTCGCGCGCGAGCGCCAGCAGGGACGCTCGCGGCAGCTTGCCCGTGAGCTGGCGCGGCAGGCGCTCCACCACCACCAGCGGGCGAGGCAGGAACACCGGGTCGATGCGGGCGCGCAGGCTCTCGAGGATCTGCCGTGCCGTGAGCCCAGGCGCCACCGCGAATGCGGCGAGCCGGGTCACGCCGTCCGGCTCGGCCTCCTCCGGGAGGAAGAAGGCGCCGTCCTCGACACCCTCGATCGCGGTGAGCTGGTGATCGAGGTAGCCGATCGAGTTGCGCTTGCCCGCGATGTTCACCAGGTCCGCGGTGCGGCCGTGCAGCAGGAAGCGCGTGCCGTCGGGCGTGGGCTCGATCACGTCGGCGAGCCGCGTCGCCTCCTCCACGTGGCCGCCGGCGACCATCGCCTGCCCGCCCGCGTTCCAGACGCGCAGCCCCTCCAGCGGCAGCCATTCGGGGCCGGCCGTGGTGCGGCGCGTGGCGACCTGGCCCGCCTCGGTGCAGCCGTAGATCTCGTGGAGCTCGGCGCCGGTGCGCTCTTCGGCGCGGCGCGCCAGGTTGACGGAGAGCGGGGCGGTGGCCGAGACGATGGTCTCGACCGCGGGCACGCGCTCGTCCGGGCCGTGGCTTTCGAGCCAGGCGCGCAGGTGGAATGGCGTGGTGAAGAGCACGCGCGGCGCGCGCGCGCCCATGAGCGCCGCGTCGATGTCGGCGGGGAAGTAGAGGCGCTCGGCGGTCAGCGCCGCGCCCGAGAGCAGCGGCAGAAGCACCGTCGACTCGAACCCGTACATGTGCTGCGGCGGCACGGTGCCGAGAACGGTGTGGCCCGGACCCACCCCCAGGCGGCGCATCTCGCCGCGCATGTCCTCCACCAGCGGGCCCCAATGCTTGTAGTTCGGCTGCGGCTCGCCGGTGGAGCCGGAGGTGAAGACGCAGGCCACGCGCTGCTCGGCCGGCGCGACCGGCACCTCGAAAGCGCAAGGCGCATGCGCGCCGGATTCAACGAGCCCGTGGCGAGGAAGGTCGACCTCGATCGCGGGATCGTCGGTGACGTAGTAGGCGTCGGGCGCGAACGCGCGCATCGAGGCGATCACGTGCGGCGTGGTGGTGGGCGGGAGCAGCGTGACCTGGCCGCGCACGATCGCCGCCGCGAGCATCACCGCGAAGCTGTAGCGGTCGGCGCAGAAGTTGAGCACGTGGCGCGACTGGGGCAGGGCGCGCGCGGTGGCGTCGACGTCGGCGAGAAAGCGCGCGGCGCTCACGGCCTCGCCCCGGCGCCACGCGACCACGGCCGAAGGATCGGCGTGCGCGAGGAGGGGGTGGGCGGACCCGGCCGAGCGCCGCGCGGGCGAGCTCACGGCTTCAGCGCGCGGCCTGCGTGGGCGAAGTGGCGCGAGAAAGCGCGCACGCCGCCGAGGATGCCGACCTGCTCCCAGTTGGGCAGCGCGCGCAGGCGCACCGCGTACTCGACCACGAACATGGCGCCCACCAGCAGCGGCGTGAGGATGTTCGCGAGCAGCGACCACGCCTCGAGGAACCGGCCGAGATAGAGCGTGCACGACGTGGCGAAGAGGAGCACGAAGAAGGCCGTCCAGGCGACCGTCACCTGGCGCGTGTAGCGCACGACCTCCGGCGGCAGGTCGCCGTGGACGGCGCGCGCGAAGCGCCCGACCAGGGGCTCGCGGCCCGCGAGGAGCGTGCGCCCGAACACAATGGCGAGGATCAGGTTGCTGCCCGCGTGCTCGAGGAAGAAGAGGTCGGGGAAGTGGCGCTCGAGCTGCGCCCACCCGAGCCAGAGCCCGATCGCCGCGGCCGCGATCGAGGCAAGCACGGCGGCGCGGCGGCGCGAACGGCGCGCGGCCCAGATCGCGAGCAAGAGGAGCGGTACCAGCGAGAGCGCTGCGCCCGCCGCGGGCGGGATGCCCTCGAGGATCGCGGCATGCGCGAGGACCGCGAAGGCGACGGCGAGCCCGACCCCCAGCGCGACCCATGCGCGGCCGCGCGGCGCCGGCGTCACTGCGTTCTCCGCTCCGCGACGTGGGCGGCGAGGCTCTCGAGCGAGCGGAACACCTTCACGTTCTCCTGGTCGTCTTCCTTGAGCTTGAACCCGTAGCGCTTCGAGACGACGAGGGCGACCTCGAGGATGTCGATCGAGTCGAGGCCCAGGCCTTCCTTGTAGAGCGGCGCCTTCGGGTCGATCTCGGAGGCGGAAATCTCGAGGTTGAGCGCCGAGACGATCAGGCCGGCGATCTCCCCCAGCAGGGCGGGATCGACCTCATGCCCGTTCGCCGGGACGTTTTCGAGTGAATTGGGCATCGGATTTTCGTGTTTTCAGTCGCGAAAATCATATCACGCGGCCCTGCCTTGCCGCCGCTCGCACGGCGGGTTCTCATGCCGGCAGCAGCCTCCTGCCGGTCGGCACGGTGAGCGCGGTGGTGGGGGAGCCGGAGCCGTCGATGGAGAAGTGCGCCACCGCTTCGGCGAGCGCGTCGGACTGCCCGGCCATGCGCGCGGCGGCGTGGGCCGAGTCCTGCACCAGCGCGGAGTTGCGCTGGGTCACTTCCTCGATCTGGGCGATGGCGCGGCTCACCTCCTCGATGCTCGTGAGCTGCTCCTTCGAGGCGCCGGCGATGTCGGCGATCAGGTCGCGCACGCCCTGCACGGCGGCGACCATCTCCTCCATGGTGCGGCCCGCGTCCTCCGCGAGCCGGCTGCCGGCGGCCACGCGCCCGGTCGAATCCTCGATCAGCTGCTTGGTCTCGCGCGCCGCGGCGGCCGAGCGCTGCGCGAGGCTGCGCACCTCGGAGGCGACCACCGCGAAGCCGCGGCCCTGCTCGCCCGCGCGCGCCGCTTCGACTGCCGCGTTGAGCGCGAGGATGTTGGTCTGGAACGAGATGCCGTCGATGATGCCGATGATGTCGGAGATCTTGCGCGAGGCGGCCTCGATCTGGCCCATGGTGCCGACGACCTCCCGCACCACTGTCCCCCCGCGTGCCGCCACCTCGCTCGCGCCCACGGCCATGTCGGCCGCCTTGCGCGCGCTCTGCGAGTTGCGCTTCACCGTCGAGGCGAGCTCCTCGATCGCAGCCGCGGTCTGCTCCAGGCTCGCCGCCTGCTGCTCGGTGCGCTGGGAGAGGTCGGAGTTGCCCTCGGCGAGCTGCCGGGAGGTCGAGAGGATCTCCGCCGAAGAGGTCTTCACCTGCGTCACCGCGCGATGCATCAACGCGAGCGCCTTCGACACCGACTGCGCCAGGTCGGTCGAGACCTCGGCGTCGCGCGCGCGCAGGTTGATCGAGCCGTCGCGGTCGAGCACGAGGCGCTGCACCTCGCGGGCGCGCCGCGCCTCGTGGGCGAGCAGGAGCGCGATCCACACCTCGACGGCGGTCTGCACGATCACGTAGGAGGCGTGGACGAAGACCTCGATCCAGCTGGGCTTGGTGAAGCACGACACGCCCCAGCCCGCTTCCTGGAGCGCGTTGAAGAGCGCGTGCTGCACCGCGATGATCGCCGCGGCCATCATCGGCACGCGCCAGTCGCGGTACACCAGCAGGACGGCGAGCGTCACGAAGACGCCGAAGTGGTAGAGGTTCTGGCCGAGGCCCACGTGGATGTGCAGGGCGACCATGAACATCGAGAGCACGGCCATGCCGAGGCGCGAGAAGAGCGTGCCGCGGGCGAAGAGCCAGAGCGCACCGGCGCCGGCGACGAGTGCCACGCCCACCCAGAGCGCGGCGGACACGCGGTTGTGCTCGTAGCCGATGGCGAGGGCGACCGGGAGGCCGGCGCCGATGAGCGCGAACAGCAGCGAGTCGCCGCTGGCGTGCAGCCTGCGCTCGTCGAGGGCGAGGGAGTGGGAGTCGTTGTTGTTCATTGCCTTCTCCGTTGGAGACTGGTTGCCACCTGCAGAAAATACGCTCTGCGAGGCGATCGGGATGTGAGGAACTTCACCGCCCGGGTTACGCCTGAAAGGGAAGCTCGCCGCGCCCCAGGGTCAGTACGAAGCCGCGCCCGCCGCTCGTCTTCGGCCAGTGGAACGGCGTTTCGGGAAACGCGCGCTCGAGGGCGCGCCGGTTGTGGCCGATCTCCATCAGCAGGAGGCCGCCGGGATCGAGGTGCGCGCGGGCGGCCGCCAGGATGGCGCGCGCGTGATCGAGACCGTCGACGCCGCTCGCGAGGGCGAGGCGCGGCTCCTTGCGGTACTCCTCGGGCAGGGTGCGCATGGAGGCGGCCTTCACGTACGGGGGATTCGTGAGGATGAGGTCGTAGCTCCTGCCCGCGAGCGCCGAGAACAGGTCCGACCGCACCAGCCGGATGCGCTTGCCCAGCTTGTAGTCCGCGACGTTGCGCCGGGCGACGTCCAGGGCGTCCTCGGAAATGTCCGCCGCGTCCACCCGCGCCCCCGGAAATGCGAGCGCGGCGAGGATGGCGAGGCAGCCCGAGCCGGTGCAGAGATCGAGGATGGAAAATGGGGTCAGGTTAGATTTCGAACCTGTCCCCTTTTTCCTTCCGCGCTTCCCCAAAAAGGGGACAGGTTCGAAATCTAACCTGACCCCATTTTCTAGCAGCTCGAAGATATACGACCGCGGCACGATCACGCGCTCGTCGACAAAGAAGCGGTGCGGGCCGAGCCAGGCCTCGTGGATGAGGTAGGCGGCGGGCTTGCGGGTGCGCGCGCGGCGATCGAGGAGCGCGCGCACCTTGCGCGCCTCGACCGCAGTCACGCGGCGCTCGAGGTGGGGCTCCAGCTCCGAGGGAGGAAGGCCCAGGGCGTGCAGCACCAGCCACGCCGCCTCGTCCAACGCGTTGGTGGTGCCGTGGCCGTAGGAGAGTCCCGCGCGCTCGAAGCGTTCGACGCCGCCGGCGAGCAGCTCGCGGACGGTGGTCATCGTTCTTCGAAGGGGATCTTTCGCGTGGCGAGCTGCCAGTACATCACCCAGTCGCCCATGAAGCTCCACGCCGGGTAGGTGAAGGTCGCCGGGCGGTTCTTCTCGAAGACGAAGTGGCCCACCCACGCGAAGCCGTAACCGGCAACGGGAACGGCCAGGAGCCACCAGGCGTTGCGGGTGACGATCGCCGTTACGAGCAAGACGAGCACGAGCGTGGTGCCGGCGAAGTGGAGCTTGCGGCAGGTGGGGTTGCGGTGCTCGGACAGATAGAAGGGGTAGAACTCGCGGAACGTGGCGAACCTGCTCACGGCAACTCCCTCTCCCTTGGGAGAGGGCGGGGTGAGGGTCATGCCTGCTCCTCCACGATGGGGATGGCGCGGCCGTCGCGCCGCGCCACGGTCGGGCCCACGCGATCCTCGATATAGCGGCGCAGGCCCGGCATCGCCCCGAAGAGGAACCAGGCCTCGGCGCAGACGAAGAGCGGCCCGATCAGCAGCTGCTTCACGTCGTCGAAGAACGCGGGCTTCACGCCCTCGTACTTGTGCCCCAGGAACTGTATCGCCCAGCCCACGACGAAGACGCCCGCGGCGATCCCGAGCGAGCCGCCCGTGTCGATGCGATGCGTGATCTCGCTCGCCGCCGCGCACATCGCGAAAAGCACGATCGCCATCGTGACGCCGAGCGCCAGGTCGAGCTTGAGGTAGTACGCGCTCGCGGCGATCGAGACGAGGGCGGCGAGCGTCACCACGATGGGGCCGGCCGGGATCTCGACCACGGCGAGCGCCAGCACGACGGCGAAGACGATCATCGGCACGCCCACGAAATGGGTGGCGATGTTGCGCCGGTCGCGGTGGTAGGCGGCGTACTGGGTGAGGTTCTGCTCGATGGTCTGCACGGGGGACCCCTGACGGTCAGGCGCGACCCAATTCTAAAGGTTCGCGGAGCCAGCGCGCGTCCAGCTCGGGAAGCTGCGCCTGCGGATCGGCGAGGAAGTGCTCGATCGCCGCCAGCCCGGGACCGTCGCGCTCCGGGTCGAGCCAGAGGGCGAGCTCCTCGCCCGGCCGCTCCCAGGCGAGCTTCACGAAGCGCCCCGCGCTGCTGCGCGCGAGCTCGTGCGGCACGCGCCGCAGGCGCTCGAGGTCGGCGCGGCGGCGCAGCTCCCGCAAGGGGTCGGCGGGCACGAAGGCCGCGAGCCGCTGCTGGAACTCGGGATAGAGCGCGTCGACCGTGGCCTGTGCCTTGAGCCGGCGCTCGGCCCCGGCGCCGCCGAAGGAGACCTCGCCCACGTGGTGCACGAAGACGTCGGCGGCGAGGACGTTGCGAAAGCCGGCGCGCGCCGCGCGCATGCAGAAGTCGACTTCCTCGCCGTAGCCCTCGCCGTAGCGCGCGAGATCGAAGACGCCCACGCGGGCAAGGCAGTGGCGCGTGACATACATGCAGAAGCCCACCGCGGTCGGAATGTCGGCCGAGCGCCCCGCGTTGGCGGCCGCGAACGTGGCATCGAGGCTCGCCACGGTCTCGCCATCGGGAATCCGGTTCGCGACCAGCGGGCGCGGATAGCTGCAGATGGTCGCGTTGGTGGAGAAGGGCGTGACGGTGCCGGTCGCAGGATCGCGGCGCGCGCAGGCGGCCAGGCGGTCGAGCCAGCCGGAGGCGACCTCGGTGTCGCTGTTGAGGAGCACGACGTCGCGGTCGGGGTGCAGGCCCAGCCCTTCGTTGGCGCTTGCGACGAAGCCGCCGTTGGCCGCATGCGTGATGAGTGTCAAGCGGCCGGCCGCGGCGAGGCCGCGCAGCCACGCCGCCATCCCCGGCTCGGGGCTGGCATCGTCGATCACGATCACCTCGGCGCGCGTCCGAGTCGAGGCCGCCAGCACGCTCTCGATGCACGCACGCGTCTCCGCCAGCCCGCGGTATACGGGGATGACGACGTCGACGGTATCGGAGGCGGGCCGTGCGCGGGCACGGCGCCAGCGCTGGAGGAATTGGCGTAGCAAGGCCCGGTATTTTCTCACGCCCTGTAGAATTCGCCCCTTATGGCGCAACAATCCCCGCGCGCCCGCCCGGTCCAGCTGCACGTGATCCACGACCTGGGCGGCGGCAGCGCTAAATGGCTCGCGGACTATTGCAAGGCGGACACCGCGCGGACGAACCTGGTCCTGCGCTCGTTCGCCCACGACGTGGCCATGGGCAGCGGCGTGGCCCTCTACGAGGACGCGACCACCGAGACGCCGACCAAGGCGTGGAAGTTCTCGCGCAAGATCGCCGCGGCGGCTTTCACCCACGACGAGTACCGTGCCGCGCTCGCCGAGATCATCGAGACGCACGGCGTGCAGGCGCTGCTGGTGTCCTCGGTCATCGGCCATTCGCTCGACGTGCTCGACACGGGCCTGCCGACCGTCGTGGTGAACCACGACTATTTTCCGTGGTGTCCGGCGATCAACCTCTACTACGACGGTATCTGCGGCCGGTGCGATGCCGGCCGCGTGGCCGAGTGCGAGGCGGGCAACCCCGACTACAACCCGTTCGCCGGCTTCGGACCCGACGAACGGGTGGCGGTGCGTGAGCGCTTCGTCGAGCTCGCCCTGCGCCCGCACGTGAGGATGGCGGCACCGAGCGACTCGGTGGGCCGCAACCTGAAGCGGCTCGAGCCACGCTTCGCCGACCTGGCATTCACCACGATCGCCCACGGCTACGCCACGCCCCTGCCGCACGTCGATCTGGGGGCCCTGCCGTCAGAGGAACGGCTGCGCGTGCTCGTGCTGGGGCAGCTCTCGCACGCCAAGGGGCAGCAGCTCTTCGAGGCCGCGCTTCCCCGCATCACTGCGTTCGCCGACGTGATCCTGCTCGGCTGCCGCGAGCTGGGTGAGCTCTACAAGTACCGGTCGAACGTCCAGGTCGTGGCCCGTTACGAGATGAGCGAGCTGCCGGGGCACATCACGCACATCCGCCCGCACGTGGGGCTGCTGATGAGTGTGGTCTCGGAGACCTTCGGCTACGCGCTCTCGGAGCTGATGATGCTGGGCGTGCCGCCGGTCGCGACGCGCGTCGGCGCCTTCGCCGAGCGCATCCGCCACGGGGAGAACGGATTCCTCTACGCCCCGGACGTGTCCGGGGTGGTGGAGGCGCTGCGCGCCGCCAGCGGCGAGCGCGACCGGCTCGCGCATGTGCGCGCCAACCTCGCCTCGTTCAGCCATCGCACCGCGGAGGAAATGGTGGCCGACTACCATCGCCTTGTCCCGCTCGAGGCGGCGAGCGTCCCGGCCGCGGGCGCGGTCACAGGGGCCGAGCGCGCCGAGGCCGCGGAGATCGCGACCGTCGCGAGCATGTGGAAGCACATCCGCAAGCTCGACCTCGAGCTCGCGCTCGTGAACGACGCGCGCCACCGCACCGAGATGGCGCGGGGCGCCGACGCCGAGTCGCGCCGCCGCCTGGAGGAGCGGCTGCTGCGTTTCGGGCGCGAGATCGCCGAGCGCGAAGCCATCATCCTGCGAAAGGAGATGCAGCTGCAGGACTCCTCCGCCCAGGTCCGGGCGCTGGGCGACCACATCAAGGACCTGCATGCCTCGACGAGCTGGCGGATCACGCGCCCGGTGCGCGCCGTCGGCAGGCTGCGCATCGCCCTTCGCCTCGCCGCGTCGCTCGTGCGATCGATGGCGCGCGAGCCCGACACGATCCGCAGGCGCCTGAGCCTGCTGCGGCACGGATGGCGCGAGGGCGGATGGGACGGCGTGCAGAAGGCGCTCGCCGAAGCGAAAGCGGCCGAGCACAAGGGCACGGCGTGGCTCGAGTACCGCGACAATCTCGAGCGCGTGGAGCGCCCGGCGCTCGTCGTGCGCATGGGTACGCTCGCCCGCCAGCCGCTGATTTCGCTCGTGGTCCCGGTCTACAACCCGGACAAGGACATGTTCCGGCAGATGCTGGTCTCGGTTCGCGAGCAGATCTACCCGTACTGGGAGCTGTGCCTCGCCGACGACGGCTCGACCGTGCCGTACGTGCGCCAGATCATGCAGGAGTTCGCCGGCGCCGACCGCCGGATCCGGGTGAGCTTCGCGACGCAGAACGGCGGCGTCTCGAAGGCCTCGAACCGCGCGCTCGAGATGGCGAGCGGGGAGTTCGTCGTGCTCGCAGACCACGACGACGTGATCGAGGAGCAGGCGCTGCTGCGCATCGCCGAGTCGATCGTCGCCGACGAGCCCGACATGGTGTATTCCGACGAGGTGCTGGTCACGCACGACCGCGATTCGGTGATCCGCTACGCCTACCGCCCGGCGTTCTCGCCCGAGTACCTGCGCTCGCACCCGTACATCGTCCACCTCGCCGCCTTCCGTGCCGAGCTGCTGCACGACATCGGCGGCTGGAACGAGGAGCTCGCGATCTCGCAGGACTACGACCTGATCCTGCGCGCCAGCGAACGCGCGAAACGCATCGTGCACATCCCCGAGATCCTCTACCGCTGGCGCATCCACGGCAGCTCCGCCGGGATCGCGCGCCAGGGGCAGGTGATGGACGTGTCGAGGACGGTGCTGCAGCGCCACCTCGAGCGCAGCGGCGAGGAGGGCCTCGTCCAGGAGGGGCCGAGCTTCAACCTGTTCGATACGCGCTACACCAGGCGCGACGGCTCGAAGGTCGCGATCGTCATCCCCACCAAGAACCACGGCGACCTGCTGCGTCAGTGCATCGAGAGCATCCACGCCACCGCGGCGGGGGCGCACTACGACATCGTGGTCGTCGACCACGAGTCCGACGACCCGGCCACGCGCGCCTACCTCGACTCGATCCGCGCCCAGGCGCAGGTGCTGCGCTACGAGGGCGCGTTCAACTTCGCGGCGATCAACAACTTCGCCGTCTCGCACCTCGACTCCAGCTACACGCACTACCTGCTCTGCAACAACGACATCGAGGCCTACGAGCAGGGCTGGCTCGAGCGCATGCTCGAGCTCGGCCAGCACCCGGACGTGGGCATCGTGGGCGCGAGGCTCTTCTATCCGGACCGGCGGACGATCCAGCACGCGGGCGTCTGCATCGGCATGTTCGGCGCTGCCGAGCACTACGCCAAGGGCGTCCGGATTCCCGACGAGAGCCTCGAGGCGGGCTACGGAGAGCTGCTCGACCTCAACCACGAGGTCGCGGCAGTGACGGCGGCGTGCCTGCTGATCCGCGCCGATACGTGGAAGGAGGTCGCCGGTTTCGACGAGTCGATCGCGGTGGGATTCGGCGACGTGGACCTGTGCCTGCGCGTGGGCGAAGCGGGGTTCCGCGTGATCTACTGCGCGCACGCCCGCCTGGTCCATCACGAGTCGTTCACGCGCGGGGTCAGCCAGGTCGATCCCCATCCGGAGGACTCCTCGCTCTACCGCATCAAGTGGAAGGAGCTGCTCAAGCTGGGCGACCCGTACTACAGCCCCGGCCTGTCGCTGCTCAGCACCAAGTGGCAGGTCCGGGTGCCGCTGCCGTTCCAGGTCGACGTGCGACGGCGCATCTGGACACGGGATCCCCAAACCGGGCGCGAGCGCGTGACCCATAGCGCCGCGACCTCGCCGACCGCATCGCGTTGAGCACGATCGGCCGCCTGATCGCGGCGATCAGGGGCAAGGCGCGGAGCCCGCAGCCGCCCGGCGCAGTGGCCGGGCCCACCGTCGACTTCACCTGCAACGTTTGCGGCGGCGATAACCGCGGCGTGCCGCTCGCCTACGCGGAGAACCGCGAGAACCAGTCGTGCCGGGCCTGCATGGCGAGCCTGCGCATGCGCTCGCTCATGTACCTGCTCTCGATGGAGCTCTTCGGCCGGCCGCTCACGCTGCCCGAGTTTCCCGTCGACAAGGGCATTCGCGGCCTCGGGATGAGCGACTGGGAGGGTTACGCCGGCGCGCTGGCGGCGAAGCTCGACTACGCCAACACGTTCTACCACCGCGAGCCGCGGCTCGACATCGCCGACGTCCCGGAATCGGCGATGGGCCGGCACCGCTTCCTGATATCGAGCGACGTGTTCGAGCATGTTCCGCCGTTCGCGCTCGACGCCGCGTTCCGCAACAGCCGCAGGCTGCTACGCCACGACGGATGCTTCATCCTCACCGTGCCGTTCGCGAAGGAGGGCGAGACGCGCGAGCACTTCCCGCGCCTGCACGACTACCGGCTCGTCGAGGAGGGCGGTCGCAGGCGGCTGATCAACCGCACCGCCGGGGGCCTGGAGGAGGTCTTCGACGAGCTGGTGTTCCACGGCGGGGAAGGCATGACGCTCGAGATGCGCATGTTCTCCGAGTCCGACCTCCTGCGACGCCTCGCCGCGGCGGGCTTCTCCTCGGCGCGCGTGCACGGCGAGCACTACGCGCCGTACGGCATCCTCTGGCCCATCGACCACTCGCTCCCGATCGTTGCGCGCGCGTGAAGCGTCAGGGGCCGAGCGTCACCTCGAAGAGGATCTCGCCCGAGCCCGGCACGCTCGAGCCGCCCGAGTTCGCAACAGTGCTCGGCGTCACCGAGAAGGTGTAGGCGCCGGCACCAAAGCTGGCCGCGATGCAGGCATCGCTGCTGCTCACCGGCGCTCCACGGACGTTCTGGTAGTAATTGATCAGGATCAGGTCGTCGGGGTTGGAGGTTTGGCAGAAGTTGAATCCCGGCCTGTTCGCGTTATCGAACACCAGGTCCTGGCCGGCCTGGCCGTAGAGGCGAAAACGCGGCGCATCGAGGTAGTTCTGCGTGACCCCCAGCGTGCCCATCGAGTTTCCGCGCACCAGGATGTAGACCACCGCGGAGGTCGCGATCTCGAATCCGCCGTAGACCGTCGCCGAGCCCGTCACCGTGGCGCGCGAAGCGATGGACCTCGCGCTGGCCGCCTTGACCGTCGTTGCGCCCTGCAGAGCGGTCGAGGCCCCGAAGCCGGGCTGCTTGGCCGCGTCCTGCGCGGGTTCGGCCTGTGCAGCCAGGGGCGAGGCGAGGAGGGCGACGGCCGCGGCCGCCGAAAGCAGGTTCAGCTTGTTCATTTTGTTGTCCTTTCCCGGGAATTGGACGTGCGCGCCGTTGACGGTCCTGCCAGCGCCTGCCGATCCTGCACCTCCGAGGCGAGCCCGTCAACGCGCTCGCCTTGCGCGGCGCGTGCGCCTGTAGATATGCTCTGGTCCTTGCTCTCGACCCCGCTAGAAAAAGTCCCTCCGCACGCAGCTCCCGCTCCCGTGCCGCGCATCGCGGTGCTGGTGCCCTGCTACAACGAGGAGCCTACCGTTGCCGCGGTCGTGCGCGGCCTGCGCGCCGCGCTGCCGGCGGCAACGGTGTACGTCTTCGACAACAACTCGCGCGACGCCACCGCGCGCCTCGCGCGCGAGGCCGGCGCCCATGTCCGCCATGTGGGGCTCCAGGGCAAGGGCCAGGTGGTGGCGCGCATGTTCGCCGATGTCGACGCCGACGTGTACTTGCTGGTCGACGGCGACGACACCTACGACGCGGCGAGCGCTCCCGCGTTGGTCGACCGGCTGCTCGAAGGCCACCTCGACATGGTCGTCGGCGGGCGCGCGGGCGCGGGAACCGAGGCGTTCCGACGCGGGCACCGCCTGGGCAACCGCGCGTTCACCGCATTCGTGGCCTGGCTCTTCGGCCGCGGCTTCAGCGACATCTTCTCGGGCTATCGGGCCTTCTCGCGCCGCTTCGTGAAGTCGTTTCCGGCCCTCGCCACGGGCTTCGAGATCGAGACCGAGCTCACGGTCCACGCGCTCGAGTTGCGCATGCCGGCGGACGAGATCCCGACGCCGTACCGGGCGCGGCCGGAGGGCTCAGCGACCAAGCTGCGCACCTACCGCGACGGGTTGCGCATCCTTCTCACCATCGTGCGGCTCTTCCAGCGCGAGCGGCCCTTCGCGTTCTTCGGCTGGATGAGCGTGATCCTCGCGGCCGCGTCGATCGGGCTCGCACTGCCGCTGCTCTTCACCTACCTCGAGACCGGCCTGGTGCCCCGGCTGCCCACCGCGGTCCTCGCCAGTGGAATCATGCTGATGGCGGTGCTGGCTGCGGCGTGCGGCATCATCCTCGATACCGTGACCCTTGGCCGACGGGAAATGAAGCGCCTTGCCTACCTCAACGCCGACACGCGGCAGCCGTGAGCCTCCCTCCCGAGGTCGCCGGCACGCCATACGCGATCGTGCTCTCGGCCTTCGACGGTGCGGCCTGGCTCGAGGCGCAGCTCGAGAGCATTCGCCGGCAGTCGGCGCAGCATTGGCGCCTCTATGCCCGCGACGACGGCTCGCGCGACGGCACCGTCGAGCGCCTGGGGGAATGGGCGCGGCGCGAGCCGCGCATCGAGCTGCTCGCGAACGACGGGCGCAACCTGGGGCCGGCCGCGAGCTTCGGGGTCCTGCTGCAGCACGCGCTGGACCGGGGCGAGCGCTACGTGTTCCTGAGCGACCAGGATGACGTCTGGCTGCCGGAGAAGTGCGCGAGCATGCTGGCGTTGATGCGCGATCGCGAGGCCGCGTCCGGCCCCGACCTTCCCCTGCTGGTGCACAGCGACCTGCGTGTGGTCGACCGCGACCTCGCGCCCGTGCACCCCTCGTTCGTCGCGCAGCATGGCATCGACGCGAAAGAGGAGCAGCGGGGGATGCGTTTGCTGGTGGGCAACTCGGTTACAGGATGTGCGGCGCTGGTGAACGCGGCGTTGCTGCGCTGCGCGCTGCCGATGCCCGAGGTCGCCATGCACGACTGGTGGCTCGCGCAATGCGCCGCGGCGTTCGGCGAGCTCGTCTTCCTCGACGAGGCGACGGTCCTGTATCGCCAGCACGGCGCGAACACCGTGGGCGCGCGCGGGCTGCCCGAGCGCGCGCGCGCCATCCTGCACTCGCCGCGCGCCTGGTGGCTGGCGAGCGCGCGC
>Ga0307505_10002238_pt1 | contig 13742 bp, 13 predicted proteins | sample 23_S_MG_FD_202183 | JGI IMG/M metagenome (GOLD analysis project Ga0307505, IMG submission 202183) | Soil microbial communities from Populus trichocarpa stands in riparian zone in the Pacific Northwest, United States - 23_S | ecosystem: Environmental > Terrestrial > Soil > Riparian zone > Trees...
GTCGCGTCTGGTTCTCGGGACTCTCGTGCCGAAAGCCGCGTGCTTCGTCCAAGCCGAGACGGCAGAGGGGAAGCTCTTCGCGAGAGCGCGGAGGGCTAAAGCCCACCGCTCCACAGCAACCGTCCCTTCTGACGGCACGACACCGCACCCGCGATCCCCCGGCGAAAGCGGGTGGGTCTACTAGCGACGCACGAACGGCGATTGCGTCAGCCAGTTCTGGTCCGGGTAGTAGGCGAAGATGGGGCTGCCTCCGCGGAGCGTGTCGATCATCTTGCGGGCCACTTCCTTGCGGACCGCGGGACATCCCCAGCTTCGCCCGAGGCGGCCCATCGCGCGGATCACCTTGCGGTTGACGTATGGAGCCCCATGCATGACGATGGCGCGTTCCATGGCCGCATCGTTCACGCCTTCCTCCAGCCCCTGCAGACGCAGCGAGTACCCGTTGCTGCCGACGTAGGGGTCGGCCGTGACGAAGAGCCCGAGACTCGTGGCCAGGCTGCCCGGTGTGTTCGAGAAGAAGCTGGGCCGATCCTCGCCGCTGTTCTTCCCGTGCGCCACGAGCTCGCGGAAGATCAGCTTGCGCGTGGCCAAATTGAACGTGAACAGGCGCGGCTGCGAGGAAGGAATGGAGTAGTCGATGACGGTCAACAGGTCCTTGCGCCGGACCAGCCCTTTCTCCGTTGCGCATCGCGAGGCGCCCAACGCCATCCGCAAGACCTCTGCCTTGAGCCCCGGTGCCTGCCGCAAAAGCTGTTTTGCCAGAGAGTCCGAGGTCTTCCCGGCGCATGGATCCGCATCCGCACGCACCTGCGCGGCCATGAAAAGCATCAACCCAACACCCATCACGAGAGCAGTTCGCTTCATCCGTTCCCTGGACCTGATCAGGATTTCCCCAGTGCCGGTTTGGACGCTCGGCAATCGGAGCTGGCGCATGATAGCACCCGATCGGGTTGCTGGTTGCGTTGCGGGTTGCGAGTTGCGGGTTGCGAGTGGCGGGTTGCGAGTGGCGCGTTGCGAGTGGCGGTGCGAGTGGCGCGTTGTCGCACTCAGCGAGGCTCACGGCGCAGGCTGTGCCCGTCAACCCAACTCAACATTGGCCCTGTCATCCTGAGCGGGCGGTGGAGAGGGCGGCGAAGGATCCCCTGCCGATGCACGACACTCGCTCCGCCGGCAGGGGATCCTTCGCGCCCACCCGCCACCCGCTCAGGATGACAGGCGGTTGTGTGCGCCGCGCGAAGAACTTTGGGGTTAGTGTTAGTAGTACAGGGAGCCCCTCGCAACTCGCAACCCGCAACCAACTCGCAATCAGTGAACGTGCTGGAGCTGATCGAGTGCCGCGAGCACCTCTTCACTGTGGCCGGCGGGCTTGACCGCGGGGAACACGCGCACGAGCTTGCCCTGCGGGTCGATGAGGAACGTGTTGCGGGCAGAGAGCTTCGCTCCCTTGTACTCCATCACCGAGTTGTAGGCCTCGGACACCTTCGCATCCGGATCGGACAGAAGCCGGAACTTCAGCCCTTCCTTCGAGCAGAACTCCTTGTGCGACTCCGCCGTGTCGACGCTCACGCCGACGATGGCCGCGTTCTTGGCCTCGTACTTGGCCAGATCCCGCTGGAAGTTGTTCGCCTGCAGCGTGCAACCGCTGGTGAAGTCCTTCGGATAGAAATAGAGCACCAGCCACTTCCCGCGGAAATCCTTCAGCGACGCCGCCTTCCCTTCGTCCGTGGTCAGGTTGAAATCCGGGGCCGGCGCATCCACCGCCGGAAACTCGGCGGCACCCAGCGTCACACAAAGCAGCATCGCGAATGCGACGACGAGCAGTTGTCTCTTCATGGCAATCCTCCGTGCGCAGTGTATCCCGCGCTTTTGTCCCGCGCGTAAACGCAGGCTCAGACGCTGACGCGGTTCCGGCCCTCGCGCTTCGAGCGGTAGAGCAGCTCGTCGGCGCGGAGCAGCAGGAACTCGGGCTGTTCGATGGCGGAGACGGCGCAGCAGACGCCGAACGATGACGTGAGGTGAATCTCCGAGCCTTCGTACACGAACGGCTGCTCGTCCAGTGTGCGGCGGATGCGCTCGGCGATGTCGCAGGCCGTCTCCACGGTCGTGGCCTGGAGAACGATCACGAACTCCTCTCCGCCCATCCGCGCGAACAGATCCCCCGGCCGGACGAAGTCGGTCATGATCATGGACGAGCTGGCGCGCAGGACGTAGTCGCCGGCGGCATGGCCGAACTGATCGTTCACCTGCTTGAAGTTGTCGAAGTCGAAGGCAACGATGCTCACCGGCCGGATCTCGCTGGCCGTGTCGATGGCAAATCCGAGCTTCGCCACGAGGTACGACTGGTTGTACGCACCCGTGAGCTGGTCCGTCGTGCCCCGTGCGTGCAGCGCCTCCGTGAACTCGACTTCGAGCAGCGAGTCCACGTACTTGAACACGCAGTTGCCCATCTTCAGCAGATTCCCCTGGATCAGGGGCATCGGCGTCCGGATGCGGTGTCCGTTCAGCAACGTACCGTTCGTGCTGGCCAGATCGTTGATGGTGATGGTGTCCCGCACGCGGATGATCTCGGCGTGGATCCCGCTCACGGCACGCTCCCGCACGCGGATGTCGCACTCCGGCCGGCGTCCGATCACATGACGTCCCGCCGTCAACCGGAACACCTGTCCGGGCAGGTCGCCCTCGAGCATGATCAGCGCCGGCTCGTGCTGATGCGCGCGCTCCACCGCCGCCCGCGAATCCTCGACCTCCAGACGCACTTCTGTCGTCTTGCGAATGAGCGGCTTCTCGTCCGTCACGGGCCGAATTGCGTTTCTAAGGCGCTCGAGCATGGTTGCGGTTGGCGCCTATAGTCTACCCTCGGCGGCCCTCCGAGGGGAAACACACCCAGACGTCCATCCTTCCCCGCGCTAGCCAAGCGAGGCCGCCGGCCTTTTACCGCTACGCGGCACTCGACGCAAAGCGCAGACAACCGATCACCGACAACGGACAACCTAACCCAACGGACACTCGCTTTCGAGGAGACCTACATCACCACGTCCGGTCCGCGGTCCCGCTCGTTCCATGCGCGGATCGAAGACACGACCTGGAAGCCTCGGGGCAACTTCAACCCGCGTTGGGCGCGCTTGCCGAGATACTCGTCGAGATCCGCCCCCTTCAGGTTCGTGAAGCGCTTGCCGGCCGTGACGATCAGCGTCCCCCCCTGAGGCACCACCGCCGTGCTGACCACCTTCTCCGGCGCAATGGGAGTGCGGTGCAGCTTGATCGTCTGCACACCTTTGCCTCGCGCCAGCGGCGGGAGCTCCACCGCTTCGAACACCAACAACTTCCCTTCCGTCGACGCCGCCGCGATGCGATCCGTCTCGTACTGATGGATGCGTTGCGGCCGCAACACCACGGCCCCGTCCGAAGCATTCACGATGGCTTTCCCGGCCTTGCGGTCCGTCATCAGGTCCTCGAGCCGGGCCACGAATCCGTAGCCGTCGTCGGTCGTGAGCAGCCAGAGATCCTCGGGGTCCCCCATCATCACACCGACGAACGTCGCCCCTCCGGGAGGGGCAAGCGACGAGGTCAGCGGCTCTCCGTGTCCCTTGGCCGAGGGCAGCTCGTGCGCGGGGAGCGCATAGGTGCGGCCCGTGGAATCGAGGAACACGGCCAACTGGTTGCTGCGCCCCTTCGCCGCATGCAGGAACTCGTCGCCCGACCTGTATTGCAGCGCGGTTGGGTCGAGGTCGTGCCCCTTCCCCGCGCGGATCCATCCCCGCTCGGACAAGACCACGGTGACGGCCTCGGAGGGGATGAGCGCCGTTGGATCGAGGGCCTTGGCGGCCCCGCGCTCCACGATGGGCGAGCGGCGCTTGTCGCCGAACTCCTCGGCGTCGCGCTGCAGCTCGTCACGGACCTGCTTCCGCAGCCGGGCCTTCGAGCCCAGCACCTTCTCCAGCTCCGCGCGTTCCTCCTGCAGCTTCTTCTGCTCGCCGCGGATCTCCATCTCTTCGAGCCGGTTCAGGTACCGCAGGCGCAGTTCCAGAATGTAGTCGGCCTGAATTTCCGAGAGACTGAAGCGCTTCATCAGCACCGGCTTCGGCTCGTCCTCGCGACGGATGATGCGGATCACCTCGTCCACGTTCAGGTACGCGACCATCAACCCGTCGAGCAAGTGCAGGCGCGAGTTCACGTGGTCATAGCGATGCTGCAGGCGCCGGCGCACCGTCTCGATCCGGAACTCCAGCCACTCGGCCAGGAGGTCGCGCAGGTTGTACAGGCGCGGCCGGCCGTCCAGGCCGATCATGTTCATGTTGATGCGGTAGCTGCGTTCGAGGTCCGTCGTCGCGAACAGGTGCGTCATCAACTCGTCCAGGTCGACGCGATTCGAGCGCGGGACGATCACCAGCCGCGTGGGGCTCTCCTGATCCGACTCGTCGCGCAGGTCTTCGACCATGGGCAGCTTCTTGGCCGTCATCTGCGCCGCGATCTGCTGCTGGACCTTGCTGCCCGAGACCTGGAACGGCAGCTCCGTGATCACCACCGAGCCGTCCTCGATCTCCCACTTCGCGCGCTGGCGCACCCCGCCGTTGCCGGTCTTGTACATCTCCCGGATTTCCGCCAGCGGCGTGATGATCTCGCCAGCGGTCGGGAAATCAGGGCCCTTGATGTGCCGCGTCAACTGAGCCAGCGTGGCTTCGGGATTGTCGAGCAGTTCCAGGCACGCGCTCACGACCTCGCGGACGTTGTGCGGCGGAATGTCCGTGGCCATCCCCACCGCGATGCCGGAGGCCCCGTTGAGGAGGACATGCGGCAGGCGCGACGGGAGCAGCTTCGGCTCCTTCATCGTGCCGTCGAAGTTCTGCCCCCATTCGACCGTTCCCTGCTCGAGCTCCGAGAGCAGCGACTGGGTGAACCGGGCCATCTTGGCCTCGGTGTACCGCATCGCGGCGAAACTCTTCGGGTCGTCCGGCGCGCCCCAGTTGCCCTGTCCTTCGATCAACGGATAGCGCATCGAGAACGGCTGAGCCATCAGCACCATCGCCTCGTAGCAGGCCGAGTCGCCGTGCGGATGGAACTTGCCGATCACGTCGCCCACGGTGCGGGCCGACTTCTTGGGTTTGGAATTGGGACCCAGCCCCAGTTCCGACATCGCATAGACGATCCGGCGCTGCACCGGCTTCAGTCCGTCGGCGAGATGGGGCAGCGCCCGATCGAGGATGACGTACATCGAATAGTCGAGGTACGCCTTGCGCGCAAACTCCCCCACCGGCTGCGACTCGATGTCGGGGAACGTGGGAGGAGGCGGGCTGAAGCTGAGCTGGCTGTTGCGAGATTTCCTGGCGGCCATCTGAAGTCCGGCGAAGGGTAAACCATCGGAGGTCGAGAGGGAACTTTGCGTGGACGGCGGCAGTGGTGGACTTGGTGGACTTGAGCCCTGGTTCACGAAGCCAGAGCCTGAAGAGAGTCCACCGCGGGCTGCGCCCGACACCCAACGATGCTTGGCCTGTCATCCCGAGCGTCGAGCCAGGTCCCTCGCTCGACGCTCGGGATGACAGCAACTTCATCTCGAAATCTGCGCGGTGAGCGAAGAAACACGAGGCTAGTCAGTTCAAGTCCACAAAGTCCACCCCGTGCACAAAGTCCACCGTCCACGTCCGTCCACCAAATCCACAGGAGGTAGGAAACGCAAAACCGTCACTCCGTGCTCGAAACAATGGAAGGTCTCCCGTCCGAAGTGCTGGCCGGTGACGGCAGCATGTCCGTGACCCCTCGCGGACAGGAGATCTCGGACGAGTCCGCCGCCGCGCGTTTCGATGCCGTGTATGGGACCTATCGGCCCCTTCTTCGCAAGATCGCCATTCGCAAGTTCGGGATCCCTGTCCAAGCCGTCGACGATCTCGTACACGACGTATTTGCGACCTACCTCGCCAATCCCTCCAACGTTCGCGACCTTCACCCGTATCTCATCGGGGCGATCTGCAACGCCTCGCGCCAGTACCGGCGCCGGGATGACGCCTCACCCATCAGCAGTGAAGGTCTGGATTGGAGTGGCCCTCCCGAGGAGGAGCTCGTGGAGGGAGTCGTACGAAACCTCGTCATCAGCACCACTCTTTCCCGCCTCGGAGTAAAGTGCCGGGAAACTTTGCAGAGGTTCTATCTTTATGGAGAGTCGGCCCTATCCATTGCCACCAGCCGAGACACATCGGCGAACTACATTTTCCGGCTTCTCAACTATTGCCGGAACCGGGCGCGTTCGATCTACCGAGAGATGAGAGGTCCTGAATGAAGCACCCCTCCGAAAGTGTCCTCGGCATGCTCGCGCTGCAACGTGATCTCGTGAAGAACCGCGAGAGCGTCGAAGCGCACGTGGCCGGCTGTTCGCTCTGCCGCTCCGCCTTTGAAGCCATCGTCGCCTTCGACACCGCGCTTGCCGAGCCCGATTCGTGGCTGGACAAGGAAACCGGAAACGCCGGGCTGGAGGAGCTCCGCCGCTTCGCCGCACGCTCCGCGGCCGAAGACCAGACCGCCACGGAGCTGCTCGCGGAGTTCGAGGCCCCGGAGTCCGCGGCACGCTTTGTATGGGCCGACCTTCCTGCCCGCTCGGCCTATCGCACCGGCGGCGTGGCTCGGCGACTCTGCCGGATCGCCTACGGAATGTGCGAGCACCAGCCGCTCTACGCACTGGCCCTGGCCCAGGCAGCCAGCCGGATCGCGACGAACCTTCCCGACACGAGCTATCCGCGGCGCGGGATCCACGAGTTGCGAGGCGAATCCTGGAAGGAGCAGGCCAACGCCCTGCGCTTCCTGGGGCGTTTCCCCGAGGCGCTGGCGGCACTCGACCAGGCCGAGGCGGAGTACCGCCGGTTGCCGCACGAAGGAATCGGCCTCGTGAACGTCCAGTACGTTCGCGCGAGTCTGCTCATGGAACAGGACCGGCTGGAGGAAGCCGAAGCGTTGGCGACAGCGTCGGCCGGCGCGGCGCTGGTGCTCGGCGACACCGAACGCTTCATGCGGGGCCGTCATCTTCTCGGGCATATCCTGTTCGAGCGCCACGACTACGCCGCCGCCGCGCAGGTATGGGACGGCATCCTCCAGTACGGCCGGGCTCGCGGCGATCAGCTCTGGATCGCACGGGAAGAGCTGGCCATCGGCAACTGCCATCTGGAGCTGGACCAGGCGGCGGAGGCTGGCCGGTCACTGCACGAGGCCCTGAGGATCTTCACGGAGCTGAACATTCCCAGCGAGATCACGCGCACCGAGTGGGCCCTGGCGCGCCTCGAGTTTCGCGAGGGCCACGGCGTGCAGGCCATGCACCGTCTCCGCGAGGCCGTCAGTCAACTCTCGGCTTGCGGAATGCTCACCGACAGCGCGCTGGCGGCGCTCGACCTGGCGGAGATGCTCGACGCATCCGGCCGGATGCGGGAGATCCCAAGGCTGCTGAACGGAGTCGTCAGCACGTTCACCGAGGCCGGCAAACTGAGCGGCGCGCTGGCCGCACTCGCCTACCTCAAGAGCGCGGCCGCCACCGGCACGTTGACGCCGGCCATGCTGACGCACGTCCGGCGGTTCCTGGTCGCCGCGGACCGGCAGCCGGAACTTCTCTTCGGCCCTCCACTGTAAGGTTTCTCCCCCCTCCAACACGCCCCTCCATGCCGCCGGCCCTACCGCCGGCGGCAAGGAGGGTTCATGCAAAGTGGATTCAGGAGACTGCGGCCCGCGACCGCACTGGCAGCGCTCCTCGCGCTCTTCGTTGCCCAAGGTGCGGAGGCGATCGAACGAGACCGGGACCGCGGCCTTCGCTTCGAAAAGGCCAAACGCTTCATCGCAGGCATCTTCTCGCGCATCGGCTACCCGCCGGGCTGATCGGAGCTCACGAGCGCGCGGCGTGAGCCGCGCGCTCGGTTGCGTTGCGGGTTGCGAGTTGCGGGTTGCGAGGTGGCAGCCGACCCCGGCGGGGGTCAAAAAGAAAAATATCGAGACTGAGGGTGTACTTTTCCCCCCTTGCGCACACACCTGAGAGTGAGACGCGGCGAAAAAGCCGCGGATGCCCGCCCGCTGGCTCGCCCTGCCCGCGGAACGACGTCGCGTCTCGCGGGTCTAAAGCCATGATCGGAATCGGTACGCAACAGACAGCGCGTCACGAAGCGCATCGCCAACGACTCGAAGCCGCGGCGGAGTTCTATCTCCGCACCTGCTATGGATCGCGCACAGCCGCGCGCGCGGACGAGTTCGCCGAGTATCTGTGTCTGGCACGGCCCCATCTCAGCCGGATCGTGCCTCGCATTATCGGCGTGGCCGTGAGTGATTTCCTCCGTAATAAACAGCTCGCCTATGCTCAGCAACTGCTCCGCACTACACCTCTCTCGGTGGAGCAGATCGCGCTGGCGAGCGCGTTCGGCACCGGCTGGACCTTTCATCGCTGCTTCAAGGCTTCATTCGGTGTCACACCCGCCGAGTACCGGCGGGAGGTTACTAAATGTGAGTAGGACCTTTTCACTACGAGCCACTCCTGATCAGATGACGATGTCCAGACTCCGATGTACCGACCGCTCTTGTGCACGGCGCCGTTTGCTCGCGGCCGCCAGAGTCGATTTCCGGTTCTTCGTCCGAGCGCGAGTGCTCGATGCATCCCGTCGCACCTGGCTGTCTTTTCTGGACGGCTATCTCTGGATGGAGGAATGCCGAGGGGAAAGAAGCCGGCAAAGACGCGCATAAGCGTCTATGAGGCGCGCAGTCATCCACTGCAGCCAACTCGCCGTCTCATCGGATGGCTCCGCAGGGGCCAGTTTCTCTTCGAGTCTTTGTTGTGCCCGCCGCAGCAGCTTCTCCGTGCGGCTTCGCGACAATCCCAGCTTCCGCGCAAGCTCGGGAACGGTATAGCCCTCCGCGAGCCGTAGCCACAGCATGCGCGCATCGCGCGCTTCCAGGCGTGCCAATGCATCGCGTACGGTGGTTCGGAGCAATTCGTCCGGCTGCGTTGTCAGTCGGGCGGCATCGGCCTCTTCCCATGGTGCATGGCGCTCATTCTTACGCCGATAGTGCCGGCAGGCATGACTGACCGCGCCAATGAGCCAGGCCCGGGCATCGTTCACGGCAGCATGACGGCTGACATAAGATACAAAAACGTCTTGGACCAACTCCTCCGCGATCTCCTCCGGAATCCCGAATCTCTTCGCCGCGTAACGCAGCAGGAGCGGCCTGAGCTCGCCATAGAGCTCTTCCGGCGATTGCGTGTCGAACGGGGGCACGCGTACAGAGTATCAATGTTGTTGACGTCTGCGCCATCCGCCGAGGTAATGTTCCTATGTGACGGTGAACGCGCGCATGACGTTCTTCTTCCCGCCTCCGAACGTAGTCCGACTATCGGATTACGTGGGGGACTGGCGTGTGCGGCTTCGGTCGGCGGTCGCGAAGAGCGGGAAAAAGCACAGCGCCGTGGCGCGCGACGCGGGAATCGCGCCCGAGACACTCAGCCGCATTCTCAATGCCGTGCATGCCCAGCCCTCGTTCGACACCGTCGTGCGCATTGCACGCGCGGTCGGGGAAAACGTCGGCTGGCTTTTGGACGAGCGGGGCTTTGCACTCTCCACGGAAGAGCAGCGCCAATTGCGCAAAGTCGTTCGCTTCCTCGACGACGCCGTGAATGGCGCCAGTTCCCACCGCCGCGACACGCCGGAGCCCAACGCCCTTCCGGCGCGAGCCCCCGAGGTGGAGATTCCTCGGACGTTCGGCATCCGGGGTGCCCGCATTGCCTACGAGGTCGTCGGGGACGCCATGATCGGCGCGGGCATCGCCGACGGCGACTTACTCTTCGTCAAGCCCACTCGCAGCACGCGCGAAGCCGGAGGCCGCGTCGTCGTCTGCCGCGTCGACGGAGCCGACTTCGTGCGCGTCCTCGACACTCGCGCCGGCCGCACCAGCCTCCTCAGCCGCAACGACCGCTACCCACCCATGGAAATCGCGGAAGGCACCTCGCAATTCGAGCTCATCGGAATCGTCGTAGGCCGCTCCGGCACCCTCATGGGGTAGGCCGGCCCCTCGGGGATAGACGATCGCCCGCGCGGGTACCGCGTCAGCGGTACTTCTTCGTGCCGCACAAAATGTCCAAACGCCAGAGGCCGCCGGAGGCGGCACGGAGGGTAGCCGGTGGTGTGAGCGGAGCGAGCGACCACCGGTTCCGTTTTGGCGAATTTGCCTTCGACCCTGAAGGGGTCGCGGAGGCTTCACCAAGAATGGCTGTCAGTGTCGAAGCCCGGGAAACTCCGCGACCCTTCCAGGGTCGAAGAAGCAAGGGTACGCACAACCGGTGGTCGCTCGCTCCGCTCACACCACCGGCTACCTTCCGAGCCGCCTCCGGCGGCCTGTGCCGCTACGCGGTACCTCGTGTCGCGAGGCTCGTCCACCCTCGAATGCCCCCGCCCGCGGCGGGACGCCACTCACTCAGCACCCAGCACCCAGCACTCAGCACTCAAGCACTCAGCACCTAGCACCCAGCACCCGGCCCTCAGAACTCAGCACCCAGCACTCAGCACCCAGCACCCGGCACCCGGCCCTCAGCACCCAGCACTCAGTACCAAAGCACCCCGACGGGTCGGCTACCATGCGGGCGCACATGGACTCGACCTGGGCCACGATCGAAGATTTGGCGCGCACGACGGACGAGGCGGCGGTGCGCCGCAAGTACGACCGCCGCAATTTCGTGTGGCTCGTGGCGCTGCTGATCTTCTTCACGTTCGTGTCTTTCCTCGAAGTGGTCAGCGGCCGGCGCACCGTCTTCGAGGTCCTCGTCGGGACCGCGAACTTTGCCCTCACGGCCTTCGGTCTCTTCGCCATCTTCTGGCATCGCACGCGGCATTGGCTGCGGCGCCGCATCGCCGCATCCTCGATCGCGTTTGTCGCCATCCAGTACGGCCTGCTCCTCACCTTCAACTACGATGAGGACTGGATCGCCTGGGCCACGGTCGTGCCCTTCCTGATGCTCGCGTTCCGGATGCCGGCCGCCGAGCTCGTGCTCACCCACGCCTTACTCGCGGCCGGCGGAGTGGTCCTTGCTCTCTTGATGCCCCCGCGCGGCGACACGCTGCCTGTCCTCATCTCCATCCTCACGATCAATGTCCTGGCCCTCGGGACGGAGCTCTTCTTTTCGCGACGCATGCGCAAACAGGTCTCCAGCGACTGGAGCGAGCGCCGCCTCCATGCACGCGAGCAACTCCGCATGCGCGACGAGCTCCAGTACGCGCGCGAGCTGCAACTGAGCATGCTCCCCGAGTGCGCGCCGGCCCTCGACTGGCTCGACCTCTGCGCCATCTCCATTCCGGCCACCGAGGTCGGCGGCGACTACTACGACTATTTCGTGGAGGACGATCGGGTGGCTCTGGTGTGCGGCGATGTGGCCGGTCACGGGATGGCCAGCGGCCTGGTGCTGGCCGGTCTGCGCAGCGGCTTCACTTTGCTGCGCGACTCCCTGCACGATCCCGCGGCCGTCCTTCGGCGGCTGCACGACCTCGTGACCCAGACCAGCCGGCGGCGGATGCTGGTCACGGTCTCCGTGGTCCTCTTCGACCGCCTCACCCGGCGCGCCATCATCGCCAGCGCCGGCCATCCTCCGGTGATCCTTCGCCGCGCGGACGGCACGGTCGAGACGATCGACCTCTACGCGCCGCCCCTCGGCGTACGTCTCCCGGTAGCCATTCCTCAGCGCACCATCGACGTCGCTCGAGGGGACGTCTTCGTCCTGCACAGCGACGGCATTTACGAGACTCGCAGCCCGGCCGGCGAAGACTACGGTCTGGATCGCCTCACCGAAGTCGTACGAATGCATGGCGGAGGCACCGCCGAAGAGCTCCGCGACGCCATTCTCGCCGCGGTGGCCGCGTTTCGCGGAGGCACGGATGCGGCGGATGACGTGACCATCGTGGTGGGCCGGCTGCTGGAGTGACGTTCGCCGGCTTGCCGGGCCTACTTCACTTCCGACAGTCCGCTTTGCCCGGCCGGTGCGAGTAGGCTTTCGTCCCACACCACGCACTGGTTCTTCCCCAGCGATTTGGCGCGGTACATGGCCGCGTCGGCGCGGCGGAGGAGCTCGCCCTTCTCGATCTCGACGGGAGTCGTGGTCGCGGAGTCCGGGATGTAACGCGCCACGCCGATTGAAGCGGACAAAACTCCGCTGAGGTGCAGCGGCTGCATGTTGAAGCCCCATTCGCGGGACAGGAACACCGTGGATTCGACGGCCTGCCGTATCTCTTCACAGATCTTCAGTGCGCTCTCCATCGGGGTCTCGGGCAGCACCAGTACGAACTCGTCGCCGCCGTAACGTGCGACCGTAGCGCCGGCATCCTTGACGGTGCGCTTGAGCAGAAACCCGACCTCCCGAAGGACCTGGCTACCGGCGAGATGGCCGTGGCAATCGTTGATTACTTTGAAACGGTCGAGGTCGAGAAACAGCAGTACGGCTTCCTTCCCGCTGCTGCGGGCGTCCGTCAGCGTCTCAGTCAGACGGACATGAAACCAGCGATCGTTGAACAGGCCGGTGAGGTCGTCCTTCTTGGCCAGCTCGTGCGCGCGCTTGGCGTCGAGGGCGTTCTGCAAGGTGAAGGACGTATAGCCGGCGAAGATCTCCAGCAGCGTCATGTCCCGCGGAGTGAAAGTCTTTCCCTCGCGGCGGTTGATCAGCTCGAGCACGCCACAGACGTGTTTGCCGATGTAGACGGGCACGGCCACGATGGAGTGCGTGGTGTGTCCGATCTGCTCGTCGATGTGGCCGTAGAAATACTGGTCGCTCTGTGCATCGGCGGACAGATAAGGAGTCCCCGACTGATACACCCGGCCGACGATGCCGTGCTGTGCGGAGAGGCGTTTCCCGACGAGATCGCGGCTGGAGTCACCGAAGGTGGCGATGAACACGAGCTCGTTTTCGCGCCGCGAGGCCACCTTGCCGAAGGGGTCGTCGAGGAGGATCGAGCCCGATTCCGAGGGGACAAACTCGTACGCCTTCTGCAGAATCTGTCGCAGCACGAGGTCGAGATCGACGTCGTCCTTGAGCGACAGACCGGCCTTGTGCCGCTCCAGGAAGCGCTCGAGTTGCGGGTTCTCCAGTGAGTGGAACTGAATCATCGATCGAGGTGCCGGATGCCGTGCCGGCCGGCCGTCAGCGTCCAGAGCTCACTCGGCATCCCTCGGATTATAGGCCGGTTCCCCAACCGGCTCTTCCGCGGCGCGCGCTTCGATCTCGAAGGAGATCCGCGAGTACGCCGCGGCCACGGTGCGATGACGCCGCCAAAGGCGGATGAACTCGGCGCTGTACCGCCACAGGAAACGTGGCAAACCGAGGCGATTCACCTGCCGGACGTGAGCCAGCTCGTGCAGGATGGTGCGCTCGATCGAGGCCGAAGCCTCCTGTCCCCGGAGATAGATCCGCCGGCCAAGGGTGATGGCGACCACGTCCCTCATCAGGAAGGGCCGTAACCACCACGGATACCCCAGCCGCACTTTCGCACGAGCCTCGCTGACCGCCTCGGTCAGGCGCGAAGGAAGTTCGATGGGAGTCTTGATCATGCCCGTTCGGTTGCCTGGTTGCGAGTCGTCGAGTCTTCGAGTCGTCGAGTCGTCGAGGAGTCTCAAAGTGTCATAGTCAGTCTCAGAGTCTCATAGAGGTCCATGGCTCGAGCACCTATGAGACTGTGAGGCTGTGCCTATGAGCCTCGGTGTCTGAGTGCGCAGACTCGACAACTCGAAGACTCGACAACTCGAAGACTCGA
>Ga0307505_10002239_pt1 | contig 13738 bp, 12 predicted proteins | sample 23_S_MG_FD_202183 | JGI IMG/M metagenome (GOLD analysis project Ga0307505, IMG submission 202183) | Soil microbial communities from Populus trichocarpa stands in riparian zone in the Pacific Northwest, United States - 23_S | ecosystem: Environmental > Terrestrial > Soil > Riparian zone > Trees...
AGCTTGGGCACGGCTAAAAGGGGACGCTATATGGGCTTTGCGACGGGAAAACATGCGCTGATCACCGGCGGGGGGACCGGCATCGGCGCCGCCGCCGCGCGAATGCTCGCGGCCGAAGGCGCCAGGGTCTCGCTGCTCGGCCGTCGCCGCGAACCGCTCGACGCGGTCGCCGCTGAAACCGGCGGCACCGCCATAAGCTGCGACCTCACCGACCGCGCCGCGATGGAAGCCGCCTTCGCCGCCGCCCGCGCCGCCAACGGCCCGTTCGATTATGTCATCCTCAACGCCGGTATCGGCGACAGCGCGCCCTTCCTGCGCACCCCGCGCGCCATGTTCGACGCGATCATCGCGACCAACTTGACCGCGGTGTTCGACGGCGCCCAGCTCGCCCTCCCCGACCTGCTCGAGGGCGACGGCGAGGGCAAACGCCTGATCGTCATCGCCTCGGTCGCGGGATTGAAGGGCGGGGCCTATGCCGCGCCTTATGTCGCCTCGAAGCATGGCGTGGTCGGGCTCACCAAAAGCCTCGCGCTCGAATTCGCCAGGACCCGGCTGACCATCAACGCCATCTGCCCGGCCTTCGTCGACACGCCGATGGTCGACGACAGCGCGGCACGGATCAGCCGCGTCACCAAGCGCAGCGACGAGGAATCGCGCGCCGCCTTGGCCGCGCTCAACGCCAACGGCCGGCTGATCACCGCCGAGGAAGTCGCCTCGTCCATCCTCAACCTGTGCCACCCCTTGAGCGGCTCGATCAACGGCGCCTGCGTCACCATCGATGGCGGGACCAGCGCATGAGCATCGACCCGTACAGCCTGGCGCCGTCGCATTTCCTGTGGACCTTCGAGGATGGGGTCGCGACCGTCACCCTCAACCGGCCCGAGCGCAAGAATCCGCTGACCTTCCACAGCTATGCCGAGCTTCGCGACCTGTTCTTCGAGCTTGGCCAGACGCCGCAGGTCAAATGCGTGGTCATCACCGGCGCCGGCGGCAATTTCTGTTCGGGCGGCGACGTCCACGACATCATCGGCCCGCTGACCCGGATGGACGACAGCGGGCTGATCCAGTTCACCCGCATGACCGGCGATCTGGTCCGCGCCATGCGCGCCTGCCCGCAGCCGATCGTCGCCGCGGTCGACGGCATTTGCGCCGGGGCGGGCGCGATCCTGGCGATGGCCAGCGACCTGCGCTTCGCCTCGCCCGACGCCAGGACCGCCTTCCTGTTCACCCGCGTCGGCCTGTCGGGCGCCGACATGGGCGCCTGCGCCATATTGCCGCGGCTGATCGGTCATGGCCGCGCCGCGGAATTATTGTTCACCGGCCGCTCGATGTCGGCCGAGGAAGGCGAACGCTGGGGCTTCTGGAACAGGCTCAGCAAACATCCGCTGGCCGACGCCTTGGCCGTTGCTGGCGACATTGCCCGAGGCCCGTCGCTCGCCCATGCGGTGACCAAGCAGCAGCTCGACGCCGAATGGCATGTGTCGATCGAAACCGCGCTCGACATGGAGGCCGAGGTCCAGGCCGAACTGATGAAGACCAATGATTTCCGCCGCGCCTATGAAGCGTTCTCCAACAAGCGCCAGCCGGAGTTCCAGGGTGACTGACTCCCCTCTCCTTCAGGGGAGGGGACGACTCGCGCCCTTGCGCGAGCGGGGGTGGGGGAGTCCGAGCGTCCGCCACTGCCCCACCCCGGCTCGGCTGCGCCGAGTCCCCCCTCCCCTGAAGGGGAGTGGAAAATGAATCTCGACTGGCCGTTCTTCGATACCCGCCACCGCCAGCTCGGCCGCGAACTCGAGGCCTGGTCCGCCGCCAACCTCGCTCCCGTCCACGGCGACGATGTCGAGGCCGAAGTCCGCGCGCTCGTCTCAAAGCTCGGCCATGCCGGCTTTCTCGGGCTGACCATCGCCGACGGCGCGCTCGACGTGCGCAGCCTGGCCATCGCCCGCTCGACCCTCGCCTATCACTCCGGCCTCGCCGATTTCGCCTTCGCCATGCAGGGGCTGGGCTCGGGCGCGATCAGCCTGTTCGGTACCGCCCGCCAGCGCGCCCAATATTTGAGCCAGGTCGCCAGCGGCCAGTCGATCGCCGCCTTCGCCATGACCGAGCCCGCGACCGGCTCCGACGCCGCCAACATCTCGACCACCGCCACCCGCGCCGGTGACGATTACGTCATCAATGGCGAGAAAACCTACATTTCCAACGGCGCCATCGCCGATGTCATCACTCTGTTTGCGCGCACCGGCGAGGCCGAGGGCGCGCGCGGCATCTCGGCCTTCATCCTCCCCGGCGGCACGCCCGGGCTCGAAGTCGCCGAGCGGATCGAGGCGATCGCCCCGCACCCGCTCGCACGCCTCACCCTCGACAATGTCCGCCTCCCCGCCAGCGCCATGCTGGGAAACCCCGGCGAGGGCTTCAAGGTGGCGATGCAGACCTTGACCCTGTTCCGGGTCACGGTCGGCGCCGCCGCGCTCGGTTTCGCCCGCCGCGCGCTCGACGAGGCACTGGCGTTCGCCACGACCCGCAAGCTCGGCAACGGCACCCTCGCCGACAATGCGGTGACCCAGGCCAATCTCGCCGACATGGCGACCAGCATCGACGCTTCGGCTCTGCTCATCGCCCGCGCCGCCTGGGCGCAGGACAAGGGCGATGGCGACAACCGCCGCGCCGCCGCCATGGCCAAGCTCCACGCCACCGAGGAAGCGCAGAAAGTGATCGACCAAGCGGTCCAGCTCCACGGCGGCGCCGGGGTCACCAAGGGATCGATGGTCGAAAGCCTGTACCGCGAGATCCGCGCGCTCCGGATCTACGAGGGCGCATCCGAGGTCCAGCGCGTGATCATCGCCCGCGATTTGCTGAAGGAGCATGCAACATGAACATCCTCCAACCCCCCGGCTGGCCGCGGCCCAAGGGCTATTCCAACGGGATCAGCGCCAGCGGGCGGACCATCTACACCGCCGGGGTGATCGGCTGGGACGAGAAGGAAATGATCGTCTCGCATCGCCTCGACCTGCAGTTCGAGCAGGTGCTGAAGAACATCGTCGCCATCCTCGCAGAGGGCGGGGCCGGGCCCGAGCATGTCGTCCGCATGACGGTCTACATTACCGACCGCGCGCAATATCTGAGGCTGCGCGACGAGCTGGCGCCGATCTGGAAAAGCATCATGGGTTCGCATTATCCGGCGATGGCGCTGGTCGAGGTCAAGGCCCTGGTCAACAGCTCGGCCAACGTCGAGATCGAGGCGACGGCGGTGGTTCCCGGCTGATGCGCGACCGCTTCGTCGAGGATCGGCTTCCCCAGCCCGACCAGTTGCCGGAATTCCTCCTGCTCGACTATCCCGAGCGCCTCAACGCCGCCGCGGAACTGCTCAAGGGCGGCAAGCCCGACGACCTCGCGGTGGTCAACGACCAGGGCCGCTGGACCTACCGCCAACTCGATGAAATATCAGGCAAAATTGCCCGCTTGCTGGTCGATGACGGGCTCATCCCCGGCAACCGGGTCCTGCTCCGCGGTCCCAATAATCATATGCTGCTCGCAGTGTGGCTCGGAGTGCTCAAAGCCGGCGGAGTCGCCGTCGCCACCATGCCATTATTGCGCCCCGGCGAGATCGCCACCGTCATCGACCGCGCCGAAATTTCCCACGCCATCGTCGACAGCCGCTTCATCGGCGACTTCCGCCAGGCCATGGACCAGACCCGCCACATCAAGCAGCTCGTCAAATATGACGGCGACTTCGGCCATGGCGCACTCGAATCCCGCATCGCCGATCTCGAGCCCCTCCCCCCGGTCGACACCGCTCAGGACGATCCCGCGCTGATCGCCTTCACCAGCGGAACCACCGGGATTCCCAAGGGCTGCGTCCATTTTCACCGCGATATCCTCAGCCCCTGCGACACTTTCGCGCAGGCGCATTTTGCAATGAAACCCGGGGATATCGTGCTCACCTCGGCGCCGATCGCCTTCACCTTCGGCCTTGGCGCGACATTGATGTTCCCGCTCCGCTTCGGCGCGGCCTGCGCGACGATCGAACAGCCCTCGCCCCCCGCAATCCTCGAAGCGATCGCCAGGCACGAAATCACCCACCTCGCCACCGCCCCGACCGCCTATAAGGCGATGCTGTCGCAGCCCGGTCTCGATGATGCGCTGAAGTCGCTGACCACCTGCCTCTCGGCGGGCGAACATCTCCCCAAGGCGACGTGGGAGGCGTGGAAGGAGCGCACCGGCATTTCGATCGTCGACGGCATCGGCGCGACCGAGCTGATGCATATCTTCATCAGCGCCAGCGCCAACGAGATCCAACCCGGCGCGACCGGCACCGCAGTCCCGGGTTACACCGCCGCGATCCTCGATCCCGACGGCAACGAACTGGCGACTGGCGAAGGCCGCCTGGCGATCAAGGGCCCAACCGGCTGCCGCTACCTCGACGACCCGCGCCAGTCCGATTACGTCCAAAATGGATGGAATATCACCGGCGACACCTACGCTCGCGATGAGGAGGGATACTTCTGGTACCGCGCCCGCAGCGACGACATGATCGTCAGCTCGGGCTACAATATCGGCGCGCCAGAAGTCGAAAACGCCCTGCTTGCCCACCCCGCCGTCGCGGAGTGCGCGGTGATCGGCGTGCGGTGCGAGGAACGAGGGCAGAAAGTGAAGGCGTTTATCGTCTTGGCCACCGAAACAGAGCCCTGCGATACTCTAATTGCCGAGCTAAAGGATTTCGTGAAGCGAAACATTGCCCCCTACAAATATCCCCGCGAAATCGAGTTTCTTGAGGCGCTGCCGAAGACCGCGACCGGGAAACTGCGGCGCGTCGAGCTGCGCAACCGCTAGATCAGCGCCACAGCTGCAGCGAACGCACCGCGGCGGAGATCTTCGGTTTGTCCTCGGGTCGCGAGACGATGCGTTCGACCATCCGCCAGTTCCGCCTGACGGTCGATTTGCGCCACAGATCGGTCACCCAGACCTGCCCCGAAAAGTCGTGGTCGTCGATGCTTGCTTCGAGGTCGAGCTGGGTCGCGAACACCGCCACCGATCCCAGGTTGCGCGCATACATGTCGCCGAACCGATATTTCCTGCAGCGGTAGCGGCTGACCGCAGCATCGAGCCAGCTATTGGCGTCGAGGATGATGCTCGGCTTGGATCCCATGACCATCCTGAAATTGCGCGCGGTCAGCGATTTCAATGTCCGGGCGTCGCGGTCGATCCACGCCCGCATCCAGCGATTTTCCATGGTCTCGATGACTGGAAGAATGTCGGCCATTACTCGAACTCCACAATCACTTGGTCCACGCTGAGGCTGTCGCCAACGCCGGCCGATACGCTCTTCACCGCGCCCGCCTTACCCGCGCGCAGGATATTCTCCATCTTCATCGCCTCGACCACCGCCACCGGCTGCCCGGCCTCGACCTTATCGCCGGGCTTGACCTCCAGCCGCGTCAGCAGCCCCGGCATCGGCGCCAGCAGGAAACGCGACAGATCGGGCGGCATTTTCTCGATCATGTGCCGCATCAACGCGGCGATGTGCGGCGCCATCACGGTCGCCTTGTGCGCCGCCCCGCGTGTCGTCAGCAGCCAGCCGCGGCCCTTGCGCGCCACCTGCACCACCCGCCGCCGGCCATCCATGTCGGCCACCAGCAGCCGCTGCCCGGGTGCCCAGTCGCCGATCACATCGACTTCCTCGCCATCGTCGACGCTGACCAGGTTGCCGCCATCATAGGGCGTCACCGACACCTCAAAATCGCGTCCGCCCATCCTTACGATCTGCGTTTCCTCGGGGAACTGCGGGTCCCCCAACGGTCCGTCGATCAGCGCCGCGCGGGTATCGACCGTCAGTTCGACGATCGCCGCCAGCGCGGCCAAATCGGCGAGCAGTTCGTCGTCCGCCGGCGCCCCATGAAACCCGTCGGGATATTCCTCGGCGATAAAGCCGGTGGTGAGCTTGCCGGCGCGAAACCGCGGGTGCTGCATCAGGGCCGAGAGGAAGTCGATATTGTCCGAAACGCCGTCGATCTGGAACGCGTCGAGCGCGGCAACCTGCGCCTCGATCGCGCCGTCGCGGGTGGCTGCGTGGGTGATCAATTTGGCGATCATCGGGTCATAGAACATGCTGACCTCGCCGCCCTCGGTGACGCCATCGTCGACCCTTACCCTGACTCCGTTTGTGTCGAGCGAAGTCGAGACACCGTCCCTCGACTTCGCTCGGGACAAGCGGTCATTGGATGAAACGGGAGGCCTGTACGTCGTCAGCCGCCCCGTGCTCGGCAGGAACCCGCGATACGGATCCTCCGCATAGACCCGGCTCTCGATCGCCCAGCCGTCGAGCTTCACGTCCTTCTGAGCGAACTTGAGCTTCTCGCCCGCCGCGATGCGGATCATCTGCTCGACCAAATCCAGCCCGGTCACTTCCTCGGTCACCGGATGCTCGACCTGCAGCCTTGTGTTCATCTCGAGGAAGTAGAAGCTCTTGTCGGCCCCGACGATCATCTCGACCGTCCCCGCCGAATAATATCCGACCGCCTTCGCCAGCGCGACCGCCTGCGCACCCATCGCCTCGCGCATGCCTGCATCGACGAACGGCGACGGCGCTTCCTCGATCACTTTCTGGTGGCGCCGCTGGATCGAGCATTCGCGCTCGCCCAGATGCAGCACCGTGCCATGCTGGTCGCCGAGCACCTGGATCTCGATGTGCCGCGGCCCCTCGACATATTTCTCAATGAGCAAGCGGTCGTCGCCGAAGCTCGCCAGCCCCTCGCGCTTGACGCTGTCATATTGCTCGCGCACTTCGGCCTCGGAAAAAGCCAGCCGCATGCCCTTGCCGCCGCCGCCCGCCGACGCCTTCATCATCACCGGATAGCCGATGCCATTGGCGATCTCCGCGGCATGTTTCTCGCTCGTGATTTCGCCGATGAAGCCGGGCACCACCGACACGCCGGCCTTGACCGCCAGTTTCTTCGACTGGATCTTGTCGCCCATCGCCGCGATGGCCTTGGCCGGCGGCCCGATAAACTTGATCCCGGCCTTGTCGAGCGCCTTGGCGAAGCTCTCGCGCTCGGACAAAAAGCCATAGCCCGGATGCACCGCCTCCGCCCCGGTCGCCTTGCAGGCATCGATGATCAGCTCGGCCTTGAGATAGCTTTCCGACGCCGGCGCCGGCCCGAGCCTTACGCTCTCGTCGGCCATCCGCACATGCGGCGCGCGGGCATCGGCATCCGAATAGACCGCGACTGTCTTGATCCCCATCGCTTTCGCGGTGCGGATCACCCGGCACGCAATTTCCCCGCGGTTGGCGATCAGGATTTTCTTGAACATCACTGGCCCTCCGGGTCCGCCATTTGTGCCAGCGCCTTGATGCGGTCACCTGTCAGGCTTGTCATGCATTGCAGTTCGACCAGCGGAACGATGCTCCCGCCGCGATTCTCGTCTGCTTCCAAGGCGCATTGGGCATCACGAAATTTGATCCAGCGACGCTGCGATTCGAGTAGCAATTTGGCCGATTGCGGGTCGTCCTTCGCCGACGCCTTGGCCTTCGCCCATGCCGTGTTCAGCCGCTTATCGGCGCGCTCATATTCCTCGGCGGCGCAGCGGTTCATGCCCATCTGGCTCATCTCGCGGTCGAAGCAGGCGACCGCCTCCGCATCCGCGATTTCGAGCTTCGCCGCCTCGGCCTGCCCCGCCGAGCAGAAATTCAGTTCCGCTTGCCCCTTCGCTCGCTCGAAGCATTGCTCGGCGAAGCTCTTCAGCTTTTCCTCGGGAGCTGCAAGCAGGATGAACAATGCGGCGATCATGCCGGCACGTCCACCGGCGGCTTGTTATGCCCGAGCAATCGCAGCACCTCGTCCGCCGCGTCGGCCAGATTGGTCCCCGGCCCGAAGATCGCCTGCACCCCCGCCGCGCGGAGCATGGCGTAATCCTGCGCCGGGATGACGCCGCCGGCGACGACCTTGATGTCGGCGCGGCCCATGCCCTTCAGCGCGTCGATAAGCTCGGGGATCAGCGTCTTGTGACCCGCCGCCAGTGAGCTCGCGCCGACCACGTCGACCGATTTCTCCACCGCCAGTTCGGCCGCCTCGCGCGGGGTCTGGAACAACGGCCCGGCGATCACCTCGAACCCCAGATCGCCAAACGCCGACGACACCAGATTAGCGCCGCGATCATGCCCGTCCTGGCCCATCTTGGCGACCAGGATGCGTGGGCTCCGGCCCATCCGCTGCGCCACCGCCACCGTCCCCGCGACCGCCTCCTCCCAGCGTTTGTCGTCGCGGGTCTTGCCGTAAATTCCGCTGACCGGATGCGGCGTGGTTTCGTAGCGCCCGAACACCCGCTCCAGCGCGTCGGAGATCTCGCCCAGGGAGCAGCGCGCGCGCGCGCACTCCACCGCCAATGCCAATAAATTCCGTTCGTCCCGAGCGAAGTCGAGGGACCCCTCTCCGCGTGTCTCGACTTCGCTCGACACAAACGGTTTGTGGTTGCGAGCGGCTGCTTCCAGTGCATCGAGGGCAACCCGCACCGCCGCCTCATCGCGCGACTTCCGCATCCTTTCCAGCCGCGCAATCTGCCCGCTGCGCACCTTGGCATTATCGACCTCGAGGATGTCATGATCCTCCTCATCGACCAGCCGATACCTGTTCACCCCAACGATCACCGTCTCGCCGATATCGACCTTGGCGGCGCGCGCCGCCGCGGCTTCCTCGATGCGCTGCTTGGGCAAGCCCTCGGCGACCGCCTTGGTCATCCCGCCATGCGCCTCGACCTCATCGATCAGCGCCTGCGCTTTTTCCTCGAGTTCGCGGGTCAGCGCCTCGACATAGTAAGACCCGCCCAGCGGATCGGCGACCGCGGTCACCCCGCTTTCCTCGGCCAGGATCAGCTGCGTGTTGCGCGCGATCCGCGCCGAAAAATCGGTCGGCAGCGCCATCGCCTCGTCGAAGCTGTTGGTGTGCAGCGACTGCGTCCCGCCGAGCACCGCCGCCAGCGCCTCGACCGTGGTCCGCACGACGTTATTATACGGGTCCTGCTCGGTCAGCGACACGCCGCTCGTCTGGCAGTGAGTCCGCAGCAATTTCGACTTCTCCGACTTGGCCCCCAGCTCACCCATGATCCGCGCCCAAAGCGTCCGCGCCGCGCGCAATTTCGCGACCTCCATGAACAGGTTCATGCCGATCCCGAAGAAGAAGCTCAGCCGCGGCGCGAAGGCATCCACATCGAGCCCCGACGCCTTCGCCACCCGAACATATTCCATCCCGTCGGCGAGCGTGTAGGCGAGCTCCTGCACCGCCGTCGCCCCGGCCTCGTGCATGTGATAGCCGCTGATCGAAATCGAGTTGAACTTGGGCATTTCGCGCGACGTGTAGGCGATGATGTCGGCGACGATCCGCATCGACGGCTCGGGCGGATAAATATACGTATTGCGGACCGCGAACTCTTTCAGAATGTCATTCTGGATCGTGCCCGTCAGGTCGCCCCGCGACACACCCTGCTCTTCCCCCGCGACAATGTAGAAGGCCAGCACCGGCAGCACCGCGCCGTTCATCGTCATGCTGACCGACATCTCGCCCAGCGGGATGCCGTCGAACAGCAATTTCATGTCCTCGACGCTGTCGATCGCCACCCCCGCCTTGCCGACATCGCCGGCCACGCGTGGGTGATCGCTGTCATACCCCCGGTGCGTCGCCAGATCGAACGCGACCGAGACGCCGTGCTGCCCCGCCGCGAGGTTGCGGCGATAGAAAGCGTTCGATTCCTCGGCGGTCGAAAACCCCGCATATTGCCGGATCGTCCACGGCCGCCCGGCATACATCGTCGCATAAGGCCCGCGCGTGTACGGCGCGAGACCGGGGTAGCCGCTGTCGATCCCCGCCGCATCCTCGGGCCCATAGACCGTCTTGAGCCTGATCCCCTCAAGCGTCTCGCGGCTCAAATCCTTCCCCCGCGACTCCTTCTCCGCGAGGGATTTCCATTGGTCGATCGTCGGCTTGTCGGTCATAGGCATTGCACCTAACGCCGCATGGTCGATTTCACCACCCTCCGTTGGTCCCGAGCGAAGTCGAGGGACGTGTCTCGACTTCGCTCGACACCAACGGATATGGGAAGTCCTATCTCGGCTCCACGACCACCTCGGCGGTGATCGAATTGGCGATGAAGCAGGCCTCGTGCGCCGCATGATGCAGCGCGTCGAGCGCCGTCGCGTCCGGAGCCTCCCCCGCAAACCCAACCCGTGGCCGCAAGATCACCCGCGTAATCCGCACCTTTCCGTCAGGGCATTTTTCTAAGGTCCCCTGCGCTTCGTCCTCATAGCTCAACAGCGCATGCCCCGCCCGCCGCGCCAGATCGAGGAACCACAGCATGTGGCAGCTGGCGATGCTGGCCACGAACGCTTCTTCGGGGTCGACCCCCGCCGGGTCCGACCAGGGCGGCCGCACCACGCTCGGGCTGGACGATGCCGCCACCACTGCCCCGCCATCGAAGCTCCAGCTGTGCGCACGGCTGTAGCGGCCGTGCAAGAATTCAGTCGGATCGTCGTTCGACCAGGCGATGGTGGCGTCATGCTGGGCCATCGGTTGCTCCTTCCCGGCAGCGCCGGCTCAAATCGTTTCACGCCAAGGCGCCAAGCCGCCAAGAGATCAGCACCCTTGGCGTCTTTGCGCCTTGGCGTGAAAATCACTTTTTTCTAATGCGCCTGCTTCGGGCTTTCCATGATCTCGGTCAGCACCCCGCCCATGTCCTTGGGGTGGAGGAAGAAGATCGGCGTCCCATGCGCCCCGATCCGCGTCTCCCCCAGGACGCGCACGCCCTTGCCCTCATACCACGCCCGCGCTTCCGCGATATCCGCGACCTCGAAACACAGATGATGCTGCCCGCCGAGCGGATTCTTCTCGAGGAATTTGACGATCGGCGAGTCCGCCCCGAGCGGTTCGATCAGCTCGATCTGCGCATTGGGCGCATCGACAAAACACACCCGCACCCCCTGCGCCGGCAAGTCGAACGCATCGCCAACATGCGTCGCGCCAAGCAAATCGCGATACATCGCCACGCTCCGCTCGATCGACGGGGTCGCGACCCCGACATGGTTGAGGCGTCCGAGCTTCATTGAAATTTCCGCTTCTTAAATGCGATCACGTCAGCAGGCTCAAGCTTGAACCATTCTCCGTTGGCTCTCCGGTCGGCGAAACGCCGATGCCAATAGGCCTCAATTCCAGGGGGATCATCCGTTCTAATTGCGTGAGCCAACTTCACGGTTTCTGGCAAGGCAATGCTGATTTGCTTGACCCGTTTTTCAAGTTCGTCACTTCGCCCAATTTTGAAATGGCGGCCCGACTGAAGTAGATAAACATATCCCTCGGGCATTGCTGTGGCGGTGCGGCCCGTTCGTGGAGCAACGCTCGATTCTTCAGCCGGAAGTGAACTGAGTAAACCACTCGGATCACCAGATTCCACAAGCCAATTCCGGAACTCCCGGACTAGGTTTTCCTTGCTACCGAAGTGAGCGCTGAAGGTCTTGTGCGATGGGAACGTAGGATCCTGCGCCCGCCTTAATTGAAGTTCAGCCTTGGTTGGTATCCGACCATAATGCCGGACAGCGTCGACGAGACGTTCAAAGAGCTCCGCAACTTCCGTTCGCCCCTGCATTTGATTGGGCGCGAACCCTGCATCGACGAGCGCATCGCCCCAGCGTGCCCAAATGACGCCAAGCCACTCATTCTCTCGAATACCTGTCTCCCGCACGAACGCACGCTGGCCCGGCGCGCGGCCATCGTTCGCGAAAGCGAGCCGCTGAATTTCGCTAACGATGGTGTTTCGAAGGTCACTCATCACAGCGGAATATTGTCATGCTTTTTCCACGGGTTCTCGAGCTGCTTGTCGCGTAGTTTGCGCAAGCCAAGCGCCACCCTTCTCCGCGTCGAATGGGGATAGATCACTTCGTCGATGAAGCCCTTGCTCGCCGCCACGAACGGGTTGGCGAAGCGCTCTTCATATTCGCGGGTGCGTTCGGCGATCTCGTCGGCCGTCTTGCCGCGGAAGATGATTTCGACCGCGCCCTTGGCCCCCATCACCGCAATCTCGGCGGTCGGCCAGGCGTAGTTCAAATCGCCGCGCAGATGCTTGCTGGCCATGACGTCATACGCCCCGCCATAGGCCTTGCGCGTGATTACCGTGATCTTGGGCACCGTCGCCTCGGCATAAGCGAACAATAATTTCGCGCCATGCTTGATGATCCCGTGATGCTCCTGGCCGACGCCGGGCAGGAACCCCGGCACGTCCACAAAGGTCACGATCGGAATGTCAAACGCGTCGCAGAAGCGCACGAACCGCGCCGCCTTCTTCGATGAATTGATGTCGAGGCACCCCGCCAGCACCATCGGCTGGTTGGCGACCACCCCGACCGTGCGCCCCTCGATCCGGCAAAAACCAATCAGGATGTTGCCCGCATGGTTCGGCTGGAGCTCGAAGAAGTCACCCTCGTCGGCGACCTTCCGGATCAGCTCGTGCATGTCATACGGCGTCGCCGCCGATGGCGGAACGAGCGTGTCGAGGCTATCCTCGATCCGGTCCCACGGGTCATCCGTGGGCCGCTCGGGCACGTCATGCCGGTTGGACGAGGGCAGGAAGTCGAAGAAATCGCGCGTCGCCAGCAACGCGTCGACGTCATTCTCGAACGCGACGTCCGCGACCCCCGACTTGGTCGTATGAGTCACCGCCCCGCCCAGTTCCTCCTGCGTCACCACTTCGTTGGTCACCGTCTTGACCACCTCGGGCCCGGTGACGAACATATAGCTGCTATCCTTCACCATGAAGATGAAGTCAGTCATTGCCGGGCTGTACACCGCGCCGCCCGCGCACGGCCCCATGATTAGGCTGAGCTGCGGAATAACGCCCGACGCCAGCACATTGCGCTGGAACACCTCGGCATAGCCGCCCAGGCTCGCCACCCCCTCCTGGATCCGCGCGCCGCCGCTGTCGTTGAGCCCGATCACCGGCGCGCCGACTCTCATCGCCGCGTCCATCATTTTGCAGATTTTCTGCGCGTGGCGCTCGCTCAGGCTTCCCCCGAACACGGTGAAATCCTGCGCGAACACGAACACCAGCCGGCCGTTGATCGTCCCCGATCCGGTGACCACCCCGTCGCCGGGAATCTTCTGCTCCTCCATCCCGAAGTCGACGCAATTATGCTCGACATACATGTCGACTTCCTCGAACGAATCGGGATCGAGCAGCACGCTCAACCGCTCGCGCGCGGTCAGCCGCCCCTTGGCGTGCTGCGCCGCGATCCGCTTCTCGCCCCCGCCCAGCCGCGCCGCCGCCCGCCGTGCCTCCAGTTCCTCGATCGTCGTTGCCATGGACGCGCTTTTCCACTTGTGCGTCGAAGCGTCAACTTGACCGCTCCTCCCTATCGCGTAGCGATGGGGAGGGGGACCGCTCGGCAACGCCGAGTGGTGGAGGGGTTTTTGGCATGTCCGCTACCGACAAGGCCTACAAAATCGCGCGCCGCTCACGCCGTAACCTGTCGTTGCCCGAAAAACTGCTGTGGGTTCGATTGCGCGGCGCAGTTCCCAGAATTCGGCGCCAGCATCCGCTCGGTCCCTACATTCTCGACTTTTATTGCCCAGCCGCGAAGCTGGCAATTGAGGTCGATGGAATTGCGCATGACCTGGGCGATCGTCCGGAGCGGGACCAGGCGCGGACGGAGTGGCTTGATGGGCAGGGCATCGACGCTGTTCGAATTCCGGCGAAGCAAGTGCTC
>Ga0307505_10002240_pt1 | contig 13734 bp, 13 predicted proteins | sample 23_S_MG_FD_202183 | JGI IMG/M metagenome (GOLD analysis project Ga0307505, IMG submission 202183) | Soil microbial communities from Populus trichocarpa stands in riparian zone in the Pacific Northwest, United States - 23_S | ecosystem: Environmental > Terrestrial > Soil > Riparian zone > Trees...
GCCGATCTCGCCATTGCCGCTGCCCTCGTTTCGTCTCTTTCCGGGGCGGCCTTGCCGCAAGATGCGGTCTATTTCGGTGAGATCAGCCTGACAGGCGCGGTTCGCGCGGTCCCGCAGGCCCCGGCGCGGCTTAAAGAGGCCGTCAAGCTGGGCTTTACCCGCGCCGTGCTACCGGAAGGTGGAAAGGGCGACGCTGCAGATGGGATTTCAGTCACGCCGATTGGAGCCCTCGACCGGCTTGTTGCCGATATCGCCGCAAGCTCCAAGCGGGGCCTGCGTGCAGCAGCCGGACGGGACAACGAATAGGACGAACTTGAGGCGGGCCTGCCGAGATTGCATGCTGCCCATACGCCGCAACCGTGTCCGGGATTCGACGGATGACGCGGCGCAGCGAGCCCGCTATAAGCGTCGCGCCCGCGGCGCTTGGCGAGTCGGGAACCCACGGAGAATAGGGCACATATGCCCCTGACCCTTCTGGATATCGGCCTTTTGGTGGTCATGCTGATCTCCGGGATCCTCGCCATGGTGCGCGGATTCATGCGTGAGATCCTGTCCATCGCCGCCTGGCTGATCGCCGCCGGTGTGACGCTCTATGGCTACGCGCGGGTCGAAGTATTTGTCCGCGACTATGTGACCAACGACCTCCTCGCCAAGGGCATTGCGATCGGCGGCCTGTTCCTGCTGACGCTGCTGATCGTCTCGCTTTTTACCGTGAAGATTTCCGACCTCGTGCTCGACAGCCGCGTCGGCGCACTCGACCGTTCACTCGGCTTCCTGTTCGGCCTCGCACGCGGCCTCATCATCATGGTCGTGGCGTTCCTGTTCTTCTCGTGGCTCGTGCCCGCCAAGGGCCAGCCTGACTGGGTCACGAATGCCCGCTCGCGAGTGGTGCTGCAGGCCACCGGCGACTGGCTGCTGTCGATCCTGCCGGACGATCCGGAGACCGCGATCCTGAAGCGGCTCAGGCCGGGCCGGGACGAAGGCGAGCCCATGGAACCGGGCGGACGCCCGGCGCCCGCTCAGCAGGCACCCTCGCCCGTGCAGACCGTTCCGCAAACGAAATCCGCACCTACATCACCGGTACAACCTGCGCCGACTTCGCCCGTGCAGCCGGCGCCGGACAAGTCGGGGCGGGTGGCGCCCGCGACCCGGATGGCCGCGAATGACGGCGAAACCGGATACAGACGCACCGACCGGCAAGGGTTTGAACAGTTGCTCGAGGTTGCGCGCGGGGCACCGCGCTAATCCTCCGGGCGGAAAGGGCCGAATGGCCTTGGCAGACGCGACCCGCGATACCGACGACCGTTACGGCGACGACCGGCCGCGCGAAGAGTGCGGCGTCTTCGGTATTTTCAACCATCCCGACGCCGCCGCAATCACCGCGCTCGGCCTGCACGCCTTGCAGCACCGCGGACAGGAAGCTGCGGGCATGGTCTCCTACGACGGCACGCGCTTCCATTCGGAGCGGCGGCTCGGTCTTGTCGGCGACACCTTCTCCAAGCGCAGCGTGATCGACCGCCTGCCCGGCTCTGCCGCCGTCGGCCACGTCCGCTACTCGACCACCGGCGAGACGATCCTGCGCAACGTCCAGCCGCTGTTCTCCGAACTCGATGCGGGCGGCTTCGCGATCGCGCATAACGGCAACCTGACCAATGCGATGACCGTCCGCCGCCAGCTCGTGCGCGACGGCGCCATCATGCAATCGACGTCCGACACCGAGGTGATGCTGCATCTGGTGGCGCGCTCGAAACTGCCGCGTTTCGTCGAGCGCTTCATCGACGGCTTGCGCTCGCTCGAAGGCGCCTATGCGTTCGTCTGCCTCACCAACAAGAAGCTGATCGGCGCGCGCGACCCGCTCGGCATCCGCCCGCTCGTCCTCGGCCGGCTCGGCGAGTCGCTGATCCTCGCGTCGGAGACCTGTGCGCTCGACATCATCGGCGCGCGCTATGTGCGCGACATCGAGAACGGCGAAGTGGTCGTGATCGACGCGGAAGGGATGCAGTCCTACAAGCCCTTCCCGCCCGCGGCACCGCGCCCCTGCATCTTCGAATATATCTATTTCGCGCGGCCGGACTCGATCATCGGCGGACGCAGCGTCTATGAAATCCGAAAAAATCTCGGCCATGAACTGGCGCGCGAACATCACACGAACTGCGACGTCGTAGTGCCGGTGCCGGACTCGGGCGTCCCTGCCGCCATCGGTTACGCGCAGGAGTCGGGCGTGCCTTACGAACTGGGGCTGATCCGCAATCACTATGTCGGCCGCACCTTCATCGAGCCCGCGCAGCAAATCCGCGAACTCGGCGTGCGCCTGAAGCATTCCGCCAACCGCGCGGTCGTGAAGGGCAAGCGCATCGTGCTGATCGACGACAGCCTCGTGCGCGGCACCACCTCGATCAAGATCGTGCGCATGATGCGCGAGGCGGGCGCCAAGGAAGTGCATATGCGGATCGCGAGCCCGCCGATCACGCATTCGGATTTCTACGGCATCGACACGCCGGAGCGCGACAAGCTGCTCGCCGCCACCCACGACCTCGAAGGCATGCGGAAATATATCGGCGCGGACTCGCTCGAGTTCCTGACGATCGACGGGCTCTACCGCGCCATGGGCCACAACCGGCGCGACCCGGAGCATCCGCAATATACCGACCACTGCTTTACCGGTGACTATCCGACGCCGCTCACCGACCGCGCCGGCGAAGGCGGGCCGAAGCAGCTGTCGCTCCTCGCTGAGGCGAGCTGACTTTTAGCCACATCCGGGATCGCCTCGTCCTGAGGAGCGGCGGAAAGCCGCGTCTCGAAGGATGAGGCGATCCGTGCTATCCGCCCTCATCCTTCGAGACGCCGCTCGCCCGACTACGTCAGTCGAGCGGCTCCTCAGGATGAGGGCGATGAATTCGGGATTTCAGGAATGAGTGAGGCAAGCAAACCCCTCTCCGGCAAGACCGCGCTTGTGACCGGCGCGTCGCGCGGCATCGGCAAGGCGGTAGCACTCGAGCTCGCCCGTGCCGGCGCCCATGTGATCGCGTTGGCGCGTACCACCGGCGGCCTCGAAGAACTCGACGACGCCGTCCAGCAGGCGGGCGGTACGGCAACGCTGGTGCCCGCCGACCTGAAGGATGGACCCGCCATCGACCGTCTCGGGGCGAGCCTGTTCGAGCGTTACAAGCATCTCGACGTGCTGGTCGCCAATGCCGCGATCCTCGGCGTGCTCTCGCCGCTCGGCCATGTCGACACGAAAGTGTGGGACGACGTGGTGAACGTAAACCTCACGGCGCAATGGCGGCTGATCCGCTCGCTCGATCCGCTGCTGCGGCAGGCGGAAGCCGGCCGCGCCGTCTTCCTCACCTCCGGCTCGGCCCAGAAGGCGGCGCCCTATTGGGGACCCTACGCAGTATCGAAGGCGGGCCTCGAAATGCTGGCGCGCACCTACGCCGCCGAGACCGAAAAAACCAATGTGCGGGTCAACCTGTTCAACCCCGGACCGACGCGCACGCGTATGCGCGCGACGGCAATGCCGGGCGAGGACCCGATGACACTCGACCCGCCGCACAAGGTGGCGACGCATATCCTGCCGCTCTGCCTGCCGAGTTGTGACGTGACCGGGAAGCTTTATGACTACCGGCACAAGCGCTGGCTGGAGTTTCGGGCGCCCGAATAAACGTCAGTGCTTCCGCTTCTTCTTCCCGGAGAACGGGTTTTCCGCTTCGCGGAATGCAAGACGGATCGGCACGCCCGGCAGGTCGAACGCCTCACGCATCCCGTTCACGAGATAGCGCGTGTACGCTTCCGGCAACACGCTCGTGCGCGTACCGAAAAGCACGAAGCTCGGCGGGCGCGCCTTGGGCTGCGTCATGTAACGCAGCTTGATGCGGCCGCCGGAAATCCCCGGCGGCGGATTCTGCGAGATGGCCGCTTCAAGAAAGCGGTTCAGCGCCGCGGTCGGCACGCGCGTGTTCCAGACCTTGAACGTCGCTTCGACCGCGTCGAGCAGCTTGTCGAGCCCCTGCCCCTGCAAACCCGACACCGCGACGATCGGCATGCCCTTGGCCTGCGGTAGCCAGTGATCGGCCTGCTCGCGCAGCTTCTTCGGCGTGATGCGTGCGGGATCCGCAAGATCGCTTTTGTTCATACCGATGACCAACGCACGGCCCTCGCGCACGACAAGATCGGCAATACGCAGATCCTGTTCCTCGAACGGCTTCTCCGTGTCGAGCAGCAGGATGACCACTTCGGCAAAGCGGATCGCGTTGAGCGCGTCGGCGGCGGAGAGCTTCTCGAGCTTGTCCTCGATGCGCGACTTGCGCCGCAGGCCCGCCGTGTCGTGCAGCTCGAAGCGCTGACTGCCGCGGCGGAATTCGACCGAGATGGAATCGCGCGTGATGCCTGGCTCGGGGCCGGTCAGCAGCCGGTCCTCTCCCAGAAGCCGGTTGATGAGCGTGGACTTGCCGGCGTTGGGGCGTCCGACCACCGCGACCTTGATGGCGCGGTCGCCTTTTTCCGCGGCTCCTTCGCCCGGCTCCGGCAGGAGTGCGGCCAGCGATTCATACAGGTCGGCGAGCCCCTCGTTGTGCTCGGCGGAAATGGCTACCGGCTCGCCGAGCCCAAGCTCGAATGCTTCATACGCGCCTGACATGGCCTTGCCTTCGGCTTTGTTGGCGACGACCACGACCGGCTTTTCCGAGCGGCGCACGATCTGCGCGAAGGCGCGATCGTCGGGCGTGATGCCCGCGCGCGCGTCCATGAGAAAAAGGATCGCGTCGGCCTCGCGGATCGCGGTCTCGGTCTGGGCCTGCATGCGGCCTTCGAGGCTTTGCGCGTCGCTCTCGTCGAAGCCCGCGGTGTCGATCACCTGGAATTCGAGATCGCCAAGGCGCGCGTCGCCCATGCGCCGGTCGCGCGTGACTCCCGGCCGGTCATCGACCAGCGCGAGGCGCTTGCCGACCAGACGGTTGAAGAGCGTCGACTTGCCCACATTGGGGCGGCCGACAATGGCGACCACAGGCGGCATCGCTCGACACGGTTGAAGTGAAACAGGATTCGTTCGCCGGAATACTAGGGTCGGATCGACTTGGATGGTATCGCTTCGCGGTACCATCCAAGTCGTGAATCCGACCCTAATCAATAAGTTAGGGTGCGATTCACGCTTCAGGTGGAAGCGTAAAGCGTTTCCACCTGAAGCGATCGCACCCTAGCGCGTTCCGGACCAGGCATCATTGGGATCGCCGCCCTTGGACTTCGACTTGGTTGCAGGCTGCGGGGCGGATTGGGGCGCGCGGGCCTGTTGCGGCTGCTGCGGCTGCATTTGCTGTTGCTGCGACTGCTGCTGATCGCCGGCGGCGGGCGCGTTGATCGGAATATTCGAGTTCGTCGGCTGCTGCGGCGGAGCGCCGAACTGCACACCCGGCACGCCCTCGGGAAAGAGCGGCCTGCGGTCGCCCGGCAGCGGCGTCTCCTTCTCCTTGAAGGGATTCATCTTGTCCAAGCTCTCACAGGCCGAGAGGCCGACGCCAAGCGACAGGACGAGGAGCGCACCGAAGAACGGACGATAGCGAAGCATCGCGCGCCTCATTGCGTGGCCGGCGCGGCGGGCCGAGCGGGAGCGGCACCCGCAACCAGCGCATTCACGACCTGCGCGCGCTGACGGAGCGCGGGCGGCGTTTCGGGATCGTTCACGATCGACGCGAAGACCTTTGCCGCCTGCTCGTATTCGCCGGCGCGGTAGTGCGCGAGGCCGATGATTTCGTTCGCCGAGTGGCGGAACGGGCCGCCGGGCACGGCGAGCGGGTCCATGCGGCCCTTGATCTCCGCAACAGATGCCGTGTCGAGCAGGAGATACGCGGCCTGCACGCGCGCAATGTCGCGTATCGCGGCTTCGAGCGAACCGTCGGCGGCGATTGCGTCGAACGCGGCGACGCCCACTTTCGCATCGGACTTGCCGGCCTCGGCGGCGGCGCGGAAACGGGAGAGCGTGCGATAGCCAGCCGTCCCCTCTTTCGTGAGCGCATTGAACGCGCCTTCCGCCTCGGCACGTTTGCCTTCGCGCGAAAGCTGCATCGCGGCTTCAAAGCGAACGCTCGATTCTGCGGCCTGACGCGCGGCATACCACTCCCAGCCGCGCCAGCCGGCAACCGCAAGCACCACGAGGACCGCCGCGCCGACGACATAGAGGCCATAGCGGTCCCAAAGCTTCCTGTAGCGTTCGTGGCGAAGTTCCTCATCAACTTCGCGAAGAATATCCGACATGAAATCCCTTCAGCGCCCGGAGGCGGTCCCTCAATGCGCGCGTACACTAGATATGTGGGCCAATCGTGGCAAACGGCAGATTCTTCTGCTTTCTCAATAGCCTCACCGCTGAGGAGCGGCCAACGATCTCGGGTTTACCCGAGATCGTTCCTAAAATGCGCGGCTCGTCAGGATGAAGTCGACTTCCCTTTCAGCGAATAAGTGTGCTCCGGGCCCGGGAATTTCCGCGCCCGCACTTCTTCGGCGTAATCCTTGATCGACTTCTCAATGCCGCCGGCGAGATCGCCGTAGCGTTTCACAAATTTCGGCACGCGCTGCGACAGGCCCAGCATGTCTTCGAGCACGAGGATCTGACCGTCGCAGGCGGGGCTTGCGCCGATGCCGATGGTGGGGATCGCGATCTCTTCGGTGATCTTCTTCGCGAGCGGCTCGGCGACCGCCTCGATCACCACCGAGAAAGCGCCAGCATCCGCCACCGCGCGGGCGTCATCGAGGAATTTGTCCCATTCGGACTCGTCACGGCCACGCGCGCGGAAGGAGCCGAGCGTGTTGATCGATTGCGGCGTCATGCCGATATGCGCCATCACCGGCACGCCGCGCTGTGTCAAAAATCGAATGGTGTCGGCCATGAGCGCGCCGCCTTCAAGCTTGATCGCGCCGCAGTGCGTTTCCTTCAGCACGCGCGCGCAGTTGCGGAAGGCCTGCTGCGGACTCTCCTCGTAGGAGCCGAAGGGCATATCGACGACGACGAGCGCCTTCTTCGACCCGCGCATCACGGCGCGGCCCTGCAGGATCATCATGTCGAGCGTGACGGGCACGGTCGTCTCGAGCCCGTGCATCACCATGCCGAGGGAGTCGCCGACCAGGATCACATCGACATACTTATCGAGCAGGCCCGCGGTGTGCGCGTGATAGGACGTGAGCGCAACGATCGGCTCGCCCTTCTTGCGGGCCTGAATGTCGGGCGCCGTGAGACGGCGGATTTCCTGCTGAATGGACATGACTGACGACTATCACGAAGCGGAAACGGCGTCCTTGCCCGTCTTCTTCGTGTCCTTAACGTCGTTGAAGACGATGCCCGGCGCACGCTCGGCGCTGTAGTCGAGATCGAACTGGTTGCGGGCCAGGAACACCGGGTCGCCATCGAGGTCTTCGGCGACCGAGGACGACTTGCCCTTGGTGAACTCGTCGAGCTTCCTGTCGTCTTCGGCGGAAATCCAGCGCGCGAGCGAGAACTCGCTCTGGTCGAAGCCGACCTCAAGGCCATATTCGGCGTCGAGCCGCACCTTAAGCACGTCGAGCTGCAAGGGGCCGACGACGCCGACCAATGCGGGCGAGCCGTCGTTCGGGCGGAAGACCTGGACCACGCCCTCCTCTGCCATTTCCTGCAACGCCTGCTTCAGCTTCTTGGCCTTCATGGCGTCGGCGAGTTTCACGCGGCGGATGATCTCCGGCGCGAAGCTCGGCACGCCCATGAATTTTATCTCTTCGCCCTCGGTCAGCGTGTCGCCGATGCGGAGCGTACCGTGGTTCGGAATGCCGACCACATCGCCCGCGAAGGCCTCGTCAGCGAGCGCGCGGTCCTGCGCGAAGAAGAACTGCGGCGTGTGCAGGCTGATGGACTTGCCGGTGCGCACCTGCTTCGCCTTCATGCCGCGCGCGAGCTTGCCGGAGCAAAGGCGCGCGAAGGCGATGCGGTCGCGGTGATTAGGGTCCATGTTCGCCTGAATTTTGAAGACGAAGGCCGTCATGCGCGGCTCGGCGGCTTCGACGAGGCGCGTGTCCGCGGCCTGTGCGCGCGGCGGCGGTGCGGAGAGCCCAAGTGCGTCGAGCAGGTCCATGACGCCGAAGTTCTTGAGCGCACTGCCGAAGAAGACCGGCGTCAGGTGCCCTTCGAGAAACGACTGCGCGTCGAAGCGCTTGCAGGCGTCCTGAACGAGCGAGAGTTCTTCTTCGAGCGCGGCGGCGTCGAGATGGGGATTGCGCGCTTTCAGCACGTCCATGTCGAGCGGCACGAGCGGGCCGGTGCGGCCGTCGTCTTCCATGAGGCGCACCTTGCCGGTCGCGATATCGAGCGTGCCGACGAATTCGCGCCCTCGCCCCAGCGGCCAGGTCATGGGCGCGGTATCGAGGGCGAGCGTCTTCTCGATCTCGTCCAGCAACTCGAACGGGTCGCGGCTCTCGCGGTCCATCTTGTTGATGAAGGTGACAATCGGGATGTCGCGCAGGCGGCAGACCTCGAACAACTTGCGCGTCCGCGCCTCGATGCCCTTCGCTGCATCGATGACCATCACGGCGGAGTCGACGGCCGTGAGCGTTCGATAGGTATCTTCCGAGAAGTCCTCGTGGCCCGGCGTGTCGAGCAGGTTGAAGACGCGGTTCTCGTATTCGAACGTCATCACCGAGGTCGCGACCGAGATGCCGCGTTCACGCTCGATCTCCATCCAGTCGGAGCGCGTGGTGCGGCGATTGCGCTTGGCCTTCACCTGACCGGCGAGATTGATCGCGCCCCCGAACAGCAGGAGCTTCTCGGTGAGCGTCGTCTTGCCGGCGTCGGGATGCGAGATGATCGCAAAGGTGCGGCGGCGCGCGACCTCGGCCGCCAACGGCGAAAGGGGTGCGGCTGCCGCTTCGGCCATGGCGACGGGCTTGTTCATGATGGCAGGGATGTGGACCAGAAGGCCCCCGGGTTCAAGCCCGCCCGCACCCGCTCTCAGGACGCCGCCGCCTTGCGTTTCCGGCCGCGCGGGGCGAGCGAAATGGCCTTGGGAGACGCCGCTTCCCGCTCCTTGAGATACCGGCGCAGAAAGGTGGCCGTGGCCTCGTAGTGGTCGGCCAAGAGCGATTTCGCGAGCGGCGCGTTCCGTGCGAGCGCGGCGTCGAGTATCGCGCGGTGCTCCGCCGCGACGTCGCGGGCACCCGTCTCGACCGTCAGCGACAGACGCCGGTAGCGGTCCGAGCGGTCATAGAGTTGCTCGCAAAATTGAAGGAGAACCGGGGACGCGCCCGCGGAGATCAGCGCGGCATGAAAGAGCGCGTGCCGTGCGGCCCACTCCTCATTGTGCAGGCGTTCTTCACCCTGCTTGCGCGGCAGGTGATCGAGCCGGTGCAGGCTGGCGATCGCCTCCGCCTCCCAGTCCTCGTCGCCGTGTTCGATGGAGCGTTCCAGCGCCCAGCCTTCGAGCTGGACGCGCATCCGCACCAGGTCGTCGAGTTCGGTGAGCGTCATCGAGGTTACGCGGTAGCCGCGGTTGTGCTCGCCTTCCACGAGCCCGGCGGCGACAAGCCGCGCGAGTGCTTCGCGCACGGGCGAAACGCTCATGCCGCACATCTGCTGGAGCTGTTCGAAACGGAGCGGTTCGCCTGGCGGCAGCACGCCCGTCAGGATTGCAGACCGCAGGGTCTGCCATGCCTGCTCGCTTCGGCTAGCCATAAATCCTGCTCGCAAACTTTCGAAAATGTTGACTTGCTACGAAACTATTCTGATAGTCCGGCAAAACACAACAGGAAAGTTCTGCTTTCCGCCGCCACCCGCCGCTTCACCGGAGAGGACCCCCATGCTGAGGACATTCGCCGCCGCCTGCATTGCGCTCACCTTTGCGCTCTCGTCTCCCGCCTCCGCCGCGGAGGTAACCATTCGCTTCCCCGTCGAGTATTCGCTCGAAATCACGCCGGGCCTCGCCAACCAGGAATTCAAGAAGCTCCTCGAAGAGCGCTCCAAGGGCCGTATCGAGGTGAAGCTCTATCCGAGCGGCAGCCTCTACAAGGGTCTCGACCTCCTGCAAGCGCTGCTACGCGGCGACGCCGAAATGTCGACCCTGATCTCGGCCTATTACAGCGCCCTCTCGCCGCGGACTGCCGTGTTCGAGTTGCCGTATGTTTTCCCGACGAAGGAAGCGTTCTACCGCGCGGTCGACGACGGCTTCTTCCAAAAGGCTTACGCGGAAGTCGAGCAGAAGGGCGCCAAGATCATCGGCGTGCTGCCCTTCGATTATCTCGTCCCCGGGACGCGCAGCACGGCGATCCGCAAGCCGACGGACTTCAAAGGTCTGAAGGTGCGCGGGCTCGGCCGCGTCAATCTCGCCATGCTCCAGTCGCTCGGCGCCACGCCCGTTTCGCTCAACTTCGTCGAGCTGTCGCCGGCGATCCAGCAGGGCGTCATCGACGGTCTCAACGTGCCCACCGACAACTTCCTAGTCTACAAGTGGAACGAGAGCATCAAGCACGTCACCTATGCGACCTACTACATCGCGTTCTATCCGTGGATGGTCAACGCTGCCTGGTGGAACAAGCTCGATCCGGAATTGCAAAAGATCATTCAGGAAGTCGCCACCGACGTGACGACGCGTCATCGCGCTCGTGCGGAAGCCGAGTCACAGAAGGCGATCACCGGCATGCGTGCCGCCGGTGTCAATGTGCATGTCCAGACCGACGAAGAACGGAAGGAATGGATGACCGCGACGCAGCCGATCTGGAAGCAGTTCGAGGGCCAGATCGGCGCGGAACTGCTTGAGGGTGTGCAGAAGTACACCAAATGACCGACCTGCGGCGCCTCAGCGCCATTCTCGGCAGGATCGAAGACGGCATCGCGGGACTTGTTCTCGCCGCGGTGCTCGTCATCGTCAGCTACGAGATCGTGCTGCGAAGCGTGTTCGGCCTGTCCAATCTCTGGACCGACGAGCTGTCGCGCGTGCTGCTGATCGCGATGACCTATGTCAGCGCGATCGGACTCACGCGCGACGGCGCGCATGTGCGGATCGAACTGTTCGTCGACTGGCTGCCGGAACCGGCGCGCGCGGTGCTGGAAAGAGTCAGCGACCTTCTCTGTCTTGTGTTTGCTCTCGCCGCCACCTGGCTCGGGTATGTCTATGTCAAGGAGTCGGCGCTGTTCGGCTTCGCCTTCGCCCACTCCAACCTTCCCTTCCCGGTGTGGGTCACACAGCTGATCGTTCCGATCGGTTTCGCCGCCATCAGCCTGCGGCTCGCCCTGCGCCTTGCGGGCGTGCGGCCTGAAAAGCCGGTCGCGAGCGTGGAAGCCTGAGCATGACGCTCGCACTCATCGCCTCGCTTCTCGTTCTGCTCGCACTCGGCCTTCCGGTCGGCTTCGCCCTGTGGCTGACCGGTCTGCTCGCGGTCTTCGTCTTCCAGATCACCTCGCCCACCCAGATCGCGCAGTCGATCTATTCCGGCCTCGACAGCTTCGTGCTGCTCGCAATTCCCTTCTTCATCCTCGCCGGCAACATCATGCTGCGCTCCGGCTTCGCGCAGTATCTGTTCCAGCTCATGCAGAGCCTTGTCGGCGGCATCTCCGGCGGCGCTGCACTCGGTGCGAGCGGAACCTCGGCGATCTTCGGCTCGATGACGGGCTCGTCGGTTGCGTCCGCCGCGGCACTCGGCCGGGTCATCATCCCGACCATGGGGACCATGGGCTATCCGCGGCAGTACACGGCCGGCCTGATGGCGGCGGGCGGGACGCTCGGCATCCTGCTGCCGCCGAGCGTCACCTTCGTGATCTACGCGGAGATGGCGCAGGAGTCGGTCCGCGACCTCTTCCTCGCGGGCATCATTCCCGGCATCGTCGCGGCCACCGCGATCGGAATCGTCGCCTTCGTCATTGCGCGGCGCAACGGTTATGGCGAGCAGACCTGGGCGTTCTCGTTTCGTCGCGTCGGCTCGTCGTTCTTGCTGGCGGGACCCGCGCTCGTGATGCCCGGCATCGTGCTCGGCAGTATCTATGCCGGGCTCCTGACCCCCACCGAGGCCGCGGCCGCATCCGTGGTTTACGGGCTCCTCGTCGGAATCTTCTTCTACCGCTCGATCGACTTCGGAGACCTCCCCTCGATCTTCGTCGAGAGCGCACGCTCGACCGGGGCGATCCTGTTCATCCTCTCGGGCGCGCTGTTCGTCGGCATGGTGGCGACGCTTGCGGGAATCCCCGAGGCCATCGTCACGGCGATCCAGACACTTGATCTCTCCCCTATTGGCTTCCTGTTCCTCGTCACGGCGATCCTGATCGTGCTGGGCTGCTTCCTCGACGGCTTCACGCTCCTCACCGTCGTCACGCCGCTCCTCCTGCCAACGGTGAAGACGCTCGGCATCGACCCGATCCACTTCGCGATTGTGCTCACGCTCAATATCGAGATCGCGGCCATCACGCCGCCGATCGGGTTGAACCTGTTCGTGATCGCGGGTATTTCCGGCACGACGATGAAAGAGGTGGTGGCGGGCGCCTTCCCGTTCGTGTTTGCGCTGCTCGCGGTCATCATCCTGATCATCTTCTTTCCCTGGATCGCCCTCGCCCTCGTCTAGCAGGAGCCTGCCTTGTCCGAGCCCATCATCGACGCCCATCACCATATCTGGCGGCAGGCGGACCAGCCGTGGCTCAACGGGCCGACGGTGCCGCGCATTTTCGGCACCTACGATTCGGTCAAGCGCGACTATCCGGCCGAGGAATTCCTTGCCGACCTCAAAGGCACGGGCGTCGTGAAGTCGGTCTATGTGCAGACCAACTGGGCCAAGGGGCGCGAGATCGACGAGGTCGCGTGGGTGCAGTCGGAGGCCGACCGCACGCGTTGGCCGCATGCCATTGTCAGTTATGTCGACATGCAGTCGGAGAACGCCCCCGAGATAATGAAGGCGCAGGCGCGCTTTCCCCTGATGCGCGGCGTGCGCCAGCAGCTCCATTGGCACGAGAAGGAGCTTTACCGCTTCGCGCCCAAGCCCGACATGATGAACACCGCGATCTTTCGCCAGAACCTCGCGCGGCTCGCGGACCACGGCTGGCTGTTCGAATTGCAGGTGTTCAGTTCGCAGATGGCGGACGGCGCGGCGCTGGCTCGCGCCTTCCCGAACATTCAATTCGTCTTGCTTCATGCCGGAATGCTGGAAGACCTGTCGCCGCAAGGCCGCGCGCAATGGCGCGAAGGCATGAAGCGGCTCGCCGGCGAGCCGAATGTCGCCACCAAGTTCTCGGGCCTTGGCACGTTCATTCGGAAGAACGACCCACAGCATATCGCCGATATGGTTGGCGAGACGGTCGAACTGTTCGGCGCAGATCGGTGTCTATGGGGCTCGAACTTCCCGATCGAGAAAATCTGGACCGACTATCGCTCGATCGTGGACGCCATCCGTGCAGCGGTAGCGAAATTCGACGCCAAGGCGCGCGCAGCGATCCTGCACGACACCGCGGCGCGGCTGTACAGACTTTGAGCCGGTTCGACCCCGCGAGCTAGTGGGCTGCCATCGTCGGCCGGTAGGCCGAGGCGTCACTTGCGAAGTGCGCGTGGCCATAGGCGGCCAGTTGCTTCTCGATGATCGCGACCAGCCTTTTGTCAGCCAATCGCTCGATATAGGGCACCCGCCCGACGAGATTGTAGATGGCAAGCCGAACACCGGTCACGAGCGCGCCCGCCATGTAAGCGGCCCGATCGAACGCGGTGAGCCTGACGCCGATCTCTTCGGCCTTCCGCTCGTCCCCGTTCAGGAACA
>Ga0307505_10002241_pt1 | contig 13725 bp, 12 predicted proteins | sample 23_S_MG_FD_202183 | JGI IMG/M metagenome (GOLD analysis project Ga0307505, IMG submission 202183) | Soil microbial communities from Populus trichocarpa stands in riparian zone in the Pacific Northwest, United States - 23_S | ecosystem: Environmental > Terrestrial > Soil > Riparian zone > Trees...
AGCGTAAATCCAGCCTGCTTATAAAAATATGTAAACTGCGAAGCTCCACCCGACTCGCGCACCGCGATCATCGCCGACGCGCTGTAAACCATCAACGCCCCGAACAGCGCCAATCCCGCCGCGATCGCGAACATGAACCAATCTGTTCTGAGCCTGCTGATCATCTCTCAGTCATCTGAACCGTTACCTATTTAGGCGCGCTAACGACAGGAGCCTCGATCTTTACCGATTTCTCCACGTCAAAAACAATATCCAAAGACTTCACCGGAGAATTGCTGAAATCGGCGTGCAATTTCACCGGAACACCTTTATCTTGCCGAACCCAGACCTTGCATGACGAAACGGTCATAAAGTCGACTTTGTCGATCAGACCCATGAACACCTGATTCTGATAGGAATAGACGGAGGTTTTCTTGCCGTCGATAGTCTCCTCGCCATCAAACTTGACGTCGGATAGCCGTCTGAGAGATTCCGCTCTGAATGGAGCCATAACATCTACAGGTCCGCCGTCTTCGGAAAGCTTGTCCCACTTAATACCCCCGGGGCACCGTGAGCAGGTCCCGACATAAACCGTCTTGCCCATAGCGATGTATTCAAGCTGATCTCCATTGTCATCAAGTGGTTTAATACGAGTCCTATTAGGCGCCGCAAACTCAATTTTCCGGCTGTAGGTAACGTCTTTTCCGTCATAGGTCATAACCCGATCCACCTTTGCCGTAACGAATGGAAGCTCGGTGAATTTGCGTGCTGTCTTGAGAAACTCAGCCTTTGCATTCGGATCGGAAGTGTCGGCCGCAGTCTCTTTAGGTTTGCTGTTATCTACCCCCGCGGAATCCGGCGATTTACATGCCGGCACCGCAAGCAAGACGAAGAACATCGACACAAGTATGTATTCTTTCATAGCTCCTCAACGAAGGACTTAAATACACTTCCGCGTTCCTCAAAACTCTTGAACATATCAAAGCTCGAACATGCCGGAGCGAGCAAAACCGAATCGCCGGACGCCGCAGTTTCGAATCCAAATCGAACGGCATTCTCCATCGAATCCGTCCGAACGATCCAAGCCGTTCCCTTTAGCTGAGATTCGATATTCTCCGCATCCTCGCCGATCACAACCAACGCCCGGACCGCCTTCTCGATCAGCGGGATCAGCGGGGCATACGGAGCGTTCTTCCCGCGTCCGCCGAGTATCAGGACGACCTTCCCTTCGCCTTCAGACAACGCCTCAAGTGCCTTCATCGTGGCATCGACGGACGTCGCTTTCGAGTCGTTATAAAACTTCACACCGCTAACTTCAGCAACAAACTCTATCCGATGTTCGACGCCCTTGAACTCTGCGATCGTTTCCCGCATCGATTCGGACGACGCACCACACGCCAGTCCTGCCGCCAGCGCCGCGAGCACGTTCTCGACATTGTGAAGACCGCGTAGAAAGATCTCATCCCGCGTCGTAAGAACCTTCTCCTTTCCATTCGATCGCGAAACCAACTCGCGCCCCCGCAGGAACAGTCCCTCGTCCAATTCACGTCGAATACTGAACATCGAAACGTGTGCCTTTAACCCCTTCGCCCAACTTGCCGTGATCTCATCATCCGCGTTAAGCACCGCAAGGTCTTCCGCCGTCTGGTTCATAAAGATCCGATGCTTCGCGGCGGCGTAGTCGGTAAACGACTCGTATCGGTCCAGATGATTAGGCGTCACGTTCAAACAGATCGCGACATTCGCCCGAAATTCCTTGATCGTCTCAAGCTGAAAACTCGAAAGCTCCACAACCGACCAAATATCGTCCGTCGTCGATCCCGCAAGATCGAGCAGCGGCGTTCCAATATTTCCGCCCACCTGCGTCTCTATCCCGGCGTTCTTCAACAGTTCACCGATCAGCGTCGTCGTGGTCGTCTTCCCGTTCGATCCTGTGATCCCGACGATCCGCCCTTTCATGAACCGATATGCCAACTCGACCTCGCCGATCACCTCACCATCTTTCCGATCCACATATCTTGCCGGGATCGTATTCGTAGGCACGCCCGGCGAGATGATGACCAAGTCGATCTGGTCCAACAGCCACGAAGGAATGTCTCCGCCGATCAACCCGACCTTGTGCGTTTCCTTCAAAGACCTCGCCGCATCCGACCATTCCTCGACCGGCTTCCTATCGTGCAGAGCAACAACGGCTCCCCGCTCCGCCAAAAATTTCGCCGACGCCATTCCCGACCTGCCCGCGCCGAGAACCAATGTCTTTCTTCCCGCAACTTCCATCAAAAACTGGAAACTCGAAACTGAAAACTCGAAACTGGTGAATCACCAGTTTTCAGTTGCGAGTTATCAGTTTCCAGTTCAAATCCTAACGCAACTTCAGCGTCGACAAACTCAACAAAGCAAACAATATCGCGACGATCACAAACCTGAACACGATCTTTGGTTCCTTCCAACCCGCGAGTTGGAAATGGTGGTGCAGCGGAGCCTGAAGGAATATTCGCTTCCCTACCCCGGCCGTCTTCTTCGTGAACTTGAAGTACCCGACCTGCAGCATCACAGAGATCGCCTCGATGATGAAAACTCCGCCGATGAATGGAAGCAGGAATTCCTGTTTGGTGAGGATCGCGACCGTTCCAAGCGCACCGCCGATCGCCAGACTCCCGACATCGCCCATGAACACTTCCGCGGGCGGAGCGTTGTACCAAAGAAATCCTAAACTCGCTCCGACCATTGCACCGCAGAAGACCGTCAACTCCGCGGACGCCGGGTTGTGGGTCATATCCAGATACTCCGACCATCGTCGATCGCTCGCTACGTAGGTCAGGGCAGTTAACGCGGCCATCGCTATAAACGTAACCGCCGATGCGAGCCCGTCCATTCCGTCCGTAAGATTCACCGCGTTCGACGAACCGAGCAGGATAAAGATGATAAAGATCAGATAGATCCCCGCAGGGATCACAGTAACGCCGCTGATCGCGGACGCTTTCCAAAATGGAATGCTTAAATTCCAGCTATAGTTCGTAAAGAAATAGAGGACTCCCCAAACAAGTAGTGCCGTCAGAAGTTGACCCGCAAGTTTCTGCTTTCCGGTCAGGCCGAGCGATCGTTTCTTAACGATCTTGATCCAATCGTCCGCAAAACCGACGAGGCCGAACAACGTCGTAGCCCCGAGGGCAAGCCAAAGAAAAACACTGTCGAGTTTTGCCCAGAGCAATGTCGAAACGAACACCGACCCGAGGATCAGAATGCCGCCCATCGTCGGCGTCCCGCGCTTTGCCTGATGCTCGGCCGAAAGCTCTTCGCGGATCTCCTGGCCGAACTTCATATCGGCTAGTTTCTTAATGACCTTGTTTCCAAACAGCAGCGTGATCAGAAGGGCCGTTATCGTCGCCCACGCTGTTCGAAACGTAACGTACTGAAATACATTCAATCCGCCATAGAAGATCGAATCGCTATTTACGCCGTACTGCCGATAGATGAGTTGGTACAGAAGGTGATAGAGCATTTCCGTTCACACGTTGCCTTGCCGCGATAAACCTCAACGCTGCACTGCCGCCGACTTTTCGGCCTCAAACTTCTCCAACAATTTTTCAATTACCTTCTCGGTCCGCACACCGCGTGACCCTTTAACAAGAACTACGTCGCCCTCGGCGATCTCGATCGCAAGCGCATCGCCTGCCGCGTCGGAATCAGCCGCGAAGACCGCATTCGAAAGTCCGGCATCCTTCGCTCCGTCGACAAGTTGCTGCGCCAACCCGCGAACGCCGATCAGCATATCGATCTTCTTCGCCGCGATCTTCCCTCCGGTCTCGATGTGCAGCCGCTCCGCATCATCACCGAGTTCCAACATCTCACCCGCGACAACGATCCGCCGTTTTGCACCCTCCGATCCTTCGACAAGCGTATCGACCATCGAAAGCAACGCCGCCGGGTTCGAATTGTACGAGTCGTTGATGACGGTAAAGCCTTTCGAAAATTGGAGTATTTCGCCACGCTGCGGAGGCGGTGCGACCGTTCGCAGACTCTCGCCTATGGCCGAAGCCGACATGCCAAAGCTGTGTCCAACCGTTGCCGCCGCGAGTGCGTTCAAAATATTGTGTCGGCCGTTCAAAGGAAATGAGACGTTCGCCGATCCCTCCGGGGTACTGAGCGTGAACGACGTCGCGCCGAAACCCGCGAACGCGATCTCCGATGCATAAACGTCCGACCTATTCTCGATCCCGTACGTAATGACTCTGCCCGTGCTCAAACCTGCCATCGCGGCGACTCGCGAATCGTCGGCATTCAACACCGCCACACCATCTTCCTTCATGCCTTCCACGATCTCAGCCTTCGCCCCTGCCACATTCTCGATCGATCCAAGGTGTTCGACGTGGACAGGCAGCACATTCAGCACGACCGAAACATCCGGCGGCGTGATCTTACAAAGCCTGGCGATCTCATTCAGCGGCGTGGACATACCCATCTCGAGAACGGCAATGTCATACGACGGATCCTTCGCTAGATTCAGCACAGTCAGCGGATGGCCGAGGCCGTTGTTGTAGTTCTTGATGTTCTTCAGCACCTTTCGCCCGCTCGCTTCAAGCACGTGCGCGGTCAACTCTTTCGCGGTCGTTTTTCCCGCACTTCCGGTGATCGCGACGACGGGCCTGTTCCAATCGAGATAGACGTGATGAGCAAGCCGCTGAAGCGCCGCGATCGAATCGTTGACGAATATGATTCGGTCTGAAAAATGCTGAAGCTGATGCTCTTCGAATCTATCGCGTCGGACAACTGCGGCGATCGCTCCCTTCTCAAACGACGACTTCACATACACCGTCGCGTCGTCGAAATCTCCGTTAAATCCGTTGTTCTTGTATTCCGGCTGAGAAAGAGCAAAAAAGACATCGCCCGCCTGTATCTCACGCGAGTCGATAACAAAAGACGCGACATCGCGAGCCATCAAGGCGGGGTCGATTCCGGATGCGTCGGCATCCATATATTGAATCGTTGTGTCCAGTTTCAAGTCTTGCGTTTCACCTCGGTTCCGGGTTTTTCTTTCACTACGACCCGCGGACGATCGACTGCGGCGGGCTTCGTTTTCTCTTCCTTCGGCGGAGTTGGAGATCCCTGTTTTTCAGCCTTCTTCGGCGTGGGTTCCGGTATGCTCGTCTTCTTCGGCATCACCGCCGCCGACGTCGTTCGCGTTTCAGGTTTCGTAACTGCCGGAGGGTCTGCTGCCGGTTCAGCCGGTGCATCGCTCAGCGGCGATCCGAAAACATCTCCGAGCGGTTCTTCCGAAAACTCTTCCGAATCATTCTCTGCGACCATCGTCTCGGACATCAGGTCCGGCTTGATATTTAATTCCGGCAGTATCTGCTCCGCGATCTCCTTGAACACCGGAGCGGCAACCTGACCGCCGTCTCGTCCGCCGATCCGCGGCTCGTCGATGATCACCGCGATCGTCACCTGCGGGTTGTCAGCCGGCGCCATACCGATGAACGTCGACATATATTTCGCCGAGCTGACCTTCTTCAGCTTCTCGTCGAACTTCCACGCCGTTCCGGTCTTGCCGGCGATCGAATATCCATCGACCGCGGCCCGTTTCGCAGTGCCGGAAACCACCACTTCACGCAGTAATCTACGCATGTTTCGGGCAGTCTCCGCCGACACCACCTGCTCCTTTTCGGGCTCAGGCGTCGAACCGACTTTCTCGTCAAACTGGCGGATTTCCTTGATTATATGCGGCTTAACTCTGACCCCGTCGTTTGCTATCGTCGCAAAAGCGGTTGCCATTTGCAAAGCACTCACGCCTATTTCGTAACCGATCGCCATCGACGCCAGCGAGTCGCCATTCCACTTCGCCGGATTGCGTACAATTCCCTTCGTTTCAGCCGGTAATTCGATACCCGTCGAGCTTCCAAAACCGAATTTCATCAGCGTCGAATGAAAGTCGCTCTTCCCGACTCGAAGCGCGGTCTTGATCGCGCCGACATTGCTCGACTGCGCCATGGCTTTCAGGTAAGTGACCTGCCCGCCGCTGCCGTGATCCTTAAAAACGCGCCCGCCGACCTCGATCGTTCCATTGCCCTTGTCGATCATTGACTCAGGCGTGAACATCTTCTTTTCTAGTGCAGCCCCGTAAGCGATCAGCTTAAACACTGACCCCGGAGCATAGACGCTTTGCACCGAACGGTTCATCAGATTCTCGCTCGTTATCGAACCGAGCTTGTTCGGGTTGAACGTCGGATAATTCGCCATCGCCAGGATCTCGCCGGTCTTGTGATCGATCACGATCGCAATTCCCGCCTTTGCACCTGCGGCCTCGACCGCCTTGGCTAGCGGAGCTTCGGTTTTATATTGGATCGAGCTGCTCAGCGTGAGCATTACATCCTTCGGCGGTTCTTTCTCGGAGACCTGTTCATCGTAGACTCTACCCAGTCGGTCGCGTTCCTGAACGCGTTTGATGACCGCTCCATATAGTCGATCGTTCTGCGACTGCTCGATCCCCGCCTGACCGACGCCATCGTTGTTGCTGAACCCGATCACGTGAGCCGCCAACGATTCGTGCGGATAGCTGCGAGTCTGTTCGTTACGCCAATGCAGCCCGGCAAACTTCGGCATGTCCGATTTCTTCAGGCCGGTCGTATCAAGTGCCTTGTTTATCTCCTGTGCTTTTTCGTCGCTTAGCCCTCGAACAAGCGGAACAAACTTCCGATCGCTTTCCTTTCCGTCGGAAAGCAGTTTCAGAAGCTCTTTCTGATTCGTCCCTGTAGCCTTTGCAACACTCTTCGCGGCAGCCGCAACATCTTCGATCTGCGTAGCGTCTGCATAGAGCGTTTTCACTGTTACGCTCATCGCGAGAACGCGTCCGTCGCGATCAAGGATCGTCCCTCGCGGCATCTTGCTGCGCCTGATCTCAAGCCGCTGGTTCTGGGCGCGGTCCTTCAACCAGTCGTGCTGGTTAACCTGAAGATGAACGAGCCGCGCCCCGATCCCGCCGATCCACAGCACCAAAACGGCAACCACCAGCATAAAGCGGTTGAACGCTTGCTGGCGGCGGTCGGTCTTTTTCGGTTTTCGCTTTGCGCTGGGCATCCGGTTTAGCTATCGAAGTTTGCTTGTCGGTTCTTCCTTCTTTTGAACTGCTAGACGCGGCCTGGCATCGAACCCTTGTCCTGTCGGGCGAGTCCCACTTGGCAGAAAGGCCTTGACCGGTTTCGGCTCGACTCCGGCGGGCTTTACCATTGCCGTTCGCTCGACGAGCGGCGCTGTTGACGCGGTCGTCGAGGCCGCGACCGGAACGATCAAAGCCTCGCGTTGCCTGAATCCCTTGTTCGAAGCGATCCGCTTCACTTCCGCGGGCGATCGGACCACCTCGCGAGCAAGCACAAGCTGACGCTTCTGCGTTTCCATCTCCTCGATCTGCTTCCGCAGCTTCGAGTTCTTCATCCCGAGGTCCATGGCCGCAAAATGCTGACGAGCAGCAAAGAAAAACCCGGTCGCGAGAAAAGCCGCACAGGCGATGGTGAGGAGGATGTAAAGCAATGTGGATGAACTGCGTTCGGCCGAAATTGCCGACGGCGAGGCGAGTCTGGGATGATTTCTTTTCTTCATTGGATGGGCTCCTGTGTTCGTTCGGACCGGGAACTTTAGGCAAGCTTTCTAACGGCTCGCAGCTTTGCGCTGCGCGAGCGGGGATTGAGGTCGAGTTCCTCATCACCGGCCGTTATCGGCTTTTTCGTTAATATTTCAACTTCGCGTTTGGCGCCGCATTGGCACTGTGGGATCCGCGGCGGGCACTGACATTTGCCCGAGGCTTTCAGAAAGGCCTGCTTCACCATTCTGTCTTCGAGCGAGTGAAACGATATGATCGCGAGCCGTCCGTTCGGGCTCAGCAAATCGATCGCGCCTTTCAAAAATCCTTCTAATACCTCGAGTTCCCTGTTGACGGCTATTCGCAGCGCCTGGAACGTCTTCGTCGCCGGATGGATCTTGTCCTTCGGCTTTCTCGGTACGGACCGCTCGACCAGTTCCGAAAGCTCCTTAGTCGTCTCGATCGGACTGCCTGCGTTTCGCCGTTCGACGATCCGTCGTGCAATGCGTCTTGAGAATCGCTCTTCGCCATATCTATATATAAGGTTCGCTATCTCGTCCTGACTTAGCCTTTCCAGCAATTCCGCTGCCGTTTCGTCTTCACTGTCGGCATCCATCCGCATATCCAGCGGAGCGTCGAACCGAAAGCTGAACCCGCGAGTCTCGCTGTCGAATTGCAGCGACGAAACTCCGAGGTCTGCGAGAATGCCGTCTGCTCTATCGACAAACTTCCCGATATCAGCGAAGTTCCCCTGCCGAAACTCGACCCGATCGCCGAAAGCTGTAAGCCGCTCTTTCGCCAGCTCTAACGCATCCGCATCCTGGTCGATCCCGATCACACGAAGGGTTGCTTCCGTTTCAAGCAACGCCCTCGTATGACCGCCAAGGCCCAAGGTCGCGTCAACGAAGACTTCTTCAGGCATTGGAGCAAGCAACTCTATGGTCTCGGCTAGCAGGACTGACGCATGTACGTTTTCTGCAGCCATTAATCAAAGATCAGGTCGAATTTTAGAGACACCTATACCCGGCAAGCGAAACGTGTCGTTTGCTCCAAACTAAAAAGGCTTGTCTGGAAAGTTACCCGGCCGATTCCTGCAAATTACCCGTCTACCGGAGAACCCGCCGTGGTCGATTTGTGTTTGTTATTCAAGGAACGATCTTCAAAAATCAGCTTAACACCTTAAACACTCACTTCACGAAGATCTTTTATTTTTTGCTCGACATCGCAATCTGCCGAACATTTATAGGAATCTTATCTTTCCCTTATACACATTGTCAAGATTCTTTTCTTCCGTTCGTTAAAATAGTGCTTAAGTCCATGGTTACTTCACCAGGTACGTTAACAAATCTCGACCGCAGAGGCGATTTTCCTTTTTTTACATCGCTACGCTAGACTAACCGCTTACTTTTGCAATGGATTCCGTGATCGCTCAGCTACTATTGTTCGGTTTACTCGCCGGGGCCGCGAATGTGCTCGGCGGGTTGATCCTGTTTCCTGACAAGATCCGCAAGGATTACAAGGGTTTGCTGCGATATGTGCTCGCACTCGGAGCCGGATTCATGCTCGCGGTCACCTTCGTCGAGATCATTCCGAAGACGATACAACTGTGGCAGCGCAGCACGCCCGCGGGAACCGACAATGGGTTGTATCTCCCGATGCTCCTGATCCTCGGCGGTTATCTGCTCACCCAATTCTTCGAGCACACCATCGCACCTCATTTTCATCTCGGCGAAGAGGTGCATTCGGACCACAAGGTAATTTCGACGCGATCGGCATACACCGGGATCGGCGGATTCCTGATCCATACTTTTTTCGACGGCGTCTCGATCGCGGCAGCCTCGGCTCTCGACGTTCGCGTCGGCTTCCTCGTGTTCATCGCAGTATTCCTCCACAAGTTTCCCGAGGGGTTTACGATCGGCTCAATGGTGCTCGCAGCCGGGAAAGGCCGACGCGAAGTGTTGATCGCGACCGCACTCGTCGGAGCTACGACCCTCGTCGGCGTGATCGTTTTTCATTTGATCGGCTCGTACGTCGGATTCTCCGTGGCCTACGCACTTCCGATCGCCGCCGGCGTGACGCTCTACGTTGCCGCCAGCGACCTGATCCCCGAGATCAACCACCACGGAGGCAAGTCGCCGTTCGTCTCCCTATCGGTATTCGCCGGTGTTGCCTTATTTTTCCTCATCCACTACGGCGTCCACGAGTTAGCGGCCCACTAACGCCCGCCTTTCTTCTCGTTACTTTCTGTTCTTCCTGTTCTGTGGTTCGGTCTGTTTTCAACCAAAGAACAAGATGAACCGGAGGAACAAAGTCCGTGAACGAAGCAACCGAAATTTCGGGAACCTTTCTAAGACGTGGTCGTATTCTCTATCAGGAGGCGATGACATAACGATGCGTGAACCACTTCTTGCCGGACTTTTGAGTCTTCTTGTACCGGGTGTCGGACAGATATATAACGGGCGAATTATTGTCGGGATACTTTGGCTCGTTCTGACAGGTGTTTCGTGGATCGGCTCGGCCGGACTGCTTGGCTGGGTAGTGCATCTTATCTCCGGATGGTGTGCGTACAGCTACGCCAAAGAGAACCCGATACGCAGTTAATTTTCTTCATACAATCCTCCTTACGCCCGGTGTTCGATAACGCCGGGCTTTTTTGTCGGCTAAATATCAGGTAGCATTAGTGTTTATGGTCAAGGAAGGTCTCCCCTTCGTCATTGTTCCCGGATTGCTCGCGATGTTCGCCGCTTACTTCCAGGTCTGGTGGTTAGCCGCGATCTTTGCCGCGCTCGCCGCGTTCATGGCGTACTTCTTCCGCGATCCTTATCGTGAGAGTCCCGAAGGCGAAGGCCTGATCCTTGCCGCATGCGACGGAACCGTCACCCGTATCGACGACGATGAGAACGGGAAACTCGTCAGCGTCTTTATGTCGCCGCTCGACGTTCACATCAACCGCTCGCCGATCACCGGAAAGGTTACGAAAGCCGATTACATTAAAGGCAGAAAGAATCCCGCGACAAGCAACAACGCCAGCCTGACGAACGAACGCAACACGCTCGCGATCGAAGGCGAAGGCGTAACCGTAAGTTCCACCCAGATCGCCGGCATCGTCGCCCGCCGCATTGTCTGCTGGGCAAAAGAAGGCGACGAACTCCAGCAAGGCGAGAAGTACGGCCTCATCAAATTCAGCTCCCGCACCGACGTCCGCATGCCGTCAAATGTTGAGATTCAGGTTAAGATAGGTGACCACGTCAAAGGGGGAGAGTCAGTCTTGGCAGTCTTGAAAGTCGGGGAAGTCTAGGAAGTTGGATGGAAGAACAAGAGCCCAAACACGTCCATCGTGGCCTGAAAAAAGGTCTGTACGTCATCCCGACCGCCTTCACGGCGGCAAATATCGGGATGGGGTTTCTGGCTGTCCTTTATTCGATCCGCGCGTTTCAGGTGGTGCAGACAGATCCGGTAGCGGCTTCGGGATACTTCAACTACGCGGCGATCGCCATCGGCCTCGCGATCCTCTTCGACACGCTCGACGGACGCGTCGCGCGGATGACAAAGACGGCGACCGAACTCGGCGTTCAGTTCGATTCGCTCGCCGACGTACTTACATTCGGCATCGCCCCGATCGCATTGATCTACGCCTGGGGCATCGGCCCGTCGCTTCCCTACGAATCGTCGGCGCACGCGCTCGGCGTTTTTCTTCTGTTCATGTATCTGATGTGCGGAGCGTTCCGGCTCGCACGGTTCAACATCCAGGCGACGCGCCCACGAGTCCTCGCCGAGGGCACACCGAAGCTCGATAAGAAGTACTTCGTCGGCCTCCCGATCCCGCCCGCCGCCGGCCTGCTCGCATCGATCGTCCACTTCGCCCCGATGCCGCTGAGCTTCTACGGCGACGCGTTCGCACGCTACTACGTATATCTCATAATGATCCTGATCGCCGTCCTCGGCGTACTTATGGTCAGCACCATCCGCTACTCAAGCTTCAAGGACGCAAAGATCGGCCGCCGCAGCCTCTATCTCGTCCTCGTCATCGCCGCGATGGGTATGCTGATGTGGCTCTATTCGAAGTACCTGCTGCTGATCCTCTCCGCCGCCTTCGTCTCGCACGGAATTATCTGGTACCTTTTCCGGACCATCCTCCCCCGCAAAGGCACCCAACCCGAGCACTTCGAAGTCGAGAGTTAGCGAGACAAGCCGACGACTGTCAGTACCACCTGCGGTAGCGGGTGGTTGTACTTAGCATTTTGACCTCTTGCCATCACAGCAAGACGGGGAGCTACTGAGTTGGAGTGATTTTCTTCGGGAATTTGAGTAATCTATCGGCTGAGATAAACCACCCGCTACCGCAGGTGGTACTGACATGGCAAACTTCGACCCGCACCAACTACTCAGCATCGCCATCGAAGAGGCCCGCATCGGACTCGCGGAAGGCGGCATCCCGATCGGAGCGGCGCTGTTCAAAAGTGACGGCACACTTCTCGGACGCGGGCACAACCGCCGGTTACAGGACGGCGATCCATCAGTTCACGGCGAGACGGACGCCTTTCGCAACGCCGGACGCCAACGCAGCTATCGCGACACCATCATGGTCACGACGCTCGCCCCCTGCTGGTACTGCTGCGGCCTCGTCCGCCAGTTCGGCATCGGCACCGTCATCGTCGGCGAATCCGTAAACTTCCCCGGCGGCCTCGACTGGCTCCGCGAAAACGGCACCAAGATCATCGACCTCAACTCCCCCGAATGCATCTCAATCCTCCGCGACTACATCACCGCCAACCCCGACATCTGGAACGAAGACATCGGCGAAGACTAATACCCGCAGAACGTCAGTACCACCTGCGGTAGCGGGTGGGGCTTTGGCTTCGCTAAGACTCGGACTTCCTGATTCTTGCAAGTAGTTCAGAGGCGGGTTCGTCGTTTGGATCTTGGGGGACGAGTTCGCCGCGGAAGGCTTTGGCGAGGATCGATTGGGTTAGTTTGTCTGTGTAGCTTCGGGCCTTCTTGTAACGTTCTTCGATCTGGTCGGCGAATTTGAAAAGATCCTCGACACGGCGGACTATCTCCTTTTGTTCTTCCAGCGGTGGAAAAGGGATGCGAAAATCGCGAATCTCGATCAGATGTAAATCGGGCGTCCCGATGCCGGTGACTCTTTCCCTCGCCTGCGCAAAGACGACCTCAGAGTTAATTACGGCTTCAGCGTATTTGCTCAGGAAAAACGGATGGACCGGCTTGATGAGGGCAAGGCTTACGAAAATGCTAAACGAATACTCCAAAGTGTTTTCTGCCGCATAGCCGAATTTTGCGCCAACCTTTGTGTAAAGAATGTCTCCCTTCTCCGGATTACATCTTTGGTTTATATCCTCATGCTCCTCTTTGGTTATAAACTTAATTTCGCCATCCCGAATCAAAAATGGACGCACGTTCTTCACCGACAAGAATGGGACTCCTGCAGAGACATATTTCGGCGTGTGATGGTTGCCGTCCGTAACTAAATGCGTTAATTCTTCGAGCCTGAAATAGCCCCAGCTCTCCGGAATCGCTGGCAATTCTGCAGCAGTGTTCCTAGATTTTTTATTCGAATCTTGGTTCTTTGGTTTACGTCTTCCCTTAGCTACCGCAAGCGCACATTCTTCCTCAAATTTTCGCTTTCGTTCGGTCGTGATTTTGGCAAACAAATCAGAAGCCGATTCAGTCACTTTGTTTTCTTCTCGCCAGTCGGTGGTGAGTTTACCGGCGCAGGCGGCGGCGAGGACGGATTCGCGGAAGCGTTTTAGGATGGCGGGAATCTTGTCCAGACGCTCTTGCGCGGCTTCGACCTTTCCGAGCAGCTTTTCCAATTTCTCAACAATGCGTTTCTGTTCGTTGAGTGGCGGAATAATCAATTCGTGCTGCTTCAAAGTTTCATACTTGACGCTTTGCACGGTCGTCCCTTCTCGATTTAATTCGAGAATTTTCTTTGCGTCATTTCGAAGGCTGAGAGCAAGCCATTTGTTTAAGGCTCTGTTTCCACTGTCAAAACATTTTAAGTCTTGATTTATCGCGACTTCGGTCGAAGTTACTGCAACTGGCAATGTGTGTTTCAGGACGCCGCTTCTGACAACAACAATCACCGAACCAACACCACACAATTTAGCGGAGGAATTTCTCAATCCTTCTTCAGTAATCGTTTCGGATTT
>Ga0307505_10002242_pt1 | contig 13724 bp, 13 predicted proteins | sample 23_S_MG_FD_202183 | JGI IMG/M metagenome (GOLD analysis project Ga0307505, IMG submission 202183) | Soil microbial communities from Populus trichocarpa stands in riparian zone in the Pacific Northwest, United States - 23_S | ecosystem: Environmental > Terrestrial > Soil > Riparian zone > Trees...
CGCGGATCCGCACGGGTGCCGTGCCCTCGACCCCGGCGCGCGTCGCGAGGTTGGCCATGCGCTCGAACGCGGCGATGTACTCCGGCCGGCAGTCGGGATAGCCGGAGTAATCGACGGCATTGACTCCCATATAGATGTTGCCCGCACCGAGGGTCTCCGCGTACGCGAGCGCGAAGGAGAGGAAGATGGTGTTGCGCGCGGGCACGTACGTCACCGGGATCCCGTCCCCGATGCCGGCGACGCTGCCATGCTTCGGGACCGCGATGTCCGCGGTGAGCGCCGAGCGGCCGAACGTCCGGAGGTCGAACTCGATGAGCGCCTGGTCGGCGGCGCCCCCTGCCGTCGCGACCCGCCGCGCGGCCGCGATCTCCTGGTCGTGGCGCTGGCCGTAGCGGAACGTCAGCGCGTACGCGTCGTGTCCGTCGCGCCGGCACACGGCGAGCGCGGTGGCGGAGTCGAGCCCGCCGCTCACGAGCACCACCGCGCGGCTCATCGCAGCGCCTGCTCGAGATCCTCGATGAGGTCGTCCACGTGCTCGAGTCCCACCGACAGCCGCAGCAGGTTCTCGGGGGAGCGCGTGTCCGGGCCTTCCACCGAGTGCCGGTGCTCGATCAGCGTCTCGGTGCCGCCGAGGCTCGTGGCGCGCGTGATGATCTCCAGGCGGTTGGTCATGTCGACCGCGGCCTGGCGCCCGCCGCGCACCTGGAACGAGAGCATGGCGCCCGGCTCCGACATCTGCCGCTGCGCGATCGCGTGGCCGGGGTGGTCGGGAAGGCCGGGGTAGTGCGCCGCCTCCACGCGGGGATGCCGCGCGAGGAATTCGGCCACCACGCGCGCATTGCCCGTCATTCCCCTCACGCGCCAGGGCAGGGTGCGGATGCCGCGCGCGGCCAGCCAGCACTCGAAGGGGGAGGGCACCGCGCCCCCGGCGTGCTGGATGGCCCTGATGCGCGCGAACAACGGATGATCCTCGTTCCGGGCGACGAGCGCGCCGCCGAGCACGTCGCTGTGGCCGCCGAGATACTTGGTGGTGGAGTGCATCACGAGGTCGGCGCCGTGGGCGAGCGGACGCTGGAGAACGGGGGTGGCCCAGGTGTTGTCCACCACGCACCACGCGCCGGCGGCGCGCGCGAGCGCGGCCACCGCCGCGATGTCCACGATGCGCACCAGCGGATTTGATGGCGTCTCCACCCACACGATCCGCGTCTGTTTCGTGAGCGCGCGCTCGACGTTGGCCGGCGACGTCATGTCCACCGCGGTGTACCGGAGCTTCCACGGCCCGAAGACGTCGCGCGCGAGCTTGATCGTGCCGTAGTAGGCGTCCTCGGGGAGGAGCACGTGCGACTCGGGCTCGAGGGCCTGGAGCGCCGCCATCGTCGCCGCCGAGCCGGAAGCGAAGCATGCCGCGGCAGCGCCTCCTTCGAGCTGCGCGATCACCGACTCGAGCGCCAGCCGGTTCGGGTTCGAGTACCGCGAGTAGAGGTGACCTCCGCGATAGCTCAGGTCCGGATCGCGCTCGAACGTCGTGGAGAGGTGGATGGGGGGCGTCACAGCGCCCGTTCCAGAGTCAGGCGAATGCCCCGCGTGCACGGCTATGGTCTCGAGTCGCATGCTAGATTATCGCTCTGCTGGTGCGATTCGTCATGTGCCCTTCCGTCCTCCGGAGGGCGGCCCTGCTGGCCCTGGCCTGCCTTTCCGTTGCCTGCGCGCGCGTTCCCCGCGCCCCGGCAGGCATCCCCGCCCGTCCGTCAGCCGTCCCGCGCAACGGGCTCGAGGTGATCGGCGGCATGCGCCGCGCGCATCCGTCGCGCGCGCTGCGTTCGCTGGTGCTGCGGGTGAGCGTTACCGAGATGAGCGATACCACGCGCGTGCACCGCTCGCGAATCGTGGCGTCCCTGCCGGGGCTGCTGCGCATGGAAGCGCTTCCCGCCAGCCGGCGGACGGGCTTCGTGCGGCAGCGTCAGCACATCGCGGTGTTCGAGCGCGGCCAGCGCGTGCAGCGCGTGCAGCGCGTGGATCTGGCGACGCTCATGGCGTACGACGTCTTCGCGCAGTCCATCGACACCACGATCATGTGGCTGGACTCCGCCCGCGTGCGCTTCGCGCTGCTCCGGCTCGACGAGCTGGACGGACGGCGTGCCTGGGTGGTGGGCGCGTTCGCCGGCGACACCACCAGCAGCCAGTTCTGGGTGGATGCGCAGGAGTGGCGCGTGATCCGCGTGATCCAGCGCGAGCCGTGGAACGGCAACCAGCTCGTGGACCTTCGCTTCTCGGACTTCGTGAAGGTCGAATCCGTTCCCGTGCCGACGCGGCTGCTGGTCTACCGCGGCGGCCGGCTCGTGCAGCGGCAGGAGCACGAGATCCTGCGCGTCAATCCCCGCCTGTCGCGCCAGGCGTTCGACCTCACCCGCTGGGCCTCGGTCGAGTAGCCGCCGCTGGCCCGCAACCTGCCCCGTGTTCCGCGGAGGCATTCCATGCGCATACTCGTCACGGGCGGGACCGGAGTCGTCGGCAGATCCACGGTGACCGCGTTGCTGCAGCGCGGCCATGTCGTCCAGCTGCTCTCGCGTCACGCGGAACGGGACGCGCGCCAGTGGCCGCACGGCGTCAACCCGATTCGCGGGAACATCGCCGAGCCAGCCGGCATCGCGGGCGCCGCGGACGGCTGCGACGCCGTGCTGCACCTGACCGCGATCGTGGATGAGCACGGCACCCAGACGTTCGAGCGCGTGAACGTCGAGGGAACGCGCAACGTCGTGCGTGAGGCGGAGCGCGCGGGAGTCCGCAAGTTCGTCTACGTCTCGTCGCTTGGCGCCGACACGGGTGAGTCCCCATACCATCGCTCCAAGCGGCAGGGCGAGGCCATCGTTCGCACCTTCAAGGGCGCGTGGACCGTCGTTCGGCCCGGCAGCGTGTATGGTCCCGGCGACGAGCAGATCTCGGTGCTGCTGCGCATGGTGCGGACGCTGCCGGTGGTCCCGATCGTCGGAGGCGGCGACCAGAAGTTCCAGCCGGTCTGGCACGAGGACCTGGCCGAAGCGCTCGCGCGCGTGCTCGAGCGCGACGACCTTGCCGGGCGCGAGCTCGACCTCGCTGGCGCGGAGCTGACGTCGCAGAACGACCTCACGCAGCGGCTGGCGAAGATCACTGGCCGCAACACCCCCGAGGTCTCCGTCCCCCAGCGTATCGCCGAATGGGGGGCGAAGCTGGCGGCCGCCGTGGGCCTCGAGGTGCCACTCAACGAGAGTCAGCTCACGATGCTCGCCGAGGGGAACGCGATCGCAATGGGGCGTGAGAACGCGCTCATCGGCGCCCTTGGGGTCGCCGCGACCCCGCTCGACGCCGGATTGCGCAAGCTCGCGGATGCCCAGGACGAGCAGCTCCCCGACCAGGGCATTGGGCCGCTGCGGCGCAAGCGGTTCTGGGTGGATATCGCGGGCGCGTCGCGCGGACCCGAGCAGCTCATGGAGTACGTGCGCGCGCACTTCGCCGACCTCATGGCGTCGTTCATCGATGCGCAGCCGGAACCGGGAGCGAGCCCCGCGATGGTGGAGGACGCGACGCTGACGCTCGCGCTTCCCGTGCGCGGGCACATTCAGGTGCGCGTCGCGGAAGCCGACCCGCGCGTCACGACGCTGGTGACCCTGGAAGGGCATCCGCTCGCCGGCGCCGTGCGCTTCCTGACGGAGGTTCGCGGGGACGACCTCCGGTTCGAGATCCAGGTGTTCGATCGCGCGGCGGGAGTGATCGATTTCCTCATGATGCGCGCGCTGGGCGAGCGCCTGCAGGACGCGTCGTGGAAGGAGATGGCGGAAAAGGTCGCGAAAGCGTCCGGCGGCGCCGCGCCCGCCGGCGTGCAGCACGAGTCGGAGAACCTCGACGACGATCAGGCCGAGCACATCGAGGAGTGGCTGCGCGAGCTCGTGATGGAGCGGAAGCGGGACGAAGCTGGCGTCTAGATCAGGGATCCCTGACCCCTGACCCCTTTTCCTAGCCGTCCCAGTTCACGTCGACCGTCCTGCTGACGCAGTGCTCCCCGCACCCCATGCGGTACCGGTTGCGCGCCACCCAGCGATAGATCCGGTCCGCGAGGACGCGAATGCCGGGAACATGAAACACCCACGCGATGAGCCGCCCGCGCGGGAGGATCCCCAGCAGTTGCTCGACGGCCGCCGCGCCCTGCCACGTCGCTCCGCCCGGACCCACGAGCTGGATGGCCTTGCCATACGCCTCGCGCGGAATCCACGGGAAGCGCGCCATGAGTCCCCGGGCCTGCGACGGCACGACTTCGATGCGCTGATCCCGGTCCCAGCGGCGCACGACGTCCGCGAGCGGGTTGCAGATCCTGCACTGCCCGTCGAACACCAGCGTGTACGGCCGGCCCAGACCCGTGGACGCGGTATCGGGAACGCCGCGCACCGTGAAGTGCACGACCGGGTAGGTCACGAGCGGCCGGCGGGCGCGGGCGCGCCGCCCCTGGCCTCGTCCGCCGGGGCGTCGGCGCTGGCCGACGTCGTCTTCGGCTCGGTCGTGACCACCGGCGGGTGCAGCAGCGTCTCGTGGATGGTGCACATCGCGGCGACGCGCTTCGCGGCCGCCTGCTTCTTCTCCGGCAGGCTGGGCCAGTCGTACGTCAGGTGCATCTCGGCGACGCGCTTGGGCTCATCCTCCGAGAACTTCCAGGATACCTCGATCGCGAGGTCGTCCGCGCCCTGCTTGGTGTGCGTGGCCCACGAGTACATGACGGAGAACGTGCAGTACGCCAGCGAGCTCGCCAGCATGTGAAAGGGCGAGTACTGCTGGTGCGGCTCGATGGCCTCGATCGTCATGGGGCCCTCGTCCGCCTCGAGGCGGATGGACTCGTCGGAACGCAGGATGATCTTCACGCTCGGGTCTGGTGCAATCTCCGAGCCTTCCGACTACCGCCTGGCGATGGCAGGCTGTTGCTGAGTCAGGCAGTGGAGCGTGCCGAGCCCCCACACCAGGTCCACCGCGTGGATGCCGATCACGTCGCGGTCGGGCATCAGCTCGGCAAGGATGTTCATCGCCGCGCGATCGTTGCGGTCGTTGAAGGTGGGCACGATGACGACGCCGTTCGCGATGTAGAAATTCGCGTAGCTCGCGGGCAGACGCTCGCCGTTCATGATCACGGGGCGGGGGAAGGGAAGCTTCACCACCTTGAGTGCCCCGCGCTCGCCCCCCGCCAGCATGAGACGCCGGTAATTGTCCGCGCTGCGCGCGTGGTTCTCGTCCGCCGGGTCCTCCTCGTACGCGAGCACGATCACCCCCGGGGCCACGAACCGCGCGATGTCGTCCACGTGGCCGTGGGTGTCATCGCCCACGCATCCTTCGCCGAGCCAGATGGTCTCGCGGATGCCGAGCCACTCGCGGAATGCCGCCTCGTACTCCTCGGCCGACATCCCGGGATTGCGCTCCTGGATGGGGGAGAGCAGGCACTCCTCGGTGGTGAGCATCGTGCCCGCGCCGTCGGTGTCGATCGCGCCGCCCTCGAGCACCATGCGGGTGCCGTCGGGACGCGTCGGCTCCGATCGCGCGATGCCGGTGATGGATTGCACCGCGGTGCCGACCTGCTCGTCGCGGGCGTAGTTGTCGTACTTGGCCCACCCGTTGAACTGCCAGTTCACCAGCTCGGCGCGGCCGCCGTGCTCCACCCAGGTGGGGCTGGAGTCACGCAGCCACACGCGGTCGCTGGGCACGACGTGCAGCCGCGCGCCCGCGGTCACGCCGTGCGCGTCCAGGTGACGTTGCGCTGCGTCGCGCACCGACTCGTCGTGGCAGAGGATCTCCACGCGCTCGCGCCCGGCGAGCACGCGCACGATCTCCGCGTACACCCACGGGATGGGCGCGAGCTTCCCGGGCCAGTCGGGCTCGTGGTGCGGCCAGGCGATCCAGGTGGCGTCGTGCCGCTCCCACTCGGCGGGCCAGCGCCGGGTCAAGTCAGCGCGACCCCAGGTAGCGGGAGAGGATCGGCGCGTATGCGTCGATCCTGCGATCGCGCAGGAACGGCCAGTTGCGGCGCGTCTCCTCGATCACCTTCGGATCACAGGTGGCGACGAGGATCGCGGGCTCCTCCGCGGCCTCGGCCAGGATCCGCCCGAACGGATCGGCGATGAAGGAATGCCCGAAGAACTCGATGCCGTCCGTGCCCGGCTCGTCCTCGTGCCCGATGCGGTTGGGCGACGCGACGAACACGCCGTTCGCGATCGCGTGCGAGCGCTGCATGGTGCGCCAGGCGTCCACCTGAGCGCGGCCGAAGCCGGCCTTCTCCTGTGGGTGCCAGCCGATCGCCGTCGGGTAGAACAGCACCTCGGCGCCGAGGAGCGACGTGATGCGCGCCGCCTCCGGGTACCACTGGTCCCAGCAGATGAGGACGCCGATGTCGGCGAAGCGCGTGTGCCAGACGCGGAAGCCGCTGGCCTGCTTGGCCACGGTCCCGATGCGGTCGATGTGGTCGTCCGTCGCCGCGTCGCCCGGGGTGAAGTAGAACTTCTCGTTGAAGAGCGGATCGTCGGGGATGTGCATCTTGCGGTACACGCCCAGGAGGGCGCCGTCCGCGTCGATGATCGCCGCCGAGTTGCGGTACACGCCGCGCGCCTGCTTCTCGAAGATCGGCACGATCAGGACGATGCCGAGCTCCTTCGCCACCGCCTGCATGGCCGTCGTCGTGGGCCCCGGGATCGTTTCCGCGATGTCGAAGCGATCGTGCTTCTGCGACTTCGCGAAGTACGGGGCGTTGAACAGCTCCTTGAGGCACACCACCTGCGCGCCACGCTGCGCGGCCTCGCGGATGCGCGGGATGGTGGCTTCCACCGTGAGCTGCACGTCATCGGTGGCCGCGTCCTGGATGATGCCGACGGTGAAGGGCTTGTGCATTCGCAGAAGTATAAGGGCGCCCGTGACGCCGCTTCACCCCTGCGGCGTTACCCGGTCGCGGCGACCATCCCGATGATGACGTCCATGACGTTCGTGCCGGTCAGGCCCGGCGAGAACAACGCGTTGGCGGCCGCGAGCGCGCGGTGTGCGTCGTGCCCGTGGAGCGCCGCGGCGGGGTCGATGCCCGCGCCGTGGATCACCGTGGCGGTGGATCCGTCCACGATGGCGCCGGCGGCCGAGGTCGTGCCGTCCCGTCCGTCGGTGCCTGCCGCCAGCATGGTGATGCCGTCAGCGCGCGATCCCGCCGCGGCAAGGTACCGGGCGGCCGCGAGCGCCACGGTCTGGTTCCGTCCGCCCGGGGGCGCTCCCGGCGAGAGGCGCACGGTCGTCTCGCCGCCCCAGATCAGGCAGCGCGGCGCGCCGCCGTTCAGCGTCTCGCGCTCGCGAATCAGCCGCGCGGCGATGCGCTCGCCGGCGCTCGCGGCGTCCCCCTCCAGCGCGGGCGTCATGATCTCGGAATCGAGCCCGAGCGCCCGGGCGGCGTCGGCGGCGGCGGCCAGCGCGCCAGCGTTGTTGCCGATGACGCGCGCCGTCATGTGCGCGAACGCGGGGTGCGACGGCTTCGGCGTTTCCGGGATGACGCCGCGCTCCGTGTCCGCGAGAAAGCGGCGGAAGGCCGGCGAGATCCGCTGGTGCAGTCCGGCCGTCTCGAGGACGGCGGTCACGTCGCGCGCGCGGCTCGGGTCCGGGACGCAGGGACCGGAGCCGATGACGGCCAGGTCGTCGCCCGGCACGTCGGAGAGCGCGAAGCAGTGGCTCTGCGCCGGAGCGAGGCCCAGCGCCAGCCGCCCCGCCGCCCAGTACGAGAAGCGCTTGCGCACCGCGTTCATGCGCGCGATGTCGAGGCCGGCGCCGAGCACCAGCTCGTACAGCTGGGACAGGTCCGCCCCCTGCATCCCGCGCAATGGAGCGGCCATGAGGCTCGACGCGCCGCCGGAGAGCAGGACGATGCCGATGTCGATGCCACGCTTGCGCGAGATGATGTCCTGCAGGCGGCTGGCCGCGTCGAAGGAACGGCTGGAAGGCACCGGATGGTCGCCGACCACGGCGCTCATGGTTCCGTTCGGCGCGCTCGCCGCTTCCGGCGCGATCACGATGCCGCCGGCGACGTCGGCCAGCGAGCGCTGCACCGTGGCGACCGCCGCTGCCGCCATGCGTGGCGCCGCCTTGCCGATGGCAAGAATCCAGACGCGGCGCCCGCGATCCAGGTGGATCGCCGACACCGCGTTCTGGGTCAGGGACTCGACATTCGCGCCCGCCACGGCGGCGCGGTACAGCCGGCCAAGCTGCTCGCGGGCGCCGCTCACGGCGGCGAGGATGCTCCCGCCGCCGCGTCGACAGCTTTTTCGAGTTCCGTGTAGGCGTCCTGCGAGAGGACGTTGAACGGGGTCATCCGATGCGCGATGCGTCCGTCGGGACCGATGACGAACAGGTTCCGCGCATCGTAGTTCCCGCGCACCGACCCGTAGAGCGTCCCGACCACGAGGCCGGAGTCGCTGGCCATGAGGAAGGGGAAATCCGCTTCACGCGCCCAGTTCCGGAGCGTCGTGTCGGCATCGGTGCTCATCGCGATCACCGTCACCTTGCGGCCGTTGTTGAAGAGCGTGGCGTACTGATCACGGTACGCCTCCAGTTGCACCGTTCAGCCACGCGTTCGCGCTATGACAAAGAAGGCGAGGACGACGGTCTGTCCGCGGAGCTGCGACAGCATTGGCCGCTCCGCCAGCAGGCCGTAGCGTGTGGCGCCGCGAATCTCGAAGTCCGGCGCCATGTCGCCGATCGCGGGCATGGGCAGCGCCGCCGGTGGCGGAGTCTGCTGCTGCGCGAGCAGTGGTGCGGCGCAGGTCAGAGCGAATCCTGCCGTAACGAGGAGCTTTCGCATGAGCCTCCCTGGGTCCGTGAGCGTGGCCGCCAAGATACAGTCGAATGCACAAAAAGTGGACAGTCAACCGGGGAAACCCTGTCCACGGGGGGTTAGGGCCCGGAATGGCCCGTGCCCTATTCCGGGTCGCCGCAGGACAGCGGCACCACAGGAGGAGTTTCCGATGAAATACGCTCGCATGCTCGTGCTCGTCCCGGTTGCCCTTCTGGCCGCCGCTTGCGGCCGCGACGACAACCGCGCCGACGATGCACTGAAGAATGACCTGGCGCTCGCTTCACAGGCTCAGCCGTTCAATCCGCAGCAGTTCACCTCGCCAACGGAGCAGGGCTACGTGTACAACCCGTACACGGGCCAGTTCCAGCCGGCGCCGCAGCAGCAGCTTCAGGCGCCCGCGCCCGTGCAGCGCGTGGTGACGCGGCCGGCGACGGCCGTGCGCCGCACGTCGTCCACCGGGACGCGCCCCGCGGCGTCGACCGGAACGCGGGTGGTCTATCAGGAGCCGCAGGTGATCAAGCGCAACACCAAGCGTGACGCGGTCATCGGCGCCGCGGCGGGTGCCGTGATTGGCGCGACCGTCAGTCGCGACAAGATGAAGGGCGCGGTGATCGGCGCGGCTGCCGGCGGCGTGCTGGGCGGCATCATCGGGCACACCGTGGACGTGAAGCGGAGTCCGGGGTACTGACGAGGGGCAGGGGACACGGGGCAGGGGGCAGGGGGCAGGGGGCGGGGGTCAGGGGACGGGGGTCAGGGGTCAGGAGACCCTGACCCCCTTTCTCAGTTAGCCCTGAACCCTCTGAACCCTGAACCCTGAGCCCTGAGCCCTGAGCCCTGAGCCCTGAGCCCTGAACCCTGAACCCTGAACCCTGAACCCTGAACCCTGAACCCTGCTCCCAGGGCTTGGCCCGCTTCTCGCCAGTTGGGCCCGCATGGATTCGAACGCTCTCCCGGCGGACGTCGTCGCCAACGATTCCCCGGACCGGCGGCAGCGCCGCGTGCTGGCGAACAAGGCCTTTCGAGCGATCAAGGCACAGCATTCGGCCCAGCGCACCTTCCTGGGGAGGGTCGCGGACCGGCTGAACGACTTCGCATCCTCCACGCCGTTCTTCCTGGTGCACGTCGCGTGGTTCAGCTTCTGGATCGCATGGAATACCGGCCACCTCGGACTCGAGCCGTTCGACCCGTATCCCTTCGGGTTCCTGACACTCGTCGTGTCCCTGGAGGCGATCTTCCTGTCGATCTTCGTCCTCATGGCGCAGAAGCGCGAGGCCGCCATCGCGGAGCTGCGTGAGGAGATGTCGCTGCAGGTCCTGCTCCGCCTGGAGCAGGAGATGACGAAGTCGCTCCAGCTTGTGGCCGGCCTCTACACGCGCATGGGGCACAAGGTGGGCGAGGACCCCGAGCTCCAGGAAATGCTGCAGCCGCTCGACATCAAGGGAATGGAGCAGGAGCTGATGCTCCAGATCCAGACGGCGACGCTGGCGCGCAGGAACCGAGCTCAGTGATCCCTGGCACCTAGTTCTCTCGCGTATCCACCCACACCAGCCAGCGCCGCTCGAGCTCCGCCAGATCCTTCGGGGCCACGCGGAACCCCGCGAGGATCTCCGAGAGCGGCTGGCGCGCCGCGTAGGCCCTGCCGAGGCGCGCGATCACGGCGCTCCCCTCCCGGTCGACGAGGTAGCGCGCGAGCATCCCCGACTGCGCCCCCACGGTCTCGGAGAACTCATCGGAGTCGCTGGTGCGCCTCGGGTCCACGAGCGAGTCCGCGCTCGACGCGCGCACGAGCGGCAGCATGTCGCGCAGCGGAACGAGCAGCGCGCGCTTCTCGCGCATGCGCTCGAGATCCTTCACGGCCGACGCCGCGTCGCCCACGAGCCGCATGATCGCGGCGCGATACCAGAGCGGGAACATCTCCAGCAGCGTGGAATCCGGCGTTGCGGCATCCACCCCGGGCTGCCGGCGCGCGAACTCGGCGAGCAGCTGGCGGGCCACCGTGGGCGCGATGGGCCACAGGATCCCGCCATAATCCAGCGCGCCGTAGCGCTGTCGCGTCCGCATGCCGCGCGGCCGCACGTAGTGCACCACCACGAGGTCGCGGGCCCGGAAGGCGCGCAGCGTGGCGCTGTCGAGTGGAGGCAGGGAATCGCGGCCAAGGATGATCGCGACCTTCCGCGACGGTCCGCCGAAATACCGGTCGAAGGCGCGATACGCGCGGTTCATCTGCTCGTACCCGTCGTACACCGACTCCGCGTTCGGGCCGTACACCTCGAACCGCGCGCCCCGGTACGCGTGCAGCGAGTCGCCCGCGAGGAGCACCTTCTCCTCACCGATGGCGTTCGCCACGGGGACCGGCTTGTACCAGAAACGGCAGCCGCTCACCGCCAGGGCGAGCAGCAGGAACGTCAGTCGCATCACTTCGCTACCGCCCTCCCACCAGCTGCCGCAGCACGTACGGCAGGATGCCGCCGTTCTCGTAGTATCGCAGTTCCTCCGGCGTATCGATCCGGCAGACGACCCTGAACTCCTTCGTCGCGCCGTCGGCGGTGGCGCGCACGGTCAGCGTCGCATGCGGCTTCAGCGTCCGGTCGAGCCCCACGATGTCGAACGTCTCGAAGCCGGTCAGGCCCAGCGAGAGCCGGCTGTCGCCGCCGGTGAACTCCAGCGGCAGCACGCCCATGCCCACGAGATTCGACCGGTGGATGCGCTCGAACGACTCCGCGATCACCGCGCGCACCCCGAGGAGGATCGTGCCCTTGGCCGCCCAGTCGCGTGACGAGCCGGTGCCGTACTCCTTGCCCGCGACCACGACCAGCGGGGTGCCTCGCTGCTGGTACTGCATGGCGGCGTCGTAGATGAACGTGGGTTGGCCGCCGCGCTCCAGCGCCGTCCACCCGCCCTCGGTGCCGGGCGCCATCTCGTTGCGCAGGCGGATGTTCGCGAACGTGCCGCGCATCATGACCTCGTGATTGCCGCGCCGCGCGCCGTAGGAGTTGAAGTCCTTCTTCGGGACGCCGTTGGCAATGAGCCACTGTCCGGCGGGCGACGCCTGCGGGATGCTGCCGGCCGGGGAGATGTGGTCGGTGGTGATCGAGTCGCCGAGGAGGGCCAGGCAGCGCGCACCGGTGATCGGCTGGATCCCCGGCGCCTGCATCGTCATCCCGACGAAGTACGGCGGGTTCTTCACGTAGGTGGACTGCTCGTCCCACGCGTACGTCTTCCCGGACGGCACGTCCAGCGACTGCCACTGCTCGTCACCCTTGAACACGTCCGCGTACTGCTTCCGGAAGTGCTCGGCCTTCACGCTGCGGAGGATCTCGGCCTGCACCTCCTCGGGGGAGGGCCAGATGTCGCGCAGGAAGACCGGCCCGTCGTGACCGATCCCGATCGGCTCGCGCGTCAGGTCCAGGTCCATGCGGCCGGCGAGCGCGTACGCGACGACCAGCGGCGGCGACGCGAGATAGTTGAATCGGGTGAGCGGATTGACGCGGCCCTCGAAGTTCCGGTTGCCCGACAGCACCGAGGCCACGATCAGCTTGTTGTCCTCGACGACCTTCGCGATCGATTCCGGCAGCGGACCCGAGTTGCCGATGCAGGTGGTGCAGCCGTAGCCGACCAGGTTGAAGCCGAGCGTGTCGAGGTCCTTCTGCACGCCGGCGGCGGTGAGGTACTCCGTCACGACCTTCGAGCCCGGCGCCAGCGACGTCTTCACCCACGGCTTCGTCTTCAGTCCCTTCGCCACCGCGTTCCGCGCGAGCAGGCCGGCCCCCAGCATGACGCTCGGGTTCGAGGTGTTCGTGCAGCTCGTGATCGCGGCAATGACGACGGCGCCGTGCTTCAGCTTGAAGCTCTGACCCATGTGCTGGCAGGAAACACCCTCGTCGGGATGCAGCGGGTTGCCCTCGTTCTCGAGCACCATGACCGCCGCGGTCTTCTCCGGCTCCTTCGACGCGGCCGTGGCCTTCCGCGCTTCGGCAACGCCCGCGAGGCTGCCCACCTTTTCGAGGTCGGCCTGCAGTGCGTCCGCATACATCCGGGCGGCGTCCTTCAGCGGGACGCGATCCTGCGGGCGCTTCGGTCCCGCGAGCGACGGCTCCACGGTGCCGAGGTCGAGGTGCAGCGTGTCGGTGAAGGCGGGATCCGGGGTGTCGTCCGTGCGGAACAGCCCCTGCGCCTTGCAGTACTCCTCCACGAGCTTCACATGATGCTCCGCGCGCCCGCTCAGGCGGAGGTACTTGAGCGTCTCCGCGTCGCACGGGAAGAAGCCCATGGTCGCGCCGTACTCGGGCGCCATGTTCGCGATCGTCGCGCGATCGGCGAGCGGCAGCGCCGAGAGTCCGGTGCCATAGAACTCCACGAACTTCCCCACGACCTTCTTCTGCCGCAGCATCTGCGTGACGGTCAGCACGAGGTCCGTGGCGGTGGAGCCCGCGGGGAGCTTGCCGGACAGCCTGAACCCCACCACCTCGGGAATCAGCATCGAGACCGGCTGGCCGAGCATCGCCGCCTCGGCCTCGATCCCGCCAACCCCCCAGCCAAGCACGCCCAGGCCGTTGATCATGGTGGTATGCGAGTCCGTGCCGACCAGCGAATCCGGGTACGCCACGCTTTCCCCGTTCTCTTCGGCGACGAACACGGTCTTGCCGAGGTACTCGAGGTTCACCTGGTGACAGATGCCGGTGCCCGGCGGCACCGCGCGAAAGTTCTTGAGCGCGTTCTGCCCCCAGCGCAGGAAGACGTAGCGCTCCTTGTTCCGCTCGAACTCCAGCGTCGTGTTGAGGAGGAACGCCGCCTCGGTGCCGTACTCGTCCACCTGCACGGAGTGGTCGATGACGAGGTCCACCGGCTGGAGCGGGTTGATCTTCTCGGGGTCGCCGCCGAGCCGCACGATCGC
>Ga0307505_10002243_pt1 | contig 13719 bp, 11 predicted proteins | sample 23_S_MG_FD_202183 | JGI IMG/M metagenome (GOLD analysis project Ga0307505, IMG submission 202183) | Soil microbial communities from Populus trichocarpa stands in riparian zone in the Pacific Northwest, United States - 23_S | ecosystem: Environmental > Terrestrial > Soil > Riparian zone > Trees...
GCAGGCCGAAGCCGAAGCGCAACGCCTCTCGGCCGCTGCCGGACAAGCGCGGGGCGAGGCGGCCAGGTCAGCGGCCGACCGGCTCGCCGCCGCGGCCGCAATTGCCGCCGCCGAGGCGCGAATCACCGAATTGGACGCCGGGCTGGCGGCGCGCGATGCGCTGGTCAGCGCCAATGCCGCGCGGCTGGCGGAAAAGCAGGCGCCGGTTGCGGCGCTGGTGGCGGGGCTGGTCAATCTAGGCCGCCGCCCGCCGCTGGTCAGTCTGGCTGACGATCGCGACCTGACCCAGATGGTGCGGATGCGCGCCCTGCTCGATGTCGCGGTACCGCGGATCCGGGCCAATAGCGCGGCGCTGGCGGCCGAACTGGCTGCCAGCCGCCGCCTCGCCGACGAGGCCCGCCAGGCGCGTCAGCAGGTGGCCGCAGCGCGGGCCACTTTGGCCAAGCGCCAGCAGGTATTTGCCGAGCTCGAAGCCCGCTCGCTCGACCGCGCGGCGCGGCTCGATTCCGGTGCGCTTGGCGCCGACGACCGGATGCTTGCCGCGAGTGAAGGAATTGCGACGTTGAGCAATCAATGGGAACGCGACCGGGCCGGCCGCCGAATGGCGCGCGAACTGGCCTCGCTGCCCGGCGCACCGAGACGCCCCTTCGCCGCCGATTCGCAGCGGCAACCGGCGCCATTCCCGTTGACCTTGCCGGTCAATGCCCCGGTGATCGACGGGCTCGGCCAAATCAGCGCCAACGGCATTCGCTCGCGCGGTACCACCTTTGCTGCTCGCGCTGGCCTGCCCGTCCTGGTCCCGGCCGACGGGGTTCTGATTTTCGCCGGTCCCTATCGCCGCTACGACGGCATTGCGATCATCGATCATGGCAAGGGTTGGTTGAGCCTGATGATCGGAGTCCGCCCGACCATAGCCAAAGGCGGGCGAGTCGAGCGCGGCGAAGTGCTCGGCCGCGCGCTGGGGCCGGTGACGCTCGAATTGTCGATCAACGGGCGTCCAGCTTCGGCGGCCCTCATCGCCGGCTAGACTCAGTCACTGTCCATTAACGTCAATGGCGGCTAAAGTGGGTCAACCCCATGCGAGGAATGAGAATATGACGCGTCTCGCCAAGTTGCTCCAGCCGCTCGTGGTTGTCGGAGCGCTGACCATGATCCCGCTGACGACCAGCACGCTGGCCGCCGCCGATGCCAACACGATGAAGGAACTCGACACCTTCATGGACGTGTTCAACCAGGTGCGTGCCAACTATGTCGACAAGGTCGACGACCATGTGCTGGTCAAAGGCGCTATCGACGGCATGCTGGCGGCGCTCGATCCCCATTCCTCCTACATGGAAGGGTCGGACTACACCTCGCTAAGGACCACCACCGATGGCAATTACGGCGGGCTCGGCCTGTCGGTCACCATGGAAGATGGCGCGGTCAAGGTGATCACCCCGACCGAGGATACGCCCGCCGACAAGGCCGGGATGAAGGCTGGGGATTACATCACCCATATCGACGGCAACCTGCTCTACGGGCTGGAGCTCGATGAGGCGGTCGAGAAAATGCGTGGCGCCCCGGGCACCAAGATTACGCTGAGCGTGGTCCGCCGCGGTCGCGACAAGCCGTTCGACCTGACCATCACCCGGGCCAAGATCGAGCTTCGCCCGGTCAAGTGGGAGATCAAGGACGGCATCGGCATCATCAACATCAACACCTTCGCGGGCAATACCGGCGCAGCGACCGAAGCCGCGCTGAACGCGATCGACAAGGCCACCGGCGGCAAGCCGACCGGTTACATCATCGACCTTCGCTCCAACCCCGGCGGGCTGCTCAATGAAGCGGTCCGGGTCAGCGACGCCTTCCTCGAGCGTGGCGAGATCGTGTCGGAGCGGGGCCGCGACAAGCGCGACTTCCAGAGCTGGAGCGCCAAGCCTGGCGACATGGCCCATGGCCTGCCGATCATCGTCTTGGTCGATGTCGGCAGCGCCTCGGCGGCTGAGATCGTCGCCGGGGCGCTGCAGGACCATCGTCGGGCGATCGTGATGGGCGAGCGCAGCTTCGGCAAGGGCTCGGTCCAGGGCGTGCAGGAGCTCAGCGCCGGTCGCGCGCTGCGACTGACGATCGCCCGTTATTACACTCCATCTGGCAAGTCGGTGCAGGCTGGCGGGATCGACCCCGACATCAATGTGCCCCAGCTGTCCGACCCCGATTACAAGGACCGGCCGGCGATCCGCGAAGCTGACCTCCGCCGCCATCTGGTGAGCCAGGCAGGAGTCAAGGACGAGGTGCTGGAGAAGGATACTGCCGCCGATCCACGGTTCAGCGCCACCGCCGAGGAATTGAAGAAGAAGGGCGTCAAGGACTTCCAGCTCGATTATGCGATCCGAACGTTGAAGCGGCTGGCGCCGGCGGCGCCATCCGCGCCGAACCGCGCCCGCTAGGCGCCAATGGCGAGCGAGGCGATGACTCCAGCCGGGCCGGCGCCCGCTGCGCTCGCCCGCTTCCTCGCGCTTGGCGTCCCGGCGGCATTGCTGGGCGGCGCCTATCTTTCGGAAATTGTCGGCGGGCTTCAACCGTGTGAGATGTGTTACTGGCAACGCTGGCCGCACTTCGCCGCCATCGCGTTCGCCGGTCTGGCTACCCTGTTCGCCGCTCCAAGCCGCAATGCCCGGCTGCTGACCGCACTTGCCGCCATTGCAATCGCCGTCTCGGGCGCGATCGGGGTATTTCATGCCGGGGTCGAATATGGCTGGTGGGAGGGTCTTACACGCTGCGCGAGCGGCGGGGCGATGACCCTCGACGAATTGATGAATGTCCCGCTGGTGCGCTGCGATCAGGTCCAGTTCTCGTTCCTAACGGTGAGCATGGCGGGATGGAATGCCATCCTCTCGCTAGGATCGGCGGCGGTGATCGCATTGTTGCTCAATCGGAAGTCCGCATGACCGGGTGGCGCCCCGGCGACCGGCGGCCGGACTCGGCGAGCATGCTGCGCGTCAACCAGGCAGGCGAGTACGGGGCAACACGAATCTATGCGGGGCAGTTGGCGGTGCTGGCCAAGGGCTCGCACGCCGCCCACCAGATCGCGCGCATGGCGCGGCAGGAGCAGCGCCACCTCGACCGCTTCGATGCGCTGCTTGCCGAGCGGAATGTCCGCCCGACCGCGCTGCAGCCGGTGTGGAACGTCGCCGGCTTCATGCTCGGTGCGGCGACCGCGCTAATCTCCGAGGAAGCGGCGATGGCCTGTACGGACGCGGTCGAGACCGAGATCGACCTGCATTATTCGGCACAAATCGCCGAGTTGGGCGACACCGATCCCGAGCTTACAGCCGACATTGCCGAATTTCGTGAGGAAGAGCTGGAGCATCGCGATACCGCCCGCGCGCTTGGCGCCGAGAGCGCACCCGCCTATCCGCTGCTGACAGCGGCGATTCGCGCCGGATGCAGGGTGGCGATCGGCCTGTCGAAGCGGATTTGAGGAACTACGGGCCGACCTGGCCTTTATAATCGTTTGAAAAGGATCGAACCGATGTCGAAACTGTCCCTGAGCCTTGCCGGAGCCGCGATCGGGCTGGCTGGAATCGTCGCGCCCGCCGCCCCGGCGCTGGCGCAAAACAGCAAGGTCAGCGAGATCATCGTCTACGGCACCGATCCGTGTCCGCGATCGACCGACGACGAGATCGTGGTCTGTGCGCGCAAGCCGGAGACCGAGCGCTACCGCATCCCCGAGCGGCTGCGCCAGGGCGGCTCGCTGCAATCGCGCCAGTCGTGGGCGGCCCGCGCCCGGACCTTCGAGACGGTCGGCGCGACCGGCACCAACAGTTGCTCGCCTGTCGGACCCGGCGGATTCACCGGTTGCCTCAATCAGCTCACCCGCCAAGCCTTCCGGGAACGCGGCGAGCAGGTCAGCGGCGACTCCACACCGCGCAACTAACCGCGGAGACGCTCCGTCTCGATCCAGCGGCCGATTTGCGCGTCGAGCACGTCGAGCGGAACCGCGCCCTGGCCTAGCACCGTGTCGTGGAAACGGCGGAGGTCGAACTTCGAGCCTAGCGCCTTCTCCGCACGAGTGCGCAAATCGCGGATCTTGAGCTCGCCGAGCTTGTAGGCCAGCGCCTGCCCCGGATTGGAAATGTAGCGGTTGACCTCGGCGTCGATATTGGCGTCGGTCAGTGCCGTATTATCCTTCATGAAGGCGACCGCCTGCTCCTTGCTCCATCCCTTCGAGTGAAGCCCGGTATCCACCACCAGCCGGGTCGCGCGCCACATTTCATAGCTTAGGCGGCCCATGTCCTTCTGCGGCGTGTCGTAAATCCCCATCTCGATCCCGAGCCGCTCAGAATAGAGGCCCCAGCCTTCGACGAAGGCGGTGTAATAGGACGTCGCCTTGCGCCACGCCGGCATGTCCAGCTCCTGCTGGGTCGCGATCTGCATGTGGTGGCCGGGCACCGCCTCGTGGACGGTCAGCGCGGGCACTTCCCACAACGGCCGCTGGTCGAGCTTCGACGTGTTGACGTAATAATTTCCAGCGACCCCGGATTCGGGGCTTCCCGGCTGGTAATAAGCAGTCGTCGATCCGGGCGCGATTTCGGGCGGAATCTCCTTCAGCCCATAAGGCAGACGCGCCAGCTTGTTGAACAGATCGGGCATCTTGCCGTCGATCGTCTTGGCCATCAGCGCCGTCGCCGCCATCAGCTCGGCCGGGGTTTTGGCGAAATATTTCGGATTAGTGCGCATGTCGGCGATCATCGCCTCGCGGTTGGCGAAACCGGCCTTGGTCGCCACCTGCCCCATCTCCGCCCGAATCCGCGCGACTTCGCCGAGCCCGATCTTGTGGATCGCATCGGGGGTCAGGTCGGTAGTGGTCTGCTGGCGTACCTGGAAGGCATAATAAGCCGCGCCATTGGGCTGGCTGGAGACCGAGACGTTCTTCGAGCAGCGATCCTTCAATTGCCGGTCATAGGTCTCCGCAAACGCTTGATATGAGGGGTTGATCTTGCCGCCGATCAGCGCCTTGGCGCGGGCCTGCAGATCGGCCCACTGGGCCTCGCTGACATTTGACGGCCTTGAAGCCGCGAACGGCGCATAGAATCGCGACTTGGCGGGGTCGTCGGCGATTACCCCGGTGATGGTTTTGGCAAAACCTGTCATCGTCACGCACGGCTGGACGAAGCCTTCGTTGGCCGCCTTGACCGAGATCGCGCCATAATCGCGCATCCGGTCGGGGATGAAGCCAATCCGCGCGAGGTAATTGTCGTAGTCGGCATAGCTTCGGAACGCCTGCTGCTCGCCCATCCCGGCGATCCCGCCATGATAGCTGCCGAGGATCGAATAATAGAGCTGGCGCTGGCCGAACTTGTTGCCCTCGATAAGGCCTTCCAGATTGTCCTTGAGGATCGCATGATTGGCCTGTTGCGCCGACGGCAACGAGGTCGGAGCGATGGCGTTCAACCGGCGGAGCAGCACGGCCGCTTCGGCAACTTGGCGATCGGCCGCGGCCAGACTGATCTCGCCCAGCTGGCGATCGTAGGTCGTCACCCCGACCGAGGTCGCCAGCGTTGGACTGTTCTTGAGCAACGCCGCCCAATAATCGTCCTGCAGTTTCTGGAAATCCTCGGTTGGTCCGGCAAGCGCGGGCGCTGCGACGGCCAAGGTTGCGGCGGCGAACAAGAAGTGGCGGTTGTGGCGCATATAGTTTCTCCCCTGTGACCGGGAGACTAAACCGCCACCACGGCACCGCAACCCGCCTTTCGACAAAAGACAGGCTGCCAGAACTCAGGCGTTGGCCCTGATATCGTCGGCATGAGCCGGGTAGGGCGCCGCGACCGCGAGGTCGACCACCTCTCCGCCAAGCTTGCTCGAGTAACCGTGGTTGACGTCGCGATGGTGCGCTTCGTCGGCGCGCACCATCAGCACGACATCGCGCAGCGTCGCATCGTCGGCCATCTTCCAATAATGCTTGGCGATTGCCGGGGCCGGAACGTTGGGCGACCGGCCCTCGTCGATTTCCTTGAGGTAAAGCGTATAGCTGATGACCGCTTCCTCCTCGAAATAGCCGACCACGCGATGCGCCGTCTTTGACGAGATCAGATAGAGGATCGAGAACAAAACCAGGAACACCCATTGCGCGAGCAGGATCACCAGCCGCTCGAACAGGGTCGGCTTGGCGATCTCGATGAAGGTCATCAGGTGCATCCGCTCATTCTCGGCCTCTTCGAGCAGGGTGCGGATCCAGCCCTCGTCATCCCTCATCCGCCGAAGCGAACGCAGATGGGTGAACATCGCCCCGACCATGCCGGGAACGGCGGCGACGGTCTCGAGCACGATCGCACGGTGGCCGTAGCGTTTGGCGAAAAAGGTGTCGGCGCAGAACCGAAGCAATTTGGTGAAACCGAGTGCGAAGCGGTCCGAAAAGCCATCGGGATGGTGATGAATCGCCGGCTGCGCGTCATGCTCTTCGGCCAGGCCGCGCGCGTCGGGCGTGAGAATTTTATTGGTCATTGACGGCCTCCTTGAGCGCGGACCCGGCGTCGGCCGCCTTGACGCTGTAGCGACCGGCCAGATCGAAATGGATCAGCCGAGCTTCGGAATGGGTTGCGGTCTGGGCCTTGGCGAGTGACAATCTTTTGCGTTCGAGCCAATATTTCTGTTCCATGCAAATCGACCTTGCGTGGGCAAACGAGAGCATGGGGGCTCCCTGTCACAAGGATGCTTGCGGAAAGTGCAGGTGATGCCAGTGGCCTAGCACGCGGCGATCCAGATGGCGAACCGCACCGTCCCGAAATCGCTTCGCACGAACGGATATCCTGCTAGCCTCTGGATCATGGGCGGGGGAGGATCACAATCGGGCACGATTTTCGGGCATCCGCGCGGGCTGGCCTATCTCGCCTTCACCGAAATGTGGGAGCGTTTCTCTTATTACGGCATGACCGCCTTGCTGGCCTTGTACATGGTCAAGCAATTGCTGCTCCCCGGCCATGCCGAAAACGTCCTCGGGCTCGATGCGCTCCGCACCTTGTTCGAATTTCGCGGCCCGATGTCGGACCTCGCCTTCGCTTCGTTGATCTACGGCTGGTACGGCGGACTGGTCTACTTCACTCCGATCCTCGGCGGGTTGATCGCCGACCGCTGGCTAGGCGCCAAGCGCACCGTGGTAATCGGCGCGCTGCTGATGAGCGCGGGTCATCTGGCGATGTCGTTCGACGCCAGCTTCCTGATCGCGCTGGCGCTGCTGATCCTCGGCTCTGGCTGCCTCAAGGGCAATATCTCGGCGCAAGTCGGCATGCTTTATCCGAAGGCGGCGGCGTCGCTTCGCGAACGCGGCTTCACCATCTTCTCGACCGGGATCAATATCGGCGCGTTGTTGGGGCCGCTGGCGACGGCGTCGGTCGCCGCGCTTTACGGCTGGCACGCGGGGTTCGCGCTTGCCGCTGCTTTGATGTTGCTCGCGCTGGCGATCTACCTCGCCGGACAGCGCCATCTGCCGGGGCCGCCGGTGATTCGTGCGACAGGCGCGAAGGTCATGCTGACCGCCGACCAGAAGCGCACCGCTCGCGCGCTGATCGCGGTGATTGCGCTGATCATCCCGATCAGCATCGCCTACCCGATGTTATGGAGCATCGGCATCGTGTGGATCGACGCGGAGGTGCGGCTTGCTACCGGCCTCGGCGTGGTCCCCGCCGCCTGGTTCAATTCGCTCGACGCTTTCGGAAGCATCCTCGCCGCCGCACCACTGGTTGCGTTGTGGGCCGCGCAAGCACGTCGCGAGGTCGAGCCCGCGAGCCTAACCAAATTGGCAATCGGTTCGATCATGATGGCGTTTTCGATCGCCTTGCTCGGCCTCGGCAGCCTGTTTCCTGGTGCCGACGGCAAGGTCGCCGTCTGGTGGGCGATCTTCTGCTATCTCGGATCTGGATCCGCCTTCATGTGGTATTGGCCAGTGACGCTGTCGATCGTCTCCTCGCTCGCTCCGCCGCCGGTCAAGTCGACCCTGATGGGTGGGGCGTTCATCGCGCCATTCCTCGGCACGGTGATCATGGGCTGGGTCGGCAGCTTCTACGACCAGATGACACCCGCCGCATTCTGGGCGCTCGATGCCTCCATCGCACTCGGCGGGGCGCTGCTCATCATGGCCGTCCGCCGCCCGCTGATGCGTGCCCTCACCCCAACCGCCTGAATTCGCTCGACTCCCTGTATTGGAGAACATAGAGTGAACACATGGCTCAACTCGACACCCGCGAAAAGCTTGCGATCCTCGCCGATGCGGCGAAATATGACGCCAGCTGCGCGTCGTCGGGAACATCGAAACGCGACAGCCGCGGCGGCAAGGGCGTCGGCTCGACCGAAGGGATGGGGATCTGCCACGCTTATGCCCCCGACGGCCGCTGCATCTCGCTGCTCAAGATTCTGCTGACCAACAGCTGCATTTTCGACTGTCATTATTGCATCAACCGCAAGAGCTCCAACGTCCGCCGCGCGCGCTTCACCGCGCAGGAGGTGGTCCAGCTCACCCTCGCTTTCTACAAACGCAATTATATCGAAGGGCTGTTCCTCTCCTCGGGGATCATCAAATCGTCGAACTACACCATGGAGCAGATGGTCGAAGTCGCGCGCTGCCTTCGCGAAGACCATGATTTTCGCGGCTACATTCATTTGAAGACGATCCCCGACGCCGACCCCGAGCTGGTGCGGCAGGCCGGGCACCACGCCGATCGGGTGTCAATCAATGTCGAACTGCCGACCCGTGCCGGGCTTGAACGGCTGGCCCCCGAAAAGTCGGTCGGTCAGATCGAAGGGGCGATGAAGGCGACCAAGATCGACATCGAGGACGGCAGGGACGCGCGCCGGAAATACAAGTCGGCGCCGAACTTCGCGCCCGCCGGCCAATCGACCCAGATGATCATCGGCGCCGATGCTGCGAGCGATGGCGACATTGTTGTTCGGGCCAGCCAGCTTTACGACCGCTTCGCGCTTCGCCGGGTTTATTATTCGGCCTTCTCCCCGATCCCCAGTCCAAGCGCGGTGCTGCCGCTGCAACGCCCGCCGCTGATGCGCGAGCATCGGCTTTACCAGTCCGATTGGCTGATGCGCTTTTACGGGTTCAAGCCGGCCGAAGTGGTCAGCGCGGCGGGAGACGACGGAATGCTCCCGCTCGACATCGATCCCAAGCTCGCCTGGGCACTGACGTTTCGCGAGACATTCCCGGTGGACGTCAACCGGGCGCCGCGCGAACTGCTGCTGCGCGTCCCTGGCCTTGGCACCAAGGCGGTCGGACGGATCATCAAGTCCCGCCGCTGGCGCTCGATCACGCTCGACGATGTCGCCCGGCTGACGGTGTCGGTGACGAAGGTCCGGCCGTTCATCGTCACCGCCGACTGGCGCCCGACCTTGCTCACCGATCGCTCCGACCTCCGGTCGCTGATCGCGCCACGCGTGAAACAGCTAGAACTGTTTGCCGCCTGACGGGTTGAAGTATCATGCTCGCCGACGGTCCGATGATCGATGCATTTCGCGTCACGCTTGCTGCCGAGGATGATTTCGACGGCTGGCGCGATGCCGCCCGCGGGCTTGCGGAGGCCGGAGTCCCAGCCCAGGCGATCGTCTGGCAGGTCAGGGGCAGAGAGCCCGATTTGTTCGCTGCCGGTCTCCCGCCGCCCGCTCCTGGGTCTAGCTTTGCCGTCCCCCGCGCGTTCATCGACTTGGCCAAGGCGGCGATTTGCAACCGCGACCCCGAACGCTTCGCTTTGCTCTACGCGCTGCTGCTCAAGCTGCGCTCCAACCGCCACGCCATGGACGATCGCGCCGATCCCTTGCTCGACCGGCTGGAGCGCCTGGCCAAGGACGTCCGCCGTGACGCGCACAAGATGCACGCCTTCGTCCGTTTTCGCGAGGTCGAGGATGAGGACGGCGCCCGCTTTGTCGCCTGGTTCGAGCCCGACCATCATATCGTGCGGCGCGAGGCCGGCTTTTTCATCCGTCGCTTCGCCAACATGCGCTGGTCGATCCTGACGCCCGGGCTGACCATCCACTGGGACGGCGCAACGCTCACCGAAGGGCCCGGCGCGGTCCGCCGCGACGCGCCCGCCAAGGATTCTGGGGCAGACCCGGTCGAGGAAACGTGGAAGACCTACTACGCCAGCATCTTCAACCCGGCGCGGGTCAAGGTGAAGGCCATGACCAAGGAAATGCCCAAGAAATATTGGAAGAACATGCCCGAGACGGCGTTGATCGGCGGGCTGCTCGCGGCGGCCCAAAATCGCGAAGCGGCGATGATCGAAACGTCGAGGAGCCAGGCACCGATGCCGCTTTCAAATGTGAAAACAAGCTGGGACGCGCTGCGCGCCGAGGCCGCCGGATGCACTCGCTGCGACCTCTACAAATGCGCCACCCAGACGGTGTTCGGCGAAGGACCGCTCGACGCCTCGATCATCTTCGTCGGCGAGCAACCGGGCGACCAGGAGGATCTCGCCGGACGCCCGTTCGTGGGGCCAGCGGGAGAAGTGTTCAACACCGCTCTGGCCGAGGCCGGGATTGACCGCTCGACGACCTATGTCACCAACGCGGTCAAGCATTTCAAGTTCGTCCTGCGCGGCAAGAAGCGCATCCACGCGCGCCCCGACACGAGCAAGATCGACGCTTGCCGCTGGTGGCAGGAGCAGGAGCGCGGGCTGATCCGCCCGGCCCTGACCGTCGCCCTCGGCGCCACCGCGGCGCGGTCCCTGACCGGCAGGACGGTCACCATCTCAAAGGTCAGGGACGCACCCCTGACCCTGGCCGACGGCAGCGAGTGCTGGGTGACAATTCACCCCAGCTTCCTGCTCCGCCTGCCCGACGCCGACGCCCGCCGCACTGAGAGCGCGCGATTCGTCGAGGACTTGAAACGGATCAGGCAGCGCGTCGAAAGCCTCGCCGCCTGAACGTCAGATACGGAGGCGGAGGCCGAATTTGGCTGTGGTCGGCGCGCCCGGCGCAATGTTGTTGTCGTTGTGCGCGGTCGGGAAATAATCGGTGCCGAGCAGATTCTCGATATTCACCTGAGCATCGACGCGGGGCGCAATCTTGTAGAAGGCGGCGGCGTCGAGCCGCGTATATCCGGGCAATTTCACCGCATTGCTGAGCGACGCGTAGGAACTCGACCGGGCAATCACGCCGACCCCCACGCCAAGCTTGGCGGTGACGTCATACCGGCTCCACAGCGAAAAACTGTGCTTCGGCACCAGCGGCACCTTGCGCCCTTTCGGCACAGCGGTGGTGGTCTCGGTGATTTCGGCGCTCTGCAGCGCGTAGCCGGCGGAAATCTGCCAACGATGATTGATGCTGCGCTCCAGCCCGAGCTCGATCCCGCGGCTGCGTTGCGCGCCGCTCAGCACGAAACGGGTTGAATCGAGCGGGTCGGTGGCCCGCGTGTTGGTCCGGTCGAGTTGATAGAAAGCGGCGGTCGCGAGCAGGCCGTCGACCGGCTCCCATTTGGCGCCAAACTCGAAATTCTCGAACCGCTCGGGCTTCAACGATTCGGTGTTGAGGTCGAGCCCGCCGAACTGGTCCCCCGACTGCGGCAGGTAGGACACGCTGAAGCTGCCATAAAGCGACAGGCTGGGAATCGGCTTGACCACCACCCCCAGGCGCGGCGACCAAAGATTGTCGACCCGGCTGAAACCGGCACCATTGTTGCGGTTGGTGATGTCGAGATCGAAGCGGTCGAACCGCAGCCCTGCGATGACTTCGATCCAGTCGGTCAGCCGCAGCTGGTCCTGCACATAAAGTGCGCCGATCGTCGCCTCGCTTCGCACATGATTGGCCGGGGTCCTCAGCGCATTGGTATTGACCGGGCGGAAGATGATGTCGGCATCGATGGTCGGCGAACCGACCGGCACCACCAGGGTCGCGCTGTCGGTCGGCTGGAAAAAGCCGTTCTGCCGGCGCTGCCGGCTGGTCTGGCGGCCAAGCTCGACCCCGAGCAACAGGGTATGGTCGATCCCGCCGGTCGCGACCTTCCAGACGAGGTCGGTCTGGTTGAACAAATTCTGGCGGCGCGTGCTGTCGTTATAGGCCGACAGTTGCACCGTGCCGGGAACGCCGACCGCGCCGTTGGGAAACACATTCTGGTAGAATTTGTCATAGTCGCCGAACAGGGTGCGGTTGCGCAGCGTCAGCCCCTCGGCCAGCCGATGTTCGATCCCCGCCGACAGCAAATGGACGTTGGCCTTGGCGTAGCTGAGATCGGGATCGCCAAAGAAAGTCCGGTCGGACCCGCGCAGCGGCTCGTCGACGCCGGTTGCATCGACCACCGAGGGAACGCCGCGGTCGGTGGTCCGACGATCGTGGAAAAATTCATAGGACAGGTCGACCCGGGTCGCTTCACCGGCGTCGATGCCGAGCGTCGGGTTGATTCCGTAGCGGGTGAGGTCGACATCGCGGCGGAAGCTGTCGCCGTCCTCGTAAAGGCCGTTGACCCGCAGGCCGACGGTCGATGTCAAAGGCTGGTTGATGTCGCCGGTGGCGCGGATGCCGCCTTCGCTGTCGCCCGACAGCTCGAACTGGCGCAATGTCTGGAGGGTGGCACGCTTGGTTACCCGATTGACCACGCCGCCGCCGCCGCCGCGCCCGAATATCATCGCGTTCGGGCCCTTCAGCACCTCGACCCGCGACAGATTGTAGAAATCGCGGAAATATTGGACGTCGTCGCGAATGCCGTCGACGAAGAAATCGGCGGTGGTGTTGTTGCCGCGAAGCGTGATCTGGTCGCGATTGCCCTCGCCGGTTCCCGGCGTCGCGCCGGGAACGAAGGTCAGCAGATCGGCGACCGACCGCAAAGCCTGATCCTCGATCTGCCGCTCGGTAATGATGGTCATCGCCTGCGGGATGTCCCTGACCGGCGTGTCGGTCTTGGTGCCAGCGGTTGTCCGATCGGCGCCATAATGGCCGCGCTCGCCTTCGACGATGATTGGCCTGTCCTCCGCAGCGTCGGCTCCGGCCGCCACTGTCGCGCCGGCCGAGACCGAGGTTTCCGACTGCGCAGCCGTGGCGAAAGCGAGCATCGTAGTTGAGAGGAAGGCAAATCTGAAACGCATGGGAACCCCTTTGAACTCGGGCTCCGGTAGTCTTATTGATATTCATTCGCAATAGCGAATCTACAATAATATGGGTTCAGCGCCGCGTGAATCGTAGAGGCAATCCTTTGGCTGGACGCAGCGTCACCATTCCAGACGGCCGGACGACGGTCCCCGGGATCGGCGCGAAGTGCCACGCCGAGACCCAATGAGCGAGGATAGTCAGGGCTTCGGCGGTTGCGAAGCGGGCACCGACGCAGACCCGCGAACCGCCACCGAACGGCAGATATTGAAAGCGGTGTCGCTCGCTCTTGCGGTCGGGAGAAAAGCGGTCGACGTCGAAGGCGTCGGGATCCTTCCACAGTTTCTTGTGGCGGTGGATGATCCACGGCCAGAGCGAAATGATGTCGCCCGGCGCGACCTTGTGGCCGGCAATCTCGTCAGGCGCGATCACCTGCCGGTCGATCCGCGGGGCGGAGGGATAGAGGCGAAGCGTCTCGTCGAATGCCTGACGAAGCAAGGGCAGCCGGTCGGGAAGCGCGGAATCTCGGTCGCCAACAGCCAAAGCAGCACGCGCCTCATCGGCGATCCGGCGCTGCAACTCGGGCTGCTCCGAGAGCAGGAACAAAGCCCAGGTCATGGCATTGGCGGTTGTCTCATGCCCGGCGAGATAGAAGGTCGCGGCATT
>Ga0307505_10002244_pt1 | contig 13718 bp, 12 predicted proteins | sample 23_S_MG_FD_202183 | JGI IMG/M metagenome (GOLD analysis project Ga0307505, IMG submission 202183) | Soil microbial communities from Populus trichocarpa stands in riparian zone in the Pacific Northwest, United States - 23_S | ecosystem: Environmental > Terrestrial > Soil > Riparian zone > Trees...
AACGCTTCGATCTTTGGTTAGGCACGAATGGTATGGTGGTGTGGAACCGAACACGGACCTTTGGATGATCGCGAAGAGATGCGAGTTTGGTAGGTGTATATCGGAAGAGAGACAAGCCTACTTGGTCGGTAATCTTGATCGCTCGGAGGAGACGATATGGCAACCGGGCGATTCTAGGCAGTTTGAGATCCGGTTGAACTGGCCCGGAACCGGGTCAGTCCCAAGAGAGCCATTGATCGACGGAGGCAGATCCGGGCTTCATAAAATCAATTTCGTTATGTTTCTTCGGACCGGGAAAAAAGAGTACTTTCTGGAATCGGCAACCTTCGACCTAACCCTTCAATAGGGCAGCATCCGCTTCGTCATTCGTGACCGACGAATAGCGGATACGAGGGGCAAATGTCCGCCAATACGCATTCCATGCACTTCGGCTTCCGAGCAATGCAGATCTGTCTGCCGTGGAAGATCATCCAGTGCGAGAACATCACCCAATCTTTTTTCGGCACTAACTCCTGAAGATCGCGTTCGATCTTTTCAGGAGTTTTCTCGTCAGTGATCCCAAGCCGCTGAGACAAGCGGCTTACATGCGTGTCGACCACGACTCCGCTCGCGATACCGAACGCATTTCCGAGCACGACATTTCCTGTCTTCCGAGCTACGCCGCCGAGCGTCAGTATCTCTTCCATCGTTCGCGGGATTTCGCCACCGTAAACTTCGATAAGCCGTTGGCTCGCCGCCTTGATGTTCTTCGCCTTGTTGCGAAAAAAGCCCGTCGAGTGAATGTCGCGTTCTAGTTCCTGCGGCGAAACTTTCACGAAATCTTCCGGCCCGCGGTACTTGCGAAACAGGTCGGCAGTGACGATATTAACGCGCTCATCGGTGCATTGAGCCGACAGGATCGTTGCGATCAGCAGCTCGAACGGGTTGCTGTGGTTCAACGCGCAATGAGCATCCGGATATGCCTTCTTGAGCCGTTTGATGATCTCGGCGGTGCGTTTCTTACGATTGAGGATCATTGAGATTCGAGGCTAGAAAAGAAACCCCCAAAATGCAAACCTTCCCGCGATTCGCTAAAATTGATACTTCACGCGCTTGTATCTTGAATGAAAGTACCTCTACTTGACCTTACAGAACAGAACGCCAAACTTCGCCCGGAGATCGAGGCCGCACTCGGACGTGTCCTCGATACCAACGGATTCATACTGGGCAGTGAAGTGAAGGCTCTCGAGGATGAACTCGCGGCGTACTGCGGTACAAGGTACGCGATCGGGTGTGCGTCTGGCAGCGACGCACTGCTGCTGGCCTTGATGGCTCTCGACGTGACGGTCGGTGACGAGGTCATCACGACGCCGTATAGTTTCTTCGCAACCGTCAGCGCGATCACGCGGCTTGGAGCCGTTCCGGTTTTTGTCGATATTGATCCGGATACCTACAACCTCGACATCTCTCAGATCGAGGGCAAGATCACCGAGCGAACGAAAGCGATCCAGCCGGTACATCTTTATGGTCAGTGCGCCGATATGACCGCATTGCGTGAGATCGCAGTGAAACATCAAATACCATTGGTCGAGGACGCCGCTCAAGCGATCGGTGCTGAAGAGAATGGGATCCGAGCCGGAGCGATGAGCGAGATCGGATGTTTCTCGTTCTACCCGTCCAAGAACCTCGGAGGCATGGGTGACGGCGGATTCATGACGACCAATGATGACGAGCTTGCGGAAAAGCTCTTCGCCCTTCGCGTCCATGGCTCGAAAGAGCGGTACTACCATAAATGGGTCGGGCTTAACTCGCGTCTTGACGGTTTCCAGGGAGCGGTCTTACGCGTGAAGCTGCCGCATCTCGATTCATGGTCAGATAAAAGAAAGGCCAATGCTGACCGCTATCGCGGTCTGTTCACCGACGCGGGATTGACCGAGCAGGTCGCGCCGCCGTTCGAACGCGAGAATGTGCGGCACATCTACAACCAATTCGTGATCAGAGTTCCGGGTCGCCGCGATGACCTACGTGGTTTCCTTACCGAGAACGACATCGGCACCGATATCTACTATCCGGTTCCTCTGCACATGCAGGAATGTTTCGAATACGTAGGCTATAAAGAAGGCGACCTTCCCGAGTCCGAGAAGGCCGCAAAGGAAACTCTTGCGTTGCCGATCTTCCCAGAGTTACGACCCGACCAGCAGGAGTACGTCGCCGAGAAGATAGTTGAGTTCTTTGCCTAGCCTTACCCGAGTGCAAGACCACATCGTAACAATCAAACTCGGAACGGCGATCGTGCGGATCGTGAGCATCGCCATCGTTATCCTTGGCGTGACTCTGCTCTGGTTTGCGGTGCGATGGCAGATCGGCGGGATGTTCGCCGAGGTTACCTCGATCAATGACCCCGAGGCGCCGGCGATCGCCGATTCTGCGATCCGACTCGCACCGATGAATGCCCGCGGATACTGGCTTTCGGGTGCGATCCTGAAGTCGGCATTTGATGACGCCAGCTTTGCCGCTGCTCTCGCGAAATACGAATCCGCGGCACGAGTCGCGCCAGATCATTTCGTTTCCTGGACCGAACTCGGACGCATCAACGAACAAGCCGGAAACTATGATCGGGCGGAACTGGCCTTCGCCAGAGCGGTCGAGGTCGCTCCGGAATACACGATCCCGCATTGGCAGTTAGGAAACTTCTATCTGCGGCGTGGCCGGGTCGAGGATGCGGTCCGCGAACTGCGGCACGCTGCCCGACATTCCAGCCCGTACCAAGTTCAGGTTTTCTCGACCGCATGGAATGTGCTCGGGAATGATCCGCAGCAGGTCGAGCAATTCCTTTCCGACTCGGACGACTCGAAAGCTGCCCTTGCCTATTTCTATGGCTCGATCAACCGCCCTGACGACGCCGTTCGGATCTGGAATCAGATCGACCCGGAACATCGATCGCGATTCGTCTGGCAGGTGAAAGCACTCGCTCGCGATCTTATGCATCATCGGTCGTTTCGCGGAGCTCTGGAGTTTGTCAGGCAGTCGGGTATCGACACCGACGCACGCCCCGAAGCCATTACCAACGGCGATTTCGAATCCTCGATCCCTTCCTACGACGGCGTCAGGTTCAACTGGTCGATAAATCGAGTCGACGGAAAGATCGATGCTGGAATCGACACTTCGACGCAACGGAATGGAAAGAGGAGTCTAAGATTTTCCGTTCGCGGTTATGCCAGGCAGGCGTTCAACACCCTCCAGCAGAGTGCTGCGGTGATGCCCGGCAGCCGGTACCGATTGTCGTTCTGGGTACGGACGGAAAACTTGCGGAGCGGAAGTATGCCTTTTATCGAGGTCCGCAATGCCAAAGACGATTCGATCAATATGTCGTCGCCTCCATTTGCGACGGGGACGAGCGACTGGACACAGATGAATATCGAGTTCGCCGTGGCGGCTGATATGGACGGGATCTATTTGACGACAGCTCGTGAAGCGTGCAGCGGTGAATGTCCGATCAACGGGATATTTTGGCTCGACGATTTCGAGTTGACCCGACTTCAATAATTGGAAACAAGAACGAATCTTAACAAGTCGGCTTACGTGATGATCTTCGCGATCGTCTTGTTTACAACGCTGTTCTACGGAGCAGTTCATCAGGCCGTGATCGCGGCGACCTACCTTAGCATCGGCTTAATGTTGGCTTTTACATCGGCTGATTGGTTCCGGGAAGGAGCGATCCGCGTTAACCCCGAGCCGATCCAATTCATTCTGTTCGCCGCCGCCATATACGGATTGATCCAGGTAATTCCATTTGGAACCCTACCGGTCACCGGAGGCGTCGATCAGATCTCACGCACCATTTCGCTGGATCCGTTCGCGACGCAGATCAGTGCCCTTCATTTCGCGATACTTGGCGTCTATTTTTCGCTCGTCCTGATCGCATTCGATTCAGCTTCTCGTCTGCGAAAGTTCGCCATATTCATAACTGTGTTTGGCTTCGCTTACGCATTTTTCGCGATCCTTCAATCGATCCTCAGCCCGACAAAGATCTATGGCCTCTTAGAACGAGCGTACGCGCAGCCGTTCGGATCTTTCGTCAGTCGAAACAACTTTGCCGCGTGGATGGAGATGGCGATCGCCGTCCCGATGGGCATGCTTTTTTCGGGAACGATCGAACGTGACAAGCGATTGGTTTATGGGACTGCGGTCGTGCTGATGGGCGTGTCCTTGATCGTCAGCGGCTCTCGCGGCGGATTGGTAGTTCTTCTCCTTGAGATCGGGTTCCTGTTCTTCCTGACCTATTCGTTTAGGTCCCGAGGTCAGGCATGGCTGCGTGTGCTGATGATCGTCGGGCTTGTATTTGCGATCATCGCCGGAACGGTGTTCGTTGGCGGAGAAACTTCGCTAACCCGGATAGGGCAAGAGCAGGGGCAGCCGGCCGATACGGTTACGCGACAGCAAATGTGGGGCGTGACGCTGAAAATGATCGGCGACAATATGCCCTTCGGCGTCGGTCTCGGTGCATTCGGGGTTGCTTATACAAGGTACGACGTCGCGAGCGGGTTCGAACGGGTCGAGCAGGCTCACAATGATTTCCTTCAGGTAGTATCAGATGCCGGAATAGTCGGAGGCTTGCTCGGGATCGCGTTTCTCGCGTTCCTGTTTAGGCTCGGACGACGGGGGCTGAGAGTTTCGAACACCTATCGCCGCGGGATCGCGGCAGGGAGCCTCGCCGGAATTTTGGGAGCCCTCGTTCACAGCATTTTCGATTTTGGCCTGCATACTCCGTCCGTGGCGATCCTGTTCCTGACGCTTGTTGGAATGCTCGCGGCGGCTGGGTCGAGCCATGATGACGATATTCTCGTCGATGATGGAGAGCAGCCGAGGCGAAGAAAGCGAAAGCCCGCTGTGTAAATTGTCTCAAGCGACAGCCTCACGAAAGCTGTCGTACAATAATTAACGTTATGATCGAACGAGAACAGATCGAGATGGACGTGGTCTTCGTCGGTGCCGGTCCGGCGAATCTTGCGGGCGCGTTGTGGCTAAAGAAGAAGATCGCCGAGCACGACGAACTCGTGGAACGCGGACTAAAGCCCGGAGCAAAGATCGGCGATATCGAGATCGGGATCGTCGAGAAAGGCCCGTTCGTCGGAGCCCACATTCTGAGCGGAGCCGTGATGGATCCGATCGCGATCCGCGAGTTGATGCCGGATTTTCTCGAACAGGGATGCCCTATCGACTCGGTCGTGACTGAAGACGCTTTCTGGTATCTGACTGAGAAAAGTTCGATCAACGCACCGATCGTTCCGCCGCCGTTGAAGAACAAAGGCAAGTACATCATTAGTCTCAGCAAGATGTGCGAGTGGCTCGGCGAGAAGTGCGAGGCCGAGGGCATCAACATCTTTCCGGAGTTTCCGGCGAGTGAAGTTCTGTATGACGAGAACGACCGCGTCATCGGCATTCGCACGGGGGACAAAGGGATCGACAAAGAGGGTCATCAAAAAGACAACTTTGAACCTGGCGTAGATCTGCTTGCGAAAGTGACAGTTCTCGGCGAGGGCTCACGCGGATCGTTGGCGAAGCAGTTGATGGCACGGCTAGGCCTGATGGAAGGCAAGGAATCGCAGGTTTTCTCGATCGGGGTCAAGGAATTGTGGGAGGTCCCGGCCGGGAATTTTGAAGAAGGCAAAGTTGTTCACACTCTCGGCTTTCCGTCCGACACTCAGACGTACGGCGGCGGCTGGATCTATGGGATGAAGAACAACGTGGTCAGCATCGGCTACGTGACCGGACTCGATTACAAGGACCCGAACATCGACCCGCACGCCGAGTTTCAAAAGTTCAAGACACATCCGAAAGTCGCCGAAGTTCTCACGGGCGGGAAGATGATCAAGTACGGAGCCAAGACGATCAGCGCGGGCGGATATTGGACGATGCCTAAGCTTTATGCGGACGGCGTGCTGCTCGTCGGCGACAGTGCATCCTTCTTGAACGGTCAGCGGATCAAGGGCATTCATACCGCGATGAAGTCGGGGATGCTCGCGGCCGAGACGATCGTCGACGCGCTCGGGCATGGTGATACGTCTGAGAAGCACTTGAAGCACTATGCGGAGAAGGTCAACCTGAGCTGGATCTACGATGAACTTCATCCCGTTCGTAACTTCCATGCATCGTTTCAGAAAGGCCGTTGGTCGGCTCTGATCAACAGCGGCTTGCAGTTTCTAACGAAGGGTTTGGCGTGGGGATTCATGCCGAAGGAGCACCACATCGCCGGGCACGAACGGATGGAGCATCAGGCGAACGGTTCCGGAGCGATGGGGCCGAACGACCACTTAAAGACATCCAGATACGAGCGGGTGCCGTTCGACAAGGAGCTGACATTCGACAAGATCACGGACGTCTTTCACGCGGGTGTCTCGCACGACGAAGATCAGCCGTCGCACCTGCACGTGCTCGATCCGGAGATCTGCGCGACTCGGTGCGCCGAAGAATATGGCAATCCCTGTCAGCGTTTTTGCCCGGCGGCCGTTTACGAGATGGAAGAACGAAACGGACGCAAGGAACTGAAGGTCAATTTTTCTAATTGCGTACACTGCAAGACGTGCGACATCGCTGACCCCTACCAGATCATCAACTGGGTCACCCCCGAGGGTGGTGGCGGTCCGAACTACAAAGGTATGTAGCATCGATGCCGATCGATCGCGGAAACGTCTCGAATGTCGGGGCGTTTTCTTTTTGGCATCCTCCTTGCGTCTGAGTAAGCGTACTAAGAATTAACGTACGGTTGACGTACATGCCGAACACGGGAGGAAACGATGGCGATAATAAATAAAGACGAAGTAAAGGGTAAATGGGAACAGGTAAAGGGAACTGTTAAGGACAAGGCGGGCGAAGTGACGGGTAACCGTGACCTGGAGGCGGAGGGTGAAGCTCAGAACGCCGGTGGAGAGGTCCAGGAAGGCTGGGGGAAGGCGAAACGAAAAGTTTCGAACGCGATCGAAAACGTCGCTGACGCTGTAAACAAGTAAGCGTCAGCTATTCGGACGGATCTGCAAATAGAAAGGCCGCCCTGCAAGTTCAGGACGGCCTTTCTTTAATAGATCTCGATTCTAGTTTTCCAGGATCTTGAAGTTGACCTTCTTTTCTTCGATCTCGCGCATTGCTACGCGTGTCGCCTTATGCTTTCTGGTGTCGATCTCGGTCCGTGAGATCGCTCCACGCTGCAGTTGCTTGCTGCGTTGAGCCGCAAGCAGGATCATGCGGTATTTTGAGTCAATTGCAGGCGGATCAATGATCTCATCGATTTCTTCGTTTTCCAGCGCTTCAGCGGTCTCTTGGGCCATATTAAGGATACGTTTTCTCCAGTTTAGGTTTTCGATCGCTCGAAACTATCTAGAATACCCTGAATCGCTTCCGTTTGTCTATCTCTGAGTTGCCGCTGTGCTATGATCACCGACGCAAGATTCCTTAGAGCCATTCCCAGATCGTCATTGACGACGACGTATTGGAACCGAGAATACTGGGCTACTTCATAACGGGAATTCCGCAGACGCAGATCGAGGTCGCTCGAACCCTCCGTCGCTCGAGCGATCAACCGGGCTCGCAAGGTTTCGAATGACGGGGGAAGAATGAAGATCGTTATTGCGTCGGGGACCTTCTCCATCACGATGGCCGCACCCTGAACGTCGATCTCAAGAATTACGTCGCTTCCCTCTGAAGTGATCCTGTCGATCTCTTTCTTTGAGGTCCCATAAAGATTCCCATGCACCTCGGCATATTCTAAGAATCCGTTTTCAGCGATCTCACGTTCGAACTCTTCTTTAGAGACGAAGTGGTAATGGCGTCCGTCCTCTTCGCCGAACCGCGGGGCACGTGTCGTCAAAGACACCGAATACCCAAGATCGGGAACCGCATCTAGGACTTCCTTGATCAGCGTGCCTTTGCCGCCGCCCGACGGGGAACTAATTATTATGAGATTGCCCTTCACTATTCGATATTCTGTACCTGCTCTCTGATCTTTTCAATGTCGCTTTTGATCTGCAGGGCGTTCTCCTTTACGGTCATATTGTTCGTTTTGGACGTGATCGTGTTCGCCTCGCGGTTGAGTTCCTGCGTCAGAAAATCGAGCCGTTTTCCAACCTCTTTATCTTCGTCCATTATCGAGCGGAAATGCACGATATGTGTTTTCAACCGGGCGATCTCCTCGGAAATATCGGCGCGATCAGAAAGATACGCGATCTCTTGCGCGAGCCGGCTCTGGTCGAGTTCGATCTGTGATTCGCTCTTCGCCAGCATCTCGCCGATGCGCTTGGTCAGCCGCTGCCGATATTCTTCCGCGACATTCGCCGATTCCGATTCGATAGGCCCAAGTCGAGTTTCGATATCGGTTAGCAGGGAATTCAGAACGGCCTTCAACGACGTGCCCTCGTTCTCGCGCATTGTCTCGAGATCGTCGAGAGCGGCGGCAAGAGCCGAGTCGATACCGGCCGCAAACTCCGGCTTCAGGTCGTCCTTTTTCGGCTGGACCACATTCGGCAGCCGTGCGACAACGTTCAGATCAGGTTCGCCCGACAATGAAAACTCGTCTTGCATTTGCTTCATAGCCGCGAGATAACCCGCGATCATCGGTCGGTTCAACTCGTACGTCACCTCGTCGTTCCGGTCGTACTGCAGGTTCACCTCCACGCGCCCGCGGGAAAGCCGCTCGCCGATCACCTGCTTGATCCGCGATTCCAGCGCCTGCATTTCGCCGGAGAGTCGAAGGCTTACGTCGAGGAAGCGGTTATTGACCGTCTTCAGCTCGACGCTGACCGAAAAAGTTTCAGCGGACGCGGATCCGCGCCCAAACCCTGTCATTGATTTCATGCGATTGCGTTTTGCACCCCTGTGTCCTCTTCCGCGAATTGAAGATCGTAAAGCCGCCGATATTTTCCGTCCAGGCTTAACAACTCACTATGTGTACCCGTCTCGACGATCCGTCCTCGATCCATCACTACTATCTTGTCCGCCTTGCGGATGGTCGAAAGCCGGTGGGCAATGACGATCGATGTGCGATTCTTCATCAAATTCTCAAGTGCTTGCTGAACGAGCATCTCCGACTCCGTGTCGAGCGCCGATGTCGCTTCATCAAGGATCAGGACCGGCGCATCGACAATAACCGCACGAGCGATCGCGATCCGCTGACGCTGTCCGCCCGACAGCAGCGTGCCGCGTTCGCCGACATGCGTGTCATAGCCGTCCGGCATTTCTTCGATGAAATCATCCGCAAACGCGATCCGAGCGGCTTCACGGATCTCGTTGTCCGTCGCGTCCGGCTTGCCGTAAGAAATGTTGTATTTGACCGAATCGTTGAACAGGACCGTCTCCTGCGTGACCAACGCGATCTGCCGGTGAATGCTGCCGATCTTCGCGTCGCGGAGGTCGGTCCCGTCCCACAGGATCGCTCCCTCTGACGGGTCGTACAACCGCTGCACAAGCTTGATCAGGCTCGATTTTCCGCTGCCGCTCTCGCCGATGAGAGCAACCACCGATCCCTTCTCAACCGTAAGCGAAAGGTCGTCGAGGATCTTCTTATCATCGTTCTGATAACAAAATGAAACGCCGCGAAGTTCGATCTTGTCTCTAAGCGGTTGGAGTTCAACGGCATTCTTTCTTTCAGGCAGGACTTCGGTTTCGTCCAACACATCCCACACGTCTTTCGCCGCGGCAAATGCTTTGCTGATCTCGTTGTGCTGTCGCGAGATCTTTCGCATCGGATCATAGCTTCGGAAGAGAAAATAGATGAACCCAAAAAACTCAGCTGCCAAAAGTCGTCCTGAGCTGATCTCGCGCAGCCCGAAATAGAGCAGCACGAGCACGGCAACGTAGCCAACTATCTCGATGATCGGCGGCGACATCGCGGCAAGCTTGCCTGATCGCAGATTGGCCTTCGCGATGATGCGCGCGGCACGGTCGAATCGCGTGCGTTCACGTCCTTCGGCCCGGTAAGCTTTCACGATCGTCTGATTCGCGAGCGTCTCCTGGGCCGTATCGGTCAGCAGTTTGTTTCCTTCGTACGACTCCTCGGCAAATCTGCGCAGCCGCTTGCTGAACTTGGCCGTCAGATACGCCAGGATCGGCCCGATGACCAATGCCCCGAGCATCAGCCGCCAGTTCAGGTAGAAAGCTGCCCCGAGCAGAAATATCAGGATCAGAGCCTCGCGAAGCACGTCGCGGAGATTTGCTGAGACTGCCTGTTCGATCGCCGAGCAACTTACGACGATCCGCGATACGAGATAGTTGGTTCGATGCCGTTCAAAGAACGATGCCGGCTGGCTCAGCAGATGGTCGTAAAGCTGCTTGCGAAGATCGAGGACCGCTGCCTGGCCGATCTTTGCCATCAGGTATGACGAGAAGAACTCCGCGACGCCCTTACCAAGACTAAAAACGATGAGCAGTGAACCGATCACTACCCATGCCTTGAACCAATCGTCACGCGGGATCAGACTATGCAGGTCGAAAGGCGTCTTTGCCTCGGGGCCGATCGTCGGCATGAATTGTTCGAATAGCGGGATCAGCAGCGCCCCGGTCGCCGTCTCGAATGCCGCAACAAGGACCATCGCCAGGCAGGCGAGCGCAAATGTCAGCCAATATGGCCTGACGTACTTGAGCAATCGTTGAAGGTCCTGCATCTAAGGCTTTGAGCGAATGATAATGATAGTGTACGACTCGCGGATACGCCAAAACACCTAAAGTTTGCAACTTCGCTCCGCGCTGTGGCATCTTTTTCTTAACGCCGGTCTCTCGGAGCATCAAATATGTACAATTTATCGCCTTCAAAGATAGCCTCGACGTTCGTCTTTATCCTTTTTTTCGCGCTCGTATCGATCGCCCAGGTCGATGTGCCGCGGCGGACGACCGCGGTCACGTATCCGCTGGATGAACAGGTATTGGTCAATTTTCGTGGGACCACTCGATACCCGCGGATGAAAGGCGAGGCAAAGGTGAAACGCACCAGCCGCAACGGGACCGAGGTCGAGCTCAGCGTCTCTAAGATGCCGAGGCCGTTCGAGCTTGGTCGTGGCTATGCGACGTACGTACTTTGGGCGATCTCGCCCGATGGACAGGTATCGAACCTCGGCGAGATAAAGCGCCGCGGATTCTGGGAGTTCGATTCGAAGATCAGCGTCACGACGCCGCTTCAGAATTTTGCTCTCATCATCACCGCCGAGCCTCACTTCCTGGTCACGCGCCCGAGCCAGGAGATAATGCTCGAAAATTTGAACCCGTACACGCTGAGCGGCCGCCGCATTGAGACGACGCCGTCGATTCAGTACTTCGGCAACTCAAGCGACTTCTTCCGCGACGCACGCACGCCGGAGATCGCAGAGATCGATTATTCCAAGACCCCATCGACCATTCTTCAAGCCAAGCAGGCCGTCGCCCTAGCTCGATTCGCGGGAGCCGAGCGTGACGCGCCCGAGGACCTTCGCGAGGCCGAGTCACTTTTGACCAACGCCGACGAATCATGGAAGGCCGGCCGCAAGGAAGAGGATGTCGATATCACGGCGCGGCGTGCGATCAGCACCGCAGTCAAGGCTGAGGGATCGGCATACGTTCGAAAAGAAGCCCGCGAAAAACGTAACGAGCAGGCCCGAAGCGACGCAGAGGTCCGCAAGATAGAGGACCGGCTTGATGCAGCCCTTGCCGAGATCGAAGATCTGAAGCGTCAGCTTGCCGATGAAACGAGGGCAAGGGAGTTGGCACAGCGTGACGTGGCGAATTTCTCATCGCAGGCCCGCGAGCTTCGGAGCGAGAACGGCCGACTCCGTGAAGATCTCGGCAAGGCTCGCGTCGAGGCGGACACGGCCAATGCGCGTGCGACGGCTATCGAACAGGCGGGTCGAAGTGCGGAAGAGCAGCGGCAACGCGAGGCCCGGATCGAGGCGATGCGTGCCAACGAGGCCGGATTGATCACGTCGCTTCGGCGGTTCGGCACGGTCGCGAAAACGGACCGCGGCATCGTGCTGACGCTTGCCGAGACCTATTGGAGCGGAACCCGCTCGATCAACTTTGCACCCGTCGCGACCACCCGATTGACGTCGCTCGGCGAGCTGCTTGTCTCGAATCCTGATTACCGCGTCCAGATCGAATCGCACACGGACGCGACCGGCGATCCGAACGACCTCGCGTCGCTTACCGATATGCGGTCAAAGGCTATCGCAGAACGCCTGACGCAGCTCGGCGTGCCGGACGGACGTCTCGAACCGCGCGGCCTCGGAGCTACGCTGCCGGTAGCACCCAACACAACCAACGCCTCAAAGGCCCGCAACCGCCGGGTTCAGATGATCCTGGTTCCGTCGATCTAGGCTCGATGCGATCTTTTAAGTGGCTGTTCGCTGTCTTGGCGAGCAGTCATTTTTGCGCGGAAAGTCCCGGGAAGACCCGCCGGCGTGACCTGACTGCAAAATCGTCTTAGAATGCTCGTCAGAAAGGTGATCTGACACGATGATTAACCACGCGTGTTCAAACTGGAGGGATATATGCAAGTTAAGATAATGACTTTTGTCACGAACACCGCTTCCGGCGAAGGCCCGGGACATTCGGCGGTGTCTGTCGGTAGTACGGTCTATACTTTCGAAAACACTGGCGGATGGTTTTCCTCCAGCAGTGGATGGAAGATCCTTGAGAGCGACAGTTACATGGCGGCGAACGAGCATCGTCCGATCCTGGTTCAGACGATCCCTTCGTCGGTTGGCGGCTGGGTGACGGAGTACGTCCTTAAATCGATCGAGAATGACGACGATTACGGCGGTTCGGGCGTGTGCTCGCAGATGGTTTCGCGGGCGGTCAACTATTCCTTGCCGGCTACTGTGATCTTTGACCCGAAAGGATTCGACACCCCGTACGGCGTTTATCACTGTGCCCGCCGGCTCAAGCTCGTCAGCGAAGAAGCCTACTACTGGCCCGGCAAAGGAAATATCAACGCCCTCGCCTGGGCGCGGATCGTCAACAAGCTCAAAGCCGAATATCCGGCCGCCTTCAACTCGATGGACCTCTCGCCGTAGAAATGTAGGACAGGCTGCTAGCCTGTCCATCGTTGTATCAGCAGGCGCGTTGGCGGCAACATCGACAGGCTAACAGCCTGTCGTACCGCGTTCTCGCTGAGCGGAACAGCTCTGCGTTTCCGTCGGCCCGATATTGGCGTGGCAGGTGGGTTGTCAATCTGAAAGATCGTTGATCAATGAGAGGAGCGGTTGCATCTGTCAGTACCAACGCTCCCTTTTGAAACATGTTCCATCAGGCCAACCTTGTGCATCCAGACTCCAACGGTCTCTTCGATACTGTCCGGCCTCAAGGAACATCGATAAACGGAAAAGAGGTCTCATATCTACCGCCCAGTCTTTCATGACTCTAGCGGGTGGACAGACTCATCTATTCCACAATGCATTCAACAAGCGTCCTTGTTAATTGTAAAAGCGTTCAATTGTCAAGATACAACCGGGTGGTTGAACGCTGCTACAAGACGAGTTCGGTATAATCCCAAAATGATCTGTTTTGATGTTTACCTCAACGGCGAGAAGCTCTGCCGGGCCGGCAAAAAGGAACTGGTTGTCCTTTCGACTCATGTCGATTTCGTTGAACCTAAATACGAAGACGACGATCCGCTTACCGTAACAGTTGGCGGGTTGTACGAGCACCCGACGAGTGGGAATGTTCATCCGCGTTGGATACAGCGACGGCGACTCGATTTGGGCGACGAAGTCACCTTCAGCATA
>Ga0307505_10002245_pt1 | contig 13716 bp, 11 predicted proteins | sample 23_S_MG_FD_202183 | JGI IMG/M metagenome (GOLD analysis project Ga0307505, IMG submission 202183) | Soil microbial communities from Populus trichocarpa stands in riparian zone in the Pacific Northwest, United States - 23_S | ecosystem: Environmental > Terrestrial > Soil > Riparian zone > Trees...
TGCTCGACGCCGTTCAGAGCGTCGACCCCATCCTCAGGACCCTCATCGCCGGCGTCGCGATCATGCTCGAGACGAGTGTGCTGATCGGACTCATCGTGCCGGGTGACACCGTCGTGATCGTCGCGGCGACCGCGGTGGCGTCTCCGCTGGAGGGCGTGCTTCTGGTGGTCGCCGTCGTCGTCGGCGCGCTGATCGGCGAGAGCATCGGGTTCTGGCTGGGCCGTCTGCTCGGTCCGGCGATCCGGCACTCGTGGCTCGGGCGCAAGATCGGCGAGGAGAACTGGGCGCGCTCCGAACGCTACCTGCTGCGGCGCGGAGGACCGGCGATCTTCATCTCGCGCTTCCTTCCGGTGCTGCACTCCCTCGTCCCACTGACAGTGGGCATGAGCGGCTACCCGTACCGCCGGTTCCTGGCGTGGACGATCCCGGCGTGCGTGATCTGGTCGACCCTGTACATCTCGGTGGGCGCACTGGCCGCCGGAACCTATCGGGAGCTCGCGGATCAGCTCCACTACGCCGGCTACATCTTCGTCGCCATCATCGTCGTCTTCCTCGCGCTGGTGTTCCTCACCAAGAAGGTGATCGAGCGCGCCGAGCGCAAGCATCTCGAGCACGGTCACGAGCACGTCGACCCCCGTGCCGATGTCGTCGAGGAGGACATGGAAGACTGAGGGGATGCCCGAGACCGCCGAGCCGACCCCGCGCACCAAGGTGCTGTGGTTCGCCCGACTCGAGTACCGCCTCCACTCCTGGCGCGAACGACGCGCCCGCCGACGGGGACACACGCCCACCGTGACCCCGTTCCCCGGCTACGCCGGCCCCGACTGGGTGCGCGTGCTCGGACGCGTGATGATCGTCCCTCCCGTCAGGCGCACCGAGTCCGGTGCGTACGCGAGCGTGCGCGGATGGCGCAGCTTCGTGGCGGTGCCCATCGGCTACGCGCAGGTCACCGTGACCATCGCCGGGGTTCGGCACGACGTCGTCGCCGACCGCGGCGGGGTGATCGACGTCCGTCTGCCCGCGACCCTCGATCCGGGCTGGCAGGCCTTCACGATGTCGGTCGAAGACGGTGAGGCGGTCGAGACCCGCGCATTCGTGGTCGCACCGGATGTCGACTTCGGCGTCGTGTCCGACGTCGACGACACCGTGATGGTGACGGCCCTCCCGCGGCCGCTGCTCGCGGCGTGGAACTCGTTCGTCGTCGATGAGCATGCGCGTCAGCCCGTCCCCGGGATGGCCGTGCTCATGGAGCGCGTGGTGCGGGAGAACCCCGGTGCGCCCGTCGTGTATCTCTCGACCGGCGCCTGGAACATCGCCCCGACGCTGATGCGGTTCCTGCAGCGCCATCTCTTCCCGCCGGGTGCCCTGCTCCTCACCGACTGGGGCCCGACCCACGATCGCTGGTTCCGCAGTGGCAAGGCGCACAAGCTCTCCAACCTCCGGCGCCTCGCACAGGAATTCCCCCACGTGAGGTGGCTGCTCATCGGGGACGACGGCCAGCACGACGACGAGCTGTACACCACGTTCGCGGCCGAGCATCCGCAGAGCGTCGTAGGTGTCGCGATCCGGCGCCTGTCGCCGGCCGAGGCGGTGCTCGCGGGCGGTCGCACGGCCGTCAACGACCACAGCGCGGCCGCCGTGCCGTGGGTCTCGGAGTCGGACGGCGCGGGACTCCTCGAGCGACTCGAGGACGTCGGGGTCGTCCCCCGCTGACGTCGGAGCCCGCGCGTAGGCTGGCCGCATGTGCGGACGTTTCGTCGTGGCCAGTGCCGGATCCGAGCTCGTCGGAGTTCTCCGCGTCGAGGTCGAGGGCGACGACCTCCCCGAGCCCTCGTACAACATCGCACCCACGGCGCCGGCGGCGATCGTGCTCGACTCGATCAAGGAGGAGCTCCCCGTCCGGCGTCTCGAGCGCGCACGCTGGGGGCTCGTCCCGGGCTGGGCGAAGGACCCCAAGATCGGCGCCCGCGCATTCAACGCCCGGGCCGAGGAGCTCGAGGACAAGCCCATGTTCCGCACCGCGCTCGAGAAGCGGCGGGCGGTGGTGCCGGCATCCGGGTACTACGAATGGAAGACGGTCGACGGCGTCAAGGTGCCGCACTACGTCCATCCCTCCGACGACTCACCGCTCTTCATGGCCGGGCTCTACGAGTGGTGGCGCGACCGGTCCAAGGCCGATGACGATCCCGAGCGCTGGCTGCTGAGCTTCACGATCCTCACTCGCGACTCGATCGGCCGGCTCGGCTCCATCCATGATCGGATGCCGTTGTTCCTCGATCCCGATCACGCCGACGCGTGGCTCGATCCCACCACCGACAACGTGCGCGACGTCCTCGACGCCGCGATCGACGCCGCACCCGCGCTGGTCGAGACCCTCGACGATCACGTCGTCTCCCCGGCCGTCGGCAACGTGCGCAACAACTCCCCCGAACTCATCGAGCCCGTCGCCGGCTGAGTCCTGCCGGTCGAGTCACGCCGCCGGGGCGCAGTCCGCGCACGGCAGGAGGCCCCGGCCTTCCGCGGCCAGGCCCAGGCGCAGCGCGGCGGCCCGAGTGGCCGCCTCGTCGAGCCGCTCCGGATCGAGCGCACCTGACTCGACCGCCGCCACGATGCCGTCCACGATGCGCGGGGCGCTCTCGGCGGTCGAGAACATGACGGCGAGCACGACGTCGTTCCCGGCCGCCAGCGCCGCGACCGCGTTGCCGACGGGGTCCGCGTAGGCATCGATCCCGGACGCCTGGAGCATGCCGAGGTCGTCGGTCACCGCGACGCCCTCGAACCCGAGTTCGTCGCGTGCGATGCGGTGCCACTCGGCGGAGAGGCTCGCGGGAGCGCTGTCCACGGCAGTGTAGGCGAGATGTCCGAACATGAGCAGGGGCGCCCCCGCGTCGATGCCGGCTTGGAACGGCCGGCCGTCCGCGGTCAGCCATTCCGCCTTGGTCATCCCGGTCGACGGGATGCCGCTGTGCGAGTCTCCGGGTGCCGCCCCGTGCCCGGGGAAGTGCTTGAGCGTCGACAGCGCCCCGGCGGCCTCCCCCGTGACGGCGGCGACCACACGATCGGCGGCGGCGTCCGGTGACGTGCCGAGCACCCGGCGGTAGATGAACGACGACGTGTCGTCCGTCTCATCGGCGACGATGCCGAAGTTCACGCCGATACCGGCCCGCAGGACGAGTCCGCCCCGGGCGGCGAACGCGTCCTGTGCCGCTGGGGGCGGGGCGTGCTTGAGCTCGAGCGCCGAGGGGAACGTGTCCCATGGCAGCCGCGAGACGTCCCCGCCCTCCTGATCGACGGCGAGCAGAGGCGGGAACGCGGAGTCCATCGTGAGCGCGGCCGTCACCGCGCGCAGTGCCGCCTCGCTCTCGGGGATGTTCGCTCCCATGAGGATGAAGCCGCCGATGCCCGTGCTGTCCATGTAGGCACGCAGCGTCGCGACGTCGGTGGAGGGGACGTGCCCCATGACCACGGACGCGGCCTTCTCCCGGATGGACATGGCCGCCACCCGAGCGGATGCCGCGACCGCGAGATCCTGATCGGACGCCGGTTCGACCCGCACCGTGCCGGTCGCGGTCGGTGCGGTGCCGGTCGGCTCTGGTTCGGCATCCGCCCACGATCCGGTCCCGGCGACGAGCGCGAGGACCATGCCGAGGGCGGCACCCGCGGCCGCGATCCGGTGCGCAGCTCTCACCCTGTCAGCCTAGACATCGGCGGGCGATGGGATCAGTGCCGCGCCACGATGGCCGCGGCATCCGTCCCCGCGGGCAGCACGCCGTACTGCGCGCCGCGATCGTCGCCCAGGCGGGCGGCGACGAAGGCCTCCGCGTCCAGCGTCGGCGCATGGCGCAGCATGAGCGACGCCTGGAGTGCGACAGCCAGCGACTCGGTGAGCCGGCGGGCCTGCGGCTGCGCCTCCGCCAGGCCGGCGCCCTGCAGGCTCGTCAGGAGTCCGAGCGTGCGTTCGACGTGGGCGTCCAGCAGCCTCGACGCGCCCGCGGTCGCCGCGAGCTCATCCGCGAACGCAGCGCCGGACTCCGGATCCCGGGTGAGCGCGCGGAGGACATCGAGTGCGATCACATTGCCGGAGCCCTCCCAGATCGCCATGACGGGTTGCTCGCGATACCGCCGCGCGAGCGGGAAGGTCTCGGTGTAGCCGTTGCCGCCCAGGCACTCCAGCGCCTCGTAGGCATGATGCGGGCCGCGCTTGCAGACCCAGTACTTCGAGACCGGAGTCGCCAGGCGGCGCAGGGCGATGTCGCGATCGGATGCCTCGGCCTCGAACAGCTGCGCGAGGCGCAGCCCGGTCAGCATCGCGGCCTCGGACTCGAGGGCGAGGTCGGCGAGCACCGCGGTCATCGCCGGCTGGTCGACCAGGCGTGCACCGAACGCCTCACGACCGCGCGTGTGCCAGACGGCCTCTGCCACGGATTGGCGCATGCCCGCCGCCGTGCCGAGCACGCAGTCCAGCCGTGTGCGCTGAACCATCTCGATGATCGCCCGGACACCTCGCCCCGGCTCGCCCAGGACGAATCCGACCGTGCCGTCGAACTCGACCTCGGCGGAGGCGTTCGACCTGTTGCCGAGCTTGTCCTTCAGTCGCTGCAGCCGGAACACGTTGCGCGTGCCGTGCGGGAGCATCCGCGGGACGAAGAGGCACGAGAGTCCTTCGTCGGTCCCGCCGCGGCGGGTGTGCGCGAGCACGAGGAACCCGTCCGACATCGGGGCGGAGCAGAACCATTTGTGACCGGTGAGCTGATACGCGTGCCCGCCCATCGAGACGCCCACCGTCGTACCCGCCCGCACGTCGGAGCCGCCCTGCTTCTCGGTCATCGCCATGCCGATGAGGGCGCTGCGCTTCTCGTCGCCCGGCAGCAGGCTCGGCTCGTACTCGCGTGAGTACAGCCGCGGCAGCCATTCGTCGGCGACCCACGGCGAGTCCGCGATCGAGGCGACCGCCGCGTGGGTCATCGAGACCGGGCAGGCGTGTCCGGGCTCGACCTGGGCGAACAGCATGAACGTCGCCGCGCGGGCCACGTGCGCGCCGGGTCGGGGCTCGGCCCACGCCGACGTGTGTGCTCCGTGCGCGACCGCCGCGGCGATCACGCGGTGGTACGACGGGTCGTACTCCACCTCATCGAGACGGAACCCCCACCGGTCGTGCGCGTGGAGCACCGGCGTGTGGACGTTCGCCCGCTCCGCGTCGCGCTGGAACTCGCCGGATCCCACGAGCCTGCCGGCGTCCCGCAGGCCGGGGTCCGCCCAACCCGCCCCGAAGGCGCTCACCGCATCGACGAGCGGAGTGTTCAGCGCGTACTCGTCGACGTCGACCCGCCAGGGAGCCTGGTTCTCGACGTAGTGCGTCGCCGCTCCGATCACGCGCTGACCACGGGAGAACGTGGTCATGCGCGCTCGACATCTCGCGCGAAGGCCAGGGCATACTGCTCCTCGAAGCTGAGCGGAGCGCGCGTGATGATCTCGTGGACGAACTCGAGCTTGTGCCGGACAGGACCGGTGATCGTGAAGGGGTAGAGATCGCCGAACCCCATGGCGCGGTTGATGCGGTTGAAGGCCTGCGACATCCACTCCCAGTCGGTGAGCAGTCGCTGGATCGGCTCCTCACGGTACGACTCCAGCGGGACGACGTCGGTGTCGCGAAGATTCGTCACCGACGAGTCGAGGTGGATGCCGATCATCGCGGCGGTCTGGAGCGTCCCGGTGATGTGCAGATAGTGGGCGAACGTCTCGGCGAAGTCCTCCCACGGGTGCATCGTCGCGTACTCGGACAGGAAGCTCGCGTGCCAGTCCGCGGGCGCCCCGAGCTTGTAGTGGCGCGCGATAGCGTCCCGGTAGCTGGCCCGCTCATCGCCGAACAGCGCACGGCACTTCTCCCAGGCCGCATCGTCCGGGAGGAGGACGTTCTGGAAGTAGTGACCCACCTCATGACGCAGGTGGCCGAGGATCGTGCGGTAGGGCTCCCCCAGGCGCACCCGCAGTGCCTCCCGGCGGTCGTCGAGACTCTCGGCGAGGTCGATCGTGATGATGCCGTTCGCGTGCCCGATCAGCACGGGCTTGCCGTCCGTCAGGCTCGAGATGAGGTCGAAGCCGAGCCCGCCCTCCTGGACGTCCCACGGGATGATCGCAAGTCCGAGGTCGCCGAGCTGGAGGAGGAGCCGGCGCTTGGCCTCCTCGGTCTTCGCGAGCTTCTCGAGGGCGACCGTGTCGTCGGCCTCGGGTCGACGCCGCGTCAGGCGGCAGGAGAAGCAGCGTCCGGCCGGCGCGTCCTCGCGGACGAGCCAGTTGCAGTCCCAGTCGCGATTCGAGCAGGTGTACCAGGTGCTGCCGTCGATCTCGGCGCGTCCGTTGCGCACCCCGTGGAACGCGCGAGTCTCGATGTTGTAGGCGAGGTCCGCTTCGCAGTTCGGGCAGGTGAGCACGTCGAGGTAGACGAAGTGGCGACAGTGCGGACAACGAGGCTGGGAGCTCACGAACTCACCGTAGCGCCCCGCCGCATGCAGAAGGCCGGATGCCGGTCATGGCGCCTGCACCAGGTCCACGCGGAGGAGCAGATCGTCGCCTGGACGCGGACTGCCCCGCCCGTCGGTGTTGTTCGTGAGCAGCCAGAGCCCTCGCCCGGCCACCGCGACGACATCGCGCAGCCGGCCGTGCTCCCCCTCCAGCACCGAGGTCGCGGCGGCGACCGAGCCGTCCTCGGTGTCGACCACCCACAGCCGCTCCCAGCGGAGCCCCGCGACGAACACGGTGTCTCCGACGGCCGCGACGCCGCTCGGGCTGGCCTCATGCGTGCCCCACGAGGCGACGGGGTCGGTCATGCCCTCCTGCCCTGCGGGGCCCTCCACGGTCGGCCAGCCGTAGTTCGATCCCGCCTCGATGCGGTTGAGCTCGTCCCACGTGTTCTGGCCGAACTCGCTCGCCCACAGCGTGCCGTCGCCCGTCCATGCCAGCCCCTGCACGTTGCGGTGGCCCAGTGACCAGACGGCGTTGTTCCACGGGTTGTCGGGCGCGGGCTCGCCGTCGGCGGTCAGCCGCAGGATCTTGCCGCCGAGCGCCTGCGGATCCTGAGGGGCATCGCGAACCTGAGCGTCGCCCGTCGTCACGTAGAGGAACCCGTCCGGGCCGAACGCGATCCGGCCGCCGTTGTGCGTGTTCGCCCGCGGGATCCCGTCGAACACCACCTGGGTCTCTCCGAGGCTCAGAGATCCGGGTTCGCCGAGGATCGGCATCCGCACGACGCGGTTGTCGTCGCGCGCGCCGTGGTAGGCGTACAGCCACGTCTGCGCGCCGTCATCGTGCACCGCGAGGCCGTGCAGCCCCGACTCGCCTCCCGAGACGACGCCGGGGACGACGCCCGCCGTGCGGAGCTCGCCGGTGGGCGTGAGCTCGCGCACGCTCCCATCGTCGCGCTCCGACACCAGGGCTCCGCCGCCCGCGAGCGGGACGACCGACCACGGCGCCGAGAGACCCGACGCGAGCGTCTGCGGCGAGCCGGACAGTCGCCACCATCCCGACGCATCCTCCGGTGGCGACGCGATCCCCCCGGGGAGGTCCGAGGTCGGTGCGACGGTCGGCGGGACCGGCGGCGGCTGCGCCGGAGAGCATGCGGATGCCGCGCCCAGCACGAGGACGAGGCATCCCGTCATCGCGAACCGCTGTGCGCGCCTCACGTCGCAGCGACAGCCGCCTCGATCGCGGCGATGTCGATCCGGCGCATCGACAGCATCGCCTGGACGGCGCGGTGCGCCGTGTCGGGGTCGGGATGGCGGATGAGCTCGATGAGCCGATCGGGGATGACCTGCCATGACAGGCCCCACCGGTCCTTGAGCCACCCGCACGGCTGCTCGGTGCCGCCGTCGGCCACGAGGGCGTCCCAGTACCGATCGACCTCGGCCTGATCGGCGCACGAGATGTAGAACGAGACCGCTTCCGTGAACGGGAACTGGGGTCCGGCATCCATCGCGTAGTAGTCACGCCCCGCGAGCCGGAAGTGGGCGTGCATGACCTTCCCGCCCATTCCCGGCACCTCGTCGGGATAGCGGCCGAGCGACACGATCTCCGAGCCCGCGATGAGGTCGACGTAGAACGTGATCGCGGGCTCGGCATCGTTGTCGAACCACAGGAAGGGAGTCACCTCGGTCATCGAACGTCTCCTCGCGTCGATGTCCAGCGTCCTCCGCGGGAGGGTGCGCGGTCAATGGGCTGCCACGGCCTGATCGGTGGAACCCGGTGCGGTCTCGCTACGGCAGAACGATCTCGAACGCGGGGTCACCAGGACTCAGCACGCCGAAGAGCTGGCGCAGCACTCCGAGATCACCGTCGACGCTCAGCCCATCGGGATCCAGATCTCCTCCAGCCAGCCGGATGAGCCGAGCCTTCTCGAGGGTGAGGTGCAGGGTCGCGTCCGCCTCGGGTTCGCGTTCGACGTACACCAGGACGCCGTTGCGGAGCGTGACATGAAAGCTCCGTTCGAGGTCGCTGACCGTCACGTCGAAGGCGAGGTCGAGGTCCCAGGCCTTCGGGCCGTCGACCGTGATCGCGATGGCGTCGAACACCTGCTCGGGAGTCAGCTGCGCGAGAATGGCCGGCGCATTCGTGACGGTGGGCGTGCCGAAGTTGCCGCCGCGCAGCTCGGTGGCTCCGGAGAGGAAGAAGTTGCGCCACGTGCCGTTCTCAGAACCGTAGCCGAGCTGCTCGAGGGTGTTGGCATAGAGCGATCTCACGGCCTCGTCGGACGCGTCCACGAACACCGCGTGGTCGAGAAGGGTCGCCGCCCAGCGGAAGTCGCCCTCGTCATACGCGGTCTGCGCGACCGCGAGCACTCGCTCGATGCCGCCGATGGCCTCCACGTATCGTTCCGCGAGAGCGGCCGGCGGATGCGGCCAGAGGCGCGCCGGGTTGCCGTCGAACCAGCCCATGTAGCGCTGGTAGATCGCCTTGACGTTGTGGCTGACGGAGCCGTAGTAGCCACGTGCGTGCCAGGCGTTCTCCAGTGCCGGCGGCAGCTGGATGACCTCGGCGATCTCCGCGCCGGTGAGGCCCTGGTTCAGCATCCGCAGCGTCTGGTCGTGCAGATACGCGTACAGGTCGCGCTGAAGGCCGAGGAACTCGACGATCTCGGCGTTTCCCCACGTGGGCCAGTGGTGGGAGGTGAACACCACCTGGGCGCGGTCCCCGAACCGTTCGATGGCCTCGGTCAGATACTGCGACCAGACATGCGGGTCGCGCACGACCGCACCACGGAGCGTGAGCAGGTTGTGCAGGGTGTGGGTCGCGTTCTCGGCCATGCACAGCGCCTCGTAGCGCGGGATGTAGAAGTGCATCTCCGTGGGCGCCTCGGTGCCGGGAGCCATCTGGAACTCGATCTCGACGCCGTCGATCGTGTGCGTCTCGCCGGTCGTCGTGATCTCGAGCGTCGGAGCGAGCAGCGTGGCCTCCCCGGTCGAGGTCGTCTGTCCGAGACCGGCACCGACCGCGCCCCGAACTCCCCGAGGCAGCGCGGCGCCGTACATGTAGCCGGCGCGACGGCCCATCGCGGTGCCGGCATACACGTTCTCCGCGACAGCATGCTCGACCAGTCCTTCGGGCGCGATGATCTGCACGTCGCCGGCATCGACCTGCTCCTGGCTGACGATGCCCTGCACGCCGCCGAAGTGGTCGATGTGCGAATGCGTGTGGATGACTGCCACGATCGGTCGCTCGCCGCGATGCGTGCGATAGAGCGCGAGCGCGGCGGCAGCGGTCTCCTTCGAGATGAGCGGGTCGATCACGATCACACCGGAGTCACCCTCGACGAACGACATCACGGACAGGTCCAGACCGCGGATCTGGTAGAGCCCGGGGACGACCTCGAAGAGACCGTGCTTCGCCACGAGGCGGCTCTGGCGCCACAGGCTCGGGTTCACGGAGTTCGGCGCGTCACCCTCGATGAAGTCATATGTCGAGGCATCCCACACCACCTCACCGTCGGCGTTCAGGATCTTCGGGTCTTCGAGGGTCCCGATGAAGCCCTTCTCGACTGCGGCGAAGTCGGCGTCGTCCTCGAACGGCAGCCGAGCGATCAGCTCGGCATGCGCGGCGATGATCGCGCTGGTGGGATCCTGATTGCTCACGTGGCAAGTCCTCTCGTGCTGGCGGGCATGCTTTCGAGTCTGTCGATAGCACCAGCGCGAGGCAAGGACAGGTCGGCGCCCGCTTCGATCAAGGCGCCCGTGTTCTACCGCGCGTCGTTTTCGGTGCGGGTGATCGCGGGGAACTGGTATCCGCCTTCGAGCACCGACGAGTCGGGCTCGTACATGCGCATGACAGGCCGGAAGTCTCCCGCCGGGGCGGGCAGCCAGTTCGCTGCTTCCTTCTCGCCGACGGGTCGTTCGTGGCTGATCGTGATCGTCAACGCGCCGTCGTCGTCGAGGACGACACCGGGGGTGCGATCGCCGATCGAATAGCGGTGGATCGGGTTCTCGACGAGGTAGAAGTCGGGCACCGAGTACATCGTGAGCGACCAGAACGCCTTCACCGGCGGTGTCGGGTTCAGGCGCAGCGTGTACGTGTGCGCCCCGTTGAGCTGCTGCCGGCGATCATCGAGGTAGGTCATGATGTATGCCGCCTCATACGGATGGTTTCCCCACAGCCCACCGATCGCCGCGGCGGCGCGTTCCACGACCCGCAGCTTGGGATCGGCGATCTTGAACCGGTCATCGTCGATCGCACCCACCTCGAAGAAGTCGAGGTTGTAGTCGAACGCGTGGAACGTCAGCTTCCACCCGTTCACCTCAGGACTGTGACCGGAGACCAGCGCCTTGTGCAGCGCCTCCTTCGCGGCCTCGAGTCCGGCCACGAGCGCGGCACTCTCCTCGCCCGACATACCCGGATACGGTGAGGGACCAGCCTGGGTGACTCCGAGCGACGCGAGACTTGCCTGCAGCGGTCGGTCACGCTCCGCAGGTGGGAACTGCTGCGACCACACCCGCAGCTTCTCGAGGAACACCAGTTCCTCCGGGACGGCCGGATCGGGCACAGCCAAGCCCGCCGGCGTCGCGTCGGCGTCAAGCGGGGTGAGCGTCGTCGCGTTCTGCAACGCATGCACGGCGGGCAGGTCGTCGTCGCCTGCCACCGCCCAACGGCCCACGATCGAGGCGACCGTTGTCGGGAAGCGGATGACCGTCTGTCCCGCCGGCGCGTCGCCCTCCCATCCGGGCGGCACGAACAGGAAATCGCCCGCGCCTGTGCCGGTCGCTCGATGGCCGACGTAGGCGAAGTTGTTCGTCCACGCGTCGACGAACTGGAGCACGTAGTAGCGACCGGAGGTGTCGGGCACGTGCAGGGCGACCGGGCCGACGCTGAGGTCGATCTGAGCCATCGAATACACCGTGTCGTTGTTGATCGTCACGAACGTGTCAGCGGGACCGGCAAGGGAACGGGCGTGGCTGAACGTGTTGAATGCAGCAGCCGGGTTCGCGCCCACACCTTCCCAGACGTATCGGCTCACCTGGTCGAGGTTGAACACGAGGGGGAAGCCGTACAGATACGCTTCGGTGATCGACCTGGGCTCGTTCGTCGTTGCCATCGATGCGCCTCGTCCTGTCATGCCTTCGCGGTCGGCCTCACTCTATCGGCGCGCTTCCCGCACCGCGGTCGCGTTCGCGCCGGATGGCAGGTGATGCCGATCGTGTGACGTGCCAACGATGGACGTGCACGATGTCTGGAGTACCGACGAAGAGGCATCCGATGGTGGACCTGAGGGGACTCGAACCCCTGACCCCCTGCATGCCATGCAGGTGCGCTACCAGCTGCGCCACAGGCCCGGATCGTTGCCCCGCGGGGCAACTCGACAAGCTTACAACACCTCAAAGGGTGGTTCGAGCCACCGCCGTCACTCCGCGGATGCCGGGGCCGAGAGCTCGATCGGAACGACGGGGCAGTCCTTCCAGAGGCGCTCGAGACCGTAGTACATGCGCTCCTCCTCGTGGAAGACGTGGACGACGAGATCGCCGAAGTCGAGCAGCACCCAGCGCGACTCCTGGCGCCCTTCGCGACGCAGGCGCTTGTGCCCGGCTTCGAGCAGCTTGTCCTCGATCTCGTCGGCGATCGCCGCGACGTTGCGCTCATTGCGGCCGGTCACGAGCAGGAAGATGTCGACCAGCGGGAGCGGTCCGGACACGTCGAGGGCGACGAGATCCTCACCGCCCTTGGCGTCCGCCGCGGTCGCCGCGATCTGCAGCATCTCGTGCGCCTGGGTACCGGCCGTCATCAGAGCACTCCTGTCGCGAAAGCGAGGATCAAGACGCCCACCAGGGCCAGCGCGAGCGCACCGGCTGTGATGGCGAGCGTCAGCATGAGCCGGCTCCCCTTTTCGGGGACCGGAGGCTTGATGACCTCACCAGCGGTCTTGACCGTGCTGATCGCGGCGCTCGCCGCGATGGGTGTCGGCGACGAGTGGGCAGGCAGCTCGCCGTCCACGAGAGTCGCGTCGACTTCCTTGCCGTCGGTGGTGCCGAGCGCATGGCCGGTCGATCCGAGCCCTTCGGGCAGGTTGAGCGTGCCGGTGATGAGCACCTCTCCCGTCGAGCTGAGCGGTGCCACCATGGGCGCGACCTCGGGCGCCTGCGACAGGATGAGGGCGTTCGGCATGGACACCGACCCGGTGCTGCGCGCGAGCAGCTGGTCGAACGAGGCCGGAAGGTCGGCCTGCTCCGGCTCGCCCGCGAGAAGACCGGCGCCGAGGAGCGGACTCACGACGCGGTCCTTCTGTACCTCCTCGGCCTCGGCCTCGGCCTCGACCGTCACCTCAGGCTCTACCTGCGTCGCACTCTCGGCCCACGAAGAGATCCACGGCGCCTGGTCCGGCTCCGACGCGGTCTCCGCGGCATCCTCGATCGGCTCGGGCTCGGCGCGCGTGATCGGCGCGGGCGTCGTCGCGAGGCCGAACAGGTCGTGCATGCCGCCGTTGACGCTCACCGGTTCGGTGCGCGTGGGGGCGGGTGCCGCCGTGATCGTCTTGCTCGGCACGGCCGAGAGCGATGCCGAGTGCGCGGCCGCGACCTCCGGCGTGATCACCGGCACCGACGCGGTGCGGATGCGCTCCTGCTGTCGCGCCTGACGCCGCGTGAGCGGCGAGGCGCCCAGATCGACGGCGGCATCGGCCACGGGCGCCGGCGGCACGACGACGGGTTCGGCCGGGCGCGCCAGCGGGACGACCGCGACCGGCGCGGGAGTCGGTGCGGGCTTCGGCGCCGCCTGAATCGGGGTCGGCGGCTGGCCCGATGGCACCGCGACGGTGTTCGCCTCGGGCTCGGGTGTGATCACGGGGGTGGATCCCGTGTTTCGGATCTCGCGCAACTGCTTGCGCGTCAGCGGGGGGTTCGCCGGCTGCTCGGGTGTACTCATTCCTTGCTCCGGTAGAGATGATGCTTCGCAATGTATTGGACGACCCCGTCGGGGACGAGATACCACACGGGGTGTCCCTGTCCGACACGGTCACGGCAGTCCGTCGACGAGATGGCGAGAGCGGGGATCTCGAGCTGACTCACGTCTTCGCTGGGCAGGCCGTCCGTGCTCAGCACGTGTCCAGGACGGGAGACCGCGACGAAGTGGGCGAGGTCCCACAACTCATCATGGTCCCTCCAACTGAGAATTTGCGCTATGGCGTCCGCGCCGGTGATGAAGAACAGCTCCGCGTCCGGGCGCTGGGCCTTCAGATCGCGGAGC
>Ga0307505_10002246_pt1 | contig 13708 bp, 10 predicted proteins | sample 23_S_MG_FD_202183 | JGI IMG/M metagenome (GOLD analysis project Ga0307505, IMG submission 202183) | Soil microbial communities from Populus trichocarpa stands in riparian zone in the Pacific Northwest, United States - 23_S | ecosystem: Environmental > Terrestrial > Soil > Riparian zone > Trees...
GTTCATCGAATACTTACTAGCGGAGGCTAAATCGCAGTCGAGGATCATGTAATGTCGGCTAGCGGATCGGAGGCAAGAGCGGCGGTGCGCGGTCGTCTGCGCAGCGGAATTTTCCGCGCGCTCGGCTTTCGCTGGGTCTTCCCGATCGGTACGATGCCAATTCCGTTTCACCCGCTGCTCGCGGTCGCGCTGCTGGTCGCGGCGCCCATTTGGCTCATCGCGAGTTTGATGCTCAGCCTTCAGGAAGCGGAGAATCAAGTCGCTTGGTTACAGATGCTGATCGTCGGTCTGTTGTTGGGCGTACCGATGTCAATCCCGATCCTCTCGTGGATGATGATGGTGTTCCGTGGCCCCTTGGTACAATCGCTATTTTTCGCCTCGTCGATGGCCCTGCTAGCGATCGAGGTCGCGCGCGGCCGCGAGGAACCCGGCTGGGCGCTACTCCCGGCCACCTATATCCTCGTCTGGTTCGCTCAATGGCTCGGCGGACTCGTCCGCTTGCGGCAACTGCGCAGTAAAGCCGATGCCTTCGAGCGTGTGGCAGCAGGGCAGCGAACGGTGCGCCCGATAGGCAACGGTTTCCCCGATTGCGCGAAGCTGCTGGCGGCTGGCTACGCTGTTCGTTGTCGGCCCGAACAGCGCAACGGGAAAGTCCTTATGCATCGCTTGGCCGAGCCCGACGCGCGAGCACTGCTAGCGCTCGGTCCGGGCATACCGCTGCCGGGTTGGACTCTGGAGGAAAAGGACGGGTTCTGGCTGCTCCAACGGCCGGCCGGACCCGCAGAAGGCGAAATCCTAGTCGAGCGGCAACGCTATCGCGACCCGCTCGGGCTAGTCACGGGAGAGCTGCGCCTGCTCCGCGTAAACGACGTCCACGACTGGCGAGAGCGTGTCGCAGGTGTGCCGCAGCGCGTCGGGCCGATGCCGCGGGCGACGCTGTTTCACTGGACCGCGATATTCGGCGGCAAGAGCCAGTGGGTGGCCGGGTTCGTGCGGCGTGCCGCTCCCACCATCGGCGACAAGGCTCTTGAGCGCGACAGCTGGGCGCCCCTGCTCCTCACCCTCCCGACAGAACCTTCGTTCGAACGCGACCAGATCGACGAAATCATGGCTGCGGCACGGGCCGGGCTCGTTGCGGACGCAGATGCGATCGAGCGCTTCTGGCACTCCATCGCCAACGAGACTGGATGGCCGACCGGTGAGGCGCGTTTTGCCGTCTTTCGCGACCTTCAGTGCCGGCCGGCTCTGCTTGGCCGCGACGAGTTAGTCTCAACGGTCGCTTGGCTCAAGCGAGCGCAGGATGCTCGCAACAAACAGGGTGCGAGCGCGGCCGCCTCGCTGCTGCAGGCTTTCGACGAGGAGGCTCTTAGGCAGAAAAGCAGGCAACTGCTTCAAGTCTTCAACAGCCGGATACTCGGGATGGCCTGGAAGCTGACCCCAGACTTCGATCCAACGCCGCTGCCGCCGAAGGTTCCGCGCTTCAAAGACCAAGCCGGGTTCGGCTTACTTTTCTCACATCCACAGCTTTACGAAAAGCTGGCCCGCCTCGGCCCCGACTTCGAAGCACTGGTCAAAGCCCTCGCCGCCGAGGCGCTCAAGTACGGCTGGAAGCTCTCCCCAGCGCTGCTGGATCTGACGGCACCCCCATCTGCCACAGGATGAAGGCGAATTCCTCGGCCGTCTCGCGCAGACTCTCGAACCGACCCGACTTGCCGCCGTGGCCGGCGCCCATGTTGGTCTTCAGCAGCAACTCGTTGCCGTCGGTCTTGAGCTCGCGCAGGCGGGCGACCCACTTGGCGGGCTCCCAGTAGGTCACGCGCGGGTCGTTGAGCCCGGCGGTGACCAGCAGCGGCGGGTATTCCTGCGCGCGGACGTTGTCGTAGGGCGAGTAGGACCAGATCAGCTCGAACGCGGCCTGGTCCTCGATCGGGTTGCCCCATTCGGGCCACTCGCCGGGCGTCAGCGGCAGCGAGGCGTCGAGCATCGTCGCCAGCACGTCGACGAACGGTACGTGCGCGACGACTGCACCCCACAGCGCGGGATCGGAATTGATCACCGCGCCCATCAGCTCGCCGCCGGCCGAGCCGCCCGAGATGCTGATCCGCCCGGCCTCGGTGTATCCGCGCTCGATCAGGCCTTTCGCCACGTCGACGAAATCGGTGAAGGTGTTGACGCGGCTTTCGAGCTTGCCGGCCTTGTACCACGCGCGCCCGAGATCGTCCCCGCCGCGGACATGCGCGATCGCATAGGCGAAGCCGCGGTCGACCAGGCTCAGCCGGGTGGTCGAGAAGCCCGGATCGATGGCAATGCCGTAGGCGCCGTAGCCGTAAAGGTGCAGCGGGCCCGGGGAAGCACGGTCCTTGCGGACCATCACGCTGACCGGGATCGGCGTGCCGTCGCGCGCGGCGATCTCGAGGCGTTCGGTCGCGTAGAGCGAGCGGTCGTAGCCCGAGGGGATTTCCTGCACCTTGAGCAGCTCGAGCCGGCGCTCAGCGACGTGGAAGTCATAGGTGCTCGCCGGGCTGACCATCGATTCGTACGAGACCCGCAGCACGGTCTGCGTGTATTCCGGATTGTTGCCGGTGCCGGCGCTGTAGCTGGCCTCGGGGAACGCGATCGGTTCGACGCGCGCGGGATCGTCGTAGTAGCGGATCTCGAGCCGGTCGAGCCCGCCGAGGCGGCCCTCGACGACGTAGAAGTCGCGGAACAGCTCGAACCCGGTCAGATAGAACGCGTCCGAGCCCTCGATCAGCGTGATCCATTCGCCGGGGCTGGCGAGCCGCGCGGTGGCGAGGCGGAAGTTCTCGTGGGTGTCGTTGGCGTGGACGAACAGCGTGGCGCCGTCTGTTTCCGGGCGCACGTCGACGTCGTATTCGAGGCCCTTCTGGCGCGGGCGGACGAGGATCGGCTCGGCGAGCGGATCGGCTGCGGGAACCAGCCGCACTTCGCTGGTCTCGTGGTCGCCGGCCGCGACGATCACCCAGTCCTCGTTGGCCGAGAGCGAGGCGGACACGCGGAAGCCCTCGTCGTCCTCGTGATAGAGTTCGACGTCGTCCTCGACCGGCTTGCCGAGCCAGTGCAGCCGCGCGTTGTCGGTGCGCCACTGCTCGTTGGCCAGCGAGTAGATCAGCCCTGTGTCCGCCGCGACCCACACCAGCGCCGAGAGCGTGCCGGGGATCTCGTCGGGCAGGTGCTCGCCGGTGGCGAGGTCCTTGATCCGCGCAGTGAAGCGCTCGGACCCGTTGTCGTCGACCGAATAGGCGAGCAGTCGCCCGTCCTTGCTGGTCGAGATCGCACCGAGGCGGAAGTACTCCTTGCCCTCGGCCAGCGCCGGCTCGTCGAGGATCAGCTCGTCGGGGCCGCCGGCGACGGGCTTGCGCCACCATTTCTTGTACTCGGCGCCTTCCTCGAACTCGATCCAGTAGAGCCAGTCGCCATCCTTCTGCGGCACCGACTTGTCGGCTTCCTTGATCCGCGCGCGCATCTCGCTGAACAGCGCGTCGATCGTGCGCCGGTGCGGCGCCATGCGCGCCTCGAACCAGGCGTTCTCGGCGGCGAGGTGTTCGAGCACCGCCTTGTCGGTCACCTCGGGGTAGCCGGGATCGCGCAGCCAGGCGTAATCGTCGGCAACGGTGATGCCGTGATGCGTGACGCTGGAGGGTTTCTTCGCGGCGACCGGCGGCGCCTTGGTGGTGGAATCGGCCATGGCGCGGCTCTATGTGGGAGGCGAAAGGACCGCAACAATGCTGATGCCCACCCACGAAGCCCGGCTCGACGCGCTGCGCAAGGAACTCGCGCGGCAGGGGCTCGACGGGTTCGTGATCCCCATCTCCGACGAGCATCTCTCGGAATATGTCGGCGCCTATGCCCAGCGGCTCGCCTGGCTAACCGGGTTCGGCGGCTCGGCGGGAACCGCGGCAGTGCTCAGGGACAATGCGGCGATGTTCGTCGACGGACGGTACACGTTGCAGGTGCGCGACCAGGTCGACGGGCGGCTGTACGAGTACAAGTCGGTGCCACAGGAGTCGCTTGCGGGATGGCTCGCCGCGAATGCCCCGCAGGGCGCGAAGGTCGGCTTCGATCCCTGGCTGCACACCGCCGGATGGGCGAAATCGGTGCGCAGGGCGCTCGCGGATGCCGGCGCCGAGCTGGTGCCCGTCGCGGCCAACCCGGTCGACGCCGTGTGGAGCGACCAGCCCGAGCCTTCCGTCGCGCCGGTGTTCGTCCAGGACGATGCGCTTGCCGGGCGCTCAAGCGCGGACAAGCGCGGGGAGGTCGCCGATTGGCTGCGCAAGGAGAAGCTCGACGCGGCAGTGATCAGCGCGCTCGATTCGGTTGCCTGGCTGCTCAACATCCGCGGGGCGGATGTCGAGCGCACCCCGGTCGCGCTGTCCTATGTGATCGCCCATGCCGACGGCACCGCCGACTGGTTCATCGCCCCCGGCAAGGTGCCGGCCGCGGTCGCCGCGCATCTCGGCAACGCCGTGCGCATCCGCCCGCGCGACCAGTTCACCGCGGCTCTGGCCGAGCTCAAAGGCAAGCGCGTGGCCGCGGACCCTGAGCGGTCCGTGGCGGCGATCTTCTCGGGGCTCGAGGACGCCGGCGCCGAGGCGGTCCGGCTGACCGACCCGGTGGTGCTGCCCAAGGCACTCAAGAACGAGGCAGAGCAGGCGGGGCACCGCGCCGCGCAGGCGCGCGACGGCGCGGCGGTGGCGCGGTTCCTTCACTGGCTTTCGGTCGAAGGGCCCAAGGGAGGCGTCGACGAGTTGTCCGCCGCGGCGCGGCTGCAGCAGTTCCGCAAGGACACCGGCGACCTGCGCGACCTGTCGTTCGACACGATCAGCGGCGCGGGGCCGAACGGAGCGATCGTCCACTACCGGGTCAGCGAGGAAACCAACCGCCGGCTTGAGCCGGGCAGCGTCTACCTGGTCGATTCGGGCGGACAGTATCCCGATGGCACGACCGACATCACCCGCACGGTGTGGATCGGACCGGGCGAGCCCCCGGCGGAGGTGAAGGACCGCTTCACGCGCGTGCTCAAGGGCCACATGGCGCTGGCAGTGCAAACCTTCCCGCAGGGCACCACCGGCTCGCAGCTCGACACGCTCGCGCGGCAATTCCTCTGGCAGGCTGGACTCGATTACGCGCACGGCACCGGCCACGGCGTCGGCGCATTCCTCGCGGTCCACGAAGGACCGCAGCGCATCGCCAAGCCGCGGGGCGGTCAGGCCGGGACCGAGCAGGAGCTCCTCGCCGGGATGATCATCTCGAACGAGCCCGGGTACTACAAGACCGGCGCATACGGCATTCGCATCGAGAACCTGGTGCTGGTGGAGGCGCGCGCGATCGCGGGTCGCGAGGGCGACTGGCTCGGCTTCGAGACGCTCACGCTCGCGCCGATCGACCGGGCCCTGGTCGAGCGCGCCTTGCTGTCCGAGTCCGAACTCGGCTGGTGGAACGCATACCACCGCCGCGTGCGCGAAGCGCTTGCGCCGCAACTCGAAGGTACGGCGCTCAGCTGGCTCGAAGAGGCCTGTGCGCCCTTGTAGAGAGGCTCTTGTTCTACTAATGTTCCAACGGTCGCGAGTAGCAGCACGGGAGAATGCAGCATGCTTGGATATTGCACGCTCGGCACCAACGACCTGGAAGCGTCAGCCGACTTCTACGAGCCGATCGCGCAGATCCTCGGCCATGGCCGGGTGATGGAGACCGACCGCGCCGTGATGTGGGGCTCGCCCGGGCAGGGTGCGATGTTCTGCCTCATCAAACCCTTCGACGAGAAACAGGCGACCGGCGGCAACGGCACGATGTTCGGCTTTGCTGCGAATACCGACGAGCAGGTCGACCAGATTTACAACCACGCACTCGCCAACGGCGGCAGCGACGAAGGCCCGCCGGGCGCGCGCTCGGAGCAGTTCTACGGCGCCTATTTCCGCGATCCGGCCGGCAACAAGCTGGTCGCGTTCCACTTCCGCGGCGAGCCGCCGCAGTGAGCGCCCGCTCGCTCGAATCGCACCCGATCCACCTCGGCGCCGGCGGCTCCGCGGTGCCGCAGCCCGAGTTCCCGCGCGATGAGCGGGCGATGCAGTGGTACATGGATTACGGCGCACGCCACGCCGACGACGGCGAGGCCGGGCGGCTGATCTCGTGCTTCCGCTTTACCGAGAGCTGGCCCGGGTGGGAAATGCACCCAGCCGGCGCGGAAGTGGTGGTCTGCGTCGAAGGGTCGATGACGCTGATCCAGGAGATCGACGGCGAACATGTGCGCACCGCGCTGTCGCCCGGCGAGTACGCAATCAACCCGCCGGGCGTGTGGCACACCGCCGACGTGCCCGACCACGCAACCGGGTTCTTCGTCACCGCGGGCGCAGGCACGCAGGGCCGCCCGCGCTGAGCCGAAACTTCGACAGGCTTCCTTCGACAGGGTCAGGACGAGCGGACGTTGCGTCGGAACACCTAAATCTGCTCATCCTGAGCTTGTCGAAGGACGAACGGCGCTTGCCGTGCGGTACAAATTGCGACACTTTTGCCCCAGCCCGACAAAGAGGTGCGACATTGGGCGGCTAGAAGCGGCATTGTGGGTGGCGGGGCGCCGCTCCCTTTGCTCCCCTTCAGGCCGGCGCCCCGTTGCTCCAAGAGACCTTGGGGGCACTTGAGGAGGATTTCCAATGCGCAAGTCGCTTGCCCTTTCGCTTGCAGCAGCCACCACCCTCGTCGCTGGCGGCGGCGCCTATGCCCAGTCAGAGCCGCGCGGCGAAACGACCCGCGCGGAGACCGAACGACGCACTGCCGAGCTGTTCGGCCGGATGGACGCCAACGGTGACGGCGTGCTCGACGATGCCGTCCGGGAAGCAGCGCGCCGCGCGGCGTTCGACACGATCGATACCGACAAGGACGGCGCGATCAGCTTCGCCGAGTTCGACGCCCGCCGCGACCAGCGCCGCGAGGCCGGCGCCGAGCGCCGCGGGCCAGGAGGCCCGGATCGCGCCGGCTTTGGCCGCCGCGGCGGCCCGGGCGGCACCGGACTGGCGCGCGCAGCCGACATCGACAACGACGGCACCGTCACCCGGGCCGAGTTCACCACCGCGGCGCTTGCCCGTTTCGACCGGGTCGACGCCAACGGCGATGGCACGATCAGCCTCGAGGAACGCCGCGAGGCGCGCCAGCAGATGCGTCACCACATGCGCCGCGGCCGCCCTGCGCGCGACGCCGGCTGAGCGCTGAGCGGGGGCACAGCGCAGGTGAACGACACGACCGCGACCCGCGTTCTGCTCGTCGACGACGAGCCGAGCCTGAGACAGCCCCTGGCCGACTACCTCGTTCGCCAGGGGTTCGTCGTGCGGCAGGCCGAAGATGCGGCAAAGGCCCGCGCGGCGCTGATCGAGGAGACGCCCGACCTCGTGCTGCTCGACATCATGATGCCCGGCGAGGACGGCCTGTCGCTGTGCCGCCACCTGTCGGAAGCCAAGAACATTCCGGTGATCTTCCTGACCGCGCGGGCCGAGGCCACCGACCGCATCGTCGGGCTCGAGATCGGCGCCGACGACTACGTGGTCAAGCCGTTCGAGCCGCGCGAGCTGGTCGCGCGCATCCGCTCGGTGCTGCGCCGCGCGGCCAAGCAGCCCGGTGCCGGGCCCGACGAGGACGCGCTGTACGAATTCGAGGGCTGGCAGCTCGATCCGCTCAAGCGGCGGCTGATCGATCCCGAAGGCACCGTGGTGCCGCTGTCGTCGGCCGAGTTCCGCCTGCTCGTCGCTTTCCTGAGCCATCCGCGCCAGGTGCTCGACCGCGACCGGCTGCTCGACATGGTCCAGGGCCGCGAGGCGCACCTGTTCGACCGCGCGGTCGACAACCAGGTCAGCCGCCTCAGGCGCAAGATGGAAGCCGACAGCCGCGACCCCAAGCTGATCCAGACCGTGTGGGGCGGCGGCTACCGCCTCGCCGCCGACGTCCGCCGTACAGCGGCCGATCGCGCCTGACCGCCTGATGCGCCGTTTCCTCCCCAAGAGCCTGCTCGGGCAGATGCTGCTGTCGGTGGCGCTGGCGCTGCTGGTGGCGCAGACCATCTCGGCGGTCCTGCAATACCGGGGGAACGAACAGCGGCGCGAGATGATCGCAGCCAACGGCCTCGCGTTCCAGCTCGTGACCGAGCCGCGCGTCGATTTCCGCTCGCCGAACAGGCGCAATCCCGCCCCGGCCAACCGCGGGCGCTGGCAGCGGCTCCAGGTCGAGCGCACGGCCGAGCAGCCGCTGCTCCCGGGCGAGGTGCGCGACACGGCGAGGGAAGAGATCATTCGGGCGATCCTGCTCGACCAGGGCGTCGAACCGGCGCAGCTGGTCGTGGTCGCGCGCCAGGTCGCCGACGATTCTTACGTCATGAATCAGCTGCGCGGGCGCGAACGCGCCGACTGGGTTCGCGGCAGAATGCTCGTCGCCGGCATCCAGCGCCGGGGCGAGTCCGAATGGACGGTCGCCCGCTGGGCTTTCGGTCCCGAACAGAGCCAGCTGGGCTACCTGATCGGGCAGACGCTGCTGCTCTACGTGGTCCTCGTCGGCGGGCTCGCCTGGCTGCTGCGCCGGATCACCCGGCCGATCGCCGCGCTGACCAAGCGGCTCGAACGCTTTGCCGCGACGCGCGAAATCGGCGGCCAGCTCGAGCCCTCGGGGCCCGACGACACGCGCCGCCTGATCGCCGCGCACAACGCAATGGAAGCCCGCATCGCCGGCCTGCTCGACGAGAAGGACGTCATGCTCGGCGCGATCGGGCACGACCTCAAGACCCCGCTCGCCGCGCTGCGCGTGCGCATCGAATCGGTCGAGGACGATGCCGAGCGCGCGAAGATGGCCGCGAGCATCGAGGACATCAGCCGCTCGCTCGACGACATCCTCTCGCTCGCCCGCGTCGGCCGACCGAGCGACATGCTCGAGCGCACCGACCTCGCCGCGCTGCTCGCCGCGGTGGTCGAGGAGTACGAGGACATGGGCGAGCCGGTCGAGCTCGCCGATACCGAGCGCCTCGCGATGCCGCTGCGCGCCACCTGGCTGCGCCGCGCCCTGCGCAACCTGATCGGCAACGCGCTGCGCTACGGCGAGCGCGCCCGCGTGTCGCTGGCGCGCGAAGGCGGCCAGGCCGTCGTGCGGATCGAGGACGACGGGCCCGGCATCCCCGAAGGCGAGATCGCGGCGATGATGGAGCCGTTCGCGCGCGGCGAAGGCTCGCGCAACCGCGAGACTGGCGGTTCGGGCCTCGGCCTTACGCTCGCCCAGGCGATCGCCGACCAGCACGGCGGCAAGCTGACGCTGAAAAACCGGCGGGGAACGGGCGGCAAGGTCGCCGGCCTGGTCGCCGAATTGCGCTTGCCCATCGACTGACGGCTTCGCTTTCGGCCGGAAGCGCTGCTAGGGCCGCTCGCTTCGGAAACCGATTGCCCGGAGACTTCCTCCCTTGAAGCGTCTCGTTACCACCGCCGTCACCGGCCTGCTGCTGGCCAGCTGCGCCGCCGCCTCCTTCGCCCAGACTCCCGCGCCCGCGCTCACCACCGCTCCGCTCCCGGAATCGGTCCCGAGCGACCTGCCACGCGTGGCGCGTCCGCTGCACTACCGGATCGAAGTCGTCCCCGACGCGGCGAACCTGACCTTCGCCGGCACGTCGAGCGTCGAGGTCGAGGTGTTCGAGCGGACCGACGCGCTGACACTCCACGCCAACGAGCTCGAATTCTCGGGCGTGCGCCTGCTTCCCGCAGACGGGCGCGGCGACGGCGTCGCGCTCGAGGCCACGCTCGACGCGGAGGCCCAGACCGTCCGGCTCGGCGCGCCGCAGCCGATCGCGCCGGGCACCTATCGTCTCGCCTTCCGCTACAGCGGCAAGATCAACACCCAGGCCACCGGGCTGTTCGCGCTCGACTATCCGGACAAGCGCACCGGCGAGACCGTGCGCGGGTTGTTCACCCAGTTCGAGGCCCCCGACGCCCGGCGGTTCGCGCCGATGTTCGACGAGCCGAGCTACAAGGCGACCTTCGACCTTTCGGCAGTCGTGCCGGCGAACCAGATGGCGGTCGGCAACATGCCGATCGCCCGCGAGGAAGTTCTTGCTGACGGCCGCAAGCGCGTGACTTTCGCCACCACCCCGACGATGTCGAGCTACCTGCTGTTCTTCGCGCTCGGCGACTTCGAGCGTCTCTCGGCGAAGGGCCCGGGCGGGATCGACGTCGGCATCGTCAGCCCCGCTGGCAGCGGCGAACAGGCACGCCTCGCGCTCGAATCGACGCCGCCGCTGCTCGAATACTACACCGACTACTTCGGCGTGCCCTACCCGCTGCCCAAGCTCGACAACGTCGCCGCCCCCGGCCAGTCGCAGTTCTTCGGCGCAATGGAGAACTGGGGCGCGATCCTGACGTTCGAGAAGTACCTGCTGATCGACCCGACGATCACCGACCCGGCCACGCAGACCTTCCAATATACCGCGCTCGCGCACGAGATCGCGCACCAATGGTTCGGCGACATCGTCACGATGGCCTGGTGGGACGACCTGTGGCTCAACGAAGGTTTCGCCAGCTGGATGGAGACCAAGGCCAGTGCGAAGTTCCGGCCCGACTGGTTCCCGCTGCTGACCCGCGTCAGCGGCCGCGAGACGGCGATGGGCTACGACGCGTTCGCCACCACGCACCCGGTCATCCAGCCGATCCGCACCGTCGCCGAGACCAACGACGCCTTCGATGCGATCTCGTACTCGAAAGGCGAAGCGGTGATCGCCATGCTCGAGGCCTATGCCGGCGAGGACACCTGGCGCGAGGGCATCCGCCGCTACATCCGGCGGCACAGCTACGGCAACACCACCAGCGACGACCTGTGGCGCGCGGTCGAGCAGGCCGGCGCCGAGGGGCTGGTCGAGATCGCCCACGATTTCACGCGCCAGCCGGGCGTCCCGCTCGTCAGCGCCGAGTCCGCCTGCCGCGAGGGCCGGACCGTGCTCGGCCTGATGCAAGGCGAGTTCAGCCGCGACCGCAAGGACGAGACCGCCGCGAACCCGCAGAGCTGGCGCGTGCCGTTGCTGATCCGGGCCGGTCAGGCGAATCCCGTGCGGCGCGTGCTCGACGGCAGCGCAACGCTCGAGCTGCCGGGCTGCGGAGCGGTGGTCGTCAACGGCGGCCAGCTCGGCTACTTCCGCACGCTCTATTCGCCGGCAATGACCTCGGCGCTCGTCGAAGCGCTCCCCGGCCTCGCGCCGATCGACCAGCTCGGGCTGCTGCGCGATGCGTTCGCGCTCGCGCAGGCGGGCTACCAGCCCACCGGCCCCGCGCTCGACATGCTCGCGGCGGTTCCGGGCGACGCCAACCCGATCGTCGCCCAAGGCGCGGTGGCCCGCTGGGACAGCGTTTACGACACCGCGCTCGAGGCGCACCGGCCTGGAGTCGCAGTACAGGCGCGCGGCCACTGGCTGCCGCGCCTGCAGCGGCTCGGGTTCGACCCCAAGCCGGGCGAGTCGCTGGTCGACACCGATCTGCGTGGCGACCTGCTCCGGATCCTCGGCCGGATGGGCGATGCAACGGTAGCGGCCGAGGCACGCCGCCGCTTCGCCGCGCTGGCCGAGGACCCGAAGTCGCTCGACGGGCCGCTCAAGACGACCTGGCTCGGCATCGTCGCGCGCAACGCGACGGCGGCCGAATGGGACCGTCTCGCCGAGCTGGCCGGCAGCGCCCCGAGCGCGGTCGAGCGGCAGGCCTATCATGCGCTGCTCGGCGCTGCGAAGGACCCCGCGCTGGCGAACAAGGCGCTCGATTTCGCGCTGACCGGCAAGGCCGGCACCAGCAGCGCGGCGATCGTCACCGCGACGGCGCGCGAGCACCCCGACCTCGCATTCGACTTCGCCATCGCCAACCGGGCCGGAGTCGAGGCGCTGGTCGATGCCTCGGGCCGCACCGGGTACATCGCCGGGCTCGCCGCCGCGTCGCGCGATCCGGCGATGATCGGCAAGCTCGAGCGCTTCCGCGAAACGGTCCCCGCCGACGAATGGCGCGGGGTCGACCGCCGGATCGCCGGAATCCGCGAGCGCCTCGCCAGCGAACCGCGCCTCGCGGGCGAAATCGCCGCGTGGTTTGCGGCGCGCTAGCGCATCAGCCCGCCGATCAGGTTGCGCACGAAACGGCCGACGAACGGCCCGGCAAGGTCGGTCGCGATCGAGCCCGCGGCCGAAGTCGCGGCGTTGCGCATCGGGTCCGAGCGCGACTTGCGCCCGGTCACCGCGGCGGCCGCGATGGTCGCGGCCGAGCCCATCGCGGCGCCGCCGGCGCGCCTGGCCGCCTTGCTCCAGATGCTCGGGCTCAACTGCTCGCGCCGACCGACGTCCTCCCGGCCCCTTTCTGCGACCTCGGCGGACGTGGCGGCTGCATCGGCGGCCTTCCGCGCCAGCACTTCCTCGCAGCTCTCGCGGTCGACGCGCGTGTCGTACTTGCCGGCGTGCGGGCTGACCGACTGGACGATCGCCCGCTCGCGCTCGTCGATCGGCCCGAGGCGGCTTCTCGGCGGCTTGATCAGCGTGCGCTGCACCACCGAGGGCGCACCGTCCTCGAGCAGCGTCGAGACCAGCGCCTCGCCAACCCTGAGCTCGGTAATCGCCGCCTCGACGTCGAGCCCGGGATTGATGCGGAAGGTCTCGGCCGCGGCGCGAATCGCCTTCTGGTCGCGCGGAGTGAACGCGCGCAGCGCGTGCTGCACACGGTTGCCGAGCTGGCCCGCGACAGTCTCGGGGATGTCGATCGGGTTCTGCGTGACGAAATAGACGCCGACCCCCTTCGAGCGGATCAGCCGGACGACATGCTCGATCGTGTCGAGCAGCGCGTCGGGCGCATCGTCGAACAGCAGGTGCGCCTCGTCGAAGAAGAACACCAGCTTCGGCTTCTCCGGATCGCCGACCTCGGGCAGCACCTCGAACAGCTCGGCAAGCAGCCACAGCAGGAACGTCGCATAGAGCTTTGGCGCGCGCATCAGCCGCTCGGCGGCGAGCACGTTGACGATCCCGCGGCCGTGTTCGTCGGTGCGGATGAAGTCGGCGATCTCGAGCGCCGGCTCGCCGAAGAACAGCGCTCCGCCCTGGCTGTCGAGCGCGAGCAGCTGGCGCTGGATCGTGCCCACGGTGGCCTTCGCGACATTGCCGTACTTCGTCGTCAGCGCGCCCGCGTTCTCCGCGGTGTGCACCAGCATCGCCTGCAGGTCCTCGAGGTCGAGCAGCAGCAGGCCCTCGTCGTCGGCATAGCGGAAGGCGACGTTGAGCACGCCCTCCTGCGTCTCGTTGAGCCCGAGCAGCCGCGCGAGCAGCAGCGGGCCCATCTCGGACACCGTGGTGCGGATCGGGTGGCCCTTCTCCCCGAACAGGTCCCAGAACACCGCGGGATTGTCGGCATAGGCGTAGTCGCTCAGGCCGATCTCGGCGGCGCGCGCCTCGAGCTTGTCGGCGTGCTTGAAGGTCGGCGAGCCGGCCAGCGCGATCCCCGACAGGTCGCCTTTGACGTCGGCGAGGAACACCGGCACCCCGGCGGCCGAGAAGTCCTCGGCGAGGCCCTGCAACGTCACCGTCTTGCCGGTCCCGGTCGCTCCGGCGATGAGGCCGTGGCGGTTGGCGCGCGACAGCTCGAGCACCTGCCGTTCGCCGTTCGCGCCGAGCCCGAGAAAGATTGCCGCCATCGGAGAACTCCTTGGTTCGTGCGGCCCC
>Ga0307505_10002247_pt1 | contig 13707 bp, 12 predicted proteins | sample 23_S_MG_FD_202183 | JGI IMG/M metagenome (GOLD analysis project Ga0307505, IMG submission 202183) | Soil microbial communities from Populus trichocarpa stands in riparian zone in the Pacific Northwest, United States - 23_S | ecosystem: Environmental > Terrestrial > Soil > Riparian zone > Trees...
CTGCATCAGCTGCTTCACCCGCGAGGCGACCTCGCTGCGGCCCTGGTTGAGGACGAAGTCCATCTTGCTCTTGCCCACCACCTCCCGGATCGAGGTCTCGGCCGCCTGCAGCACGTTGTCCTCGGGATTGCGGTTGTTGAAGAGGAAGTCCTCGGGGCTCTTCAGCGTGTACTGGATGGCGAACTGCACGTCGACGATGTTCTCGTCGTCGGTGAGCATGAGCGCTTCCTGCGGCTGCTTGTTCTTGGGATTGCCGCGATAGCCGACCTCGACCGTGCGCACGCCCGAGACGTTCACCACCTCGACCGACTCGATCGGATACGGGACGTGCCAGCGCGGGCCCGGCATCGTGGTCTCGAGGTATTTGCCCAGGCGCAGCACCACGCCGCGGCGGCCCTCCTCCACGATGTAGAAACCGCTCGCGAGCCACACCGCGACGATCAGCAGGATGATGAAGACCATCCCGCCGCCGACGGCCATGCCCATGCCGGGCAGGTTGACGCCGCCGCCGCCGCCGCCGCCCGAAGAGCCGACGGGACGCGGGCGCATGCCCAGCAGGCCGGCGATCTTCTGCTGCAGCTTCTTCAGGATCTCGTCGAGATCCGGGGGTCCTTCGTTTTGCGGGGGCATGAGAAGTGAATTGGGGTCAGACCCCAACTTTCAAGCGGCGGTGGGGAGCGAGCCTTCGTTGCGGGCGGTTTCGGCAAGGACCGCGCGGAGCCCGTCGATTCCGGACCCCGTTAGGGCACTTACTTTGATATTCAACATGTTACCAGAAGAGTCGCGAAGGACCTCAGGGCTCATTCCGGGCACGCGGTCGATCTGGTTGAAAACGACGAGCTGGGGCACCTCGGCCGCGCCGATCTCCTCCAGCACGGTGTTCACCGCGGCGATCTGCTCGTCGCGCGCGGCGCTGGCCGCGTCGACCACGTGCAGCAGCAGGTCGGCCTCGACGCTCTCCTGGAGCGTCGCGCGAAAGGCGTCGACCAGCATGTGGGGCAGATCGCGGATGAAGCCGACGGTGTCCGAGAGCGTGATGCTTGCGCCCTCGCCCACGTAGACGCGGCGCGTGGTCGTGTCCAGGGTGGCGAAGAGCTGGTCGGCGGCATAGCCCTTCGACTGCGCGACGCGGTTGAAGAGCGTGGTCTTGCCGGCGTTCGTGTAGCCCACGATCGCCACGCGCAGCACGCCGGAGCGGCCGCGCCGCGCGCGCTGGGTGTCGCGCACGCGCCCGACCTTGGCGAGGCGCTCCTTCAGCTTCTTCACGCGCTCGCCGATCATGCGGCGGTCCAGCTCGATCTGCTTCTCGCCCGGGCCGCCGGTCTTGCCGAGCGATCCGCGCTGGCGCTCGAGGTGCGTCCACCCGCGCACGAGGCGCGTGGACAGGTGCTCGAGGCGCGCGAGCTCGACCTGCAGCTTGCCCTCGTGGGAGCGCGCGCGCTGCGCGAAGATGTCGAGGATGATGTCGGTGCGGTCGTAGACCAGCACCCCGGGGCCGCCCTCGGAGAGCGCGCGCTCGAGGTTGCGCACCTGCGCGGCCGAGAGCTCGCGGTCGAAGACCACCACCTGCGCGTCGTGCAGGCGCGTCGCGTCCTGGATCTCCTGGACCTTGCCCGAGCCCGCGAAGGTCTTCGCGTCGGGGCGGTCGCGGCGCCCACGGATCAGCTCGCGCACCTCGGCCCCGGCGCTGTCGACGAGGCGAGCCGCTTCCGCGGCCCGCTCCCCGTCGTCCTTCGGACCGATGTCGAGGCTTACGAGGATCGCGCGCGGGCGCTCAGGAATCTTGCGGATGCTCAAGCGGTACCGAGACCGGGCGTGCCGGGACGACCGTGGAGATGGCGTGCTTGTACACCATCTGCGTCACCGTGTTCTTGAGGAGCACGACATACTGGTCGAAGGATTCGATCTGCCCCTGCAGCTTGATGCCGTTCACGAGATAGATGCTGACGGGAACGTGTTCCTTGCGGAGGGTGTTGAGGAAGGGATCCTGAAGAAGTTGCCCCTTGTTGCTCATTGTTTGTGCCCCTTTTCTGAAGCGGGTTTCGAATCTGCCACGAGCATCAATTATGCCATCTACGACCGAGGGACAGCGGCGGATGTAGGGAGTTCCTTACCCGTAGCGGCGCTTGGAGATGATCTTGCGCCTGCGCCGCTGGGCGTCCTGCTTCTCCGTGAGCGGCTTCTTGCGGCCCTCGAACGGGTTCACGCTCGAGCGAAGCTCGATGCGCATCGGAGTGCCGACGAGCTTGAAGGCCTTGCGGAAGGTGTTCTCGAGGTAGCGCTTGTAGGGCGACTTGACCCCGTCCAGGCCGCTGCCGTGGATCACGACCACCGGCGGGTTGGAGCCTCCCTGGTGCGCGTACTTCATCTTGGGGCGGAATCGCCCGGCCATGGGCGGCTGCTGCTGCGTGACCGCGTCGTGGAGCGCGCGGGTGAGCTTCGGCGTGGACAGCTTCGCCATCGCGGCGGCGAAGGCTATGTCCACCGCCTTGAGCAGCGGCTTGATTCCCGTGCCCTTGAGCGCGGAGATGTTGGTGAACGACGCGAATTCGAGGAACTGGAGCTTCCTCTCGAGCGTGTCCTTCACGTCCTCGCGCTTGTCGGCGTCGATCGCGTCCCACTTGTTGATCGCCACCACCAACGCACGGCCGGCCTCGAGGATGTAGCCGCCGATGTGCGCGTCCTGGTCGGTGATGCCCGTCACCGCGTCCACCATCAGCACCACCACGTGCGCGCGCTCGATCGCCTGCAGCGTCTTCACCACGGAGAACTTCTCCACCGCCTCGAACACCTTGCCCTTGCGGCGGATGCCGGCGGTGTCGACGAGGGTGTAGCGCCGGCCCTCCCAGTCGAGCTCGACCTCGATCGCGTCGCGCGTCGTGCCGGGTTTGTCGAAGGCGATCACGCGCTCCTCGCCCAGCAAGCGGTTCACCAGCGTGGACTTGCCGACGTTGGGACGCCCGATGATGGCCACGCGCGGGTGGTCGGGCGCCTCCTCCTCCTCGGGCTCGGCCTCGAAGTCCGCGAGCGCGAGGTCGATCAGGTCGCGCACGTTCTCGCCGTGCTCGGCGGAGATTCCGTAGGGCTCGCCCAGGGCGAGCTCGTGGAACTCGGCGGTCACGACCTCGCGCCGCATCCCTTCGGTCTTGTTCACGGCGAGGAAGACCGGCGCGTTCGCCTCGCGCAGCTGCTGCGCGATGCGCTTGTCCTGCGGCGAGAGGCCCGCACGGCCGTCGACAACGAAGACGATCACGTCGGCCTCGGCGATCGCCTCGCGCGCCTGGCGCGCCATCTCGGCGTACACGCCCTCGGCGTTCACCGGCTCGAAGCCGCCGGTGTCGACCACGATGAAGGGCTTCTCGCCCATGCGGCCCTGGCCGTAGTGGCGATCGCGCGTGAGCCCGGGCAGGTCGGCCACGAGCGCATCGCGCGAGCGCGTGAGGCGGTTGAAGAGCGTCGACTTGCCGACGTTCGGCCGGCCGACCAGGACCACGGTGGGCTTCACGTGCTCGTCACCCCGGCCGCTGCAACCGCAGCGATGGGCCGGGGCCCAATCTCAAAACCGCACAAGCGCGACCGCGCCCTTCGCCGTCTGGATCGCCGCCCCGCCCGAGGCGGGCACGATCGCCAGGATCGCCGAGCCGTCGGTGGCGAGCCGCCCCACGATCGCGCCGTCGTCGGGCGAGAGCACGTGGATGACGCCGAGACCGTCGCCCACGACGACGAGCCCCGCCACCACCAACGGCGCCGTGAGCTTGCGGTACAGGAGCTTGTCGTTCTTCCACACGCTCGCGCCCGAGGTCTTGTCGAGCGCGTGCACGGCGCCGGTGTCGTCCACCACGTAGACGTTGCGCGTGTCCGCGGCGAGCGCGAGCGCGGTCGACAGGTCGCGCGACCAGAGCTGGTTGCGCGAGGCGATCTCGAAGCACGCGACCTTGCCCTGGAAGGCGGCCGCGCACACGTTGTTGCCGTCCACGATCGGAAGGCCCGCCACGTCGGCGATGCGCTCGAGCTCGGTGGCTCCGCGCGGCTGCGCGACCGTGACCTCCCACGTGAGGCTGCCGTCCTCGATGTCGAGCGCGATCATCTTGCCGTTGGGGTAGCCGGCGATCACGTCGCCGCCCATGGCCTTCACGCCCGACTCGCTGCGCAGCAGCAGCGCCGGCATCGGACGCTGGAACACCCAGCGGCGCTTGCCGTCCACGGCCGAGAGCCCGAAGATGCGGCCGTCGGCGGTGCGCACCACCGCGACGTTGCGCGACACCGAAGCGGGCGAGATCACCTCGCCGCCTACCGACGTCGTCCACGCCTCCTTGCCGTCCGGGTCGTACGCGATCACCTCGCCCTTGAGCGTGCCGACGATGACGCGGTTCCCGCCCACCTCTACGCCGCTCGAGAGCTTCTTCTTGGTGTCGGTGCGCTGGTGGACCTTGCCCGTCTCCTCCTCGATCACCGTGACCGGGCCCTCCGTCGACGCCACGTAGATGCGCCCGCCCTCGACGTCGGGGCGGAAGCCGAAGCCGCTCGCGGCTCCGGCCTGCGCCGTCCAAACCGCCTTCGGGACCACGGTCGCCGTGATGGCGCCGAGCGGCGTGGGCGGGTGCGCGGTCTCCTTCATGATCCCGACGGCCACGAGCGGGTTCCAGCTGCTGCAGCCCGCCAGCGTGGCGGCGAGCGCGAGGGCGACGGGAAGCAAGCGGCGCGGCATCATTGGCCACCCCCGAGCGCGTTCAGCTTGGTCTGGGCGAGGTTCTTCACCGGGTTGCGCGGCTCGGCCTTCTCCACCGCCAGGCGGTAGGCCGCGCGCGCCTCGTCCAGGCGGCCCTGCGCGAGCATCACGTCGCCGCGCGTGTCCGCGGCGAGCGCGACGAAGCCCGTGTCCTGGTTGCCGTCGAGCGTCTGCAGCGCCTCCTCGTACTTCTTCTGCTCCAGGAGCACGGCGGCCAGGCGCATGCGCGCCACACCCCGATGCACCAGGGCGCCCTTGCCCATCACCCACTCGAGGTGCCGGCGCGCATCGTCGAGGTTGCCGGCCTCGAAGGCGTGCTTCGCGGCGATGAGCGCGGCCTGCGAGGCGTAGAACGAGCGCGGGTAGCCGTCGATCAGGCGCTTCGCGGCGGCGTCGACCTTCTTCACATCCTCCGTGCGCAGCGCCTCGGTCACCGGCTGGAAGAGCGAGGCGGCCTCCTCGTGCTGGCGCACCTCCCAGTACCTCCAGCCCTGCCACCCGCCGAAGCCGATGATCGCCGCGGCGATGGCCCCGAACACGAAGAGGCGGTTGTCCTCCCACCACGCCTTGAGCTCGGCGATGCGTTCCTGTTCCTCGAAATCGTACGATCCTGCCATGTTCTCTCCGTCAATTCGCCATTCCCGCGAGTCTCTTCGATCCCCGCGAGGTTTTTCGTCATCCCCGCGAAGGCGGGGATCCAATTATCCGATCAGCCTCGTGCGGGTCGAGCGTGCGCTGCTCTCCCCCATCGCGAAGCGGTTTCAACGTGACGCGTTTCGCGGCCACCTCGTCGTCGCCGATGATCACGGCGAAGCGGGCGCCGCTCGCGTCCGCCCTCTTCATCTGCGACTTGAAGCTGCCGCCCGCGCCCAGGACCACGTTGCGGCCCGAGTCGCGCCATTCCTCGGCGAGGCGCCAGGCTTGCCTCTGCGCCGCCTCGCCACTGTGCGCCACGAACACGTCCACGGCCGCGCCCGCCGTGATCTGCGCGGCCTGCAGCGCGAGCAGCACTCGCTCGACACCCATCGCGAAGCCGCAGGCCGGCGTGGGCTTGCCGCCCAGCTGCTCGAAGAGCGCGTCGTAGCGCCCGCCGCCCGCGATCGTGGACTGCGCGCCCACGTGAGGCGAGACCCACTCGAACACGGTGCGATTGTAGTAGTCCAGCCCGCGCACCAGCCTCGGGTTCACCGTGAACGCGAGCCCGGCATCGGAGAGCAGGCCCTTCAGCGCCTCGAAATGCGCCCGCGCGGGCTCTCCCAGGTGGTCCAGCAGCCTCGGCGCGCCCTCGATCATCGATTGCATCGCCGGATTCTTGGAGTCGAGGATGCGCAGCGGGTTCGTGCGCAGGCGGCGGCTGGCGTCCTCGTCCAGCGCCGATGCGTGCTTCTCGAAATATGCGACCAGCTTCTCCCGATGCACCCTGCGGTCGGCCGCGTCGCCGATCGAGTTCACGTGCAGCTGCACGTCGGGCAGCCCCAGCCGTTTCCAGAGGCGCGCCAGCAGCACGATCTGCTCGGCGTCGACGTCCGGGCCCTCGAAGCCGAGCGCCTCGACGTCGAACTGGTGGAACTCGCGCTGGCGTCCCTTCTGCGGGCGCTCGTAGCGGAACATCGGCCCCGCGGTCCAGACGCGCATCGGGCCGTTGTAGAGGAAGTTGTGCTCGATCGCCGAGCGCACGATGCCGGCGGTCGCTTCGGGGCGCAGGGCGAGGCTCTCCCCGTTGCGGTCCTCGAATACGTACATCTCCTTCTCGACGATGTCGGTGACTTCCCCCAGCCCGCGCACGAAGAGCGCCGTGGGCTCCACGATCGGCGTGCGGATGTTGCGGTAGCCGTACTGGCGGAAGACGTGGCGGCAGGCGTCTTCCAGCGTTTCCCACAGCGGGGAGGCGTCCGGCAGGACGTCCTCCATCCCCCGGATGGCCTGCAGCTTCATGGTCATGAGCCCGCCGCCTGGATCGAGATCGTCTTCTTGCGCTGCGTGCCGCGCGCCGGCGCGCCGGGCACGAAGCGCGTGCGCACGTACTCGTCGACGATGGCCTGGAACTCCTCGGCGATGCGCTCGCCCTTGAGCGTGACCGTCTTCTCGCCGTCGACATAGACCGGCGCCACGGGCTTCTCGCCCGAGCCCGGCAGCGAGATGCCGATGTCGGCGAGCTTCGACTCGCCCGGCCCGTTCACGACGCAGCCCATGACGGCGACGTGCATGTCCTCAACGCCCGGGTACCGGGCCTTCCACGCCGGCATCTGCGCGCGCAGGTAGCCCTGGATCTTGTCGGCGAGCTCCTGGAAGAAGGTGCTCGTGGTGCGCCCGCAGCCGGGGCAGGCCGAGACCATCGGCGTGAACGACCTCAGGCCCATCGTCTGCAGGATCTCCTGCGCCACGATCACCTCGCGCGTGCGGTCGCCGCCCGGCTCGGGCGTGAGCGAGACGCGGATCGTGTCGCCGATGCCTTCCTGCAGCAGCACGCCCATCGCGGCGGTCGAGGCCACGATGCCCTTGGAGCCCATGCCGGCCTCGGTGAGCCCCAGGTGCAGCGCGTAGTCGCAGCGCGCGGCGAGGTCGCGGTAGACGCGGATCAGGTCCTGCACCGCCGAGACCTTGCAGGAGATCACGATGCGCTCGGCGGGAAGGCCGATCTTCTGCGCGTAGTCGGCGCTTTCGAGCGCCGAGACGATCAGCGCCTCGCGCATCACCTCGTCGGCTTCCAGCGGCTTCGGGCGCGCGTGGTTCTCGTCCATCATTCGCGCGAGGAGCTCCGGGTCGAGCGAGCCCCAGTTCACGCCGATGCGAACGGGCTTGCCGAACTCGATCGCCTTCTCGACCATGGTCGAGAACTGGTCGTCGCGCTTCGAGCCGTGGCCGACGTTGCCGGGGTTGATGCGGTACTTGTCGAGCGCCTGCGCGCACTCGGGCACCTGCGCGAGGAGCTTGTGGCCGTTGAAGTGGAAGTCGCCCACGAGCGGGACCGCCACGCCCATCTTCTCGAGGCGATTGCGGATCTCGGGGACCTGGCGCGCGGCTTCCAGCGTGTTCACGGTGATGCGCACGATCTCCGAGCCTGCGCGCGCGAGCGCGGCGACCTGCAAAGCCGTGGACGCCGCGTCCTCGGTGTCGGTGTTGGTCATCGACTGCACGAGGATCGGCGCGCCGCCGCCGATGATCTTGTCGGCGACCCGGACCGGCCGCGAGAGGCGTCGGGGGTGCATGGGGCTATTCCAGGGTGAACCGGGCGACCGCGACCCTGGTGTGCGGCTCGAGGGGGAACTCGCGGTCGTTGTAGAGCAAGACCACGTCGGGCGCGTTGCCGACGACGACGGAGAAAGGCGGGCGGCCCGACACCTCGGCCTCGCTGCCGGGCTCGTTCAGCCTTTGCAGCAGCACCTTGCCCGTGCGCTCACGGATTTCCACCCAGGAGGGTCCCTTGAAGCGCAGCTTCACGGTGCGCGCCCCGGGCGCGGGGCGGGCCGCAGGCGTGCTCACGGCGGCGGGGACGACGTCGGGCGGCTTGACCGGGCGCGGTGCGACGCTCTCCCTCTCCCTTGGGAGAGGGTCGGGGAGAGGGTCAAGCTTCGGCGCCTCCCTGGGCACCACGGCCTCGACGGCCTGCACCGGAGCCGCGGCGAGGTTCTCGGGGACGGGCCGCGTGATCGCGTCCTTCTTCAGGGCCTGGCTCGCGGGCGGCACGGGCCGCACGAAGATCCACCAGTACGTGGCCGCGAGCGCGAGCGCGAAGGCCACGCCCGCGAAGGTCCATGCCTTCACGTACGGGCTCGAGAGCCGGTCGCCCAGCGGGTCGAAACGGATGTTCTGGCTCGGCACCACGATCCCGTGCGCCGGGCTCGCCGGCGTCGCGTGGGCGAGCGCATCGAGGGCGGCCTGCGAGTTCAGGCCCAGCAGCTTGGTGTAGTTGCGCACGAAGCCGCGCAGGAACGTGCCCTTGGGCAGGCGCTCGTAATCGCCGTTCTCGAGCGCCTCGATCTGCCACGCGCTCATGTGCAGGCGTTGCGCGGCGTCGGCGCGCGACATGCCGTGGCGCTCGCGCTCGGCCGCGAGCAGCTGGCCCAGCGGCACCGGGGGCGGCAGGTCGGCGGCGACGAACGCTTCCATCAAGCCCTTACCTCGCGGCTTCGAGCTCGCGCAGGTGCGGCGCGTCGGGGTAGCGGCGGCGAAGCTGCTGCATGTAGCTCTCCTCGGAGGCCTTGTCGCCGTTGGCGCGCGCCACCCGCACGCCCAGGACCAGGCCCTCGAGGTTGGGGGTCGCGAGGCGCATGTAGCGCCCGAGGTAGATCTCCGAATCCTTGGTGGCGCCGCGCTCGAAGGTGACCTGCGCGAGGTTGTAGAGCGCGCCGATCATGTCGGGACGGATCAGGACCGCGCGGCGCAGCGCCTCCTCGGCCTCCGCCGCGCGCCCGGCGCGCCGCTGGCACAGCCCGATCGAGAACCAGGCCTTCTCCGGGGTCTGGTACTGCGTGTCCGCCGCCGCGCGGCCCATCATGTCCAGGCCGCGCTGGCTGTCGTTGCGCGTGCACAGGAACCAGCCGTAGTTGTTGAGCACGTCGGAGTTGTTGGGGGAGATCGAGAGCGCACGGTCGAACGCCTGGCGCGCCATCGCGTCCTCGCGCAGCTCCATGAACACCAGCCCCTGCATGTTGTAGGCCGGGAAGTAGGTGGGATCGTTCTTCACCGCCTGGCGCGACGCCTCCAGCGCCACGGTGTAGTTGCCGCGCGAGTAGTACTCGCCCGCGAGCGCGGTGTGCACCTCGGCGCGCCGGCGCCCGTCGGCGCCGCCCGTGTCGGTCACCGGCCGCGACTCGGTCGAGGTGGTGGAGGTGCACCCGGCCGCGGCCGCGAGGGCGAGGGCGGCGACGATTTGGCGCATCAGGACCTCGCTTCGCGGGGATGGAAGTGCACGGGCTTGCGCTTCATGCGGTTCACGACCTGGCCGGCGAGCTGGCCGCAGGCGGCGTCGATGTCGTCGCCGCGGGTCTTGCGCACCGTGGCGACGATTCCGGCATCCAGCAGGATCTTCTGGAAGAGGCGCACGCGATCCGGCTCGGTCCTCTCGAAGCCCGAGTCGGGGAACGGGTTGAACGGGATCAGGTTCACCTTGGCGGGCGTGCCGGCGAGCGTGCGCAGCAGCTCGCGCGCGTGGTCGGGCGCGTCGTTCACGCCCTTCAGCATCACGTACTCGAAGGTGATGAAGTCGCGCGGCGCGACCTCGAGGTAGTCGCGGCACGCAGCGAGCAGCTCGGCGATCGGATAGGCGTCGTTGACCGGCATGATGCGGCTGCGGATCGCGTCGTTGGGGGCGTGCAGGCTCACGGCGAGCGCCACCGGCAGGCGCTCCTTCAACTTGCGGATGTGCGGAACGACACCCGAGGTCGAGAGCGTCACGCGGCGGCGCGAGAGCCCGTAGGCGTGGTCGTGGAGCATGACCTCCATGGCGTCGGTGACCGGGCCGAAATTGTTCAAGGGCTCGCCCATGCCCATCATGACCACGTTGGAGACTGGACGCGGCGAGGGTTCACCCTCTCCCTTGGGAGAGGGCCGGGGAGAGGGTAGGCGGGTCGAACCCATCTCGGCCAGGCGCTTGTTCGCGACCCAGAGCTGCCCCACGATCTCCCCCACGGCGAGGTCGCGGTTGAAGCCCTGCCGGCCGGTCGAGCAGAACTTGCAGTCGAGCGCGCAGCCGACCTGCGAGGACACGCACAGCGTGCCGCGATCGTCCTCCGGGATGAACACCGTCTCGATGCCGTTGCCGACTCCGACGTCGAAGAGCCACTTCACCGTGCCGTCGGCCGAGCGGTGCTCCGACAGGATCGCCGGCGCGCGCACCTGCGCCACGGCCTTCAGCTTCTCGCGCAACGACTTGGCGAGGTCGGTCATGGCGTCGAAGTCGGACGCGCCGCGCTGGTGGATCCACTGGAACACCTGCCGGGCGCGGAACGGCTTCTCGCCCTGCGCGGCCAACCATTCGGTGAGCTGCGGCAGGGTGAAGTCGAGGAGGTTCACGCGCGACACGGGGCAGCCCTAGCGCGAGTACACCTGGTGCGAGGGAAAGAAATAGGCGATCTCGACCTGCGCGGTCTCGGGCGCGTCGCTGCCGTGCACCGCATTGGCGTCGATCGATTGCGCGAAGTCCGCGCGGATCGTGCCCGCGGCCGCCTTCTTCGGGTCGGTCGCGCCCATCAGGTCGCGGTTCTTGAGGATGGCGCTCTCGCCTTCGAGCACCTGGATCATCACCGGGCCCGAGATCATGAAGCTCACGAGGTCGTTGAAGAAGGGACGCCCCTTGTGCACCGCGTAGAACCCTTCGGCGTCCTGGCGCGAGAGGTGCGCCATCCGGGCCGCGATCACCTTGAGGCCGGCTTTCTCGAACCGGGCGTAGATCTGCCCGATCACGTTCTTGGCCACGGCGTCGGGTTTTATGATCGAAAGGGTGCGCTCCACTGCCATCTATTCGCTCCGCGTAAATGAGTTTTATGACGCTAAATCAATGAAAAATTTAGCTTTTAATTCTAGCACAGCGGCTCCTTCCCCGCCACCCTCCAGCTCGGCAAAAGCCCCGCTTCGCCCTGCCCGCAAGCGTATTCGGCGGCAATTCCTACCCCCGGGACCCACACCAGGCGCTCCCCGTGGAAGAGGAGCGGCAGGTTCTCGCGCTGCCAGATCGGAACGTCGCGCTCCTGCATCAGGTTCTTGAGCGTGCGCGTCGGACGGTCCGCGCCCAGGCGGATGGTCTCCCCGCCGCGCCGCGGGCGAAACGACCACTCGCCCGAGGCGAGCGTCGCGCGAATGCCCTCGCCGCTGGCCGACTCGAAATGCACCAGGCCGCGTTCGGCGCCCAGCTCGACATCGGGCTCCTGGCGCCACGGCACCTGCCAGCCCGGCGGCTGCGGCGCGCCGGCGAGCGCGGCGGGCGCGAGGCCGCGCTCGATCAGCGCCTCGCCGCGGTGGCGCACGATCGCGACGCCGCCGTGCTCGACGCGCACGCGGGCGTCGTCGCGGGCCGCCCAGGGCGGGGGCGGCCGCGCCGCGGGGCGCACCTCGGGCGGCATCGCCACGGCATTGCGCGCGAGCCAGGCGCGCAGCACGTTCGCGCGGCGCGCCTCCGGGAGCCCCTCGCGCAGCTCGAGCGGGGGCCCCGGCCTGGCCGGCGCGCCGTCCATGGCGGCGAGCGCATCGAGCAGCTCGCCCGCCGAGCCCGCGTGGCGCGCGAAGCGGGAGAGCGCGTCCTGCCAGCCCCGGAAGCGCTCGTCGAGCAGCGGTGCCACCTTGTGCCGCACGAAGTTGCGGTCGAACTGCAGCGTGGCGTTCGACTCGTCCTCGATCCAGCGCAGCCCGCGTCCGTCGGCGAATGCGCGCAGCTGCCCGCGCGAGTGCCGCAGCAGCGGCCGGAAGATCTGCTTGCCGCCGATGAGCGCGCGCAGCTCGGGCATCGCCGCGATGCCCTTCAGGCCCGTGCCGCGCAGCAGCTGCAGCAGCACCGTCTCGGCCTGGTCGTCGAGGTGGTGGGCGAGCGCGATGCAGGGCTCGGGACGCGCGGCGTACGCGGCGTAGCGCGCGATCCGCGCCCCGGCCTCGATGCCCTGCGTCGAGTTGGGATCCACGCGCACGCGCTCGACGGTGAGCGCCACGCCCTGGTTGGCGCAGAAGCGCTCGCAGAACTTGACCCACGTGTCGGCATTGGGGGACAGCCCGTGGTGCACGTGCAGGGCCGCCACCTTGCGGCCGCTCGCTTCGCCATGCTCGGCGAACAGGTGCAACAGCACCGCCGAGTCGAGCCCGCCGGAGAAGCCCACGCAAACGGCCGCGTCAGCGGGAAGTGCCGCCACGCGCTCGGAGAAGTCGCTGATCAGATCGACAGATTCGGTCATGTGCGCCCAAATTCGGGGACAGACCCCAAAACCAAGCAAGAGCCAAATTCGGGGTCAGTCCCCGGTCAATCCCCCGCGATCTCCTTGAACTTGCCGTAGTTCACCCAGCGCTCCTGGCGGCGCTCGAGGAGCTGCTCCGCCGAGAGGTCCTGCAGCCCGCGCAGGCTCTCCTGGATCGCCTTCTTCAGGTTCTTCGCGGCCTCGGCGTGGTCGCGGTGGGCGCCGCCCAGCGGCTCGCTCACCACCTTGTCGACCAGCCCCAGCGTCTTCAGTCGCGCCGAGGTGATGCCGAGGCTCTCGGCCGCCTCGCCCGCATTGTCCGCGCTCTTCCAGAGGATCGCCGCGCACCCCTCGGGCGAGATCACCGAGTAGGTCGAATATTGCAGCATCAGCGTCACGTCGGCCACCGCGATCGCGAGCGCCCCGCCCGAGCCGCCCTCGCCGATCACCGCGGTCACGATCGGCACCCGCAGCCCCGACATCACGTAAAGATTGCGCCCGATCGCCTCCGACTGGCCGCGCTCCTCCGCCCCGATGCCCGGGTAGGCGCCCGGGGTGTCCACGAAGGTGATGAGCGGCACGGCGAACTTCTCGGCGAGCAGCATCAGCCGCAGCGCCTTGCGATAGCCCTCGGGCCGCGGCATGCCGAAGTTGCGGAAGATCTTCTCCGTGGTGTCGCGCCCCTTCTGGTGGCCGATCACCATCACCGACTGGCCGTTGAAGCGCGCGAGGCCGCCCACGATCGCGGTGTCGTCGGCGAAGGCGCGGTCGCCGTGCATCTCCTCGAAGTCGGTGCAGGTCGCGGCGATGTAGTCGAGGGTGTACGGGCGCTGCGGATGGCGCGCGACCTTGGAGATCTGCCACGCCGAGAGCTTGCCGTAGATGTCCTTGGTGAGCTCGCGGCTCTTCTTCGACAGCCGCTCGATCTCCTGCGAGATGTCGACCGCGCTGTCGTCCTGGACGAAGCGCAACTCCTCGATCTTCTGCTCGAGCTCCGCGATCGGCTGCTCGAAATCCAGGAAGCTGGTTTTCACGGGGTCGAAAGGCGGGGGGAGGCGGAAATGATAACAGCTACAATCCCGCAAACATGGGTACCCC
>Ga0307505_10002248_pt1 | contig 13696 bp, 10 predicted proteins | sample 23_S_MG_FD_202183 | JGI IMG/M metagenome (GOLD analysis project Ga0307505, IMG submission 202183) | Soil microbial communities from Populus trichocarpa stands in riparian zone in the Pacific Northwest, United States - 23_S | ecosystem: Environmental > Terrestrial > Soil > Riparian zone > Trees...
CGCCGCAAATGGGCCGTCGATGTAGGCTTCCATCTGCGCAGCCGTGATGTCCGCGACCTGAGGATCATCGGGCGGGAAGCCGAACGCGGTGGTGAAAGCCGCGATCACTGCGGTGCGGGCTGCACTCGGAGGATCGCTCAGGTAATCATCGACCGGCGGCACGGAGATGTTGAGACCAGAAAAGGCATAAACGCCGTTCGTACTGGTTCTGAGAACATCGGCCATTGTCGTGATCCGCGCCTTCGCATCAGCGACGAGCAAACCGGGATCGGCGCCTAACTTGTGAACACCGAGTGTCGCCTCGCTGAAATCGGCGCCGAGATCGCGCATCGCGGCGAATGACGATTGAATATGATCCATGCGCTGCTTCACGACGGCATTTGTGTTCTTCAGACTAGTCAAGGTGCCGACGATGTTTCGCATGTCGAGCACGCCGCCGATGCGTCCACCAAGCGCCTTGCCGACGTCGGCGTGACGTCCCGTACTGAATTCTTTGAGCGCATCGACAAGTGATGTCTGATTGCGCGCCATGGACGAACGCTGAATCTCGCGTCCCACGAAGGACGAGATGGTGTCGGCTTTCATTTGTTAAATCGCTCCCGTCGCGCGCAGAATGGCCTGGAACATTTGATCGACCGTCGACATCAGACGGGCCGTCGCCTGATAAGAGCGCTCGATGGCCATCAGGCTCGTCATTTCCTCATCGAGGTTGACGCCGACCTGGCCGTGCCACGCATTTACCGCGCGCTCGCCAAGCACATTGGTCGTAGCAAGGCGTTCGCTAGCGAAACTGCGGCGACTTTCGAGCCAACTGGCACTGTCCGATGCAAACGAGATAAGACCTGTCGATGCGCTAAGGCCAGCTCCTGGATCGAAGGTCTGCGCCGCGGAAAGATTGGACGCAAGATCGCGAAGTCGCTGGCTGAAGCCTGCACCACCACCGGTGTTGTAGACATAGTCCGGCTCGCTCGGATCGCCGATTCCGCCATCGCGCAGCAAATCGAGGCTGCCACCCTGGCTCGGATCCGCATTCGGATTGACGCGGATCGTTAGGGCAAGCCCATCGAGAACCGCGCCGGCAGGCGGCAGCCCCGGACCACCCGACCACGTGAAGAGACCTGCGATATCTGGAAGCGTCGACGTCCCCGATTGATCACTCTCGGCAAAGGCATTGATGAGACCGCGAGCAAGCTCATCGATCTGCCGGCCGTAGCTGATCGAGACATCGTCACGAATTTGGAGAAGACCACCGATCTTGCCGCCGAGGCGCGTCGCCGCCGCACCCGAGTGGACTACCCCATCGATCGTCAGCAACCCGCCCGGCTGTCCGGACGCAAGCGGCGAAAAATCGAAGCCTATCGTACGTGGCACCGTCTCGAACAGCGTGGTCCCGCTCGCTGTGAAGAGAACCACATCGTTGTTGGCACGCGTGTGCGCGTTGATATCGATCAGTCCGGAAATCTCGCGCAACAACCCGTTGCGGCGATCGATCTGATCGGTGACGTCGCGACCGACGATCGTCCCGGAAACGATAGCGTTGTTAGCGTTCTCGAAATCCTTGAGCAGCGTGCCGAGCTGCCGGGTCGCATCGGCCAAGTCGGAATTGGCCTCCTTGCGCACCTGCGCGACCAAGCTCGCAGCGTCCTGCACGGTGCTCGCAACATTCGTCGCCACGGAGATGACGTGGCGCAAAAGTGAGGCATTGCTCGGATCGGCGGCCGCAGCATGGAGCGCCTGCTGCATCTGCGTTAGCATCGCACCAGGGCTTATCTCGAGCTCCGGATCGCTGATCGAGCCGGCTAGTCGCTCGAGCGCGCTCGTCATGGCCGAGAGCTCGCCGCTCTTGGCCGTATTACCGAGTACACTCTCGAGCAGGCGCGTCGAGACGGCGTTACTGACGACACTTAGATGGACGCCGATCTCCGACGAGATCGTATGCGCATACTTGCGGGCGGCATTGGGGTTGTCGACGTTCGAGATGTTTCGTGACACCAGAGAGGATTGCGTTGCATTCGCAAGCATCCCGCTCCGGGCGATCTCATGAGCGAGCGTAAGTGACATCTACCTCCCCCGACCCGGCCTTCCAGCCAAGCCTACCGCTTCAAGTTGACGACCAATTCCATGAGCTCCGAGCCCGTCTGGAACACGCGTGAGTTTGCCGTGTAGTTGCGCTGCGCCTCGATCATGTCCGCAAGCTCGGTTGCGAGATCGACCGTCGAGCTTTCGAGCTTGCCGGACTCGAGCGTTCCGAACCCAGCACTCCCCGCAATGCCAACCCGGAGGTCACCCGACGTGTTGGACGGCAGGTAGACATTGCCCGCCTTTGGCGACAGCCGGTCCGGACTGGGCACGGTCGCGAGCGGAATGAGGTAGGAAGCGAAGCGCGATCCGTCCTGATAGACCTCGTAGAGCCTGCCGTCGGAATCGATCTCGATGCCCTGTATCCGGCTGGGGGCGTTACCATTGGTGTTGATGAGATCAACCTCGTAGTCGCCCGCTGTTTGCGTCATCGACGACAGATCCATCGTCATGGTAGCGCCACCCGGAATCGGCACCGCAAGAGACTGAGCGCTAGAAGGATCGAGGCGGCCGACGCCATCAAAGTCCAACGTCGTCGTCGCAAGAGCGGCGCTGGTATAAGGGAAGCCGCCACCCGCAGCGCGATCCGCGGCGTTGTAGACGGTCATCTCCCACTCGCCCGTCGAGATCTTAGCGAAGTGGACGTCGAGCATGACTTCTTCGCCGAGGTTTCCGATGGCGAGAACCGACGAGCGCGCAGTCGAGGTCGCGCCCGCCGCGTTTGTTGAAGGCAGATCGGCAGGCAGGACATCATCCGAAAGCGCCGGCAGGTTCGCGATCAGGGATCCAAGGGTCGTCGGCGTCGCGCGCATGCCGCCAGCCGTGATGTTCACGGGCACCAATCCCGCCGTCCCATTGATGACGGGAGGTCCGGAAGCATTTTCCGGAAGCGGGTAGCCCATGAGCTGGAAACCCGCGGAATTTATCAGAAACCCCTCGCCATTGGGCACGAAAGAGCCGGCTCGCGTGAGCGCCAAACTGCCATCCGGCGCAGAAACGACCATGAAGCCGGCGCCCTTGATGGCCAAATCGAAAGGCGAAGTCGTTCCGCTTAAAACGCCCTGCTGGGAAATGCCGTAACGGACATTCGTTTCCACGCCACCGGAATTGTAGGATGTGGTGGTGTCATTCAGCAAAAGCGAGGAGAATTGAGTGCTCGCCCGCTTATAACCGACGGTCGATGCATTGGCGATATTATCGGCGATCGTGCCCAGCCGATTGGACTGCGCATTCATTCCCGACGCGCCCGTGCGCATCAGTCCATAGACGCTCATGTCATTCCCCCAGACGGATCGGATATGGTTGCCAGAATAGCGGCAACCACCTTGCGTCAGGCTGTTGCCGAATCAGATCGCCGCGGCAATCTCGCTCGCCGCTCCCTCGGCTTCCGACCGGGAGGAACCCACGAGGCGGTATCCAAGGTGCCGCTTGGAATCGATCGGGTCATAGCCGAGTCGGCCACGCAGCCGGCGCCGCAGCTTGGAGATATGGCTCTCGATGACGTTCTCATCGATCTCCTGATCGAAGAGCCCGTAGACCGTGTTGAAGATCTGGGATTTGGTCACGCGCCGCGACTGATTCGCGACAAGAAATTCGAGTATTCTCAGCTCTCTACGGGGGAGAGGCAGGGGCTCGCCACAGACCAGCGGGTCGCGGCCATCCCGATAGATCCGGATCGCGGTTGCATTGCCCCTGGGCTCCTTCTCGACGCCCGCCCGACGCGAGATCGCCTCGATCCGCGCCAGGATCTCGCGCACGTGGCAGGGCTTCGAGATGACATCATCGACGCCCACCGCGAACAGCTCGAGCGTGCTCGCGAGCGTCTTGTGGTCTTTCATGGCGATGACGGCAGCAGCCGTCCGCCGCTTGATTATCCGTGCGAGAATATCCGGCCGGCTGCACTGGCCAATGAGAAACGCATTGATGGCCATAACGTCATCATTTGCCGCCGCTTCTACCCAGCCTTCGAAATCACCGCCGGAGAAACCAGCAGCCGGAATACCCTCACGATCGAACGAAGACCGAAATGCGTCGGTCACGAGGTTACGGTCATCAACGATGACGATCATTTATCGGTGCCCCCCGGCGAATCAGTGCATTGCCCAACAATTGATTAACGTGAATTAACAGTTTTACAAACGGGGGGTCGTCCGTTCCCGCATCACCGCGTCGTACGCGCAACGATGCTCAAGAGTAATTGGAATAAACTATAGAGTAATCCTCGGGGGCACACTCAATTCACACTCACTGTGCGAGCCGTTATGCCCACGGCGAGCGGCCTGCGCACCTCAAGGCCCGTCAGCGCGCGTCGCTTACGCGGCCGCGCGCATGCCACCGGCACCAATCCAACCGCGGCCCTTTTGCATCAGGCCGCTGAGACTAGGCCGACGCCGCACAGGCACACGCTCGGGCTCCACGTCGAGTGAACGCTCGAATGCCGCGATCGCCGATGCACTGGCGACGCTCGCCGCCCCGAGCGTATTCGACGTTGCGACTGCGAGGGCTTCGGCACCCTGGCGGAACTTCTCCCTGAGATCCCGCGGAAAGAGCGCATCGACGAGCCTGCCTGTATCCGCGAGACTGCGGCGCATCTCCACGCTCAGCGCGCCATGCCCGTGATCGGCCATGAGGCGCACTTCGACGAGCGCCTCGTGCAGCACGGCGACGGCGCGGCTTGCGGCCTCTCGCCGGAGAAGATCGAGAAATTCGCGCCGGCCCGGCGGCTCGGCCCGAGCTGGGGTTGCCGTCACGGCTGGACGGCCCCAACGCCGCGAAAAGCGGATGGCGAGCCAGTAGAGCGGCAAGAAGCTTGCGGCTGTTCCAACAGTGAAGACGATCAGGGTAGTGTTCACGAGCCCCTCCGTGACAATGACCGCGCATCGAAGGCCCAAGAGAACGGGAAGGAGCTTGCGCCAGCCTTGATCGCCGGATCAGGCGCGCCGACGGACCGGCTGCCCCTTGGACTCATCGGGCTTTGCGGCCACAGGAGTTTCGATGCAGATGCTGAAGAAGCCCTTCTGCTGACCGAGTTGGCCCTCGAAGATCGCCTCACCGTCGCTCTCGATTCGCACGTGCTCGAGCTGCTCGGCGTCGAACTCGACGAGCGATCCCGGCTGCAATGCGGCGACATCGCCAAGCAACATCGGTGGCCCCACAGCAACAGCGATCAGTTCGACCTCCGTCCTACCGACGCTCTCGGTAAGGCTGCGTCCCCAATTGGGATCGATCGCGACCGGCGCTTCCTCTTGAGGCACCGAAATCTGATCGCGCACGAGCTCGAGTCCTCGCACCGGCAGCGCGACGACGATTCGCTCATCGAAGGCTTCGAGCAGAAGCTGAGCCATGACCAGCTCGGACTTGTCCGCACCGAACGGCTCGGCGTCCAAGGACCTTTCGATGCGCTCGAGGCGGCAGGTGAACGCAACGTACGGCGCAAGACGCGCCTGGAATTGCCCCATGACGGCGCGTGCGAGCTGATCGGCGACCGACTCCTCGAGCCCGCTCAGCTCTCGCACCGGCGCATCGCCGAGCTGACGCCCGTCTCCCCCGTACATGGCGTCGAGCGCGCGGAACAGCAGCATGGCGTCGAAGGCAACGACGGCGCGTGCGTTCCATTCGGCGATGAAATAGACCGCGCCGATCATGCCCGAGCATGGGCCGAGTGCTTCGTAGGCGCTCTGCTGCACTGTTCGCTCGAGCACCACACCTGCTTGGAGGCCGAAGGTCTCGCGCAGCGCTGGCGGGCAATCTATAGCGCTTGCCTCTATGAGCGCCCTGAGCGCCGGCAGCTCGATGATCGGCGCAGCCGTGCTCTGGAAGATCTCAGTGATCTCCAGCCGCTTGAGCCGATCTTCTTCGAGTGCCGTGTCCATCGTTTCCCTGTGCTCGGCCCTATGCCTCCGGCGACGCGCCGTCGGACCGCAGTTTGATCAGGCCTCGCTCGGCCAAACTCAATGCAAGCACCGCAATCCAGCGCCGCGCCTCGCGAATGGCCTGTGGCGCGACGCGAGCATCCGCAGCGAGCTCGGCTTCCACGATACGCCGTGAGCGTGGCGACAACGTCTGCAGTATCATGTCCACGAGGCCCGGATCGGCCTCGCGCAGCGCCATCACCACACGCTCTGCAGGCACCTCGTCCATGAGCCGTGCACGATCCTCGGCGGCCATGCCGCCAATGTCCTCGAACGTGAAGACGAAGCTCCTGACCCGGTCCGCCTCCACTGGATCGGTCTCGCTGATGCTGTCCAGGATCTCTTCGATCTGGTCGCGCTCGAGCTTGTTGAGGATCGCGGCGAGTTTGGCGGGCTTATTGTCATCGGTTTCGGTGCCGATCTCCGCGAATAGCACCTCACGCAACCGTTCCGCGACGAGTTGCATGGCGGCGTCGGTCGTGGGCCTCAGCAGCAGGAGACGGCGGCTCAAGTCCATGCGCTGCTCGCGCGTGAGATTTTCCAGGACGCTCGCGGCTTTGCTCGCATCGAGGCGCGAAAGCACCACGGCTGCGACCTGAGGCTGCTCGCCGGCAAGAAACGCAGCAATACGCTCATCTTTCACATCGTTGAGCCGTACCCACACGCGCTCCGATGTCGTGCCTGAGACCTCAGCGATGATGTCCGAGATCTGATCCTCGCTGACCACCCCGGAAAAGAGCTGCTGCACACCGTTCGCCGAACCCACGAGCGTATCTGGCGTATCGAGCGCCTCATAAAGCTCGTCGATGATCTGCTCGATAAGCTCCTCGGAGACTGGCGGCAGCGCCGACACTGAATGGCCGACGAGACGGATCTCCTGATTGTCGAACTTCTTGATGATGACGTCGGCCGACGGCTTGCTCATGGTGAGGAGCAAAGCCGTCACCTTGTCCACAGCGCTGAGCGACCGTTCATCGTCGTCGCGCTTCACCGGCAGCGAACTGCTCATGCTCTTGCCGATCTTCCCGTCCTTGACCGCAGCCGTGCGGTACATATGGCGTATCCCACTGACGGCAGAGGGAGTAATTCATGCTGCCTGTCTGCCACATCGACCTTGCGGCTGACTGACAGGCGTATACCTCCGCCGACCTTGGCCAGCGTCCACCATAAACAGATTCGCGGTTTCTCAGATGGGTCGGAAGCGAGATGCGTATGAAACTCCCGCGACAACTGGCGCCGCGGCCGCACCTCGTGCCAATCCCGCCTCACCATGCGCAGACGATGGGCCGGACTGGCGGCCGGTCCCCTGGCCTCCGAACTGCGCACCACCCTCGCGCGCGCCTTGGCCGAATTGCTGCTCCTGTGAGCTGCCTTGGCGCGCGCTCTGCTCGCGCGTATCCCCATCCATGCCCTGTCCGGCGAATCGCGCGACGCTGATTTCACCGACAGTGTAGCCCGCGCCATTCAGCCGCGCGGCCAGCACACCGCGGTCACTATCGACCTTGCTCACGGTATCGGCCAGTTCGGCCGCAAGCTCGATACGCAGATTGTCATCGGTCCCCGAGACGACGATCGTCACGGCGCCGAGGTCACCCGGATTGAGCTGAAGCTTGATGATGCGCAGGGCGGGCGCGAAAGTTTGCCGCGTATCGGGCTCGAAGCTGGGTGCAGATGGCGGCGCCGAAGCGGCGGCCTCGGCAGGTGCGCCGAGCAACTGCTGCACACGGTCCGCGATTTGAAGTCCGACCGCTCCCGGCATCACCTCGATACCGACCGTTGGAGCGATCGGCGTCGCTGTCGGCGTCACGGCCTCCGTCACGCGGGCCAGCGCTGCAATGGCGGCCGGACGCTCGCGCGGCGACATATCGGCCTGCGGTGCGGGCTTGTTTCCATCCAGAGATGGCATGTTGCGGCCGTTCTCGAAGGCATCCTGCGCAATCTGCCAGCGTCGCGTCTCCACACCTGCTGCCTGGAAGTGCTTCTCCTGACGCACGACACGCACGGGCACGAGTTCCATATCCTCGGCAAGCTCACCACCGAGTTCAGGCCCGCCCGGCCCCTCAGCGCGCAGCACATCGATGTCCATGCCCCGCGCGCCCGCCGCTTTGCGCACGAACGCGGCGACTTCAGGCGCAATCGTACCCTGCGGCCGCGTCATGACATCGACGCCGAGCGCAGCAAGAACCTCGCGCGCCGCAGCGACCGATGCAGCCGTTTCGGGCCCAGGCGGCGCAGCGGGCATCTCACTGACCTCAGCCTTCTCGCCTGGCAGCGCGCCCTTGGCCTGCGTCGTCTTGTCGACGGCGCGACCTGCATCCTTGGATTGGAGCCTGTCGGCAACCTCGCCCTTCGAACCGGAGCGCGGCAGCTCGGCGTCGCCGTCCTCGCGCCCACGTCCCATCTTCCCACCTCGGGCATCGAGATGACGGACGAAGCGAAGCGGTCCCGCTGCATCTTCGGATTTCTTGGACCGAGCATCGTCAGCGCCCGCATCCTCGACAGTCTCGCCGGCCGTTTCAGCCAATGCCGCGGCAAAATCGCCGTCGGGCATATCGCGCTGCCCTTGCGCGCCCTCACCAGCACCCGGCACACCTTTGGCTCCGGACGGAGCGGAGGGAAGAAGCACGTTCATTCGTCAACATCCTTAAGCATCTTGTCTATCTGAGCAATGCGCGCCTGCACCCTGGCCGCCGTGGGATTCTGGCCGGCGAGAGCGGGCGCCTGAGATTTGTCGGCGATGAGTTTCGTGGCTGGAACAGGTTTCGGGGTATCGGTCTTCAACGCTGGAGTGCTCTGCGGCGGCGAGCGGATAAGATGTGAGATTGCGCGCGCACTTGTGATCAGCTCGCCGACTGGCCCTGCGATGCCGGACGCCTCGGCGGTGTTCAGAAGCGCGAGCCCCTCCTCGGGGGCAAGTCCGATGGCTAGTGCTGCCCCCTCATAGGCCTGTGTCCAGGCATGCTCAGGCGAACCGCTGCGCGCATATTTGCGCGCCATGCGTGAGGCATTGACGGTGGTCGCCAGCTTGCCGGAGTTGAGGCCGATCTCGGCAAGGGCCGCATAGAACTGCACGAGCTTGTGGGGATCGAGATAGTGCACCACGCCGCGCACCCAGCGAACGCCCTCGTCCTTCTCGCCGTAGCCGTGCTCCACCATGGTCGCCGCCACCGGCCGCATGACGGCGCTCATGTAGGGCGAACGCGGAAAGCGGCGGAAATAGCGTGATGCGAGCGCCTCGAACTTCGTCCGGTCGGCGCGCGAGATCGCACCCTCCATCGCCAGACGGAGCGCCGTCTCCTCGACGAGCGTGCCCGGAGAGAGAAGGCGTGCCTCGTCGGCCAAGCGGATGACGCGTGGGAGATCCGTATTCGCGAGCACGAGCGCTTTGACGAGCGCGACATGTCCCGCAAGGCTCGGCGGCAGCGCGAAAACATCCACCTTCTCGAGATGTCGAAGCGCGTTGCTGCGCTGCCCTTCGGCATAGGCGAGCGCGCCTTCGGCAAGCGGGAGCTCCGCTGGCGCAAAGAGCTTCTGGGTGAACACGACCCGGAGTTGCTCGGGGTCACCACCGCTCAGGGCATACTTGATGAGTGCCTCGCGATTGCGCTGCACGCGCCACACGGCGGCCGGAAACGTCTTCAGTTCATCGGCGATCTCTTGGACGACGTCCCGCTGCATGGCGAAAGCGGTCTCGTCACCATGCGCGATCCGCTCCTGAAGCACACTGAGCGTGCGCACGGCGTGATAGGGCTGCCGCACCGACTCAGAAGCGAATGTTCTGTCTCCGCCGGCGTTCGCGGCGGCCGGCGGTGCCGCGACTGCCTTCTCCGCGCAGCCAAGCGCCAGCGCAACGAGGAAGAACGCCGATGGCGCCCCTCCTCTTGCAATCCAGCCGGTGCGTCGTGCGGCAGCTCTCATTCATCAACCTGCTGCAGGAGGATCTCGATCCGGCGATTCCCTGCCGCCTCCGAGTTGTTCGGGATCTTCAGCTTGCGATCGGCGTAACCCTCGATGCGCGTGAAGCGCTTTTCGTCCACACCTGCGCGCACCAGCATCGCGTAGGCCGCCTCCGCACGCGTCATGGAGAGGCGCCAGTTGTTGTTGCTGCTATCCGTGCGATAGGCGCGGCTGTCGGTATGACCGCGCACGACAATGCGCTTGCTGTTGGCAGTCAGGACCGGCGCGATTCGTGCGATCAGATCGATCGTCTGCTGGCTCGGATCCGCGGAGCCGATCGGAAACATACCGAACGTGCTCGTATCCGTCAGACTGAGCACGATACCGTTGCCTTCGATCGTAACCTCGATGCCGGGCCCACCGGATCCTGCGATCGGCTTCGCTGCCTGCTTGATATCGCGCAGCACATCTGCGGCGGCCACCTCGAGTGTCTTCTCGCCCGCTGCCGCAGGAGCCTCCGGCCGGCGACCTGCTGCATCCTTCTGCGCTGATGGAGATGCGGGGCGCGTCTCGGCCTCCGCCTTGCCCGTACTGGCAGCCTTGTCCGCCGGACCATCCGAGCCTTGCGTAAGCTGGCGAGCAGCATCGGCGATGCCCGGCAACCTCTGTTCTTGCGAATCTCCCTGCGGGCCGGGCAAGCGACCGCCGGCAGTATCACCATCAGGATTGGTTAGACGACCGCCCTGAGCTTCTCCGGCAGGGCCAGACCGGCGCGCTGGCTGCTGTGCATCATCGTCCGGCCCCGGACGGCGATCACCCGCATTGGCCATCTGTCCGGAGTGCGTTTGCTTGCCGGCGTCCATTCCCGATGGCTGCGTCGCACCACGATCCGAGCGCGGCATAGACGGTAGAGACGTTGCGGCATCGGACGCGCGCTCGGATCGGGCCATTGGCGCCGGCGCTTCGGCTGCGCTCGAGTCGCGTCTGGCCAATGGCGCTGCCTCTCCGCCGGCCTTCGGCAATCCGGCGATCCGCCCTGGCGCCTGCTCCCTGTCACCGCCCTCCTTGGACATGAGCTGACCTGGTGCAAACGGATTGAACGGATCGCGGAACGCGCGGCCTGCCTCGCTTGCACGTCCGGCATTCACGGCGTTTCCGTCGCGACCGAGCGGCTCATCCGTCGGCTCGGGAGCCGCCGCCTTGCCGTGCTGATCCTCGACGCCGAGGTTGCCGGCGTCACCCGGCTGGACGCGCGTGCCGTCCTTGACCGTGCTCTCGGACATTCCCGGCGTTTTGTTGTCGCGATTCTGAGACTTCTCGTCGGAATTGGCCTTGCCGTCGACATCGAGGAGACCCTTCTTTCGGATCACCGTGTCGGAGAGCTTGATCGGGTTGAAGTAGCTCGCGACTGACGACTTCATTTCCGTATTCGCGGCATTGACGAGCCACATGACGAGGAAGAACGCCATCATCGCCGTCATGAAGTCGGCATAGGCAATCTTCCACACGCCGCCATGGTGGCCTTCATCCTCATCGTGCCGACGGCGAACGATGACCGTGATGGTCTCCGCGGGTGCGTCCGTTGGCTGCGACATCAGCGGAGCACTCCTTCGAGACGCGTGAGCCAATCGGCGAGACGGGTCTGAAGCACCGTCTCATTGAGTGTCACACTGATATCCGTCGATTTGCCGGGAATACAGCGCACACATCCGGGAGGCGCGCCGCGAGCGGCCATCGCCTCGGCAAGCCGCTCACGCAGTGGCTCGACGATCTCCTCCGGACACGTCACGTCGATCGACAGGCCCTCGGCCGTATCGATCATGTCGCTCAGCTCCTTGACGAAGTCGGCGATGGCGGCGCGGGCGAGCCCTTCGCGCAGAAAAGGGATGAGCGCCGTTGCGACATGCGAGGAGATGCGCGCGCTGGCTGCCTCGATGCCCGCTCGCAGCTCCACGGCAAGGCTGTCGGCAAGCGACGTCGAAAAGGTGCTTCGCACTTCTTCGAGCCGCCTATCGAAATCAACCGCGAGCTCAGCCGCCTGCGCCTCGGTTGCCTCGCTCGCGAGAGTGCGCCCGGCGGTCACGCCCTGCTGGTAGGACTCCTGCAGCCGGATTGCGATCGTGTCGACCACCGGCGCTGCTGCTTCTTCCGGCGCCGGTTTTGGCTTCGGCTTCGGCGGCACAGGAGGTGCCTTCAGCGGTGGCTGGAATGAAGGCGGGGCCTCACCGCTCGCGAATTCCTTGAGGAAATGGTGGATTGGACGGGCCATCATGTCGCTTTCGCGCTCTGCATCCAGCCCTTGAGGACTTTCGTTACCTCCGCCGAGTCAGATTCGACCAGCGCTTCGAGCTTCTCGCGCATCGCCGCATTGTTCTTGCGTCGCGGCACCTGCTGCACTCTGCCATCGTACGAGCCATCCGGCATGAGGCTGGCAATCTCACCTCGCGGTGGCGCAAGCGCTGGCGCGCCGGTTGCACCCGAACCACCCGCCTGGTCTGTGAGCGCCGGGGCCGTCGTCGCATCGAGCGCGATGGCCGGCTGCTCGCCAAGCATCCGCGTTACCGGGCGCAAGCCGAACCAGACGACGAGGAAGACCACGCCAAGCATGGCGAGCGCATTCATTGCCGTACCAGCATTCATGAGCATGTAGTCGCGAATGCCGGGCCCGGGCACCGGCGTCAGCGCACCATCACCGGCGGTGAAGTCCACCGCCGCGATCTCAACAAGATCCTCGCGCTCGGCGCTGGCACCGGTCGCGGCCGCCACGAGGCGTTTCAGCTCGGTAAGGCGCGCCTCCTGAGCCTCAGGCGTCGCACCGCCACCCAGAGATTCGGTAAGGTGCTTGCGGCTGATCACGACCGCAATGGCCTGCCGCTTGACGCGATAGCCTTCCCGCACGGTCTGCACGGTCTTGGTATTGAGCTCGTAGTTGACCAGCTCCTCGCGCCTGTCCTCTTTCTGACGACGCTTGTCGCCTTCCGCCTGGGAACTCTCTTCTTTCGGCAGGTTGGCAACAACACCGACGGACGGCTTCGTACCGCTGTCCTCGGACTGCCCCGACTGTTTCACGGTGCGGACCGAGCGCTCGATGCGCGATTTCGGATCGAACACTGTCTCATTGGTCTGCTGGCGATCGACGTCGAGGCGAACCGTAGCGCTCACCTGATAGTTGCCAGGCCCGAGCATGGCAGCGAGCGTGCGGCTCGCGCGCTGCTCGAGCTCGACAGCCATCGAGCGTTCCATCTCGGCGTGCTTGGCAGTACCGAGCGTGAGTTCGTCACCACCCGAGGCGAGCAAACGGCCATCCGTCGCCGCGACATTCACCTGCTCGATCTTCATCCCTGGCACGGCCGCCGCGACTATGTGGCGGACAGCCTGCGCAGCCGAGTTCTGCCAGCGCTCGCTGATGCGCAGGAGCACAGAAGCGGAGGGATCGCGGCGCTCGCGACGAAATGAACCGGGATCGGCGAGCACAAGGTGCACACGCGCGGCAGCGACGCCATCAAGCGCCTGTATCGTCCGCGCGATCTCACCCTCGAGCGCTCGCACACGCGTGACCTCCTGCATAAAGGAGGTGAGGCCGATGGAACCGAGCTGGTCGAACAGTTCGTAGCCCGCACGCGAGCTGTTCGGCAGACCTTTCTGGGCGAGCAGCGAGCGGGCACGCGCCGTCTGCCCGAAGGCCACCATGACGGCACTGCGCTGCTCGTTGACGTCGAAGGAGATGCCCGCCTCGGCCAGCGCGGCCGTGATGCGAGAGACGTCCTGAGCGGACAGCCCCGTATAGATGGGCTGCATCGCGGGGCGGC
>Ga0307505_10002249_pt1 | contig 13694 bp, 13 predicted proteins | sample 23_S_MG_FD_202183 | JGI IMG/M metagenome (GOLD analysis project Ga0307505, IMG submission 202183) | Soil microbial communities from Populus trichocarpa stands in riparian zone in the Pacific Northwest, United States - 23_S | ecosystem: Environmental > Terrestrial > Soil > Riparian zone > Trees...
CACGGCGTCCGTCCGCGCCGACCGTCAAGGTCCCGAAACGGATCGCGTCGAAGCTGCCGGTCGACCAGGCCGGCGCCAACCGGCTGGCCGGTTGGGCCTTCGCCTTTTTCATCCTGGCGATGCTGGTTGCCGTGCTGATCGCGCTCGACGTGCCGTCCAAGGCAGCGGCGTCGGCCGGGGCGACGGTCGGCCGGGCCGGGTTCGTCGTCAACGGCTACCAGATCGTCGGCATCAACCGCATGAACCGGGCCCTGGTCGACGATGTCGTCGGCGCAGAATTGCACCGCGCTGCCGCGGCCGCGGGTACGCGCAAGGCGCCGCAGCCGATGGTCGATGTGGCCGGGATCCGCCGACAATTGCTGCGCTACGGCTGGGTGAAGGACGCGCGGGTCTCGCGGCGCCTGCCCGATACGTTGGTCATCGACATCGTCGAACGGCGCCCCGCCGCCTTGTGGCAGGACAAGCAACGGCTGGCCCTGATCGACGGCGAGGGGGTGGTGCTCGACCGCGTCGCCATCGACCAGATGCCCGATTTGCCATTACTCATCGGCCCGGGCGCCAACGCCCAGGCGCGGCGCCTCGATACATTGATCAGCAGCGCCCCGACGCTGAAACCGCAGCTAGCCTCGGCGACCTGGGTCGGCGGCCGCCGCTGGGACCTCTCCTTCCAGTCGGGCGAAACAATCGTCCTGCCCGAGGGCGACGTGCCGGCGCGCGAAGCGCTGGCCAAGTTCGTCAAGGCCGACCGCTCGTCGGGACTACTGGGCCGGGGCCTGGTGCGCTTCGACCTGCGTGTGCCCGGCAAGATGGTGGTCCGGCTGAAGCGCGCGCCGGGCGAGGCGATCGTTCCCGATGCCGAATTGCCGGTCGGGCGCTGAGGATGGCACAGCAGCAGAACCAGCCCCTGCTCGGTGCCGTCGATATCGGCTCGTCCAAGGTCAGCGCGATCATCTGCACGATCGGCGACGACGGCCGGCTGCGCGTGCTCGGCACCGGCCAGCGCGAGAGCCGCGGCGTCAAGCGCGGCTATGTCACCGACATGGAGGCGACCGAATTCGCCGTGCGCGAAGCGGTCGAGTTGGCCGAGCGCATGTCCGGCGTCACCATCGAGGAAGTCTGGGCGAGCTTCGGCGCCGACGGCCTCGTTAGCGACGTCGCCAATGTCGAGGTCGAATTGGGCGGCCACCAGGTCGAGCAATCGGACATCAACCAGCTGCTGAGCGTCGGCCAGTCGGCCATCGACCGCGGCGGGCAGACCGTCCTCCATGCCCATCCGGCCCTGTTCACCATCGACCGGGCGCAGGGCGTGCAGCAGCCGATCGGCCTTTACGCCAACCGGCTGGGGGTCGACATCCACGTCATCGCCGCCGACCCGGCGCCCTTGCGCAACCTGGATTATGTCATCCGCTCGGCGCACCTCGGCGTGAAGGCGATCGTCGCCGCCCCGGTCTCCGCTGCCGCCGCCTGCCTGACCGACGAGGAGCGCGAGCTCGGCGTCGCTTTGGTCGAGATGGGCGCGGAAGTGACCAACGTCTCGGTGCATTTCGGCGGCATGCTGGTCGGCCTGCGCTCGATCCCGCTCGGCGCCAAGGACATCACCGATGACATCGCCGGCGCCTTTGCTGTCCGCCGCCGCGACGCCGAGCGCATGAAATGCTTCTACGGCTCGGCCATGACGTCCCCACGCGACAATCACGAAATGATCGAGGCGCCGCAAATGGGCTCGGACGAAGGCGCCGAGCCGATGCGCATCACCCGCGCCCAGCTGATGATGGTCATCCGCCAGCGGATCGAGGAACTGACCGGCCAGATCGATGCGGCGCTCAAGCACCTTGGCTTCACCGGCCCGGTCGGGCGGCAGGTGGTGCTGACCGGCGGCGGCGCCGAGCTCAAGAATATCGCCGATTACATGCAGGGCGTGCTCGGCCGGGCGGTCCGGATCGGCCGGCCGAAGACTCTGACGGGTCTGCCCGACGCGCATAGCGGGCCGGCCTTTGCTACCCTGGTCGGGCTGGCCTGCCTGGCCGGTTCGGGCAGCGGCGACATTCGCGATATCGCGCTCGGCTCGATGACCGAACGCAAGCCGGCCAGCGGTGTGCTGGGCCGGTTCGTGGCGGCGATGAAGGGCGGATTTTAGGCTCTTTGCCTCGGGGGAGGGCGTAGATGGCGACGGCAGTGAAATCCCGGGCGGTGAACCTGCTCGTCCTGCTGCTCGGCGCGGCGGTCTTCCTCAATTATGTCGACCGCAACGCGCTCAACATCGCCGCTCCGCTGCTGAAGGGCGAGCTGGGCCTGAGCGCGACCGAATACGGCCTCGCCGTCTCGGCCTTCTTCTGGGTTTACGGTCCGATCCAGCTGGTGGTCGGCTGGCTGTGCGACCGCTTCTCGGTCTACCGCTTGCTGTGGTGGGGCGTGGCCTTGTGGGCGGGGGCGACCCTGCTCAGCGGCTTCGTCGGCGGCTTCCTGTCGCTGGTCGTGCTGCGGCTGATGCTCGGCGTCGGCGAGAGCCTCGCCTTTCCCGCCAGCTCCAAGATCATTGCCGAACAGGTGCCGCCGGAGGGGCGCGGCATGGCCAATGCGGCGGTCTCGATGGGCATTGCCCTGGGCCCGGCGCTCGGCACCCTGGCCGGCGGCGCCATCCTTGCCACGCTCGGCTGGCGGGCCATCTTCATCATTTTCGGACTGCTGACCCTGCTCTGGCTGCTGCCGTGGCACCGGGCCACCCGAGCCCTGGCGAACGCGGCGGCGGCTCCTGATCGGCGGCGCGTTCCGGTTCGCTTCCTGATGGGCCGCTGGTCTTTATGGTCGATGTCGATTGCCCATTTCGCCAGCAATTACGGCTTCTACTTCGTGCTCGCCTGGCTGCCGCTCTACCTTGTCCAGCAGCGCGGGCTGAGCATTGGCGAAATGACCATGCTGGCGACCTTGGCCTTCGGCGCTCAAGCCGTTGCGGCTTTCGCCTTTGGCCATTGGTCCGACCGCTGGACCCGCTCCGGCCGCGACGAGGCCAGCATCCGCCGCTGGATGATGATCGTCGCGCAGATCATGCAGGGGCTGGCGATCTACGGCGTTTTCTACGCCGATACTACGCTTGAGCTTGGCCTTATGCTGGTCCTCGCCGGGATCTGCACCGCGGCGCTGTCGCTCAACATTTTCGCCATCGCCCAGATGTTCGCCGGCCCGCGCGCCGCCGGCACCTGGTGCGGCTTCCAGAATGCGCTCGGCAATATCTCGGGCATGCTCGGCCCGGCCGTCACCGGCCTGATCATCGACCGGGCCGGCTATGGCGACGCCTTCGTCTTTTCGGCCGTGATTGTCGCTGCCGGCGGCCTGTGGTGGCTGGTCGGCGTACCGAAGATCCGCGAGATCGAGCACGGCTGAGCTTATGGCCGCTTGCCCTTGCCGGGCAGCGGCCGAAGCGCTCCTGCGACGGCCAGTCGCGCCGCCTGGCGGCCGATCTCCTCTCCCGCGTCGTTAGAGAAGCGGTAATGGACCCCGCCGAGCATGCGCGAATCCGACACCTGGCGAACCAGCTCGTCCCAGTCCTTGACCGACTGCAGCGCCATGTTGGGACTGCCGCCGGCCGCGACCCGGATCGGCGTTCCTGCCGGCAGGCCGCCGATCAGCTTGAGAACCTCCGCCTGAACGCTGGCGACCGTGCAGTGGCCGCAGGGATATTCGGGGAAATTCGGCGTCGGCAACAGAGGCAGCCAGGCGGGGTCGTGCGGCGTCGCCTGGTTGCCGTCTTTGTCACCGTTGCGGATCGCGGTGACCGGCCGCCAGTAATCATAGTGCAGCTTGGCCTCGGCCATGGCCTGGACGGAGTCGTCCATCGCCATCTGGTAGAGCGCCAGCAGGCGGGCGTTGTCGACCTGGCGGCGGCCGGGCCGGTCGGCGATGAAGCGCACGGTTGGCGACAGGTCGAAACCCTGCCGGAAGCGGGCGATCAGCGTTTGTTGGGTCGTGCGTTCCTTGCTGGCGCGGGCGCCGAGGCGGCGCACTTCCTCATAGTCGCGTGCATAGTCGGCGCTGCCGAGCGCGGGCGGGGGCGGCGGCCGCAACGCCGTCGGGCTGGCCATCACCCAGGGCTTGAAGGCGACCCAATGAGGATCGAGCGCCGGCAGCGCGGCGCCGATCCATATTCCCGGCTCGGTCCGCGGCCGGTAGGGCGGCTGCGCGATCGAGGCGTCGATGCCGTTGGCCGCGGCGGCCGCCGTGGCAGCTCGCTCGCCGAGCGCGACACCGGCGTCCCTGGCCGGACCGGCGGGAATGGCCGCCATGGTCATGGCATAGCTTTCCTCGAGGACGGTTTTGTTGGCCGGGTAATGCTGCAGCAACACCTTGAAGCCGGCGGTGGCGGCGGCGGCGTCCGGCGACGCTCCCGGATCCGCGAGCGGAAGTCCAAGATAGCTATCGTAGCGGCGATCGATCGCATTGACTGCCTCGAACATGGCCAGCGTGGCGCGGGTCGAAGCCCGCTCGGAGTCGGGCGTGCGCGGTCCCGGCGACGCTTGCCCGACGAGCCAGAAGCGATTGGCGACTTCCCACCAGTCGGTCACCGTGTCGGCCGACGCCGGGCCGGTCCATGCCAGCGCGAGGCCGGCCGCAAGCATTTGAATTCCGCGCATGAAAAATCCCTCCTGGAAACAGTTGGCTTGTGCCGCCAGCTGTCTCAGCGTATTAGTTCACTAGAACAGCAGGGAACAGGAATTCGGCATGATTTCCGGCATCAAAGAGATGATCGCGCGTTGCATCGAGCGGATGCGCGGCGGCGCCTGCGCGACGTGCGACAACCGCTCGGTCTGCCCGGCGGGGCGCTGGCAACAGGCGTTCAGTCCTCTGCCCCGTAACCTCGAGCCGCGCGGCGCCTCTACCTTGTTCGGCTTTCTCGGCCAGCTCGCCGAAGCATTTGGCGAACGGCAGCAGAAGCAGAAGCGCTGCTTCAAGCGCGAGGTCGAGAATGCGCTCGAGCCGATGCTGGCCGAAGGCGAGGTCGGCATCGACCGGGTCGCCCGGGCGCTCGGCATGAGCCGCCAGACGCTTTACCGGCGCCTGAAGGTCGAAGGGACCACGTTCGAGGAAATCCTCGAGGCCAAGCGGCGGCAACTGGCTATCCGCTACCTCGGCATGGACCGGATTTCGGTCAAGGCGGCGGCCTACAGGCTCGGCTTTTCCGAATCGGCCGCGTTCAGCCGCGCCTTCAAACGCTGGACCGGGATCAGCCCGACCGACTTCCGATCCGCTCCGGCCTAGGCGGATCGACGCCGGATTTTCGTTCCATGACCGGGCTGGCTGCCCCATTTTGAATCAGTGAGTCTTTGGAGCAACGCTTTTCCCCAATTTTATCGCCCGCGTTAACTTTTTCGCTTGGCTTGTGACTCCGCATGATTCATTGATTCATGCTGAGGGTTCAACGCGCTAGCCGCGCCACTGGGGGGAAGACTCCATGAGCATCGATTTCATCCGGCCGGAAGTGGATGAGCTTCGGCCGAGGATCAGCGTCATCGGTGTCGGGGGCGCCGGCGGCAATGCGGTCGCCAACATGATCCGCGCCGATGTCCAGGGTGTCGATTTCATCGTCGCCAACACCGATGCCCAGGCGCTCAACGCCTCTGCTGCCGACCGCCGGATCCAGCTCGGCCTCAAGATCACGCAAGGCCTCGGCGCCGGCTCCCGGCCCGAAATCGGCCGCGCTGCCGCCGAAGAAACATTGGACGACATCGTTCGCGCCCTCGACGGCGCCCACATGTGCTTCATCGCCGCCGGCATGGGCGGGGGCACCGGCACCGGCGCCGCCCCGGTCATCGCCAAGGCCGCCCGCGACATGGGCATCCTGACGGTCGGCGTGGTCACCAAGCCCTTCGCCTTCGAAGGCTCGCGCCGCGGCCGCTCGGCCGACAGCGGCATCGAGGAATTGCAGCAGCACGTCGATACCTTGATCGTCATTCCCAACCAGAATCTGTTCCGCCTCGCCAATTCGGAAACGACCTTCAAGGAAGCGTTCGAAATGGCCGACGAGGTGCTCCAGCAGGGCGTCCGCGGGATTACCGACCTGATGGTCATGCCGGGCCTCATCAACCTCGACTTCGCCGACGTTCGCTCGGTGATGGGCGAGATGGGCAAGGCGATGATGGGCACCGGCGAGGCCGCCGGCGACAATCGCGCCATCGAAGCCGCCGAGAAAGCGATTTCCAACCCGCTGCTCGACGGCGTCAGCATGAAGGGCGCCAAGGGCGTCATCATCTCGATCACCGGCGGCGAGGACATGCGCCTGATGGAGGTCGACGAGGCCGCCAGCCACATCAAGGAACTGGTCGATCCCGACGCCAACATCATCTGGGGCTCGGCCTTCAACAACGATTTGGGCGGCAGGATCAGGGTCTCGGTCGTCGCCACCGGCATCGAAGCCGAGGCCGTCAGTCACCCGCAGCCGGGCAAGGTCTTCACCTTCCCGACCGCGCGCACGCCGGTCCAGGCTCACGCCCCGACACCGGTACTCGCCGAAAGCACGGACGAGGCGGACGATAATGAGGATACGCTTGACCTCGCCGACACCGACGAGGGCGAGGAACTGATCCTCGACACGGACGACATCCTGACCTCGGTAACCTCGGCGCCGATCGCTCCGCCGATCGATGAACTCGACGAGGACGAAGCCGAGATGGCCGGGCTGACCGACGACGAGCCGGCGCCGAAGATCGCGCGCGAGAGCGGCACCTTGTTCGAGCGCATGTCGAACATTGCCCGCGGCGCCGCCCAGGCGCAGGCCGAGGAAGATGAATCGACGCCGGGCTTCCGCCGCGAGCCGATCGACATCCCGCGATTCCTCAACCGGCAGAACAACCAGTAACCACTTGCTCCTCGTCATTGCGAGGAGCGTCAGCGACGAAGCAATCCAGTGGCCGAAAGGCTGGATTGCTTCCCCCGGCTCAAGGGGCCGGGGTCGCAATGACGGCTCGGGCGCAGGACATTCACCTCTCGCAGCGCACGGATCGTCGCTCGCACTCTAGGCAGACAGCTTTGCGCAAGCTTCGCTCCCCAAAGGGGAGGGCCATGGCCGCAAGACCGACGGGCCGCGTTCGCGTGGCCGCCATCATGCTCAGTTGCGCAGGCATCACGCTGGCGGTGACGCCGGCGCAAGTCCGCGCGCAATATGGCGTGGCGGCGGAAAGCCCGTCGGACGCGCTGGCCCGGCACATGAAGGCGCTGGCCGCGGATTCGCGCAATTTCCAGGCATTGATCGGCGCCGGCAAGGCGGCACTGGCGCTCGGCGATACGCAATCCGCCGCCGGCTTCTATGGCCGCGCCGAGGAGGTCTGGCCGTCGAGCCCGATGCCGCAGATCGGCAAGGGCGCGGCGTTGGCGCAGGAAGGCGACGCCAGAGGTGCATTGCCTTATTTCGCCCGCGCCCAGCAGCTAGGCGCCGGGGTACTGAGCTTCGGCCTCGACCGCGGCCTGGCGTACGACCTCCTCGCCCGCCACAGTGAGGCCCAGGCCGACTACCGCGCCGTCCTCGGCGGCCAGGATGGCGACGAGGCGCGCCGGCGGCTGGCGCTGAGCCTGGCGATCAGCGGCAACCGAGCCGAGGCGGTGAGCACGCTCGGCCCGCTAATGGCCAGGGGTGACGCCGCCGGCGCCCGGGTCCGGGCCCTGGTCCTGGCGCTGACCGGTGACCTCGCCGGCGCCCGCCGGGCGATCGACGCGGCCATGCCCGGCTCCTCCAACCAGATGGCGCCATTCCTCCAGCGCCTGCCAAGCCTGCGCTCGGACCAGAAGGCCGCCGCCGTCCACCTTGGCATCTTCCCGGGCAGCGGCCAGACCGCTGTCGCTTCGGTGAATAGTCCGGCCGAGCCGCCCGGCGACCGCTTGCGCTCGATCGAGGAATTGCTGGCCGGAACCGCCAACCCGCCGGCCACCGTACCGCCGCCAGCCGTCGTCCAGGCGCCAGTGCGCCCGCCGCCCGCGGCGACGCCGGCCCAGCCCGTCCGGATGGCGAGCAACACGGCCCTCAACCGCACTGTCGGCCAGCAGGTCTCGACCAGGCGCTATTGGGTGCAGCTGGCCAGCGGCCCGAACCCGGCCGCACTGCCCGCCGAGTTCCGCCGGCTGAAGGGCCGTCACGCCAATGCGCTGAAGGGCCTGTCGCCCTATGTCGCCGAAAGCGCCGAGCGCTCGCGGCTGCTGATCGGCCCATTCAAGGACCGCGAGGATGCTTCGATCTTCGCCGAGGGGCTTGAAAGCGACGGCGTCAGCGCGTTTAGCTGGACTGCGCCCGAGGGGCAGATGGTCAGGAAAATCGCAAACGAATGACTCACTCGCTGGCCGCGCAACCTTCGCAATCGCGCGGCCGGCTCCATCCTGAAGCGGACGGCGGCCCGCGTGGCCCCCGCGACATCTTCCAGCGCGACCGCGACCGGATCGTCCATTCGGTCGCCTTTCGCCGCCTGCGTCACAAGACGCAGGTCTTCATCGCCCCGGACGGCGATCATTTCCGGGTCCGGCTGACGCATAGCATCGAAGTCGCCCAGATCGGCCGGACCATGGCCCGGGCGCTGGGCCTCAACGAGGATCTGACCGAGGCTTTGTGCCTGGCCCACGACCTCGGCCATCCACCCTTCGGCCATGCCGGCGAGGATGCGCTATCGGCAGCGCTGGCCGATGCCGGCGGCTTCGATCACAACGGCCACACGCTGCGGCTCGTGACCAGGCTGGAGACGCCTTACCCCGATTTCGACGGGCTCAACCTCAGCTGGGAAGCGCTTGAGGGCCTGGCCAAGCATAACGGTCCGGTGGCGGCGCCCGGCTGGGCGATGGCCGAGGAGGATGCGGCTTTCCCGCTCGATCTGGGGACCTGGCCGAGCCTGGAGGCGCAGGTCGCGGCGATCGCCGACGATATCGCCTACGATAATCATGACATCGACGATGGCTTGCGGGCCGGCATCCTGCAGCTGGACGAGCTGCTCGAGCTGCCGATCGTCCGTCGGCTGTGGTTGGCGATCGAGCAAAGGCATCCGGGACTCGACCACACCCGCAAGCTCAAGGCGCTTGTCCGCGACGGCATTGGGACGATGGTCGGTAACGTTCTTGCCGAAACCGAGCGGCGCGTAGCCGAGGCGGGCGTGGCCACGATCGACGAGGTCCGCGCTGCCGGACGGGCGCTGGCCGGTTTCTCGGCGGGAACAACAGAGGAGGAGAGGGCGCTGAAGCGCTTTCTCTACGAGCGACTCTACAACAGCCCGTCTTTGACCGCCGTGCGCACGGAAGCGCAGCGAGTCGTCGCCAACCTCGCCGCCGCCTATCGCGACGATCCGGCGCTGTTGCCGGACGGCTGGGCGCGGGGAACTGGCGAAACCGACCGCCTCCGCGCCATCGGCGATTTCATCGCCGGAATGACCGACCGCTTCGCCATCGCCCGGCACGAGGAACTGGTCGGCCCGGTCGAGCTTCCGGACCGCTTTTGAATGATCGTATGGGGGCGAATCGCATAGGCTCGTCCGGCCTGCCCCGGGCCCGCCTGGGGGAAAGCGGCCCGGGGCTGACTCGTTCGCCTATCTAGTCTTCCTTGGCGGGCTCGACGTCCACGGTCGGGACCTGGACGGTCTTGTTTTCGGTCCCGACATTCACGGTCGGGCCCTCGACATTATATTCCGGCAGCTGGCCGCCGGTCGCATTGACCTCAACGTCCGGCAATTCGCCCTCCTTGGTCTGGTCGACGTCGCAGGCGACCGCGAAAGCGCAGCCCCCAAGCCCGATCAGCATCTTGATTCCGTTGTTCATCAAACCTCCTATGCCAGTCCGCAGCAGCCTGAAGGAGCCTGTTGCAGGGTCGGCGCCGACTGTTCGCCCATCGCGCAAGGCGGGGCGAGAGTCATTTCAACATAGATTGGCATGCGCGGTTCCGAGATTGTATCCCGGCAAGGGATGGGCAACGTGCGCAATCGGTGGCCGGAGGCACAGTGCCGCATATCTGCGAGCTTTCGCGCGGCATCGCAACGAATTGGCACGCGCAGTGGTTAGTAGCTTATCACCAGTCACCTATTGGGCCTTGGTGCTGGAGAGACGTGGCACGCTCCCCGCTCGCGGAGCGTCGCAATGCATGCACTCATCATCGAAGACCAATCCCTGATTGCCATGGCGATCGAGGATGCGCTGCGAGCTTACGGCTTCAATTCGTTCGAAGTGGTCCAGTCCGCCGAGGCGGCGATCGCAGCCGCCGCACACAGATGTCCCGACCTGATCACCGCCGACGTTAATTTAAGGCCCGGATGCGGGATTAGTGCGGTTCAATCAATTTGCTCTGAACGGCCGATACCTGTGGTCTTCATTACGGGCCGCCCCAACGAAGTCAGGAAGCGGATGCCTGGACATTCAGTGATTGAGAAGCCTTTTCACGCCGATCGTATTATGGAAGCAATCAAGCTGACCCTGGAAACCAAAGATGACTGAGCCAATGCCGCTCCCCAACGAGACAGTGACCAGCCTCGCCACGGCTCTCGTTACGTCATCGAAGGCGCCGCTGCTGCTGCTCGATGACGATGTCGTCATCATCGGAGCGAGCAATTCATTCTGCAACACCTTCAACCTCGATCCGCGGACCATCGCCAATCGCAGGTTGGCCGAGCTAGGCGCGGGCGAGTGGGACGTTCCGCAACTAAACTCATTGCTCCGGGCGACCATAGCCGGCGCGGCTGAGATTGACGCCTATGAGATGGACCTTGTCCGCGAAGGCAAGGCGACGTGCCGCCTCATTCTGAGCGCTCACAAACTCGACTATTTCGATACCGAGAAGGTGCGCGTCGTGCTGGCCGCGACGGACGTCACGCCGGCGCGCCTGGCTGAAAAGCAGAAAGACGACCTCGTCCGTGAAAAGCAGGTCCTGTTGCAGGAACTGCAGCACCGCGTCGCCAACAGCCTGCAGATCATCGCCAGCGTGTTGATGCAAAGCGCGCGCCGAGTCCAATCCGAGGAAACGCGGGTCCATCTTCACGACGCGCACAGCCGGGTGATGTCGATCGCGACGCTTCAAAAGCAGCTCGCGGTCACCCAGCTTAAATCCGTCGAACTGCGCGCTTATTTCACGGACCTTTGCCGAAGCATTACGGCCTCCATGATCGACGATCCGAAGCGCCTGACCATAGCGGTGAGCGTGGACGACACGGCCACAAACTCCGACGTGTCGGTCAGCATGGGCCTGATCGTTACGGAATTGGTGATCAACGCGATCAAACATGCTTTCCGGCAGCAGACCAAGGGCGGCCAGATCACCGTCTCTTTCGCCTCGACCGAAGGGTCCTGGCTGCTGGCTGTGTCGGACAATGGGGTGGGAATGCCCGTCGGCAAAAATCGGGTAAAGCCGGGCTTGGGCACGGGAATTGTCGAGGCCTTGTCCAAGCAACTCGAGGCGAGCGTGGCCTTGCTTGACGCTAAGCCCGGAACGCGCGTCGAGGTTCGCCACCGCCAAACCTAAGGCAGCAGCCTCCAGCTCGTGCACGTTCGCATCGGAATGCTGAGGCGTTCAGGACTGTGTCGGACTTGCTTCTTGTTCCAAAGCGGCGCGCTCGCTGGCCTTTTCGGCGATCAGCTTGGCGCGCATCGTGTCGCTGCGGGCGCTGCGGGCGGCCATGTCGGTCCAGCTCGCTTCCGAAAGCAGCCAGCGATTCCGGACATTGTCGAGCGTCGCTGCCTGGGCCGTGGCCCGGGCCTCGGCGGCGCGGGCGAGGTAGAATTCGTGCTGGGCTGACATGATCGGCTCTCCCGTCGCAAAAGAAAAAGGGCGGACGCGAACCGCATCCGCCCCCATTGTCCTCGCCGAAGCGAAGGCTGCTGTTTAGACAGACTGCAGGTTAACCGCGCTGGACTTGCCGCGCTGGTCATTTTCCAGATCGTAGGACAGCTTCTGGTCCTTTTCGAGCGTGGACATGCCGGCGGCCTGGACGGCGGTCATGTGGACGAAAGCATCATTGCCGCCGGCCTCATTGGTGATGAAGCCGTAGCCCTTGCTGTTATCGAAAAATTTCACGGTGCCGATGGGCATATTCAATTCCTTCTGTGCTTGAGGGCCGCATCTGGCCCCCGGTTGCTAGGAGAAGCGAGAGAAGGAAATTGGAGCCGCAAAGCGCCGAAGACCGTCAATATGCGACTGTAGCGAGACCTATATGGGGGCTCGGCGGCGAATTATTAGGGGCGGGCAGATTTAGGGGGTGAATTGCGGGAAAGACTAATGGACTTTGCCGCGTCCGCCGTCGGGTGAAAAGCGGACGTTGACCATTCTCCCGAACATGCTCCAGTGTCATCACCGAAAAGCCGGAGAACCCATGCGTCGCGAGGAAAGCTTTCCGCATCCAATTTGGCTGATTGGCCTCAGGCTGGCGGTATTTGTCGTCTTGCCTGTCGCCTATTTTTCGCTCGTTCTTGGAGCCGGTTGGCTTAGAGGCCTGCTCATCCTGCTGCTCGGCTGGCTGGCTTTCGACGTCAGCGGGCGCATACGCGTCCGTCGTGCCGACCAATCGCTTGGATTCGCATGGACGCTGCCTTGGCAGAGGACCCGACGTCAGAACCTTCTCAACGGGGCAGTAGCACTGATTTCCACCCCAGCGATAATGCTGTTCCCGGTAACTATCGGCTTTTTAGTGGACCCGCTGTGGCCCTTTGAGGACCGCGACAACCTGATGCTGTTCCTCATGTTCTACGCAGCACCGTGGTCGTTGGGGGCATTTCTTTTATACCAATACTTCAAGACAGAGCCGACAGCTTCGCCGCCGAGCGAGCACAAACCGCGCGCCGAAAATTGATCCTCACGGACGCGTCACTCGATAATGACCGCAATGGGTCGAAGGCGGACATTATTCGCAACTCTCACCTCCAGCCGTGACGTGACTCTCTTGCTGCGCTAGAGGCGCCGTCCATGTCTCTTTACGCCCAATATGCCGCGCTTCTCGATGGAGTGCTTGACGAGCTTGTTGCCGACGGCGTCCTGCCGGCCGACGCGCCGCGGCGCGGGGTGACGGTCGAGCCGCCGCGCGATGCCGCGCACGGCGACCTTGCCACCAATGCGGCGATGGTGCTGGCCAAGGCGGCGGGCAGCAATCCGCGTATCCTGGCCGAGACGATCAGGCCGAAACTGGAGGCGCTGCCGCCGGTGACCTCGGTCGAGATCGCCGGGCCGGGCTTCATCAATCTGCGGCTCTCGCCCGAGGCCTGGCGCGACGAATTGGTCACCATCCTGCGCGAAGGCGACAGCTACGGCGCCTCGGACATCGGCCAGGGCGAGCGGGTCAATGTCGAGTTCGTCTCGGCCAACCCGACCGGGCCGATGCACGTCGGCCATTGCCGGGGCGCGGTGGTCGGCGACGCGCTGGCCCGGCTGCTCGAGGCGGCGGGTTTTCGCGTCACCAAGGAATATTATGTCAACGACGCCGGCGGCCAAGTCGATACGCTCGCCCGCTCCGTGCACCTGCGTTACCGCGAGGCGCTTGGAGAAGCGATCGGCGAGATCCCCGAGGGGCTGTATCCCGGCGATTATCTGAAGCCGGTCGCCGCCGAGCTCGCCAGCGAATATGGCGACCGCTATGTCGGCGCCGGCGAGAGCGAGTGGCTGGCGCAGTTCCGCAAGCGCGCCGTGGCGGCGATGCTCGACCTCATCCGGCACGATCTCGGCCTGCTCGGCATCCATCACGACAAGTTCGCCTCCGAGG
>Ga0307505_10002250_pt1 | contig 13689 bp, 13 predicted proteins | sample 23_S_MG_FD_202183 | JGI IMG/M metagenome (GOLD analysis project Ga0307505, IMG submission 202183) | Soil microbial communities from Populus trichocarpa stands in riparian zone in the Pacific Northwest, United States - 23_S | ecosystem: Environmental > Terrestrial > Soil > Riparian zone > Trees...
TCCTGAAGCATAAGGACCGGGGCGAAAAACGCCCTGTCCTCGAGCCTCGGGCCTCGATCCTCGAGCCCCTATCTCTGGGACGACGGCGGCGTGATGCCCTTGAGCCGCAGGTACGTCACGATGTTCCCGTAGTGCTCGTAATCGTGCGCGCCGTTCATGCCGAGCAGGAACATGCGGTTCACGTTCTGGCCGAAGAAGTTGACCGGAGCCTGCGCGTCGGCATCGCTCTGCGCGTAGGCCTTCTCGCAGTAGGTGGCGGCGTCCTTCAGCGCCTGGAGCAAGTCTGCCTTGGAGGTCTTGTTGCCTTCCACAGCCTGCGTGCGCGGACGCATGGGCTCGCCGGTCGCAAGGGCGCAGAAGAGATACTCCCCGTCGGCGATGTGGGCGAAGAGCTGGCCGAGGCTGCGAACATCGGCGGTGGGCTTGAAGGAGAGCAGGGAATCCGGGGTCTGCTCGAGCGCGCGCACGACGAAGCTGTGCGGCACCATCCAGACGGCCTTCGCGCTGCTGACGCCGGCGTTGGCGGGAACGGCGGACTGCTGCTGCTGGGCGGCGAGGGGGGCGGCGGTCACCGCGAGGATGAGGAGAGCCTTGCGCATATCAAACTCCGTGGAAGGAAGGAACACGCCGGAATGACGGGGGGGCGACAGGGAAACCAAAGGGGCGGGTGACATAGTCACACGCCCCTCGAAGCTACGGCCAGAACCGGGTTACCGCGCGTAGAACTCGACGATCGCGCTGGCGTTCACCGGGAACGGCGTGTCTCCCTTCATGGGCGAGCCGATGATCCGGCCCTCGAACTTGTCGCTGGGATCCAGCGCGAGGTAGCTCGGCAGGCGCAGCTGCGGTCCGCGCTCGACGTTCTCGAGCAGCTGGACGCGCTCACGGGTCTTGCCGGGCGCGACCGCGACCACATCACCCGACTCGGTGAGGTAGCTGGGACGATCCACCTTCTTGCCGTTCACGCGGATGTTGCCGTGCGAGACCAGCTGGCGCGCGCCCGGGATGGTCGGCGCGAAACCCATGCGGAACACGACGTTGTCCAGGCGGCGCTCGAGGATCGCGAGCAGGTTGTCACCAGTGCGCCCCGGCATCTTGCGGGCGAGGCCCATGTACCGGCGGAGCTGGCCTTCGGTGACGCCATAGTTGAAGCGAACCTTCTGCTTCTCCTCGAGGAGACGGCGGAATTCGCTCGTCTTGCGGCGGCCCGTCTTCGACTGGCCATGCTGGCCCGGCGGATACGGCTTCTTCTCGGACGACTTCCGGGTAAGACCGGGGAGCTGGACGCCGAAACGGCGGATGATCTTCAGGCGTGGACGACTCTTGGGCATTCGAACGGTTCTTTATACGGGGACAGCACTTAGGAGCCTTGAAAAATAGGGCAGGGCGGCGATTCAGGGTAGTCTGACCGTCACCGAAGCCCACCCCCGGCCCCCCTCCCCCGAATACCGGGCGTCAGCGATCCGGACCAGGGTCCCCTCGGGCCCCTGCTCTACCCTATAGAAGGGGAACCGGGACCAGTTCAGGAACCCCTGGGCCTCCGGCGAGCCGCGGGCAGCCTCGGCCGCCGGATGGGACAGGCCAACGACGAGGCTGTCCGTCCACGCCACCCCGCCGCCAAGCCGGTACCGTCCGAACACCCAGATGGCCTCCCCGTTCGCGAGCCCCGGAACCACCACCTGCCGCTCCCAGGGCCGCAGCGCGGTGGGCCCCACCATGAACCCGCTGACACTCAGGCCCCGGTTGCGGGATACCTCGGCCCGCCCCCGGCCCGTCACCCAGAGCATGGCGACGACGTAGGTGGCGAGCGCCACCAGGGCCACCCGGGCAGGCCGGACGGCGCGCCGACGCCGGGCGAGGGTGACCCCGAGCCCCAGCGCGAGCAGGATCCACAGGTCCACGATGAACAGCGCATCGGCGTAAAACCACTTGTTCACCATCGGCATCAGCCAGCGCATGCCGTAGACGTTCATGAAGTCGAGCGTCGGATGCGTCCAGATGCTCAACGCTGACAGCACGGACAGCTCACGGAAATTCGCGGACGGTAGCCCGGGGTTGCGACGTCGGCGCACGTGCCTGTCGTACAGCCACATCAGTCCCGCCAGGACGAACGGGAGAACGACCAGCGCCGGAAAGCCGTGCGTGATCCCGCGACGGATGTTGATGGAGTCCGGGAAGAGCAGCCCGGCAACGTCGATGTCGGGAAAATTCGCGCCGATCATCAGTGTCGCGGCGCCAAGGGCAGTGCGCTTCTTCAGCCCGGCTTCCGCGAGCGCGGCGCCGACCAGCGTGTGCGTGATGTTGTCCATGGATCGTGGACGGGAGTGAAGGTCAACGACACATCCGAATTGAGCCCATCAAGTCACATCCAACCGATGAGCCCCGGGCATCGTCGCGCTCATCAGACTTTCTCGGACGGAACCCTATTGGGTCTGATTCGGATTCATTCGGATGTGTAGTTGGCAGTGGGCCCCGGGGTGGAGGGCTAGCGGCGGGAACCGATGAAGCGCCTGATTGCCCCGAACGTCTCTGCGGGCTGCTCGATGTACGGGAAGTGCCCCGCGCCCTCGATGAGCACCAGCTCCGATCCCTGGATCGTCTGCTGGAGGTCGCGCACCATCTGCAGCGGCATCGCGTCCTCCACGCCGTGCACGATGAGCGTCGGCGTCGGGATGGACGCGGCCACGGGCCAGAAATCGAATGTGCCCATGGATCCCACGAGGTGCGTCGCCACCGGCCCCATGTTGGCCGCCGTGCGCGGGTCCAGGTGCAGCCGCAGCCGGGACGCCAGCGTTCGGTCCGCGAACAGGGTGCGGAACGAGATCCGGAGCAGCTCGTTCACGGCGCTCGTGTCCCGCCGCGGCATCCCGGGCGACCGGAGCACCGCCTGCATGGCCGCGGAATCCTCGGCGGTGCGCCGCCGCGCGGCGAGGTCGTTCATCTGGATGACGAAGCGACGCCCCGGTTCGACGGTGTTCATGAGCACGAGCGCCCGCAGCCGCTCGGGGTGCCGGGCCGCGTAGTGCATGGCCAGGAGCCCGCCGAAGGAATGCCCGAGAAGGGTGAAGCGCGGCAGGCGGAGCGAATCGGCAAGGGCCGTGATGTCGCCGAGGAAGGCGTCGATGTTCACCGTGGCGCGGGTCACCTCCCCCTCGGTGCGTCCGCTCCCGCGCTGGTCGTAGAACACCAGGCGGTGGGTGCGCGCGAGCTCGTCCATCCCCGGACGCAGGTACCCGTGGTCCATCCCGGGCCCGCCGTGCACCACGATGATCGGCTCTCCGCGCCCGATGGTCTCGAAGTGGATCCGCGCGCCCTCGACGCGCAGGGATCCGCTCGCGGCCGTTGGCGGCGCCTGGGGAGGCGCGGAGGCGCATGCGGCCGCGAACACCACCACAGCCGAGAGCCGAGTACCGTCCGGCGCGAGTCTCTTGAAGGACACGAGCGCCGCCGAGAACCAGTTCATCCGTCCACCTCACGCGTGCGCCGCATGGCCTCCTCCCAGTCGATCGCGGGAGCGACCCCTGCGTCGTCGAGCTGCAGCGACGCCAGCGCGCGCTCGATCACCGGCGCGCCCTCCGCCGCCGGCAGCGCCTGGCCCAGCTCGAGCTCGGCGCGGCGGCAGATGCGCTCTTCCCGCGCGCGGTCGCGCCCCGCCTCGGCCACCCCCATCCGGTGCACTCGAGCGTGCATCCCCTCGTGCACGATCGTCGCGGCGATGGTCGCGGGCCCGATGTCGCGCCGCGCGAGGAAGGTGAGCTCGACGAGGCAGGCGCGATGCTCAGGGAAGTACGCTCCCCGACTCGGGAACCGCGCGACCCGAAGCTGGCGCAGGTCGCGCCGCAGGTGGCGCAACCGCCACGGCTGGTGGCGCTCCACCAGCGCGAGCGATTCGTCCAGCCGCTCGAGCACGTCGCTGGTGCGGATGTCCGGGCGCGTGTTCTCCACCACCACGGTGAACCCGTGCATCTCCAGCAGCTGGAGCGGTCGTCCGGTCAGCCGCGCGAGCATGAGCTGCACGCGATCGGCGAAGCCGAGCACCGCTACCGCGCCCCGCGCTTCAGCTTCGGGGCCGTCATGTCGTAGGCGTCGCGCAGCAGCGACTCGACGTCGCGCCAGTTGACGATGCCGTTCAGCTTCACGCCGATCCAGCCGCTGGGACCGACATAGGGCGGCTTGAAGTGGCGGCGCGGCTTTGCCTGCAGCAGGAATTCCTGGTTCACCGGGGTGGACTTGATCCAGAGCGCGGGCACGCCCGGGTGGTGCGAGCTGTCGGTGCCCACGTACATCGCGAACAGCTTGTTCTTCACCCGGAAGGTGGGGGTGTCCCACGCCTCCACCTCGTGCGCGCCGGGGAAGGCGAGGCAGATGCGGCGAACGCGAGGCAGCGGAGACGGGGGCATATGGCGGCAAAGTAGCGCGAACGCCGCCCATGTTGTCAATCCGTTCGCCCCGCTGGATCGCGATGAACGATGCCACCGCCAGCCAGGCTTCGGCCGCGCGACGGCCAGCGATTTCCCTGTACTTGTTCCTGCTTTTTCCCTACGGTGCGGCTCCCGCTCAGGCCGCATCGTGGAGGGCACTCATCGGGGTTGGAGCACATGTCAGCGTCGGAGATGTACTGGGGGCACGTCGTTTCGGTCGTCGTCGCGTTCCTCATGCTCGGCGTCGCGCTGCGGTGGCGAACCGGCGGTCGCATGGCCTACGCGGCGCTGTTTCTCTGGGCGTCGCAGGTCAACCTCCGCATCGCGCTGTTCCGGCCGGGCGAGTACCAGGGGTTCGCCGATCTGGCCTGGTCGCAGTGGTATCGCGGGTTCATCACCGGCTTCTTCGCCGAACACGCGACGAGCATCATCGCGCTGATCGCGACGGGACAGCTGCTGATCGCAGTGCTGATCACGTCCCGCGGCCTCGCGGTCCGGGCCGGACTGGCAGGCGCCGTCCTGTTTCTCCTGGCCATCGTGCCGCTCGGCGTCGGATCCGCATTCCCGGCGACGCTCGTGATGGCAGTCGGCGCAGCGTGGCTGATGCGCGGGCGATTCGGCGAGTCGCTGTGGCGGGAGACCGGGCGGCGTGTGCCGGCGCGCGCCCTGCTCGCGTGCGGTATCGCGTCGTCTCTCGTGTACGTCGGCAATGACATGCTGAACGCCGCGGCGTATCCCGGCTACCGCATGCTGGACCAGGCGATCAGCGAGCTGTCCGCGACCGGCGCTCCGACGAAGGCGCGATGGGAGACCATGGGATTGCTGTACAGCGCGCTGGTCTTCGCGTTCTCGCTGGGCGTGCTCCGTGTGGCGCGGGGCAACCGCATGCTGCGAACGACGGGCTGGCTGTTGCTGGCGTTCGCCCTGAGCGGCCCCGTGTGGGCGCTCGTTCCGATGCACCAGCGCGGTACGCCGGCCAACTGGCAGGACGTCGGCCACATCGTGCTCTCGGTGGCAAGCGTGCTGCTCATCGCGCTGTTCATGGGAGCCGGCGCATTCACGCGCGGCACGCGCTTCCGGATCTTCTCGCTTGCGGCCCTCGCGCCGATGCTCGCGTTCGGCATCGCGACGTTCTCGTATGCCGACCGGATCGCGACCGGCGAGCCGACCCGATGGATGGGCCTGCTCGAGCGCGCCAGCCTGTACCTGTACCTGCTCTGGATCGCCGTCCTTGGCGCGCTGCTGCTGCGGCGCGGGGTGGTGGCACATGAGCCACTGGTGACATCCCTGAACGGAGGCCGCCAGGCGCAGTCGTTGTTCACACTTCACGGCAGGAGGATCGTATGAGATACACCTTGCTGTTGGCGGCGGCACTGCTCGTCGCACCGGCCGCCTCCGCGCAGCGCTTCGAGCCCTTCGGCCTCGAGCTGCGCCCGTTCATCGGCGCGTTCTCACCCGTTGGCCGGCAGCACGACGACTTCAAGAACGCCACGATGCTGGGTGGCCAGGCCGCGGTCGAGCTGAACCAGTTCCTGCACCTCGTGGGCTCGGTGGGGTGGACGCACGGTCACGCGCGCTTCGGCGGCATCTCCACGGACGTCACCCACATCTGGCAGTACGACATCGGCGCCGAGCTCGGTCCGATGTACGAGGTGTCCGACATCTCGATCGTGCGGCCGTTCGCGGGCATCGGCGGAGGCGGACGGACGTACGACTACCAGGCGACGCAGCTCGGCGCGAAGACGTGCACGGCCGGGTACGGCGCCCTGGGGACGGAGTTCCAGCGCGACCTGCTCGCGCTGCGGCTCGAGGCGCGCGGGTACGCGAGCTGTTTCGAAGCTCCGATGATTGCGCCCACGGCGCCGTTCACGCCCCGCAAGCAGACGCGGTGGGACTTCGCGACGATGCTCGGCCTGACGTACCACATTCGCTGAGTCGCGTGACGGCGGGGGCGGACGGGCGCTATCCGCGTCCGTCCGCCTTCTGCATCATTCCGGAGCGCCCAGTTGCCCCGGCGCGAGCGCGGTTTAGCATGAGGGCAGCCCGTCTCCCGGAGTCGGGCCAAACACCACGAACCCGTCATGCCCGCCTGGCTGTCCCAGCTGTCCGCCGCCGCGCTCTCGCTGCTGCACGTCACGGCCGCGATCATCGTCACGGCCGACGCGGTGCTGCGCAAGCGCAACGTGCGCTCGGTCATCGGCTGGGTGGGGGTGGCGTGGCTGACGCCGCTGATCGGCTCGGTGCTGTACCTCCTGTTCGGCGTCAACCGGATCCGGCGGCGGGCCACGGCGGCGGCGTCGCGCGCGAGCCGGCCGCCGATCGTGATGGCCGAGCAGCGCGAGCGCGTGGGTGGGATCATCGACCGCGACGCGGGGCTCGCCGGGCTCGCGCGGCTGGGGTGGCGCGTGACCCGGAACCCGTTGCTCGTCGGCAACGAGGTGGTGCCGCTCTCCGGCGGGGACGCGGCCTATCCGGAGATGCTCGCGGCGATCGACGGTGCCACGCGCTCGGTGTCGCTCCAGACCTACATCTTCGACGCCGATCCGGTGGGCGCGCTGTTCCGGGATGCCCTGGCGCGAGCGGTCGCGCGCGGGGTGGAGGTACGGGTGCTCATCGATCACGTCGGGTCGAGGTACTCGCGGCCGCCCATGGTGGCACAGCTCGAGCGCGCGGGGATCCGCGCCGCCACGTTCCTCCCCACGCGCCTCGCGTTCCTGCGTTACGGCAACCTGCGCAACCACCGGAAGTTCCTCGTGGTGGACGGACGCACCGGGTTCACCGGCGGCATGAACATCCGCGAAGGGCACATGCTCTCGCGCGCCTCGCGCGCGCCAGTGCAGTGCCTGCACTTCCGGCTGCGCGGCCCGATCGTCGAGGACTTCCAGGCCAACTTCGCGATCGACTGGGCCTTCACCACCGGGGAGCGGCTGGAAGGGGACCGGTGGTTCCCGCCGGTGGAGGAAGCCGGGCCGGTGATTGCGCGCGGTGTCCCGAACGGGCCGGACGAGCAGTTCGACCGGGTGCTCGAGATCATTCTCGGCGCGCTCTCGGTGGCCAAGCGGCGGGTGCGGATCGTGACGCCCTACTTCCTGCCCGAAGACGCGCTGCATCGCGCGCTCGAGATCGCCGCGCTGCGGGCGGTGGATGTCGAGATCGTGCTCCCCTCGAAGAGCAACATCCCGATCGTGGACTGGGCAATGACGCCGTCAATGCCGTTCCTCATCGCCAAGGGGTGCAAGATCTACCGGACGCCGCCGCCGTTCGACCACTCGAAGGTGTTCGTGGTGGACGACGCCTGGTCGTTCATCGGGTCGTCGAACTGGGACGCGCGCAGCCTGCGCCTCAACTTCGAGTACAACGTGGAGTGCTACGACCCCTCGCTCGCCGCGGCCCTCAACGACCTCGTGGACGCGAAGATCCGCAGCGCGACGCCGGTGGATGGCCAGGCGCTCCGGACGAGGCACGTTGGGCTGCGACTGCGCGACGGGCTCGCGAGACTGCTGACGCCCTACCTCTAGGATTGGGGATTCGGGATTCGGCTGCTCTCCAGCCCCTGGCCCCTGGCCCCTGGCCCCTGACCCCTAGCCCCTGGCCACCACGAGGTACGTCGCGATCGCCGTCGCGAGCAACCCGCCCCCTGCCAGCACGCGGAAGCGTCCCCGGCCGATCACCACCGCCATGAGCAGCTTCGAGAGACTGTTCGTCAGGATGCCCACGCCGATCACGCGCGCCGCGAGGCGCGCGGTCAGTCCATCCGGCAGGCGATTCATGGACACGGTGAGCGCGTCCACGTCGGTGATGCCGAGGAAGGCGGCGGTGGTGTAGAGTCCCGGATCGGCCCAGCGGTGCTGCACGTACGCGATGAGCCACATGGCCACCTGGAAGGCGACGGCCATCTGGATCGCCAGCACCAGCCGGAGCGGTGAGCCCGGCGGCTGCTCGGCGGCGGCGGTCGGTGATCCGCCGCTGGACCGCCAGAGCAGTGCGATGGCCGCCGCGCCCACGGCGAACGCCGGCAGGACAAAGCGGAGCAGCTCCACCGCGACCGCCGGGTTCAGCACGAGGCTCACGACGAGCACGCGCGGCACGAGCACCGTGCAGGCGCCGATCACGCCAGCGGCCAGCGCGGGCGCGCCCTGCATCGAGCGGCTGCGCCGCGCGAAGTCGAGCGTCACCGCCGTGGACGAGATGAACCCGCCGAGCATCCCGGTGACGACGAAGCCGCGGTCTCCGCGCACGAAGCGCCGCGCGATGAACGCCGCAAAGTTGAGCCCGGAGAAGAACAGCACGATGGCCCAGAGCGCGCGCGGCGCGAACTCCACGCCGGCGACGCGAACGGTCCGGGGCAGGAGGGGCAGCACCACCAGCGCCAGTACCGCGAACCGCAGCGCTGCCCGCAGCTCGGCTTGGTCGAGGCGGGCTACCGCGTCGTGCATCCGCGCCTTCTCGTGCAGCAGGAGCACCACCACAGCGCCCGCGCCGGCCGCCAGGGTGATCCATCCGAGCCCAGCGAGCGCGCCGAGGGCCACGACGACGACCGCGGCCAGCTCCGTCGTGGCGTCGAGCTCCGCGCCGGGACGGCGCACCGCAAGCGCGAACCCCACCACGGCGAAGAGGACCCCGCCCGCGAGCAGCGCCACACCGGCTGCCTGCTGCTCCAGCGCCAGAAGGACGCCGGCCATCCCGCCGAGTCCTCCGACGAGGGCAAAGGTGCGGATGCCGGCGAAGCGCGCGTCCGGACCACGCGCATGTCCCGACCACTCGCGCTCGAGCCCTGCCGCCGTGCCGATCAGCGCGGCGATCCCGAGCCGGAGCGCGGCGGTGACTTCGGAGAGCTCGGTCAGAACAGCCTCATGCTGAAGAACCGCTTCGGGTTCGCGCGGATCTCCTGCACGAGCCCGTGCAGCGACGTCACCAGCGAGTCGCTGTCCACGTAGAGTGACGAGTCGTTCACGAGCCGGCCGAGCGTTCCCTGACCGGCGTTGATCTTCATCAGCACCGAATCCCCGCTCGTGAGGAAGTTGTCCAGCCGCGACTGCGAGCCCGCGAGGCGCTGCGTCATGCTCGCAATGGTCGCCGTGGCGACGCGCAACTCGGCCGCCGCCGCCGCGAAGTCCGTCATCATGCGCCGCACGTCGCCGCTCGTCATGGACGAGTCAACCCGCCCGGCGATCTGCTCCGTTTTCCTCGCGGTGCGGTTGAGCGAGTTCACGGCATCCTGCAGGTGCGACGAGAGCGTGTCGAGGTCGCCCGAGTGGTCGGTGACGGTCTTCGCGAGCGTCTGCGCGAGGATCGCGAAGTTGCGGATGCTGCCGCGCAGCTCGCGGGCGGCGTTGTCATCGAACGCCACCTCCACCCGCTCGGCGACATTGGCCACGTCGCCGGCGATCTGGCCCGCCACCACGGTGAGCTTCGCGATGTCCGGCAGGGTGGCGCCGGGAATCAGCCCGGGCTCCCGCGCGCCGGTGAGCTGGCGCTGCACGGCGTCGTCCCGGGGCACGGCGGCGCGCTCGGTGATCGTGGCCTGCCACTCGCCGAACAGGCTGGACTCGCCCAGCAGCACCACGGGATCCCGCGGCAGCTCCGTGCCGCGGTCGAGCGAGAGTCGCACGAGCACTGCCCCGTCGTCGGCCAGCTCGATCCGGTCGATGCGGCCCGACTTCACACCCCGGATCATCGCGGCATTCCCGACGCGCGCGTTGCCGACATCGCTGAACTGCGCCACCACGCGTTGCCGCCGGTGTGCCGGGTCGCGCTGCTGCAGCCAGAGTACCCCGGCGATGAGCGCCGCGACCGTGGCGATGACGGTGAGGCCGACGATGAAATCCTGACGGTGCTTCATGGCGTGTGTCCCAGGAGCCAGACCACGGCCCAGAGGGCGTCGAGGATGAGGATCGCGATCGCCGAGAAGACCACGGCGCTGGTGGCGGCCGCGCCAACGCCTTGCGCGCCACCGCGGGCCAGCAGGCCTCGCCGGCACCCGATCAGCGTCACCGCCACGCCGAAGCTCGCCGACTTCACCAGCCCGTAGCGGACGTCGAAGTCGTCGAAGAACAGGCGCACGCCCTTCAGGAACTCGCTGGTGGACAGGTCCAGCAGCAGCGCCGACGCTCCCCAGCCGGCGGCGAGCCCGGTGATCATCGCCGCGGCCACGACCACCGGGAACATCACGAGCCCGGCGAGCACGCGTGGCACCACGAGGAAGGCGAAGGGATCGTAGGCCAGCGTCTCGAGCGCGTCGATCTGCTCGGTGACCTTCATGGTCCCGAGCTCCGCGGCGATGTTCGCGCCCACGCGCCCGGCGAGCGCCAGCCCCGTGAGCACCGGCGCGAGCTCCATGGTGATCGTCTTCTCCACCAGCGTGCCCACGAAGTACAGCGGCACTGCGCCGGTGAACGAGTAGCTCGCGAGCAGCGCGAGCACGATGCCGGTGAAGAGCGCGATGAAGATGCCGATGGGCATCGAGTCCACTCCCAGCCGCCGCGCCTGCTCCGAGGCGTGCGGCAGCCAGGTGCGCGCGTCGCGCACGGCGCGGAGCGTGTCACCCACGAACGCCGCGGCGTCCCCGACCCGCTCGATGCGCGCCCGGGTCGCGCGCCCGACGGTCTCGACGAAGGCCACGGCGCCCACGCGGCTATCCCCCTGCGGGAGCGAGCAGGACGCGACAGTCGGCCGCGACGACCGAGCGCTCGAACGCGAGCACCGGATTCAGGTCCAGTTCCGTGATCTCCGGGAAATCCACCGAGAGCTGCGAGACCCGGCGAATCATCTCCTGGAGGCCCAGCCGGTTCACCGGCGGCTGCCCGCGCACCCCCGCGAGAATGGCGTGGCCGCGAATCCCGCTCACCATCGTGCGCGCGTCGGCTGCCGTGAGCGGCGCCAGCCGGAACACGACGTCCTTCAGCACCTCCGCGAAGATCCCACCGAGCCCGAACATCACCAGCGGGCCGAACGCCGGATCGCGCGTCATGCCGATGATCGTCTCACGACCACCGCGCAGCTGCTTCGCCACGAGCACCCCGCGCACGCGGGCGCCCGCGGCGCGATGCCCCACCTCGCGGATGATGGTGTCGTACGCCGCCGCGGCCGCGGCCGCGTCGCCGATGTCGAGCACCACCCCGCCGACGTCCGTCTTGTGGCTGATCTCCGGCGACACGACCTTCATCACGACGGGGTACCCGATCGCTGCCGCGGCCTCCACCGCCGACTCGCGGCTGGTGGCCAGCGCGCTCGGCGCCACCGGGATCCCGTAGGCTTCCAGCAGCGCCAGCGCCTGCGTCTCGCTCAGCCGGGTGCGCAGCTCCGATCGCGCCTCGGCGATGATGCCCCGCGCGCGATGGGCGTCCACCTGCAGCGGCGGCGACGGCTTCCGCACCGCCTCGGTGATCTCACGATAGCGGTTGAGCGCGGACACGGCGCGCGCGGCCGATTCCGGGAAGATGTACGTCGGGATGCCGGCGCGGTGCATCTCGGCGCGCCAGGCGCTCAGCCCCTCCTGGCCCATCATGACCGCCAGCACCGGCTTGTCGGGATGCTCGCGGGCCGACGCAACGATGGACTGCGCCACCGCGTCCTGGTCCACGCCAAGGGGCGGGATGAAGATCGGCACGACGCAGTCGATGTTCGGGTCGCGCAGCAGCGCCGACATCGCGGTGCGATATCCCTGCGGCGTGGCCGAGGCGATGAGGTCGAGCGGATTCCGCACGGGCACCCCCTCGGGCAGGAGGCGCTGGATCGCGTTGACGGTCGGCGGCGAGGGAGGCGTCAGCTCCAGGCCCGCGGCGTCCATCGCGTCGGCGGTGAGGATGCCGGGGCCGCCGGCATTCGTCACCACGGCCGTGCGGCGCGAGCGGGGAAGCGCGCTGACGCCGAACGCCATGGCCATGTCGAACAGCTCCTCCATGGAGGCAGCGCGCAGCACCCCTGCCTGCGTCAGCAGCGCGTCCACCGCCACGTCGCTCGCCGCCATCGCCCCGGTGTGTGAGCGCGCGGCCAGCGCCCCCGCGCGCGTGCGGCCGCCCTTCACGGCGATGATCGGCTTGGTGCGGGTGATCCGCGACGCGATCTCGAGGAAGCGCGCCGGGTTCCCGAAGTTCTCGACGTACATGAGCACGACCTTCACGTCGTCGTCGTGCTCCCACGCCTCGAGCAGATCGTTGCCGCTGACGTCGGCCTTGTTGCCCACCGACACGAACTGGGAGATGCCGATGCCGTATTCGCGCGCGTAGTCGATGACGCTGACGCCGAGCGCGCCGGACTGCGACACGAACGCGCAATGGCCGAAGGGCGGCATCCGGGGCGCGAAGGTCGCGTTCATCCGCACGGACTCGTGCGTGTTGATCACGCCCATGCAGTTCGGCCCCACCATCCGCATCCCGTACCGTCGCACCAGCGCATGCACCTCCGCTTCGCGCGACGCCCCCTCGGCGCCGAGCTCCCGGAATCCAGCGGTGATGACGACGAGCCCGCGGACTCCCGCCTCCCCGCATTCCGCCACGACGTCGGCCACCTGTGGCTGCGGCACCAGCACGATCGCGAGGTCCACCGGGTCGGGCACCGCGCTGACGTTCGGGTAGCTGCGCACCGAGCAGATGGACGACGCGTGCGGGTTCACCGGATACACGGGCCCCGTGAAGCCGCACTGGATCAGGTTCGCGAGCACCTGGTTGCCCATGGTGCGCGGGCGGCGCGAGGCCCCGATCACCGCGATGCTGCGCGGCGCGAGGAGCGACGACATCGGCGCGGCGTCGAGCCGCGTGTGGCGGGGGGAGAGTGTGGCGGTCATCCTGCCCTCAGGTTAGGGCGGGCGACCTCGCGTCGGTGTCAGCGACTCTGCCTGGGGTGGGCGGCGTTTCCCCTACGGACACGGCCCGCTGTACCGCCAGGAGCTCGATCGTGTACGAGAGCACCAGCGGCCCGAGCAGCAGCCCGGCGATGCCGAACGCCCGCACGCCCGCAAACGCGCCCACCAGCGTCACCATCGGGTGTATCTGCGACACCCGGCGGTATACCACGAGCCGGAGCGCGTTGTCCACGTTCGAGACCAGCAGCGCGCCATACGCGAGGAGGAACACCGCGGCGCCCACGCGGTCGCGCGCGAGCAGCACTGCCGCCGCCGGCAACCAGACCAGGCCGCTCCCGAACACCGGCAGGATGGACGCGATGGCTGTGGCCGCGCCCCAGAGCAGGTAGTGCGGGAACCCGAGCACGGCGAGCGCCGCACCAACCAGCACGCCCTGCGACAGGCTGGAGAGCACGACACCAAGCA
>Ga0307505_10002251_pt1 | contig 13685 bp, 12 predicted proteins | sample 23_S_MG_FD_202183 | JGI IMG/M metagenome (GOLD analysis project Ga0307505, IMG submission 202183) | Soil microbial communities from Populus trichocarpa stands in riparian zone in the Pacific Northwest, United States - 23_S | ecosystem: Environmental > Terrestrial > Soil > Riparian zone > Trees...
GAAGTCATCCTTGAGCGTAACGACAACTGGAAGGGTGGACCGCTACCGAAGGTTCGCCGTGTGATTTGGCGCATGGTGCCGTCCGCCGGCAACCGACGCGCACTGCTCGAGCGCGGCGATGCCGACATCTCTTATGAACTGCCGAACAAGGATTTCGTAGAGCTCAAGGACGCCGGCAAGCTCAACATTGTCTCGACCCCATTCAGCAACGGTATCCAGTATCTCGGCATGAACGTGACGAAGCCGCCCTTCGACAATCTGAAGGTCAGGCAGGCAGTGGCTTATGCGGTGCCGTACCAGAAGATCATGGACGCCGTTCTGTTCGGTCTATCGAAGCCGATGTTCGGCGCAGCCGCCAATGCGCCGACCGAAGTCGCCTGGCCCCAGCCGCACAAGTTCAACACCGATATCGCGAAGGCGAAGCAGTTGCTCGCGGAAGCCGGCTATCCCAACGGATTTGAAACCACGCTCTCATTCGACCTCGGCTTTGCGACGGTGAATGAGCCGCTGTGCATTCTGGTTCAGGAAAGCCTGGCGCAAGTCGGCATCAAATGCACGATCAACAAGATCCCGGGCGCGACATGGCGCACCGAACTCAACAAGAAGGTGATGCCGCTCTATACCAATGTGTTCTCGGGCTGGCTCGACTATCCCGAATATTTCTTCATCTGGTGCTATCACGGCCGAAATTCCATCTTCAACACGATGAGCTACCAGTCGAAGGAGCTCGATGGTTTCGTCGATGGTGCGGTCACTGCGGCGGCCGAAGGCAATCAGGCGGCCTATGAAAAGGACGTGAAGGGGTTCGTCGAGACTGCATTCGCTGACATGCCCCGCATTCCACTCTTTCAGCCCTACTCGAATGTCGCGATGCAAAAGAATATCTCGGGATACCAGTATTGGTTCCATCGCCGTCTCGACTATCGCGCCTTCGTAAAAGGGTGAGGAGCACGCGGAGCGTTCGTTCCTGTAGGCGCGTACGCTCCGCAACTCCTGCAACACAATCATGCTGAATCAGATCGTTCGTCGCATCGCGACCGCCCTGCCGAGCCTCGTCGGGGTGATCATTGTCACGTTTCTGCTCACGCGGGTGTTGCCCGGCGATACGGCCGCCTATTTCGCCGGGCCTGCTGCGACGCCGCAGGCCATTGAAGAGGTTCGCAAGCAGCTCGGTCTCGACAAATCCCTGCCGGAGCAGTTCGCCAACTACGTCAGCGACCTTGCGCGCGGCCACTTTGGAACTTCGCTGACCACCGGCCGGCCTGTTCTCTACGATATTGCGAGTCGATTGCCCGCGTCTGCCGAACTAACGCTACTCGGACTGATTGTTTCGATGCTGATCGCCGTGCCGCTCGGCATCGTCGCCGCGGTAAAGCAGGGGTCGTTCATTGACCACATCTGCCGTGTGGTGGCGACCGCCGGAGTTTCTCTGCCCGTGTTCTTTACCGGGCTGCTTCTCGTCTATGTTTTCTACTATCTCGTCGGATGGGCGCCGGCTCCGCTCGGGCGCCTAGACGTATTCTTCTCGGCGCCGAAGCACGTCACCGGCTTTTATCTGATTGACAGCCTGCTCGAGTGGAATTTGGAGACGTTTCGAGCCGCGCTCGCGCAGCTCGCGTTGCCTGCTATCACGCTCGGAATCTTCTCGCTCGCGCCGATCACACGTATGACCCGGGCATCAATGCTTGCGGTTCTCGCCTCGGACTTCGTCCGAACCGCGCGCGCCAACGGTCTCAGCACCGGCACCGTGATCGTGACCTATGCTTTCCGCAACGCCATGCTGCCGGTCGTCACCACACTGGGGATGGTATTTTCGTTCCTGCTCGGCGCCAACGTGCTGGTGGAGAAAGTATTCGCCTGGCCTGGCATCGGGTCGTACGCCGTGGAAGCGCTGATCGCTTCCGACTACGCACCGGTGCAAGGGTTCGTCCTCGTAATGGCAATCCTCTACGTGCTGCTCAATCTCCTGATCGACATGCTGTATACCGTCATCGATCCGCGGGTGAGGGTCGAGGGATGACCGAACCCACGCATCGCGCGGCAAACGGCAGCGGCGGCACGGCCGTCGTGCGGTCCGAGCGCAGCAATCCTCTGCTCGCCACATTCAAGCACGCGCGCTACGTGATCGGCGAGAATCCGGTGACCGGGCTTGCCTTCGGCTTGTTTGTCCTGCTGTGCGTCGCCGCGATCTTCGGTCCCTACATCACGCCGCACGATCCGCTCGCCAGCAATACGCTCGACGCGTTGAAGCCGCCATCGTTGAAATACTGGTTCGGGACAGACCAGCTCGGGCGCGATATCTTCTCCCGCGTCGTGGTGGCAACGCGCCTCGATATGGCGATCGCTGTATTTTCGGTAGCGCTCGTGTTCGCGCTCGGAGGGATATCCGGCATCGCGGCGGGTTTTTTCGGCGGCTGGACTGACCGCATCGTCGGCCGTCTCGCCGACACGATCATGGCATTTCCCCTTTTCGTGCTCGCCATGGGGATCGTGGCCGCGCTTGGCAATACAGTCACCAACATCGTGATCGCGACGGCGATCATCAATTTCCCGCTCTACGCGCGTGTTGCGCGCTCCGAGGCCAATATTCGGCGCGAAGCCGGCTTCGTGCAAGCGGCGCGTCTGTCCGGCAATGGTGAGTATCGGATCCTGTTCACGCAGATCCTGCCGAACGTCATGCCGATCATGGTGGTGCAGATGTCGCTCACCATGGGCTACGCGATCCTCAATGCGGCGGGCCTCTCCTTTATCGGGCTCGGTGTCAGGCCGCCGACACCCGAGTGGGGGATCATGGTCGCCGAGGGCGCGAGTTTCATCGTGTCGGGCGAATGGTGGATCGCGCTCTTTCCCGGTCTCGCACTGATGCTGGCGGTGTTCTGCTTCAATCTGCTCGGTGACGGTCTGCGCGATATCGTCGACCCGCAGCGGCGCACCTGAAATGAACATGGATCCAGACAACCCACCGCTCCTGGACGTCGTCGACCTCACCGTCGAATTTGCGACGCGCCGCGGCGTGGTCCGCGCCGTGGAAAAAGTCAGCGTCAGTGTCGCGAAGGGCGAAACCGTGGGCATTGTCGGGGAGTCTGGGTCAGGCAAGTCCGTGACGTCCTATGCCGTTATGCGAATTCTCGACCGGGCAGGGCACATTGCCGGCGGCTCGATCGTCTTTTCCGGCGTCGATGTTCGCAACGCCAGGGAAGACGCGGTGCGCGACCTGCGCGGCCGGGAAATGTCGATGATCTTTCAGAACCCGCGCGCAGCGTTGAACCCGATCCGCAAGGTAGGCCGCCAGATCGAAGACGTGTTGATCCAGCACAACCTGGCCGACCGGCGCGATGCCCGTGAGAAAGCGATTGAGGCCCTCAAGCGGGTACGCATTGCTCGGCCCGAGGAGCGCTATCACGCCTATCCGTTCGAACTGTCGGGCGGGATGTGCCAGCGCGTCGTCATCGCGCTCGCGCTCGCTTGCCAGCCGCAGCTACTGATCGCCGATGAACCGACGACCGGGCTCGACGTGACCACGCAGAAGGCGGTGATGGATCTCGTTGTCGAGCTCACGCGCGAACGCGAGATGTCCACGATCCTGATCACCCACGATCTTGGCCTTGCCGCCGCCTATTGCGACCGCGTCGTCGTGATGGAGAAAGGCAAGGTGGTTGAGACGGCGCCGTCGTCGCAAATCTTCAGGTCGCCGCATCATCCCTATCCGCGCAAGCTGATGCGCGCCACCCCGCGTCCGGGCGTGCAATTGCGCGACCTGCTGTCTGATGACGCGGCACGTCCGGCGGAGGATGGCCAGCCCGTCCAGGTCGGAGTCGATGCGAAGCCACTTCTCATCGTGGAAAACCTCGTCAAGGAATATCCACGCAAGGGAGAGGACGGCCTGTTCTCGAGGCTGTTCAAAGGTGACGACCGGAAGCAGGAGGAGCAGGTCTTCCGCGCGGTCGACGGCATCGGGCTCAAGATCATGCGCGGAGAAAGCGTCGGCCTGGTAGGCGAGTCCGGATGCGGTAAATCGACTACGTCAATGATGGTTATGCGGCTGATCGACAAAACCGGCGGCAACATCTTCTTCGACGGTGAAAATATCGGCGACGTTCCGGCGCGGGAATTTGCCCGACTGCCGCTCCGCAAACGCATTCAGATGGTGTTCCAGGATCCAACCGACAGCCTCAATCCGCGCTTTACCGCGGTACGCGCCATCGCCGACCCGATCTACCGGCTCGGCGATGTCAGAGGAGGTGATGCTGTCCGGGCGCGCTGCGAGGAACTGGCGCGGCTCGTGGGTCTGCCCGTCGAACTGCTTGACCGGTTTCCGCACCAGCTTTCCGGAGGCCAGAAGGCGCGTGTCGGCATCGCCCGCGCGATGGCACTCTCGCCTGAACTCGTCATCCTCGACGAGCCGACCGCGGCGCTCGATGTCTCGGTCCAGGCAGTCGTGCTCAATCTATTGCAGGATTTGAAGAAATCCCTCGGGATGAGCTATCTGTTCGTTTCGCATGATCTCAATGTGGTCCGGCTCCTTTGCGACCGGGTGATCGTGATGAAGTCGGGCAAGATTGTTGAGGAGGGGTCGACGGAGCGCGTACTCGGCGCGCCCGAGGCGGCCTACACCCGCGAACTCATTGACGCCATCCCGCATCCACCGGTCTGAACAGCGATTGAGCTTCCGATGCAGCAGAATGACAAGGATGTCCCGCCCCAGCCGCTGGTCACCGACACCGCAATCGATGCTCATATCGATGCCGCGTCGGCGCTGGTCGGGCTCACGATCGACTCGCAGTACCGGGAAGGGGTGAAACTTAATCTCCGTGCGACCGCTAACGCGGCGCGCACCGTCCTTCAGTTTCGTCTCGATGATGACTCAGAGCCCGCCCCGGTATTTCGCGCATGAGCGAAAGTCAGACAGCGACGCAGATTGCGAACGATGTGCGCGGAAAACGCACGAGCGCTCGCGCCGTGACGGAAAAGTCGCTCGCACGCATTGCCGCGGTCGACGGCAAGGTGAACTCATTCACCGATGTCTTGGGCGAGCGCGCACTTGCCACGGCCGAGAACGTGGACCTTCGCCTCACGCGGGGCGAGAACCTGGCGCTCGCCGGTGTACCGTTCGCTGTCAAGAATCTGTTCGATGTCGCAGGCGTCACGACCCGCGCGGGCTCCAGGATCAACCGCACCAATCCCGCGGCGGCTAAAGACTCGATCCTGATCGAGCGGCTCGAAGCGGCGGGCGCCGTCCTTGTCGGCGCGCTCAATATGGGCGAGTACGCCTATGATTTCACCGGCGAGAACGCTCACGACGGCGCCGTACGCAATCCGCACGACCTCGCCCACATGAGCGGCGGCTCCTCAAGCGGCTCAGGCGGCGCGGTAGCGGCCGGGCTCGTGCCAATCGCGCTTGGATCGGACACGAACGGCTCGATCCGCGTGCCATCATCCTTTTGCGGATTGTTTGGTCTGAAGCCGACTTACGGCCGGCTTTCGCGCGCGCGCACTTTTCCCTTCGTCGCAAGCCTGGATCATCTCGGTCCGATCGCGCGCTCCGCGGCCGATCTCGCTGCGGCCTATGACGCAATGCAGGGGCCTGATGTAGAGGATCCTGTCTGCACCGATCGCACGTCGCAGCTGGTCTCCGATGAACTCGGAAAAGGCACGTCAGGCCTCCGCATTGCGACTCTCGGCGGGTATTTCCAGAGCATGGGCGATCCGGAAATCTTCCGCGCCGTTTCCGTTGTCGCTAACGCGCTGGGTGCGAAAGACAAGGTGGAATTACCCGAAGCCGCCCGCGCACGCGCTGCAGCCTATGTCATCACCGCGGCCGAGGGCGGGCAGCTTCATTTGCCAAGGCTCCGCAGCCGTGCCGCGGATTTCGATCCCGACGTGCGCGATCGCCTGCTCGCCGGCGCGCTCATTCCGGCGGCATGGGTTGCCGCGGCTCAAAAGCTGCGGCGCTGGTACCGCGAGCAAGTTCTGCAGATATTTGATCGGTTCGACATCCTGCTTGCACCTTCGACCCCCACGCGCGCGCCGAAGATCGGCCAGAAGACGTTTGAGCTCGGCGGCGAGACCATGCTCGTCCGTCCGAACATCGGCATTTTCACGCAACCCATTTCATTTATCGGGCTGCCGGTTGTTTCCGTGCCGGTCTGGCTTGACGACGGCCTGCCGGTCGGCGTGCAGGTCATTGCCGCCCCGTGGCGCGAGGATCTGGCGCTGCGTGTGGCAAACGCGCTCGAGCGCGAAGGAATCTGCGAAGCGCCTGTCGCAAGTTTGTGAAAGGATTAAACCGGTGGAAATCAACATCCCCGAGATCGTCGCCGAGGTGTCGGCCGTCTTCGAACGTTACGAAGAGGCCCTCGTCACCAACGATGTCGCGACGCTGGATGAACTATTTTGGGACGACGCGCGCACCATTCGCTATGGCGTCACCGAGAACCTTTACGGCATCGACGAGATCCGTGCGTTTCGCGCGGCCCGCTCTCCACTCAACCTCGCGCGCACCATCGATCAGACGGTGATTACGACCTTCGGTCGCGATTGCGCGACTGCGAACACTCTGTTTGTGCGCGATTCGGGAGGAGGGAAGGTCGGCCGGCAGAGCCAGACATGGATCCGCACAGCGCGCGGATGGCGGGTCGCTGCCGCGCACGTAAGTTTGCTGTTTGTGCCGCTCCCCGCATAGCGGCGATCGGCGTCGGAGCGAAAGCAAGAAAAATGAGTAAACCGCGCGCCGCAAATGGATCGGTTGGTCTCCGCCGAACCCGAACGCTGGCGGAAGACCTGCGTATTCAGATCGCCGACGAGATCGTGCAGGGAAAGCTTGATCCCGGTGCGTCGCTCGACGAGCACATGCTCGCTCGCCGTTTCGGCGTTTCGCGTACGCCCGTGCGCGAGGCGATCCGCGAACTCGCGGCCTCCGGACTCGTGGACGCCGAGCCGCATCGCGCCGCGATCGTGGCGCGGCCCACGCCTGATCGTCTCAAGCAGATGTTCGACGTGATGGCCGAGCTTGAGGCGCTGTGCGCCGGATTGTCGTCGGTGAACATGACACTCGTGGAACGGCGCGAGATCCAGGACATGCATGCGTCGCTCGGCGAGTTGGTCCGCCGCGGCGAGCCTGTCGCCTACAACGAGATGAACGAGGTCTTCCACGCGTTCATATATGCGGGAAGTCACAACGAATATCTCGCGGAGATCACGCTCGCGACCCGGAAGCGAGTATCACCGTTCCGTCGCGCTCAATTCCGCAGCCTTGGCCGGCTTTCGCTTTCCTATCAGGAGCACGACCGGGTGGTAACGGCGATCCTAAGGGGTGACCGAGAGGCCGCTGCATCGCACATGCGCGCGCATATTCTCACGGTCGAGGACGCATACGAGCGCTACGCCGAAACCGTCTGATGGACGTTCGCGTCCGCCACCAGAAACGCGCGCCAGCCTCCATGCTTCGTGATGTCGCGCGCGCCGACCGTCGCGGATGTCTCGGCAAGAAATCCTTTCAGCGGCGGTTCACCGGCAAGCTCGACCGTTCCAATGCCGAGTGGCGCCGGAATGTCGGCAACCAGCTTCCCGAACGTCTCGACGGGTATGGACCAAACTTCGCCTTCGATCGAAGCTCCTTTGCCGTCCTCCACCCGAACCAGTCCAGGCCGTGCTGGCGGCCCACCCGGCAGGAGATAGAAGCGGTAATGCGGAGCCGTCCGAACGATGCGGAGGAAGCTGGCTCCGAGCGCAATCAGTTCTCGATTGAGCGGGAGCCCGGCGAGATGCGCACCGAACACGACAACCGGGACTGTTCCGGGCGCGGGAATAATTCCTCCCGGATCGATCGCGGCCTCATGCTGTTCCGTAGCGCCGAGCGGAAGACCTGTGGCGACGTGAAACGTCCGTCCAACCGAAGCGAGCAGTGCGTCACGGCCGGAGGGTGCAAGCAATGTCACACCGAACGGCGTGCGGTCGGCACTCAGCGACGCAGGAACGGCAAGGCCGCATAAATCCAGCAGATTGACGAAATTGGTGTAAGTGCCGAGCCGACTATTCAGTTGAATCGGATCGGCAAGGACCTGCTCGATCGTATAGGTGGTAGGTGCGGTCGGCAGCACCATCACATCGATGTCCCGGAAAGTCGCGTCGGCAACGCGGCGCAGCTCTTCGAGGCGATAGAAGGCGGTGAAGGCCGCGGCTGCGGTCGGCCGCGCGCCTTCCTGGATGATCTGGCGCGTGACCGGATGGATCGATCCCGGTGATGAGGCGAGGAGCTCCTGGATCGCGAGGTAGCGCTCGGCAAGCCACGGGCCCTCATAGAGGAGCCGCGCCGTCTCGTGGAACGGCCCGATATCGATTTCCTTGAGCGTCGCTCCCAGCTGTTCGAGCCGATCGAGCGCGGCTTCGTAATCCGCGGCGGCTACTTGATCGCCGAAGAAAAGTCGGGCGCCGGGCGGCGGCACACCAAGACGAATCCCGGGGGGCACGCGTCCCATTGCGCCCATCGGAATGCGCCGCGAATAAGCGTCTTGCGCGTCGTAGCCGGCGATCACGCGAAGCGCGGTCCACGCGTCTTCGACAGTGAGGGCAAAGATCGAAACGCAATCGAGTGTACGGCATGCCGGCACCACGCCCTCCGTCGAGACGAGGCCGAGGCTCGGTTTCAGTCCAACAATATTGTTGAGCATTGCCGGAACGCGTCCTGAGCCTGCGGTGTCGGTACCGAGAGCGATGGGCACAAGCCCTGCGGCAACTGCAGTGGCCGAACCCGAGCTCGAGCCGCCCGGGATCAGATCCCGGCGCAGCGCATTGCGTGGGATGCCGTAGGGTGTCCGCACGCCGACAAGTCCCGCTGCAAATTGATCGAGGTTGGTCTTGCCGATGACGATGGCGCCCGCCGACCTCAGCCGCTGAACCGCGGTCGAGTCCCGCTCCGGCGCATAGGCGTAGTCGGGGCACGCGGCGGTGGTGTTCAGTCCGGCTACGTCGATATTGTCCTTGATCGCGACGGGGACGCCGTAGAGCGGCAGCGCCTTGTTGCCGGTCTGCTCCAAGACGCGCGCCTCCGCGATCACATCGGCTTCATCGCGCAGAGTGATAAAGACGGACGGATCGGCATAAGCGCGAATGCGCGCATAGGTACTGGCGATCGTCTGTGATGGAGCCGTACTCCCCGCGCGATGTGCCGCCACGATTGTTGCAACGGTCTCCACCAGTTAACTCTCCGCCCAATTGAAATTCGGACCTTTCTTGTCCAACGAAATCGCTATTGCATGCAAGGCCTCTTCAGCAATCCCAATGACTTGACCGCGGCGATCGTCAGCTTGGCACGCTCTGCATGAGTCCTAGGCAACTCGCCTTGAAAGCACCGAGCGTGGGCGAGCGGAATGTCCGCCTTCTCGGCCAACCCCCGCCGCCCATAAGGTCGCCTCGTTTTGGGCCGGCGGCCGGCCACCTGCGTCACCGGCACAGCCACAGTAAAGCCGTCGTGGTCCGCACGATGCGATGAACAAACTTGGCAGCGGGCGACATCCTTTATTTTTTGCGACCAAATCAGAATAGAGTCGCAACCGCCAAAGCGGATGCCGCGCAGGGTGGTGCCGGTATGCTATGAAGCGGGGCAATAGTCACAGACTATGGACAACATGGCACGCTCCGCCTTCCGGCTTTCGCTGTTGGGGCGCTTCGAACTGACCGGGCCCGACGGCGCCGTCGACCTTGGCAGCAAGAAGCTCGCCGGGTTGCTCGCGTATCTCGCCTGCACCGCACCGGTGCCGCAGGGCCGCGAGCGCCTGAAGACGCTGTTCTGGGGCTCGCATTTCGAGGAGCAGGCGAAGCAGAACCTGCGCAAGGCGCTCTCGCGCCTCCGCGGCGAGCTTGGCGACGATCTCCTGGTCACCGACGGAGAGCGGGTATCGCTCACACCTCAGATCGTCGAATCCGATGTCGGGCAGTTCGAGACGCTCACGCGTGACGGCAGCACGCCGGCGCTTCTGCAGGCGATGGAGATCTACAGGGGCCCGCTGCTCGCCGACCTCGTGATTGCCGACGAACCCTGGGTCGACTGGCTGCGTTCGCAGCGCCAGCGGCTGGAAAATCTTGCAGTCGACGCGATGGTCCGTCTTGCCGACCAGGAGCTGCAGGCCGGAAATTCCGACGCCGCGCTCGAAGCCGCCAAGCGCGCGGTGGCCATCAACAATCTGCGCGAGGACGCACATCGCCTCGTGCTGCGCGCGCTCGCGGCCGCTGGGCGCCGTTCCGACGCGCTGCGCCACTATGAAGACGTCGTTGCGCTCCTCAAGTGCGAGCTGAACGTCGAACCGGACGCGAGCACCAAGGCGATTGCGAGCGAGATGCGCAAGGGCGACGGCACGCCCGCGGCGCCGTCGCCGACCGCGCCTCCGGTCGATCCGCCGGTGCCGAACGATCGCGTTTCGATCGCGGTGCTGCCGTTCACCAATCTCAGCGGCGACCCCGAGCAGGAATATTTCGCCGACGGCATGGCAGAAGAAGTGCTGACCGCGCTGTCGCAATGCCAATCCATGCTCGTGATCGCCCGCAATTCGAGCTTTGCGTACAAGGGCAAGGCGGTGGACATCCGCCAGGTCGGGCGCGAGCTCGGCGTGCGCTACGTGCTCGAAGGCAGCGTACGGCGCGGCGGCGATCGCGTGCGCTTCACCGGCCAGCTGATCGACGCGACGACCGGCAATCACATCTGGGCCGACCGTTTTGAAGGAGACATGACGAACGTCTTCGCGCTCCAGGACCAGTTCTCGGAAAGCGTCGTCGCCTGCATCGAGCCTCGGCTTCAACTCGCCGAGATCGAACGGCTGAAGCACAAGCCCGCCGGCGACCTCAACGCGTATGACTGCGTCCTGCGCGCGCAGCAGTCGATCTATGAGTGGACGGAGGAGAGCGTCGAGCGCGCCATGCGCCAGCTCGAGCAGGCGCTCGAGATCGACGCGGATTATCCGCTTGCGAACGCGATGCTCGCGAACTGCTACGCAACGCGCCGCTTTCAGGGTTGGGGCAAGGACTACGCCGCCGAGGCGATCGAAGGCCTGCGCCTGGCCGATCGCGCGATCGAACTCGGCCGCGACGATGGCGAGGTATTGTGGCGCAGCGGCAACGCCATGTGGCATCTCTCGATGCAGGCCGATCGGCCGAAAGATCTTCTGTACCGTGCGCTCCAGATCAATCCGAATTCGTCGATTGCGCTCACGATCACCGGCTGGATCGAGCTCGCCCTCGGCAACCCTGACACCGCGGTGGAACTTCTTCAGCGCGCGCAACGCCTCAGCCCGCGCGATCCGCGGGCGTGGACGATCGCGGGCGGAATGGCTTTTGCCGCCTACCAGCACGGGAATTTTCCCGAAACGATCGCCTGGGCGCAGAAGGCGCTCTGGGGCAACCCACGTTTCGCTGCGGCGCTTTGGTTCCTGGCCGCCGCCTTCGGCAGGCTCGGGGAAACGCAAAAAGCGGCCGGGATCATCGCCTCGGTGCTGAAAGTCGAGCCTTCGATCACGATTTCGGGCCTCAGGGCTCGCACCATGTACACGCGCGAGGAAATCTGGCTCCCGCTCGCAGCGGATCTTCGCGCCGCCGGAATGCCTGATTAACTCCGCCGACGCCTTTCCATCCTCGACCGTTCGGCGGATACTCTGTGGCGCGAGGGATTCCTTGCGGGCGAGGTGCGATGTCGGGGGGCCAGTCCGTCGGTGCAGCGAGGGCGGTTGGCTTCGGCTATTTCGCCGAGTTTTTCATTTTTCCGCCGCTCGTCCTGGTCGCCACCTTCATCGCGTACTTCGGACCAAACCCGCCGCACGCGCTCGCATGGGCCGCGGTGTTTGCCGCCGGGCTGATCGCCTGGACCTTCATCGAATATGTGCTGCATCGTTTCGTCCTGCATCACGCGCCGCTGATTTCCGCGCTCCACGAGCAGCACCACAACAATCCCAACGATCCGGTCGGAACGCCGGTCTGGGCGAGCAGCATCTCCGCGATCGTTTTTGTTGCTCTGCCGTCTTGGGCGCTCCTCGGATTCGAACTGGCGACCGCCGCGACCGCTGGCATGGCGACCGGCTATCTCCTCTACGTCTATTGCCACTACGCCGCGCATTACGGTCGGCCCGAGCCCGGCACGTTTTTCTACAAGCTGCGTGTGCGTCATGCGCGTCATCATCATCTGTCCGACGACGGCAACTTCGGCGTGATCACAAGCTTCTGGGACCACGTCTTCGGCACCGCGCTCGATCCGCGCACGATCGCGCGCAATCGCTGACGCCGGCGCTCGGCCATGAGTAAAGCGCCTTCACTTGCGGTCCGCTTTTTCTACTCGTCCGGAGCGCGCACGCTCTTTACCCGCGCGTGGTACGCGCTCGTCTCGAAGCTCGACCGCAATGCCGACGTGACCCTGATGAATTACGGTTTCGCGCCGGAGGACGGCTCGCGCATTCCGCTCGCGCCCGAACATGAAGGCGAGCGCTACTCGATCCAGTTTTATCACCGCGTCGCGACGGCAGTCCCGATCGAAGGCAAGGACGTGCTTGAGGTCGGCTGCGGGCGCGGGGGAGGGGCGGCCTATATCGCGCGGTATCTCAAGCCGAAAGAAATGACGGGCCTCGACCGGACCCCGGCGGCAATTCAGTTTGCCCGCCGCCACTTCGCCGCGGAGAAGAATCTGCGTTTCATAGAGGGCGACGCGCATTCGCTGCCCTTCGCGGACAATAGCTTCGATGCGGTGGTGAACATCGAATCAGCGCAGCATTATGCGGACATCGACCGCTTCCTGCGCGAAGTGCATCGCGTGCTTCGGCCGGGCGGGCACCTCCTGATCGCGTGCTTCGAGGACCCGTCGAAGGACGTCTATCCGCGCCGCTCACTCGAGCGATCGCCCTTGCAGGCTGTGTCGGAAGAGGATCTGACGCCCGGCGTCGTGCGGGCCATGGATCTCGACAGCGCGCGCCGGCTCGCCCTCGCGGAAAAGCTCGCGCCCTCGTTCCTGCAAGGGCTCGCGGGCGAGTTCGCCGGCGTGCGCGGAACGGAGCTCTATGAGAGCTTCGCAAGCGGCGGCTGCCCGTACCTGTTCTTCGTGTATCGAAAGTAGACGGAACTGAATGGTGTCGCCGGAGGTTGTCTGATCGAACCCCCACGAGGAACGATCATGCGCCTAGCAATTGCCACCGCCTGCCTGCTGTTCAGCGTTGGAAGCGTCTGGGCGCAAGCGCCTGACGACAAGTCGAAGTCGTCGGCTTCCCAGCATAGCGAAGGCCGCACCGTGCTCCCCGACGAGAAGGGGGTGAAGCAGCCGCAGGGCTGGACCGGACCGCTCGAGACGAAATCGGGCGGTGCGCCCGCCGAAAGCCCGCAGGGCCAGAGCCCTCCCGGGATGCAGTCCGCTCCCGAAGGCTCGAACAAGACGATTGTCGAGCCGGACGTCGCAAAGGCAACGGACAAGAAATAACCGCCTCGGCCTGTCTAGCAGTTCGGCAGGCCGAAACCCCAGCGCCAGTCGGCTCCGGTGCAGGGCAGTCCGCCCGCGCGCACGCCGCGATAGATCGTTTCCCCGATCGCCCGGTAGATCAGCGCGACCTCGCCGCGGCTGATGCCGTATGCGTTGGCGAGCGCCTGTTCGCGTGTTGCGGCGGTGCGGATGATGCACAGGCGCGCTTCCTCGTCGGCGCTCTTGCGCAGGGACAGGCTCG
>Ga0307505_10002252_pt1 | contig 13684 bp, 10 predicted proteins | sample 23_S_MG_FD_202183 | JGI IMG/M metagenome (GOLD analysis project Ga0307505, IMG submission 202183) | Soil microbial communities from Populus trichocarpa stands in riparian zone in the Pacific Northwest, United States - 23_S | ecosystem: Environmental > Terrestrial > Soil > Riparian zone > Trees...
CCTACAAGACTGTGATTGTGGTGCAGGCGTCCCCCCTGCGTCTCGCAAAGCAGGCGGGGACGCCTGCACCACAATTTGACTCGTAGTCCCAAATCTCGTCATTCCCGCGGTTTTAAGCGGGAATCCAGTACTGGTGCCGGATGGATCCCCGGTATCCCTCGACTTCGCTCGCGACCTTCGGGAGCCGCGGGGATGACGGAATTGCAACCAACTTGAGATTCCGGTTGTATTAGTTGCGGGAATGAGCGAACCCATGAAAGCATCTTCAATTCTCACCGTTGTTGTCTTTCTGTGGTCACTTACGAACGCGGAGAAGAATCATTCCCGAGGCAAGCCACGTGAAATACGAGGAGTCGTTCTTGACTCAGAAACGAAGCAACCGATCCCCGACGTCTGGGTCAGTTTTCCTCCCTGGCACGAGAGCCAAAATAGAATTGCGGCGGATCAGACTGATACCTATGGTAATTTCTCACTGAAAATCCCTAGGCAGACAGACCTGTTACGCTTCTACAAACACTCATATATCCCCCTCACCGAACGGCTCTGGTACACCGACATCAGTAGGCTGCCGGATACTGTGTACCTCAAGAAGGATCCTCGAACAGCACCCGATCTCGTTGCAGGTCCATCGACATTCGTTGCGTGCAAGTGTGAGCCAGTACCTCCTGTTGTGGGTACATCACTCTCCAGCTTTGCAGGGTGCGAAGAACGAGTGAATGCAGGCGTGCCTGCGGCTCAACGTCCTACTGAATTCTATGGGCGCAAAGTGTCTGAGAATTGCGTCGAGGAATCACCCGGGGACATCTGCATCGGCTATGATTCATTGTCCGGTCTGCCATCTGAAATCCGCGGCGGCAACATCCACGTCAGTGAGTTTTCGACTTTCGATACGGTGTCGGTAGAGAATGCATCGGAGGTCGCGGCGTGCTTTCTCCGCCAGAATGCCCACTTTCTTGGCATCCGGTTAAACGAGTGGAAACTGGTATCAGCTTGGGATCATGACGCCACTGACAGTCGCGGGATCCCAGAGATTTGGGTAGTCCTGCTTCAGGTGATAGGACAAGCACGTATCGCTGAGTCCAGGGTGAACTTGATGTTTGCCAATGATCAACTCGTGAAATACCGAGGGCATTTCCAGCCTGTTGGTTCCTTGGATGTTGTGCCCTCCGTGTCGGCAGAGTCTGCGTTCCAGAGTGGCAAGAGAACGCAGGAAGAGCACTTAGAGAAACTTGGCTACCCTGGCTGCGTCCTTGAATGTCGTACCGTCGAATTGCAGGTCTATGTTGGGGACAAGGCTTTTGAGAGCAAGAGACGAAAGCCACGTCTGGTCTGGGCGATTAAATGTTGCGACTTGTACAGTCCGCCTATCGATCCCACGCTTATCATCGATGCTCACTCCGGCAAACTAATCCGGTCCAAACGCGAGGGTTTGTACTGTGGGCTCAGCGAAGTGAGACAATTCATGTTCTACGAGTCAGGTGATTGATCATGATTGTTGCCGGATGGATCCCCGCTTAGAGCCGCGGGGACGACGAGGTGGGGTTCGCAATGACGAATGTGCCCGCAGGAATTGCAGGCGAGGACGCCTGCACCACAATAGAGCAATAACCAATTCCGTCATTCCCGCGATTTTAAGCGGGAATCTACTGCTCACGCGCACGTGGATCCCCGCTCAAAACCGCGGGGATGACAGATGGGAGACTTCACTACCACTCTGAGGCAAGAGAGAAAGTGGCACAGACTTTCAGTCTGTGCGCGCAGGCTAAAAGCCTGCGCCACTAGAGTCTACAGTGTGACCTGCAAAGATGCATCCATTTCGCGCGGGCGTTGCGGGGTGATCCAGGGGAAGTCGTTGGATTCCAAGACTTGGAAGAAGACTTCGAGAATCATCGGGTCGAATTGGATTCCTGAGAAAATGCGCAACTCATCGCAGGCGGCGGCGATTGATTGGCCGCGTCGGTAGGGGCGATCGGATGTGATGGCGTCGAAGGCGTCGACTATGGCGAGGAGACGTCCTTCGATTGGGATCTCCTCCCCTGACGCTCCGGTGGGGTAACCGGTGCCGTTGTAGCGCTCGTGGTGATAGTACACATACGGCATCGCGGCTTTGAGGAATGGCACACCTTCGATAATTTTCGCGCCGATCACCGGGTGCGTCTTCATTACAGCGAATTCATCGGACGTCAACGGGCCGGGCTTCGAGAGAATGGAATCGGGCACACCGATCTTGCCGATGTCGTGCAGTGTGCAACCCATCCAGAGTGTCGCCAGTTGTTCCGCATCCCAACCCAATTTGGCGCCGATGGCGCGCGCGAGGACCTTCACGCGGTCCGTGTGGCCGTGTGTGTAGGGGTCGCGGATTTCGATGGCGTTGGCTAAGGCCGTGACTGTCTCGATGTATGTCGCCTGCAGGTCTTTGTAGAGACGGGCGTTGTCGATGGCAAATGCGGCCTGTTGCGCAATCATGCCAATTGTGCGCATGACACCATCACCCACTGGGCCGGCGTTGCTGCGGCGCACGATATTCAGAAGGCCCATGGTCTGGCCCTTGATCATGAGCGGCTGGCAGATTCGTAGAGCGCCATCGTGGTCGGCTGGGAAGAGCGCAATCTGACTGTCTTCGATAACCAACGGTTTGGCAATCGAGAGCACGGTTGAAGCGGTCACGCTTTGGCCGCGTAGGAAACGTCCGAACTGCGGGTCTTCGAGCAACGATGCATCGCCGTGGTAGGCGCGCATTTCCAACTGGCCGGTTTCGGGGTGACGCAGGAGCACACTGGCCGATTCGGCACCACACTCGCGAATTACTGTGTCGATTACAGTCTCGAGAATCTGATCGAGTCCGGCGATTGTCCCCACAGCGCGATTGAGTTCCGAAACGGCGACCTGTTCGCGCAGTTCCATATTCTCACGGCGCAGGTGGCAATTTTCCAGTGCTCGAAAGACTGCTGCGGAGAGCATTTCCAAACGGAACGGTTTGATCAGGTAATCGTACGTGCCGGTTTGCAGCGCGGAGATTGCCGTCTCGATTGTCGGGTGAGCAGTGATCAGGATCGAGACCGCATGCGGCTGGACTTCACGGGCACGGCGGATGACATCGAGGCCCGAGCCGTCGCCGAGAAACAAGTCAACTAACAAGAGATCGACCGAACGTTTCGCGAGAATCTCATACGCTTCCGCGACTGAAGCGGCGACGTGAACGGTCATGCCCTGGTGATCGCAGAGCCAATCGTGGAGCAGAATTCGAATTCCGGGCTCATCATCGACAATCAGTGTGGTCGCCGGGACAGACAGTGCTTCAGGCAGGGTGTGTATCATGGCTAATGGGATTATCGGCGCATTGAGGAAACCGTCCACCGGGGTGAAAGCGGAGTTACCGGGGTGGATTTTAGGGGGTGTGCAAGGGTTTGCAGAATGCCCAGCTGCCAGTGCGGGGTCAGAGGGCAAAGCAGAATAGGACCAACTGGTCCTATCTAGTAGTCGATGCCCTTTTGCGCGAGGTCGCCCTTTTGGTAGGGATGCTTGATCTCGCGCATTTCGGTCACGAGGTCGGCGCGTTCGATGACTTCGCCGGGCGCGCCGCGTCCGGTGAGAACCAGATGCACGGTCTCGGGCTTGGAGTTGATGAGCGCGACAAGATCGGGCCCGGTCAGAAATCCGAGTTGGCAGGCGACGAAGATCTCATCAAGGATGATGATGTCCCACTTGCCTGACGTGATTTCCCCTTTCACCCCTTCCAATGCATCGAGCGCGGCTTTGCGATGCACTTCGCGCGGCAGCTGGTCATCGACAATGCCGACAAACCCCTCCCCTTTCTGACGCACCTCGACATACGGCGCGAGCATTTTCAATCCATCCAACTCGCCATAGTGCCACGAGCCCTTGATGAACTGCCAGATGAGAGTGCGCAGATGGTACCCGACGGATCGTACGGCCATGCCGAGCGCTGCAGTGGTCTTGCCTTTGCCATCGCCGGTGTAGCAAATCACGAGTCCTTTTTGGACACGGATCTTGGGTGGGGATTGTGTGGTCATACTGTAGTATCGCGATCGCAAACTGAAGTCTCAAGCAAATCTCTTGGGAATAAGTTACGTACTTATTTGTAGTCCAGATGTAATCATGTTACCGGAATCCCCGATCCGGAAGGCAGGTTCATCCTTAGCAGACCGGCGCATTTGGGCTATCGTTCCATCTACAAGGAAGAGAGGGACTCCGCGTGTCTATCCGCAGACGAAATTCCCGATCATGGATGAAGTGGTGCGCTACAATAGCTCTCATGCTTTCGGCTCTCGGTGGGACGTCGAAGGCCAGCGACAGTATCCCCTTGCACATTCCAGACGGCATAGAGACGTATGATGATTCATCGGAGTTTCTTGAGCTCGCGATCATTGCCCGAATTCTCGACTCCTCGTGGTGGGTGCGGAATTTGGAGTCGACGCGCATCGAATCGAGTTTCCTCTCGCGTATCGAGAAGCATCAGGCCGACAATCCCGAGATGTGGAAACGGGCGTTCGAGGGGCTTGCGTGGGCGAGGGACAGTGCCGACTGTTTCGGAACTCCGTGGGCGCCTGAGGGTGAGGTGCGTTGGCCCTACTTCATCCGGTTTGGAGCGCCGACATCGTGGTGGGCAACTAAATTCCGGGCGACTGGCTACGCTCGCCACCCGAATGTCCCGACGTTTTTCTATTGGTGGTCGCCGGTTGACACGGGGATGGCATGTTATGCGGAACATCAGAACACCTATCCGACAGTAATTTGGGAGGCGCGCACTTCACTCAGTAAGGTGCGGCAGCCGATCTTTCCGCTCATTGACATTGTGTCGTTTCCGAACGGGGATGAAACAGAAGACGTGTGGATTACCGTTGGGATTGCGGGGAACGAGTTGACTCCGCTGACTCTGTCGCACCGGCTCCTCGAAATCGAATGGCGCATTGAGGACGATCAGGGCCGTACTGTGGCGGGCGAGCGTGCGATCCATCACATGGGTCTGACGGGATTGATTCTAGCGGTCACGGGAGATCGTGCGAATATCCGCAACTCGGCGCACTACTTCGCACCGGGATTGACACGCGGACGTTACTCGCTGGACGTGAAAATCAAAGGATTTCGGTCGAATGGCGGTAGTGAGTCCGTCGATTTCACAATACCCTCTCCGCTCGCGTCGAAGGGGATCAGCGATTTGCTTTTGGTTTATACGCGCGGTCCGGCCGGTGAGGACATGGCACCCGCCGTCACTCGCAATGGCGAGAATCTCTGCGCTGTAACAGATCCGCGGTTCTCTCCGGGCGACACGATCGTTCCCTACGTGCAGATTGAGCTACCCGACAGCGGCAAGTGGTCATACACCGTCAGCGTCTATCTGCGACCAGCGCGCAATCCGCGCGGGTCGAGTGTGCGGCTGGGTAAGGCCGTAGTTGTCGCCGACAGTACCGAAACTCCGATAGCGCGTTGGGCGGGAATTGATATTAGCAAAGAGCTGACGGTTCTCGGCATTGATGAGCCGGTGCGACCGGAGGGAGTGTCACTCCTTGCGGCGCGTGTCTACCAGGGAGACGGACCGTTCAGCGTTTTCGAATCGGCGATTCTGGTCACGCCTAACACGCGCGTTGGCGAATACTGGCTGATGGTTGAAGTTGAGGGAGTCGACACCCAGGGAAACAAGATGTGGCGATCGACACAAAAACGGATCGCGGTTATCAGATCAGGAGACTTGAGCATCCAGCCTTAGGTGGATTGAATCGTTAGTCCAATATCTGATACAGCACCCATTCCCCTTCCGCGCTGGCTGGCGGACGGTCGAGATAGATTTCAAAGATCTCGCCAGAGCTCATGCGCAGACGGAAGTAGTTTCGGTGGCGACGGGTGCGCCAGTTTTTCTGTTTGGTTGCTTCTGAGAATCCCCAGTCAAACCACGATGCGATGACTTCGGCGACGGTGTAATCGTCTCCGCGCCATGTGAGCGCGACCGGCTGCTTGATGACGCCTCCGGTCTCGACTGTGATCTTTTCAGCTATGAAGCGGGGCATTTCTCAGCTCACGTTTGCGATCCGGTTTGATTGTGGTTGTGGTGCAGGCGTCCCGCCTGCGTTCTGTGATGCAGGTGGGACGCCCGTGTATTGCAATGCAGACGAGACGCCTGCACCACAATCAACTTCAATCGAGATCGATGCTATTCCGGTTTCTTGCCCATGCACCCGTTGCTAACGAACGATCACCAGTGAAGCCGTCTTGCCTACTATTTGCCCGGAGACCTGCATCCTCGCGAAATACACACCGCTGGCGAGAATTCGGCCGTTTGAATCGCGGCCATCCCACTCGATTGATTGTCGCGAACTTTCACTCCAGTCATCTCTGAGGGTAGCGATTCGTCGCCCTAAGATGTCGTAGATGTTGATCGTCCACTCGCCGCTATGGGGATGCCCTTCCGGAGTCTGAATTTCGATCACCGTGCCAGAGTTGAACGGATTCGGATAGACACGCACGATGTCGGGAGTGCGTGGGACATCCATACTCGCATCGTCATCTAAGACCCCGCTGACGACGAACATTCCCTCCGGCGATGGCACACTTTCCATGCCCGCTGTGTCAACGGCTGTAACGACATAGAAGTAGCTGTCACCGGCAACAAGGAGAGTGTCAACGGTTACGGTGTCGTTCTTGGATAGAGTGCGATACGGTAGGGTTCCTGAATCCCAAAAGCCGGATGCCGTGCCGCGATAAAGTCGATACTCGGCTAAGTCTGCTTCGGGGCGGGACGACCATGCGAGCATGACAATCCCGCCTGATCCCGCTACCCAAAGCGATTCCGGCGGCTGGGGCGGCAACTGCGGATTAGCGCAGATGAAACCGCCCGGACCGCCATGCCACCCGATGTCCGAGCGAGTGAGATCGACATCGGTCAGGAGAGGATCACCGGAATTTATGAGCGGACTCCCAGCTTGTGGACTGTACGTCGACTCATCCGCAAACATCGGGTAGGCGAACACGTTGAGTGACTCGATGACGGGGAAGCGGCTGGGCGAGACGCCGGCTGGATACATTTTGTACAGCGTGTCGCGAGGGGGCCAGAATTGGTTATGGATAAACGTTGTCACACCGGCAGTGTCCGGGCTCAAGTAATCATACGGGCCCCAGGCAATCGGGCGTTCCATGTCCACGAAGACATTGTTGCGAATCGTCACGTGGTCGTCCGAGCCCTGAAAAATTGCAACGCTCGCGTACCAGTTCGGGTCGGAGTGGATCATCGTATTATTCTCAATGGTCCCGTTTGTTTCGATCCAAGTGATTGGGACCTGACTGTTCCGAATCAGGTTATTGCGGACAAATGCCGTGTCGCACTGATCGATGGTAATTGCAAATGGGTTATCATAAAGGTCGACATCCGCCAGAAATTGGTTGTTCTCCACGATCACAGCGTCCGCCAGCCACGCACGGATGCCCATGCCCGAGGCGTCGGCGCCCGACACAGTGAAGAGGTTGTCATGAATGAAGCACCGCGGACTTCCTGCGAATAGTCCTGGTATCCCTCCGAAATCGAAGTGATTGCCATAGACTTCGATTACTCCATCGCCAGGTAGCCACGTGTCTCCGTCTAAGTAGACGCCAGCTTCTGTGAAACGACAGTCATGCAACTTGATGTGCTGACCCGTATACGCATGCAACAGTGTTATTTGATCGCTGAAACTGCTCCCAGGTGGGTACCGGAAATGCATACCGTATATGTCGTTGAGTCCAGCTACGGAGACCAGGCGCCCGGGCTGGTGCTCCGTATCACCCCAGTCAATAATAACGGAGTCTCTCCCTACTCCTGCGAAAATCACACCTAAAGCGATGTTGACTGTGTCGGTACTTGTGTAGTTGCCGGCATGGACAAGGACCGTGTCGCCGACAGCCACAGCCAAGTCGGCGGCATCCGCGACCTCATGCGCCGCCTTTGCATACGTATCGTAAGGTGGTGTGTTCGAGCCGAACGGGGAAACGTGGTAAGTAGCGGCGAAGCTGACCTGTGCGCTCGTCATCATAATCAAAGTGCAGGACAGTGATTTGATCCGGAGGAGTCGCATGTCGGTCAGACCCTTGGAGACGGTGTCTATTCCTCTTTCTTGCCTTTGCTCTTCCACCACACGCGTATGGGCGAACCGGTAAAACCGTAGCGTTCGCGGATGCGATTGACGACGAATCGTTGGTACGATTCGGCGATCAACTTCGGGTGACTGCAAAAGACGATGAATGTCGGCGGTGACGCCTCGGTCTGCGTGATGTACTTCATCTTGATGTGCGTGCCGCGAATCGCGGGCGGCGGCTTGTCGTGCATGTCATGCAGTATCGTATCGTTGAGTTCGGATGTCGGGATGCGTTTGCGGCTCTCGGCCAGGACTTCGCGGGCCATCTCGAGAATTTTCACAGCGCGTTGGCCGGTGAGCGCGGAAATAAACACGACCGGCGCCCAGGCGAACGATTGGGCGCGGAAATGCATGTCGTGGACGTATGTGCCTGCGGTGCTCTCGTCTTTCTCGACCAAGTCCCACTTGTTGATGACGAAGAAGAGCGCCTTCCCCTCATTCATCGCGGTCTCAGCGATTTTGAAATCCTGCGCCCCCAATTGCTGGGAGGCATCGATCATGACACAGACAACATCGGCGCGTTGCACGGCCTTGATGCTGCGCAATGTCGTGTAGAATTCCAGCGACTCATGCACACGCGAGGCACGGCGTAAACCGGCGGTGTCGATCAAGACGAACTGGGTGCCATCGTAGTCCAACTTCGTATCGACTGAGTCGCGCGTGGTCCCCGCTTTCGGCGAGACAATCATGCGTTCTTCGCCGAGTAGGCGGTTGACGAGTGATGATTTGCCAACATTGGGCCGTCCGACAATCGCCAACTGAACCGAATCTTCGATCGGCTCTTCTTCCGTCAGCGCCGGCTGTTCGGGCAGAATCGCGACCAACTGTTCCATCAGTTCACTGGTGGCGCGCCCGTGGAGCGCGGAGATTCCCAATGGCTCGAATGGGCCGAGACGCGCGTAGTCGTAGACATCGGCGTCCTGCTTTACACCGTCGATCTTGTTCACCACGAGCAGCGCGGGTTTGCCGGAGCGCAGAAGCGAACGGGCGATGGCTTCATCGTCTTTGTGAATGCCGACTTTGCCGTCGACCAGGAAGATGATGGCATCGGCTTCTTCGATGGCGATCTGCGCCTGCGATGTGATCTCCTGCTGCAGCTCGTCTTCGGACTGCATGACAAGACCGCCGGTATCGACAATGGCGAATCGTTTGCCGTTGCACTCGGTCTCGGAATAGAGACGGTCGCGCGTGACCCCGGGAGTCGGATCGACCACCGCGACACGTCGTCCGATGATGCGGTTGAATAGAGTCGACTTGCCCACGTTGGGACGGCCGACGATGCAGACAATGGGTGATGGCATAGGTTCCTGTCATTAGACAGGAAGGGGAATATACCACCGAACTGGCCCTGTGATTGAATCATGAACAGTCGTGGTGAGCAGCTTTACATCCTCCCATGAGGTGTGGGGCACGGGCCATGCATATCGACGACCACCCATCTTGGCATGTGTGACTCTATTGAACAGTTACTTTAACAATGCCGCGTAACCCTATACAGGGAAGCGATCAGGGGATGTTGGATTCAGTGACAGCAACTGGGCAAGACCTTTGCGTTAGGTATACACCAGAACCTAACGAGTCACTTGAGTAGAGGCGAAGGGATAAGGAGGCAGTCATGAAACGGACAAGACGATTTGCAGGATTGATAACGATCGGTTTGGTAATGACAAGTTTTCTGGTGATCGGCTGCGGCGATTCACCGAATGGTCCGCTGATCGCGGGTGATGATGATGGCATCTACGTGCCGCCAGGACACACGGGTGGTGGGCCGGATGTGAAAATTAACGAGAAGGGTAACAACGATCTAAAGTAGCCGGTGCGGCACGGTGCCGTCCCAGCGAATCGCAACCTGAGTGAGACCGCCCCGGCATGTGAGTGCCGGGGCGGTTTGTGTGTCTGGACATGGGCGGGAACTTGTACTTGAGTAAACAGGTCTTCATTGATATGATCGTCTTTGAGATGGGAAGCAATCGGCGACAAAAGTCAGTGCTAACGGCTATGACCCTGCTGGCGGTCATGGCATTTACCTTTGGGATGCCATTCCATCTGTCCCACGATCACCATCACAACCATCCCCCTGCCCCACTCGATTTCACCTCCATAGACCACGAGCACGAGCGGCACGACATCGCCGATCACGACTGGGATGGACTGCGCGCGCGCCTGCAACAGGATGATTGCCTGCCGGCAGACAGCGGTTGCAGTCTGCCAGAGCGGCATCCCTACGCGCTCGTGCTGACCGCTGAAATCGTTTCTATCCCGAGCGGCGCTTGCCTCGGACCCCCGCAGTACCGTGCTCCACCTTTCGCTTAATCAGAAACCGTACTCACATCCCCGGTCGGTCGTAACGCGCGGGTGGCTCGTTCGCGCCGGGTTGTTGCGTTGCGCCGTTGATGGCGGACGTATCGGAATTTGAATTTTTAGCGGAAGGTGCAATATGGTCACGAATGTTCGATTTCTGTTAGCCCCAGTACTCGTAGCGCTGATCGCCGGGTGTTTTGGTACTCAAGAGGGTCACGACCATGGCGATGGCAATGTTCACTCGCATGATTCCGAAGAAGGCAGCGACACATGGTCGGTGACATCGTGGGGCAATCAATTCGAAATCTTCGCGGAAGCCGGCATGCTGGCAGCGGGGGAAGTATCGACGTCGCATACGCACGTCACAGTGCTCGACAACTTCGCCGCGCTCACCGACGGACGGGTCTCAGCGGTTCTGAGAAATGCGTCGGGCGTCGAGTCCGTCTACTCTCAAGATAAAGCCGTCCGTCCGGGAATCTTCTCAATCGCGATCACACCGCCGGTGGATGGCGAGTATGCTTTGATCTTCCGTGTTGAGGCGCTGGGAGTGGTCGAAGACATACCATCTGGGAAAGTCTATGTGGGTGTTTCTGCCGAACCCGGGATGCTGATCGAGGCGCCACAGCCGCCGCATGGTCCCGCGTCAACTGCTGTGTCAGGCACTCCACCTGTGGGATTCCTGAAAGAGCAGCAATGGAAGACGCCCTTTGCGACCGCGTGGGTTGCCGAAGGTGCAATACGAACGACTGTAGATGGATTTGCGAAGGTACGACCCGCGGCTGGCAGCGACATTATCGTCTCGGCGCCAACCAATGGCATACTCTCAGCATCGACAAAGCTCCACGCCGGGATGCGCGTCCGCGAAGGGACGGAGTTACTCAAGCTGTTGCCGCGTGCAGTCTCCGAGCAATCGCTATCGGAATTGCGCAGCGAACTGGCGTTCGAGCGGCTCCGGCTCGCACGATTGGAAAAGCTCATCGCCATTGGCGGTGTCACACAGGAGGATGTCGACCAATCGCGAGCCCGGGTGGATGCATTGGAGCCGTTGGTTGAAGGAAATTCCGACTCAGGTACGCTTTCGATCACATCCCCGATCAGCGGAATTGTCGCTGATGTCTGGGTGCGCCCCGGCAGTTCTACGTCCGCTGGCGACTCATTGATTCGGTTGGTCAAAGCTAACTCGATGTGGTTGGAAGTTGCATTGGATGCAACGGAATTGGCAGCCCTCGCTGGTGCGCCGCGCAGTTTGCATCTGCGTGTCCCGGGATCTGGGGACATCATTTCATACTCTCAAGACGAATTTCGTCTCATCGCGACCTCTCCCTCACTGGATCCGGTTACTGGAAATGGCACAGCAATACTCGAGCTGACATCGGACAAGCAGTCACTTCCATTGGGAGCCACTGTCGAGGTAAGCATTGGGACTTCGAGAGAAGACTCCGGCACCGTTATCGGGGTCAATTCGTTGGTCGACGATGGCGGAACTGATGTGGTGTATGTGCAGACTGACGGCGAGTCGTTCGAGCGTCATGAAGTGCATGTCATCCGTCGCGAAGGCGGCCTGGCTCTCATCACTGGCGTGACACCGGGTGTCCGTGTGGTCACTAAGGGTGGATCGATGATCCGTCGCGCCTCGATGCTCTCATCGGGCGGAATCGAGGGCCATGTCCACTAAAACATGGAAAGCGGGGCGCAGGTCATGCTGAATCGATTGATCGGCTACGCCCTCGCACATCGTGCGCTTGTGCTACTGAGCGCGGGTCTGCTCCTGATCGTTGGATCGATCTGGATATTCCGGATCCCCGTCGATGTGTTTCCCGATCTCACGGCGCCGACTGTGACAGTCATCACCGAAGGAAGTGGGCTGGGCCCGGAAGAGGTAGAACTGCTTGTGACCTTTCCACTCGAGTCTGCACTGAACGGCGCTCCCGCGGTGCGTCGGGTGCGATCGGTGTCAGCGGATGGGATTTCAGTCATCTGGGTTGAGTTTGAGTGGGGCGAGGATGTGTACCGGGCGCGCCAGATGGTGACTGAGCGCATCCAACGTGTGTCGCTTCCCGATCAGGTCGATCCGCCGGAATTGGGACCGATCAGCTCGATCATGGGTGAGATTACGTTTATCGCGATCACTTCCGATTCAGCATCGGTTACTGCAATGCAATTACGGCGAACAGCTGAAACGACCATTCGTCGCAATCTGCTGGCGCTGCCTGGAGTGTCTCAAGTCTCGCCGATCGGCGGTGAAGTCCGCGAGTTTCAAGTCGAGTTGGACCCCGCGACACTTGTCCATCACGGTGTCACCGTCGACGAAGTTGTCGACGCCCTTTCCGGGGCTTCGCACAACCCGGCGGCCGGATTTCATGTCGACCAGGGTCAGGAGTATCTGGTGCGCGGGCTGGGACGGGCGCGTCATGTCGACGACCTCACTCCCACACCAGTGCGTGTTGTCAACGGCTCGCCGTTGCGGGTCGGTGATCTCGCGACTGTGCGTGAAGGGCCCGAGCCGCAGCGCGGAACGGCATCGTATGGCACAAAGCCCGCAGTCATCCTCAGTGTGCAGAAACAGCCCGATGCCAATACGCTGGCGTTGACCAAAGAGATCGACCGCGTGCTCGCTGGCTTGGAGCCCACACTTCCCGCGGGCGTGCGAATTGAACGCGAAAATTTCCGTCAGGCCGACTTCGTCAATGTCGCGATTCACAATGTGACCGTGGCGATGCGCGATGGTGCAATTCTTGTAGTCTTAATCCTGCTTTTGTTTCTCGGGAACCTCCGCGCGACGCTGATTTCATCAATCGCCCTGCCGCTATCGCTGGTTGCGGGAATCCTGGCAATCTCGGCATTCGGACTTTCGATCAACACGATGACTCTTGGCGGTCTCACGATTGCCATTGGGGCATTGGTCGATGATGCGATTATCGATGTCGAGAATGTCTTCCGGCGATTGCGCGAGAATCGAGCGAAGCCGCCGGGTGAGCGACGTCCGATTCTCGATGTAATCTATCGTGCGTCTGCTGAGGTACGTGCGGCGATTTTCTTCGCCACGCTGATCATCGGGCTCGTGTTTGTGCCGTTGTTCTTCCTGCCCGGCATGGAAGGACGGCTGCTGCGGCCGTTGGGATTCGCCTATATCACCGCATTGGCGGCATCGCTGGTTGTCTCGCTCACGGTCACACCTGTGCTGTGCTACTACCTACTGACCGGTGATCGGGTGTTGGAGAAGGGCGAGCCCTATCTGATGCGTCATCTCAAGCGGGCGT
>Ga0307505_10002253_pt1 | contig 13683 bp, 12 predicted proteins | sample 23_S_MG_FD_202183 | JGI IMG/M metagenome (GOLD analysis project Ga0307505, IMG submission 202183) | Soil microbial communities from Populus trichocarpa stands in riparian zone in the Pacific Northwest, United States - 23_S | ecosystem: Environmental > Terrestrial > Soil > Riparian zone > Trees...
TCTGACCAGCCTTTTCACGCGGTGCGCAGGCTGAAGACCTGCGGCTATGGTTGACGGCTGGCCCGGCTGGTCGGGTGCGCAGGCTGAGACCTGCGGCTACGGTTGGCGGCTGGCCCGGCTGGTCGGGTGCGCAGGCTGAAGACCTGCGGCTACGGTTGACGGCTGGCCCGGCCGCCCGTAGGCGCAGGTCTTTAGCCTGCGTGGCCGGCGACCCCGCTGATGGCTGACAGCTGACCGCTATTCACAACAACTTCATCAACAACGTCGCGATCCCGAGGAAGCTGAAGAATCCGGCGACGTCGGTGACTGTCGTCAGGATGATCGACGACGACTGCGCCGGGTCCTGGCGCAACGTCGTCAGCAGCATCGGGATCGCCGCGCCGGCCAGGCCGGCCATGGTCATCGAGACGACCATCGAGATGCCGATCACCAGCGCCAGGCCGGTCGAACGACTCCACAGATAGACGGCGGCGGACGTGGTCAGCGCGACGGCGATTCCGTTGCCGGCCCCAGCGAGCACTTCCTTGGTCGCGACCTGCGCCCAATGCCGCGTGCGAATCTCGCGCAGCGCCAGGCCGCGCATGGTGACCGCGAGTGCCTGCGCGCCGGTATTCCCCGATTGTCCCGCGACGACCGGAAGGAGGACGGCCAGCGCCGTCACCTGGGCGATCGTCTGTTCGAAGAGGCCGACCACCGCCGCGGCGAGGAACGCCGTCACCAGGTTGACCTGTAGCCACGGTAGCCGTTTGCGCACCGCGAAGAGCGGCGACGACAGCGCCCGCTCGTCGCCGCTGGCGCCGACCATCGTCACCGCGCTCAGCGTCGCCGCCGCGTGGGCCGCGTGCATGATCGCCCTCTGCCGCAGAACGCCGAGTAGTCTCCCCTCGAAGTCGACGACGGGAAGACTGGTGACTCGGTGCGTCTCGAACACCTCGGAGACCTCGTCGCGCGACGCAACGTCGCGCACCGAGACGGGGACTCCCTCCGACAGCGCCGCCAACTCGGTGTCTGGATCGGCGAGCACCACGTCTTGCAGCGTCACAGCACCGATCAACGTGCTGTCCTCGCCGACCAGAAACACGTCCTGGATGCGGCGATCGCGAAACCGGCTGATGCGCTGCAACGCATCGGAGACCTTCGCGTCTGGACGGAACGACGTCACGCGCACGTCCATCATCGAACCGGCGGTGTCGGGAGAGAACGTCGCCAGGTCCCGCAGCTCCTGGGCGGTGTTCGGGTCGAGTGCCGCCAGACATCGCTCGCGTTCCTCCTCGTCGAGCCGCGCCAGCATGGCGGAGGCGCGGTTCGGATCGAGCTCCAGCAGCACGCTGCGCAGCGCGCCCGGCGCGAGGAGGGCCAGGATGCGCGCCGCGCGATCGGACGTCAGATGGCGAATCACCGTCGCCGCGACATCCGACGGCACCTCTTCGAGATGCGCCGCCGAGTCCGCGTCCGCCGCGGTCTCCATCAGTCGCGCCGCCTGAATCGGCCACTCGCTCAGCAGCACCCGCGCCAGCGCGCGCTCGGCCGGACTGCACTCGACCGTCACGTCCATCCGGCACCACGCTTGGGCTGGCCGGTGAGGGCTTCGAGCATCCCCGAGGCGCCCGACGCGAAGACGTCGCCCAACGACTCCGCCGTGTCGGCGTCGGTCAGGGCGGCGCCGAGCAGTTCTTCTTCCAGTTGTCGCAGCGTGCGGTAGCGAACGCTACCGAGGTAGCAGCCGCGTTGGTCGACGACCGGGATCGCGTGCACGTGCTTCCACCCCGGGTGGGAGGCGATGCGCGAGCGGTCGGCGTTGGATTCGAGCCGGTGCGGGTTGGCGACCATGACCTTGGCAAGCGGCGCGTCGCGCGGCGCCAGCAGTAGCTCGCGCAGGTTGATCGCGCCGACCAGCACGCCCTCGCGATCGACGATGTAGAGGTTGTAGCGCGCCTGGTCCGGGAAGTCGCGAATGCGATCGAACGCTTCGGAGACGGTGAGGTCCTGGGCGAGCGCGAGCACGTCCGGATCCATCAACGCACCCGCGGTGTTCTCGGGGAACCGAAGCAGGACCTGCAACGTGCGCGATTCGCGCGCCGGCAGCTGCGCGACGATCTGGTCGCGCGTCTCCGCGTTGACCCGCCGCAGAAAGCGGGCGGCGACGTCGTCCGGCAGCGCCCGCAGAATGGGAGCGGCGGCCGCGGCGCCGAGTCGTTCGACGATCTCGTTGGCAACGAGCGGCGCGATGCCGGCGAGCACCGGCGCCGCGTGCTCCGCCGACACGCGCCCGAGCGCGACCGCCGACTGGTCGGGCGGCGCGCGGTCGAGCACCGTGGCCGCGCGCGCCGGCTGCAGTCGGATGAGTTCCGCGGCCAGACGGATTTCCAGTTTCATCGAGACCCTCGGGCTCCGGCTCAGCCGCCGGTGCCGAGTCGGGCTGCGTGCCTGCGTTGTCGTCGGGTGGTAGCGTGCCGCAGAGTCCCGCGCACTACTACCGGCGCGACGTCGGTTTGCGTGGCGCGGGACAACATCGGGCGAAGGAGACCACAGAATGGACAAGATTGCCAAGGCGGGGCGCGACATTGTGATGAAGGAGTTCTCCGCGTTCGGCGCGGATCTCGCCGCGTTCCTCCCGCAACTGGTGAGCGCGCTGCTGATCCTGCTGGCGGGCTGGGCGATCTCGTGGCTGCTGTCCGTCGCCTCGCGCCGCGCCCTGCGCGCGCTCGGCGTCGATCGCATCGGCTCGCGCCATCGCGTCGCCGAACGGGTCGGGTTGCAACAGGACCTGTCGGACGCGCTGTCGACGCTGGTGTTCTGGAGCATCATGGTCGTGTTCCTGCTGAGCAGCGTGGACGCCCTCGGTGTGTCCGCGGTGACGGCGACTCTCGACCGCGTGATGGCGTACGTGCCGAACCTGATCGGCGCCGCTTTCACGGCATTCCTCGGGGTGTTGGCGGCGCGCTTCGTCGGCAGCGTCACGGCGTCGGCGGGCGTCGCCGCCGGGATCGCGGCCTCCTCGCGGATCGGCTTCTTGGTGCAGACGATCGGCATAGCGTTGGTGGTCGCGCTCACCGTCGAGCAGTTGGGACTGAGGATCGACATCCTCGTGATCCCGCTCAGCGCCGTGCTGTCAGCGGCGGCCTTCTCGGCCGGCCTGGCATTCGCGCTCGGTGCCCGACCGGTGATCACGCACATTCTCGCCGGCCATTTCCTGAAGCAGTCACTGCCGCGCGACCGCTTCGTCGAAATCGACGGCGACCGCGGCGTCGTCGAGCGAGTCGGCCCCACCGACACGCTGTTGAAAAACGGCGACCGCCGCTGGAGCGTCCCCAACGCGCAACTGCTAGAGCGCGTCGTCCAACGCTGAAAAAAATAATCTCGCGCCAAGACGCCAAGACGCCAAGAAAGACGAAGGCAACTGCACGGTCCGCGTTGGAACGAGCATCCAGAACGTCGTTGGTGTCGAGGTTCCCACCCTTCAACATCATCAGTGAAACCCTTGGCGCCTTGGCGTCTTGGCGCGAGAAAAAGAACTGGCCCTCCGCGTCTCCGCGCCTCTGCGCGAGAAAATCTTGAACAGTCACCTCTGAAAACGAATGCGCGCGTCGACCACCACCGCTCCCTGCCCGGGTTCGCGCAGGATGACGGGGTTGAGATCGAGTTCGATCAACTCCGGCGTGATGTCGACGAGGGCGCTGATCCTCTGGATCAGATCCTCGAAGGCCGCCCTGTCGGCGGGCGGTTTGCCGCGGTAGCCGTCGATCAGTTTGCCGAGGCGCAGGTGGTCGATCATCTCGGCGGCGTCGCGATCGCTGACCGGTGGCAGTCGGAACTCGACGTCCTTGAGCAATTCGACCCAGGTGCCGCCCATGCCGCAGGCGACGAGCGGACCGAACGTCGGGTCGGTGGTGACGCCGACGAACGCCTCGGCGCTGCCGCTCACCTGCTGCTGCAGCAGCACCGCCTGCAACGACGCGCCGCTGGCCTCGACGCGATCGCGCAGTGTGCGCGCCGCCGCGGCCACGGCTTCCGCCGAGTCGAGGTCGAGGATCACGCCGCCGATCTCGGTCTTGTGCAGCAGCCCGGGCGCGACCGCCTTGGCGACCAGCGGAAAGCCGAGTTCGCTTGCGACCGCGGCGGCTTCTTCGACGCTCGTCTGTCGCGACAAGACGACCTCGATACCGACGGCGCGCAACAGCGCATCGACGTCGTCCGCAGCCAGCCATCCCGGAACCCCGGCGGCCGCGACGCGTTCGACGACGCCGCGCACGCGCTCCACCGCTTCCGCCTCCGGCTTCCAGATCTCGCCGCGCGGCCGTTCGCGCCAGCGCCCGTAGCGCTCGGCGGCGGAGAGCGCGCGGGCGGCGTTCTCCGGATAGTCGTACATCGGAATCCGCCCGCGCGGGCCGCTCGAGAGTTCGGTGACCGGCGCGCCTGCCGACAGGAACACCGACACCACCGGCTTGTGCGCGGGCACCTCGCCGGCGCCCGCGGCGATCGCGGCGGCGATCGCATGCGGCTCGGTGACCATCGGCGGCACGTACATGGCGACGACGGCGTCGACGTTGTCGTCGTTGCCGACCACGGCGATTGTCTTCGCGTAGGCCTCCGCGTCCGCGGGCGCCGTCATGTCGATCGGGTTGGCCAGCCCGGCGTGCGCCGGCAGCAGTGCGCGCAGCGCCTGTTTCGACGCGTTGCTCAGTTCGGGCAAGACCAGTCCGCTCGCCTCGCACGCGTCGGCGAGCAAGATGCCCGGGCCGCCGGCGTTGGTGACGACGCCGACGCGATTGCCGACCGGGATCGGCTGCGCCGATAGCAGCGCCGCCACGTCGAACAGTTCCTCGAGCGTGTTGGTGCGGATCACGCCGGCCTGCGAGAACAGCGCGTCGACGGCGACGTCGAGGTTCGCCAGCGCGGCGGTGTGGCTGGCGGCGGCGCGATTGCCGGCCGTCGAGCGGCCCGCTTTGACGGCGACGATCGGCTTGTGCCGCGATACCTCGGGAGCGAGGCGGGCGAACTTGCGCGGGTTCCCGAAGCTCTCCAGGTAGAGCAGGATGACGTCGGTCTGCGGATCCTGCGCCCAGTAGGCGAGCAGGTCGTTACCGGAGACGTCGGCCTTGTTGCCGACCGAGAGAAACGACGCGACGCCGATCTCCTTCATGCGCGGCGAGCCGAGAATCGCCAGCGCCAGTCCACCGCTCTGCGACAGCATCGAGACGTTGCCCGACCTGGGCATGCCCGTTGCGAAGGTCGCGTTCAGGGAGATCTCGGGATCGGCGTTGATGATGCCCATGCAGTTGGGGCCGACCATGCGCATTCCCGAGGACCGGACGAGGTCGCGCAGCCGGTGCTCGAGCTGGCGCCCCTCCGCCGACGTCTCGCCGAACCCAGACGAGATGACCACGACACCGCACACGCCAGCGCGCGCGCAGTCCTTGATCACGCCCTCTACCTGTGCGGCCGGCACGGCGATCACCGCCAGATCGACCGGCGCCCCGATGGCGCTCACCGACGGGTGACACGGAACACCGTCGATCTCCGTGGCGTTCGGATTGACGGCGTAGATCTCGCCGCGAAATCCGCCGCTGCGCACGTTGTGCAGCAGCGCCGCGCCGATGCTGCCCGGCGTCCGCGAGGCACCGACGATGGCGACCGAGCGCGGGCGCAGCCAACGGCGCACGCTCATCGCCGCGGCCGCCGAATCGCGCGCTTCGGACAACCGCAGGAAGTCGTCGGTCTCGTCGGTGGGGAACGACATGTGGACGACGCCCGCCTCGTTGGTGCGCCGCACCGGCAGGCCGCTGCGCAGGAAGACGCTCATCATCGGCCGGTTCTGGCCCAGCACGTCGGCGTCGAACTCGCGGATCCCGCGGGCGCGGGCGACTACGGCGAGGTGCTCGAGGAGCAGCGTGCCGATGCCGCGGCCCTGGTGTTCGTCGACGACAGTGAAGGCGACCTCCGCGCGCGGCCGGTCCCACGGGCCCGGCCCGACGATGTACTCGCCGACGCCGATGATCTGCTCCGTATCGGCCTCGCGCAGAGTCACGGCGAGGCCGACGCGCTCGACGAAGTCCAGCTGGGTGAACGCGTCGATCTCCTTCTCGGTGAGCGACCGCTTGGCAGTGAAGTAGCGCAGGTAGAGCGACTCCGGGCTCAGCCGGGCGATCGAGTCGCGCAGCCGCTCCCGATCATCCGGGCGCACCGCGCGCACGCGCACCGAACCCCCGTCGCGCAGAATTTCGTCGACGCAGTAGTTGCGGGCGATCTCGGCCAGTTCCTGAATCTTCTCTGGAGTCATCTGCGTCCCCGCACCCGCCCGACCGTGAAGCACGCGACCCCAGCGATCCAGGTGGCGTCACCCACCTGCGCGCGAGCCCCGACCCTACCAATCCAAGGAAGAAGGTCAAAACCAGAGGCCGCAACGGAACGAATCGCGTCGTTTCAACCGATGAGCCCCTATAGATGTGCCCCCTTTGAAAAAGGGGGTCGCGGGCGAAGGCCGCGGGGGGATTTTCCTGACATACGCTCGAGGCGAAAACCGAGCGCGCGGCCACCACTACATCGCGCCGGCGACAGACTCCGATCCGTCGTTTGATGCGGATCGCCGATGTCGTGCGCGCTGCTCTGTCGGCTGCCGCAAGCCCAGCTCGTCGGCGCTCCGTTTCCACACCGCTGTCAGCCACACCGCCACGCAGATGAGACCGAGGCAGAGACCCATCCAGATCCCGGTCACACCCCATCCCCAGCGCAAGCCGAGAACGTAGCCGAAGGGGAGTCCGACCAACCAGTGGCCGACCAGGTTGGCGATCATCGCCGTCCGCGTGTCGCCGATGCCGCGCAACGCGCCCGTGGCGACGCCCTGGATCCCGTCGAACAGCTGAAACACCGCCGCGACCGCCAGCAACGTCGCGCCGGTCGCGATCACCGCCGAGTCCGTCGTGAAGATGCGGAGGACCTCTTCAGGAAAGATCACGAACGTCGTGCCGGAGGCCAGCATCGAAGCGGCGCCGAGGAAGAACGCGGTCCAGCCCGAACGCGCCGCGCCGGCCGCGTCGCGGGCGCCGAGAGCGGCGCCGACGCGCACCGCCGCCGCCGACGAGATGCCGAGCGGAATCATGAACATGAACGCGGCGGCGTTGAGCGCGATGTGGTGCGCCGCGAGCGAGACCGGTTCGAGCCCGGCGGCGAGCAGCGTTGCGATCGTGAACACGCCGACCTCGAGGATGCGCTGCATCGCCGCTGGAAAGCCGAGGCGCACCAACTCGGCCAACTGCGACCACTCGAAGCGCGGCGGTGTTTCGAGCAGGCCGGTGCGGCGCGCCCGCGCGTTCCACGCCGTATACGCCGCGGACAGAACGAGCATGAACGCGCGCGACGCGCACGTCGCCCAGCCGGCGCCGGCGGCTCCGAACGCGGGAAAGCCGAAGTTGCCGAAGATGAAGATCCAGTCGGCGAGCGCGTTGACGAGGTTCGCGGTGACGACGATCAGCAACATCGGCCGCACCGAGCCCGTCGCCTGCAGGTAGCGGTTGAACGCGCACTGCAGGAGCATGAGCGGCAGGCTCCACGCGATGGCGCGGAGGTAGGCGCGGGTATCCGGCACGACGTCCGCCTGGACACCGAGGACGTCGATGAGCGGAATCGTCCCCAGCAACCCGGCCGTCAGAACGACGCTCATCATCGCCGCCAGCGCCAGCCCGTGGTGCAAGGCGCGATGCGCCTTCTCGAGGTCGCGGCTGCCGACCGCGTGCGCGACCACGTAGTCCATGCCGAGCAGCATGCCGATGCCGAAGATCGCGAACACGAAGAACAGGCTAGACCCGACGCTCACCGCGCCGATCGCAGCGGCGCCGACCCGACCGACCATCATCGTGTCGACGATGCCCATCGTCATCCAGCCGATCTCCGCCAACACGACCGGCACGGCGAGCCGCAGCATCGGCCGCAACTCCCGCCGCAACCCCGCGTTGGCGCTATGGATCCATCCGTCGTTCATGAGCAATCGCCCAACCTACGCCGCCCGGGAGCCTTCCCGCCACCCTTTCGTGTCGACGAACGTCCAGTATGAGAAAGCCCGTTCACGCTCCCGAAATCCCGAACCCAGATCCTGAATCCGAGATCTTAGATCCTAGATCCACATCGACGGATGCCGGAGTACCCGGCCACCCCTTGGCGCCTTCGCGTCTTGGCGCCTTGGCGTTGAAAAGAAAGCTCAACGTGCACCGCGGTCACAAACCAATCCGCGAAGAACGCCGCCTCCATCATTAGGAGCCAACTCAAGCCGTGCGTCGCGACACCTTTCGCAGCGTGAATGCCGCGACCCCGACGAGCACCAATCCTCCGAGGAACAATCCGCGGATCGACGTGGTCGGCGCCGCTGTCGGCACCATTGCGCAGATGCCCGGGGTAGGGGGGAGGTTGCACGCCTCGCCGCGAGCGTTGCACGCGCGGTCGCAACAGAGGCTGTCGACGCAGAACCCCGACTCGCAATCAGTACCCTGGCCGCAGCCGACGCCTAGCGGCGCTGGCGTGTTGGTCGGTGTTTGGGTCGGCGTCCACGTCGGCGTCGAGGTCGGCGTGTGCGTCGCGGTCGATGTCGCGGTGTCACTAGCCGTTGCCGTAGCAGTGGCCGTGGGCGTGTCGGTGGATGTGGCCGTGGCAGTGGCCGTAGGGGTAGCCGTCGCGGTGCTGGTCGGTGTGCCGGCGCCGAGGAGTTCATACTCGAGGTTCGGCCCGAGGAAGATCATCCCCGACAAATCGATGGTCGGCTCGGTCAGGGCGGAAATCGCGGCGCCGGAGTTGAACCGGCCCCCGGCGGCCGTGAAGTCCGTCGCGAAGGTGACGCTGTCGCCCATGAGACCGAGCAGAGTGTGTGGTTCGTAGGTGCCGTCGCCGTTACAGCGTGCGCCGATCGTGTAGGTTTGGCCGTTGAGCAGCGTGACCGGCATCGCCAGGGATACGTAACGAAAGTCACCGATGAGCGTGGTTCCCATCGTGCCGATCGGGACAATGCCTGTCGCCACCAGGGTGCCACCGGAATCCCACACACCGATCTCGACGCTGCCGGGCAGGCCATCGGCGTTCAGGTCGTAGTGTCCCAATGCTGTAGCGGACAAGTCGTTGGATCCGACCGTGAACTTCCAGCCGAGGGTCGTGGCCGCGCCGGCGGGGCAGTCGTTTGGTTGCGGGATACCTCCGGAAAAGCCGGTGATGATCACGGCCCCGCTTGCCGGGCCGAGCATCGCGAGGAGAACGACACCCGCCGAACCGATCCGTCTCGCCCGTCGCCCGATCCACACCGTCAGTATCGCCGTCCGCGTCATCGTTCACCGCCTCCTAGCCCGGATTATTCATGGATGTTCGAAAGCGAAAGCGCCAGATGTGCGTCAGATCGGGGCGCGCGCAGGGATGAGCGACGCAGGCATAGTAGACACTATGTCGAGGAGCGAAGAGCGAGCACGGCCCGAGATGACGCACAGTTGGTGCTTGCAGCCGAAGATTCATGAATAGTCCGGGCTAGGGCGATTCCGATGCCAGTTGCCCGAGCAAAAATCCAGTCCGCGGCAGGGGCGCCGACCCGCGAAGCGCAAGCCTGGTCCGAGGGGTACCGACGTATCAGCTTCGGGCCGCCGCGACGACGATGTCGGCGGCGTCGACGAGGGCGAGGGTGTCGGTGTTGATGACCAGATCGTAGTGCGTCGGCAACTCGGTGGTCACCCCGTAGAAGTCGCGCAGGTAGGCGCGCCGTGCGGCGTCGGAATCCTTCAGCTCCGCTTCGGCGCGACGGGCGTCGAGACCGTGGATCGCCGCGAGTCGAGCGGCTCGCGTCGCGGGCGACGCCGTCACCAGCACCCGCAGAATGTCGTCGCGGCCGCCGAGGGCGATGGCGGCGGCGTGGGCGAAGATGACGACATCGCCTTGATCGGCGGTCTCGCGCACGACATCGCGGATCATCTGGCGGTATTGTTCAGTGCCAAAGAGGCCGTCGAAGTTATCGTGCGCGCCTGGCGCGACGAAGAATCCCGGCCCAGAGGTCGTCATCTCCGGCAGGGAAGCGACAGCGAACGAGTCGAAGAGACGCTCCAAGAACGTCCTGCGGCGCTCCGCGTCGGCGACCACCGCTACGTCAACGCCCTCGCGCTCGGCGGCCCGTTGGACGATTTCTTCGTCGACCAGGCGAAAGGAGAGTTTCTGAGAGACCGCGCGGGCAACGTACTTCCCGCCGGCGCCCAGACTTCGGGAGATGCAGATCACGCGACGCTTCATGCCCCCTCCGTTGGGTTCAGCTACCGCAGGGTAGCGCGTCGTCGGCTGAGCGCAATCGAACTCAGCTGGCCCGGATTATTCATGGATGTTCGAAAGCGAAAGCGCCAAATGTGCGTCAGATCGCGGCGCGCGCAGGGATGAGCGACGCAGGCATAGTAGACACTATGTCGAGGAGCGAAGAGCGAGCACGACCCGAGATGGCGTGCAGTTGGCGCTTGCAGCCGAAGATTCATGAATAGTCCGGGCTAAGGACATGGCCTTACAATCAAACGCCAAGCCGCCAAGGCGCCGAGCCACAAAGGTTCGCTGCGACGGAGATCCTGATACATCTTTGCCATATCGATTGATATGGGTAGTATGGCTCCATGAAAACCACCCTTGACCTCCAGGATGCGCTACTCGATCGCGCCAAGCGGCACGCGAAGCGAGTGCGACTGCCGCTGCGTGCGATTGTCGAGGAAGGATTGCGCCGGGTTCTCAGCGAACGTGCCGCCCAGTCGCAGTACGCCCTTCCGGACGCGAGCGTTGGCGAGGCCGGTGCCGTCGATCCGCTCGAGGATCTCTCCTGGCAGGATCTCCGCGAGGAGATATACGGCGAACCGTCGTCGCGATGATCGCGATCGACACCAACATCCTCGTGTACTCGCATCGCCGCGAGTCGCGGTATCACGATCGCGCGGCGGACTTGGTGCGCGATTTCGCCGAAGGGCTCGAACGGTGGGCAATCCCGTGGCCGTGCATCTATGAGTTCTTCAGTGTGGTTACGAACCGTCGCATCTGGAGGGATTCGGCGAGTACCGCGCAGCAGGCATGGCGACAGATTGAAGCGTGGAGCGGGTCTCCTTCCTGCACGTTGTTGAACGAGCCGGAAGAGTTTCTCGGGATCCTCGAGCCCCTGATCAATCGCGCGCGCGTGCGAGGGCCGATCGTGCACGATGCGAGAGTCGCAGCGATCTGCATCGCCCACGGCGTTGACGAGTTGCTCACCGCCGACCGCGACTTCTCCCTGTTCCCGGAACTGCCTGCGCGCAACCCACTTCTTTGACGGTCCATAGTCGTGATGCGACGGCCGCCGCCTCCACCCCGGCGCGCTAGACGCGCCTATCCGCGCCGATCTTTATCAGCGAGCCGCAATGCCGCGAAGCCGACAATCCGAAAACGGTACCCGCGAGCCCATCGACCTCGTCGTCCTCGCTGTAAAAGACCGTGCGGCGCGCTGTCGCCTGCTCGCCGGCGAACAGGTGATCACCCTGCGTGCCAGCGGCCTACATCGCATCGTGGCCGGGCAGATAGCCACGGTGCGGCCGAACAAGGAGTGGCGTTTGGCCGGCAGTCCCTACTTGTCCGGCGAAATTGTGGGGTCGCGCATCGACGCCGCCGAGCTCGGCTTGGTGCCGCTCGTGCTCCATCCTTGGGGCGAATGGGACCCGGCCGAGGAATACTGGGGCGAGGAGGGTGAGCCGATCGAGGAATGGGCCGTGCCGATCATCGAGCGCGGTGTACGGTCGTTGTTCGAGATGGAGCAGGTCTTGCCCGGTGAGGATCCCGACAACTGGGACTCCGATCCCATCATGGAATCGAACGACCTCAGGGACGCCGGCGACTTTGTGGGCGCACGCCGAATCCTAACCGCGATGCTCGAAGCCGATCTGCGTTGCCTCGATGCCCACTCCCACCTCGGCAACATGACGTTTCACGGCAGTCCAAAACGGGCGGTTCCCCATTACGAGGTGGGCGTGCGCATCGGAGAGCTCTCCCTCGGCGACGACTTCGCGGGCGTTTTGAGTTGGGGCCTCATCGACAACCGGCCGTTCCTGCGCTGCATGCACGGCTACGGCCTCTGCCTCTGGCGTCTCAAGCGATGGCAGGATGCAGAGCGCGTCTTCACGCGCACGCTGTGGCTGAACCCGTCTGACAACCAAGGTGTCCGTTTCCTTCTCCCCGAAGTCCGCGCCCGCATGCCATGGAGAGACGACATCTGACCCCAGCGAATCAGAGTTGCTCAGAGCCGAAACCTCCTTTGGCCTACCCGATTCGCGTGACGCGTATCCGACCGCCACGCACCGTAACGACTGCCGTCCCTTCGAGATCCTGACAGTAACGCGCGAGGACGTCGGCCATGAGGACGATGCGTTCATGCGCTGGCACGTCGGGGAGGCGCACCATTCCGCAGTGAGGCCTACCGCGTAAGAACACCAACTCTCCAAAGTCCGTATCGATGGTGACTACGATGCGATTCTCAGCAACGGCCCACTCGAGGATTGCGAGATCGCCGGGGTCTTTGCCGCGTTCGCGGCTTTCGACGACGTCGTGCCCTTGGTCGCGCAGCCAGTCAGACAGCCGCCTGCCGGCACAGCGATCGACGAGGAATCTCACTTCGAATCGATACGGACGGCGTCGAGCGAGTCGTGAGCGATCACGGCGTGGGCATATGCGAGACACGCTCGGATGTCCGCCAACTCCAGGTCGGGGTAGTCGGCGACGATGTCGTCCGCCTCCTCGCCCTGCGCGAGCAGGCTCAGCACTAGTTCCACGGAGACGCGCATACCGCGAATAACCGGCTTCCCGCCAAATACAGCCGGATCAGCGGTGATGCGGTCCAGGAGGGTTTCGTCGCTCATCGGCGGCGACGATACCACGGTCGACCACCGAGCCAAAGTCGTGACTTTTGTCGAGGATTCGCAACGCAGCCATGCCGCCTGAAGACCGTTTGCAGCCCGCCCTGTTCTTCAACGGGCTGGTGACCCAATCCGCGAGGCCACGGCATCCGTAAAGAACACGAGCCCGAACTCTGGCGGACGATCGCGGACACATGCACCGCGCGATACCCGATGCGTCGCCTTGACGCGCCCGGTGCCTCCCGTTAGGTACCAGCCTTCAGGTTGCGGATCGCGCTGGGAATCCGTCCCTTCAGATTTCGGGGATCCGGGGCACAGCGCGAAACACAATCGGAGTGCTGGCGTAGCTCAGTTGGTAGAGCAGCTGATTCGTAATCAGCAGGTCTGCGGTTCAAATCCGCACGCCAGCTTTCTTAATGGCTAATTATCTTGGTTTTTGCGACCCGGCATTTTGGTTATGTGGGTGGTTCCGGTGTCGGGGGAAGCACGCGGGAAGCATAAGGGCCGATCTTGTATCGCTCATCCGGTGCTCGACGATGATACTGGCGTCGACGCCCAGCCCGTACCGCAACGGGCCTTTGCACGGAGCGCGTTGTGGGTCTGCCTCCATCCTCATGCGGGTGGCGGCCCCGAAACGCGAGGCCAGAGCACGACGACGTCACTCGACGTCGTCGAATGCATCCTTGTGAACGAGGATCGTTCGTCGCCTGCGCAAACGCACAACGGACGGATCGAAAGTGCGCCGTAGCTCGCCATGCGCTGCGCGGACGAAGCTGAGCACCTCGGCCTTCTCCTTCTCGACCGCGCGATTCAGCTC
>Ga0307505_10002254_pt1 | contig 13672 bp, 13 predicted proteins | sample 23_S_MG_FD_202183 | JGI IMG/M metagenome (GOLD analysis project Ga0307505, IMG submission 202183) | Soil microbial communities from Populus trichocarpa stands in riparian zone in the Pacific Northwest, United States - 23_S | ecosystem: Environmental > Terrestrial > Soil > Riparian zone > Trees...
GCGAGATGAAGGCGATGATCGCGCGCGAGGTGGAGCGGCGCGAGCTGCAGGACAACGTCAAGCTCGGCCCCGGCGGCATTCGCGAGATCGAGTTCATCGTGCAGTCGCAGCAACTGATTCGCGGCGGCGCGGAACCCGGGCTGCAGACGCCTTCCCTGCTTGCGGCGCTGCCGCGGCTCGCGGGCGCCAAGCTGCTGGATCCCGCGACGGTTGCCGAGCTCGCCGAGTGCTACGGTTTCCTGCGCCGCGTGGAGAACCGGCTGCAGATGGCGAACGACGCGCAGGAACACGCACTGCCGGGGGACACGGCCAGCCGCGAACGCCTCGCCACCGCGATGGAGTTCGATGCCTGGGAGTCCTTCATCGCCGCCCTCGAAGCCCACCGGCGCCGGGTGACGGCGCACTTCGACGCCGTCGTGCTGGGCCGCGGCGAACCGGCGAACCAGGCATTCGCGGGCCTGCTCGAGCCGCTCTGGACGGATGAACCTGCGCTCGAGCGTGTCGCGGAGGATGTTGGACGCTTCGGGCTCGCCGATCCGCAGGCGGCGGCGCGCGTGCTCCTGGAGCTGCGGCAGTCGTCGTACTACCGTCGCCTCGACGCCTACGGCCGCCGGCGGCTCGCAACCCTGGTGCCGCGCATCCTGGCCGCGGTCGCGCGCGTGGAAGCGGCGGGCGCTATGGATGGGCAGCCCGTCGTGACGCGCCTGCTGCGCATCGTCGAGGCGATCGCCGGGCGTACCGCTTACCTCGCGCTGCTCAACGAGAACGCGCAGGCACTCGAGCGCCTGGTGCAGGCCTGCCGCATGGGCGACTACCTCGCACGCCAGGTGGCCGCGCATCCACTGCTGCTGGACGAGCTGCTCGACGCGCGGGTATTCGAGACCCTCCCGGACCGCGCGCAGTTCGCCGCCGAGCTCGCTGCGCGGCTCGAGCACGCCGGCAACGACGAGGAACAGCGCATGGATGCGCTGCGACATTTCCGCCGGGCCGCGATGTTCCGCGTCGCGCTCCAGGACCTCACCGGCCGGCTGCCCCTCATGCAGGTGAGCGACCGGCTGACGGATGTCGCGGAGTTGATCCTCGAGCAGGCGCTGGCGCTCGCCTGGCGGCATACAGCAGGGCAGTACGGCGAGCCGTGCTGCGAGGACGCGGAAGGGACCCGTACGCCGCGCGTCGGCATCGCCGGCTACGGCAAGCTCGGCGGCATGGAGCTTGGCTATGCCTCCGACCTCGATCTCGTCTTCCTGCACGACTCCGCGGGCCGCGGCCAGCAGACGGCGGGGCCGAAAGTCGTGGACAACGAAGTCTTTTTCCTGCGCCTCGCGCAGCGCCTCGTGCACGTGCTGACTGTACATACGCCGGCCGGCCGACTGTACGAGGTCGACGTGCGCCTGCGCCCCTCCGGCAAGGGCGGCCTCGCGTTCACCCAGGTCGGCGCGTTCGAGGAGTACCAGCGGCGCGAGGCCTGGACCTTCGAGCACCAGGCGCTCCTGCACTCGCGCTGGGTCGCCGGCGACGCCGGGCTCGGCGCGGCCTACGCGCGGGTCCGCCGCTCGGTGCTCGCAGAGGCGGTCAAGCGCGAGCGGCTCCGCGAGGAGATCCTCGCCATGCGCGAGCGCATGCGCGCCGAGCACGGCAAGCCGCGTGAGGGCCAGTTCGACCTCAAGCATGACCGCGGCGGCATCGCGGACATCGAGTTCCTCGCCCAGTACTGGGTGTTGCGCCACGTGCGCGAGCACCCGCCGCTCGCCGAGTTTTCCGACACGATCCGCCAGCTCGAGTCGGTGGGCTCGGCGGCGCTCGTGGACCATGGGGTCATCGACCGACTCGTGGACGCGTACCGCGCCTGCCGCAGTGCCGCCCACCACCTCTCGCTGGAGCAGCGTCCCGCGATCGTCGACGCGGGCGAGTTCGCGGCGCTGCGCGCCGGGGTCGCCGCCATCTGGGACCGGGTGATGGTCGCGGGCGAGGACCCCGCGCCCGTATAATCGCGCGATGCAGCCCGAGAGTCCCCTTCAACAGCCGAATGCGCATGCGCGCTACGAAGTGACCGCGGCCGACCTGCCGCTCGCCTGCCCGATGCCCGCGATGTCGCTCTGGAACAGCCATCCCCGCGTCTACCTGCCGATCGAACAGACGGGCTTCGCGAAGTGCCCGTATTGCAGCGCCGAGTACGTCCTTCGCCGCTGACCGCCGATGTTTGATCGGCAGTCAATCGACCGCGGCGCGATCCTGTTCGATCCAGGGCGCGTTGCTGCGCCCGGCACCGCGCTGTTCGAGCCGGAGGCCCTGCGCACGCGCGGTACGCTCAGCGAGGAGCGCGGCGGACGCGGCTCGGTCCTCTACTTCGACGGCGGCGGCGTGCGCTGGGTCCTCAGGCGCTACCTGCGCGGCGGCATGGCGGCGCGGGTCACCCGCGACCGCTACCTCTGGCTCGGCGAGGAACGGACACGCTCGTTTCGCGAACTGCGCCTGCTCGGCGAGTTGCGTCGTCGCAATCTGCCGGTGCCGGTGCCCGTGGCCGCGTGCTATCGGCGGGGCCTCGTGAGCTACCGTGCCGAACTGATCACCGAACGGCTGCCGGGCGCCTTGCCGCTGTCGGCGATGCTTGCCGCCGGGCGGATGGACGATGCGCGCTGGTCTGCCATCGGCCGCTGCCTGCGATGCTTCCACGACGCAGGCGTGCAGCACGCGGACCTCAACGCCCACAACATCATGCTGGGCGAGCAGGGGGAGACCTGGGTGCTGGACTTCGACCGTGGCCGGCTCCGGGAGCCTGGTTCCTGGCGCGAGGGCGTGCTCGACCGGCTCGCCCGCAGTCTCGCCAAGATCGGCGCCGGCGCGGCCGACTGGAGAGCCGGCTTCGCGCTGCTGCGGCTCGTCCACGACGCCTAGAACCTGATGTCCTATCTCTACAATGTGCTCATCTACCTCGCGGCCCCGGTCGCGATCCTCGTGCAGCTCTGGCGCGGACTCCGCGATCCAAGCTATCGCGGCGGCCTCGGCGAACGGTTCGGCTTTGGCCCCGCCATCGCGGGCCCCGTGATCTGGGTGCACGCCGTGTCGGTGGGCGAGGTGCAGGCCGCGCAACCGCTCGTCACGCAGTTGCGCCGGCGCCATCCGGCCTACAAGGTGCTGCTCACGACCGTGACGCCGACGGGCGCCGCGCGCGCGCGATTGCTGTTCGGCGACCAGGTGCTGCTGCGCTACGTGCCCTTCGACCTGCCGGGCGCGGTGCGGCGCTTCTTCGACCGGGTGCAGCCGAAGCTGGCGATGATCCTCGAGACGGAACTCTGGCCGAACCTCTACGGCGAGTGTGGCCGGAGGTCCGTGCCGCTGGTGCTCGCGAGTGCGCGGGTCTCGCCGCGCTCGGTCGGCAAGTACCGCCGCCTGATGTCGCTGTTCCGCAAGACGCTTTCTTACGGCATCGTGATCGCCGCGCAGAGCGAGCCGGATGCCGAGCGCTTCCGCTCGATCGGCGCTGCGCCCGGACGCACGCACGTGACGGGCAACATCAAGTTCGATTTCCAGCCTCCCCAGGGCATCGAGGCGCTGGGCCGGCGCTGGCGTGACGAAAACCTGCCTGGCCGGCCGGTCTGGGTCGCAGGCAGCACGCACGAAGGCGAGGAGGCGATCGTTCTGGACGCGCACCGCAAGGTGCTCGAGCGGTTTCCCGATGCGCTGCTGATCCTGGTGCCGCGCCACCCGCAGCGTTTCGACGTGGTGCGCCACCTGCTCGCGAAGCGCCACGAAGCGGTCATCTTCCGCTCGTCGGGCACGATGCCGCCACCGGGAACCCGCGTGCTGCTCGGCGACACGATGGGCGAGCTCATGAAGTTCTACGCGGCCGCCGACGTCGCATTCGTCGCCGGCAGCCTGGTGCCGATCGGCGGCCACAACCTGCTCGAGCCCGCCTCGGTCGGCCTGCCGGTGCTGACCGGGCCGCACAACTTCAATGGCGAGGAGATCGCGGGACTGCTGGTGGACGCCGGCGCCGCACTCGTCGTTTCGGACACGCGGGAGCTCGCGAACACGGTCACCCGGCTGCTCGGCGACGCCGAGCTTCGCAAGGTCATGGGCACGGCCGGCAAGGCCGTGCTCGACGCGAACCGCGGTGCGCTCGATCGCCTGCTGACGCTCGTCGACCCACTGCTCGCCTGACGGAGACCCCGGATTGAAAACCGACCTGAACCTGTCCGAGCCGTATGAACCCGAGGCCATCGAGGCCCTGGCCAGCCAGTTCGGTTCGCCGCTGTTCGTGATCGACTGCGAGCGGCTGCGCCGCCAGTACCGCGCGCTCGCCGACGCGTTGCCGGGCGTGGAGCTGCACTACGCCTTGAAGCCCCTCCCGGACCGCACGGTCGTTCAGGTACTCGCGCGCGAAGGCGCCTGGTTCGACCTTGCCACCAACGGCGAGGTGGACCTGGTCCGCGACGCCGGGATCCCGCCTGCGCGTTGCATCCACACTCACCCGATCAAGCGCGGCTCCGACATCCGCCACGCGCTCGACTGCGGCGTGAAGACATTCGTAGTCGATAACGCCGAGGAAATCGCCAAGTTCGATGCCTGCCGCAAGCGAGTGCGGTTGCTGCTGCGCATCTCCTTCCGGAACCCCGACACCCTCATCGACCTGTCGCGGAAATTTGGCTGCGACGCTGACGCCGCGGTCGATCTCGTCGAGTTCGCGGCGAAGCGCGGTATCAGGATCGTCGGCTTCTCCTTCCACGCCGGTTCGCAACTCGTGAAGCCAGACAAGTACGTCGAGGCGATCGACACTTGTGGCCGACTCATTGCCGAGGCGCGTTCGCGCGGCTTTCCGATCGAGACGCTCGACATCGGCGGCGGCTTCCCGATCGATTACCGCGAGCCGGTGCCGGCGATCGCGGGCTATTGCGCCCCGATCCGGGAAGCGCTTGGGCGCCTGCCGCCGGGGTTGCGACTCATCGCCGAGCCCGGCCGCTTCATCTGCGGCCCGGCGGTGATCGCAATTTCGACGGTCATGGGCCGCGCACGGAGGGAAGGTCGCTGGTGGTACTACCTCGACGACGGCATCTACGGCACCTTCAGCGGCCAGCTGTACGACAAGATGCACTTTCCGATCGAGCCGCTCACCGGCGAGGACCGTCCGCGCGAGCCTTGCGTGATTTCGGGACCTACTTGCGACAGCCTCGACGTGATCGCCGAGGACTTGCCGATGCCGCTCCTGGAAACCGGTGAACGGCTGCTCGCTCGCCAGATCGGCGCCTACACGATGGCGACGACCACCGACTTCAACTTTTTCCCGCGCGCCAAGGTCATCGCCGTCAACGTCGAGCGCGCATGACGACCTCCATCCACCGCCGAGTCGACGCGCTGCGCGCCGGCCGCGACCCGGCTTTCGTCGCGCGACTCTCCTCGGGGTGGGCGGTGCTCGGCGAGCGCCAGGTGCTGCCCGGCTATTGCCTGCTGCTGCCCGATCCGGTCGTGCCGACGCTGAACGCACTCACGGGCGCCGAGCGTGCCGCTTTCCTGGCCGACATGGCGGCGCTGGGCGACGCTGTACTCTCGGTCACGCGCGCGGTGCGCATCAACTACGCGATCTTCGGCAACCTGGATCCCGCGCTGCACGCGCACGTCATCCCGCGCTTCCACGACGAACCGGAGGGGCTCCGCACTGCGCAGCCCTGGGCCTACGACTGGGGCGCCGCGCCCGCGTTCGACCCGGAACTGCACCGTGACCTGCAGCGCCGCATCCACGCGGCGCTCGGCCACGCCGCCTGAGGCACGCACGTTCATGAAAGCTGTCTACTCGCCCCTGCATGCGCGCCACGAAGGCGGCTTCGAGCTGTATCGCGGCCAACTCGTCCCGACCTTCGAGACACCGGACCGCGCCGAGATCATTCGCGCGGCGCTCGCGGCGGCCGGTCACGAGCTGGTGCAGCCGCGCGAGATCCCGGAATCGCGGCTGCTCGGCGTCCATGACGCCGAGTTCGTGGAGTTCCTTCGCGGCGTGTATGCGCGCTGGCAGTCGGAAGGCCGCCAGGGCCACGTGATCCCGAGCGGCTTCCCGGCGCGCGGCCTCCGGCAGGATCGCAGGCCGAGCGGCATCAGCGGCTCGCTGGGCTATTACGCGTTCGATGCGAGCACACCGATCGTCGCGGGCACCTGGGACGCGGTGCTGGCCGCGGCGCGATCGGCGATGACCGCCGCGGCCTTCGTCTCGGAAGGGGAACCGGCGGCCTATGCGCTCTGCCGGCCGCCCGGCCATCACGCCGCGCGCAGCACGTATGGCGGCTATTGCTACCTCAACAATGCCGCGCTCGCCGCGCAATACCTGCTCGACGAGGGCCGCCGCCGGGTCGCCGTGATCGACGTCGACTATCACCATGGCAACGGCACCCAGGAGATCTTCTGGGAACGCGACGACGTGCTGTTCGTTTCCCTGCACGGCGATCCCGAGACGGAATACCCGTGGTTCCTCGGCTATGCGGACGAGCGCGGTGCCGGTCGCGGCGAAGGGCATACGCTCAACCTGCCATTGCCGGCCGGCACTGGCTGGGACGAATACCGGGTGGCGCTCGGCACCGCGCTGGATGCAATCCGGCGCTACGCTCCAGAAGCGCTCGTCGTATCGCTCGGCGTGGACACGTTCGTGGCCGACCCGATCAGTGCCTTCAAGCTGGAGGGCCGGCACTATCCGCTCATCGGCGCCCTGCTGGCAGGCCTCGGGCTGCCGACGGTGCTGGTGCAGGAAGGCGGCTACGCCGTCGCCGAGATTGGCGAGAACGTCGCAGGCGTCCTCGGCGCGTTCGCAGATTAGACTAGGCGGATGGCCGTCAGCGACAAACACCGCGACCTGCGCCGCGACTGGGAACCGCGCTTCCGCGCGTTCGTCGCGGGGCTGCCGGGGGCCGATCCTGGCCACGGGCCGGCACACGTCGAACGCGTGGTCGCGACGGCATTGCGCCTCGCCGTGGAGGAGGGCGCGCGCCCCGAGATCGTGCTGGCGGCCGCCTGGCTGCACGACTGCGTACACGTCGCCAAGGATTCGCCCGAGCGCGCGTGGGCCTCGCAGCTCGCCGCGGGGCACGCGTTGCGGTTCCTCGAGTCGGCCGGCTTCCCGCGCGACTGGCTGCCGGAGATCGGTCACGCGATCGAGGCCCACAGTTTTTCCGCCGGCATCGCGCCGCGTACGCTGGAGGCGCAGGTGGTCCAGGACGCGGACCGGCTGGACGCGCTCGGTGCGATTGGCCTCGCGCGCTGCATCGCGGTCGGGGCCGCGCTCGGCCGGCCGGTCTACGAACCCGTGGATCCCTTCTGCAGGAACCGCGCGCCGGACGACGGCGGCGCGTCGGTCGACCACTTCTACACGAAGCTCCTGAAACTCTCCGGCACGATGCAGACCGCCGCGGGACGACGCGAAGCGGAGCGCCGCACCGGTTTCCTCAGGGCCTTCCTCGCCCAGCTCGAGTCGGAGATCGGACCTTGAACCGCCGCGTGTCGGCCCGGGACGCGCTCGACAAGCTGCGCGAGGGCAATGCGCGCTTTGCCACGAACGCGCGCGGCACGGGAACCCTCATCACCGCGGCGCGGCGCGCGAAGCTGACGGCGGCGCAGGAGCCTTTCGCGATCGTGCTCGGATGCTCGGACTCGCGCGTGCCGGTCGAACTCGTCTTCAACCAGGGCCCGGGCGACCTGTTCGTGATCCGCGTGGCCGGCAACATCGTTGCGCCGTCCCTGATCGGCAGCGTGGAGTTCGCGGCCGACCGCTTCGGCACGCGGCTCGTGGTGGTGCTCGGTCATTCTTCCTGCGGCGCGATCGCGGCGACCATCGAAGAGCTGCACCGGCCCGCGCCGGACTCGTCGCCGCACATGCTCGACATCGTGAATCGCATCCGGCCGGGCGTCGAGAAGATCGTCGCGCGGCACGAGTCGGAAGGCGCGCTCGCCGTCGAGCATGCGGTGATGACGGCGAACGTTCGCGCCTCCGTCGACCAGCTCCGGCACGGCTCGGCGATCATCGAGCACCTGATCGCGAACGACGGACTGGTGGTGACGGGCGCCTGGTATTCGCTGGAGACCGGGAAGGTCGAGTTCCTCGAGGAACGTCTACCGGCCTAGCGCAGCGATGAACGTGGCAGGGTCCACGTTCCCGCCCGAAAGGATGACTGCGGTCGTGCGGCCGGCGAGCGTGATCCTGCCCGACAGGGCGGCCGCGAGCGCGACCGCGCCGCCCGGCTCGACGACGAGTTTCAGGTCGCGAAACGCCCGCGCCATCGCCGCCTCCACTTCTGCATCGCTGACGGTCAGGATGCCGGCGAGCCGCTCGCGGTTGATGGCGAAGGTGAGCTGCCCCGGCGGCGAAGACTGCAGGGCATCGCAGATCGAGCGTGCCTCGGGCGGATTCGCGAGCAGCGTCCCGGCAGCGAGCGAGCGCCGCGTGTCGTCGAAAGCCTCGGGCTCGACGCCGTACACGGCTGTCGCCGGCGCAATGGTGCGCACCGCGATCACGGTCCCCGCGGTGAGGCCGCCGCCGCTGGTCGGCACGAGCACCTGGTCCGGTGTCATCCCGAGTTCGGCCGCTTGCTGCATCAGCTCGAGCCCGGTCGTCCCCTGGCCGGCGACGATGTGCGGGTCGTCGTAGGCGGGCACGAGGGTCGCGCCGCGCTCGGCCACGATCCGGCGTGCGATACCCTCTCGGTCCTCGGTGAAGCGGTCGTAGAGCACGACCTCGGCGCCGAGCGCGCGGGTATTCGCGAGCTTGATGGCCGGCGCATTCGCGGGCATCACGATCGTCGCCGGGATGTCGAGCATCCGCGCCGCCGCGGCGACGCCCTGAGCGTGGTTGCCCGAGGAGAAGGCGACCACCCCGGCGCGGCGCTCGGCGGCATCGAGCTGGACCAGCCGGTTATAGGCGCCGCGGATCTTGAACGAGCCGGTGCGCTGCAGGGATTCGACCTTGAACAGCAGCGTACCGCCCGTCGATTCATCGAGCGGCGTATTTGCGATCAGCGGCGTGCGCCGCACGACACCGGCGAGCCGGCGAGCGGCGGCCTCGATCTCCGCAAAGCCGGGGAGGGGCGGCGATTCGTGCTGCGCGTTCACCGGATGCTATGTTAGCCGCATGCAGCGCACCCTGCGCACGGCACATCTGGTCGTCGGCGCGATCACGGTCGGCGCCTTCCTGGTCACCGGGCTCGTCATGTTCGGGCACAAGCCGCCATTGTCGACGCTCGACTGGGGCGAGCGGCTGCTGTTCCGTTCCCGTTACATCTATATCCTCGCGGCCGGACTCGTGAACCTCTCGCTCGGCATCCGCTACGCGCTGCCGGAGGGCGCCACCCGCCGCGGCGCTGCGATTGCAGGCTCGCTGCTCACGCTCGTCGCCTGCGTCCTGCTGTTCTTCGCCTTCTTCGCCGAGCCGATGGCGGGTCGCGCGCCCGGGCCCTTCAGCAGGCTCGGGCTGTATGCCCTGTTCGGCGGTGTCCTGCTGAATGCCGCCGCGAGCCTCCGACGCGGCCCACAAGGAGCAACGTGATGAATGACCCGATCTGGCTGCCCTGCGCCGCGATGGTCGGCCTGACCGCACTCGTCTGGGTCAAGCTTTACGGGGACCGGATCGGCGAGATGCGCGCGCGGCGCATCGACCCCCAGGAACTCGCGACGGCACGCGCGGCGGCGGGCCGGCTCGAACGCCCGGAGGCGGCCGACAACTTCCGGAATCTCTTCGAGGTCCCGGTGCTCTTCTACGTGCTCTGCGTCGCGCTCGCCGTCAATGGCGGCTCGACGCCGGCATTCATCGCGGCGGCCTGGGCCTACGTGGCGCTGCGTGCGCTGCACAGCCTGATCCACGTCACCTACAACCGCGTAATGCACCGTTTCCTCGCGTATGTCGCGAGCACGCTGCTGTTGTTCGGCATGTGGATCGCGTTCTTCGCCAGGATCACGGCGTGAGCGAGTTCGAGGGTCGCTGCCTCTGCGGCGCGGTGCGATTCGCCGTCGCCGCACCGACGCTGTTCTTCGCCCATTGCCACTGCCGCTGGTGCCGCGAGGCGCACGGCGCCGCCTTCGTGAGCTGGGTAGGCGCCGCCGAGGAGCGCTTCCGCTTCCTGCCGGGTTCCGCGCAGCCCGCATGGTTCCAATCGACGCCGCAAAGCAGGCGCGGCTTCTGCGCGAACTGCGGCACGACGCTCTTCTTTGCGTCCACCGTCTGCCCGGGCGAGATCCACGTCGCGCGCCCGGCGATCCCCGGCCCGATCGACCGCGAGCCGCAGTGCCACGTGTTCTACGATCAGCGCGCCGACTGGCTCGAAATGGGCGACTCGCTGCCGCGCCATACGAGCGACGATCCGGGACTCGCGAAGTTCAAGGCGGTGCCTCCGTGAGCCCGGGCGCGTCGAGTCGATCGATCGGCTCCGAACAGACCGGTCCGCGGCAGACATAGGCGACCGTACGATCGCGCGGCTGCTTGGCAGCCAGCGCCGCGGGCAGCCCCGCGACGTCGGATGCGATCGCGATGACCATGCGGCGCGGCGCATACGGGCGCGCAAGCGCCGACTGCCAGGCCGCCAGCTCCCCGGCATCGCCGCGCACCACGACGATCTCGACCGGCTCCAGGTATTCGTCGAGCGCGTTCAGCAGCGCGGCATGCGCATCGGGCGCGCGCGCGAGCGAGGCGTAACCGCCGCGGATCGTGGCTTCGGCCGCATCGAGGTAGCGCACCTCCCCGATGAGCCAGCCGAGCCGCGCGAGCGCCTGGGCGGCGACCCCGTTGCCCGATGCCATGGAATCGTCGGTAAAACTCTTGGGACGTACGAGCGGCGGATCCTCGCCCTCGCCGGTGAACCAGAATCCGCCCCGCTCGCGGTCCGCGAAGCGCTCGAGCAGCGCGTCGGCGAGGCGGCAGGCGAACTCGAGATCCTCGTTCCGGTAGCGTGACTGCAGGGCCTCGAGCAACGCGTCCAGCAGGAAGGCGTGATCGTCGAGGTAGGCGGGGAAGCGCGCGGCGCCATCCTTCCAGGCGGCATAGAGCACGCCGTCGCGCCAGGCCTCGCGGCGCAGGAAGTCGATGGCGGCGAGCGCGGCGTCCACCATCGCGGGGTCTTCGAGCAGGCGCCCCGCGATCGCGAGGCCGCGGATCATCAGGCCGTTCCATGCGGTGAGGATCTTGTCGTCGAGCCCGGGACGAATCCGCTTGCCGCGCTCTGCCAGGAGTTTTGCGCGCGCCGAATCGAGCAGGCGTTTGGCAGTTTCCACGGGAATCGCCGCTTCGCGAGCGACTTCCTCGAGCGCGACGAAAGCGTGCAGGTGCCAGGCGCCCTCGAAGTTCGCGTCGCGGTCGAGGCCGAAGCGATGGGCCAACACTCGGTACTCATCCGGGGTAAGCAGCCGTGCGACATCGTCGCGCTGCCAGACGTAGAAAAGGCCCTCGTGGCCTTCGGAGTCCGCGTCGAGAGCCGCATGGAAAGCGCCGCCCGGTGCGCGCATCTCGCCGAGCGCCCAGTGTGCCGTCGCCACCGCGGCCTCCCGCAGCATGCCGTCACCCGTCGCGACCGCGGCCTGCGCGCAGAGGGCAAGCAGGGGACCGTTGTCGTAGAGCATCTTCTCGAAGTGCGGAATCATCCAGAACGGATCGACCGAGTAGCGGCAGAAACCGCCGCCGAGCTGGTCGAAGATGCCGCCCTCCGCCATGCGTCGCAGGGTCAGGTGCGCCATGGGAAGTGCGTCGCCGCCGGCGCGCAGCAGGAACTCGAGCGAGGCGGCGTGCGGGAACTTCGGTGCCGGACCGAAGCCGCCGAAGCGCGGGTCGAAGCTGGCGGCGAGCCGTTGCCGCCCCCGGTCGAGCGGTTCGCGCGTGATCGAGAGGTCTGCCGGCGCTGCCGGCGGCAGGATTTCCTGGAAGACGCCGCGCAGGGCGGCGTTCTGGGACGCGACGCTCGCGCGCTCGTCGCGGTAGAACGCGGCGACGCGCTCGATGAGGTCCGTGAAGGCCGGCATGCCGTAGCGCGGATGCTTCGGGAAGTACGTGCCGCCGAAGAAGGGCGTCAGGTCGTCGGGAGCGAGGAACATCGTGAGCGGCCATCCACCGCCGCGCTGCGTCAGCATCTGGTGCGCGAGCTGGTAGACCTTGTCGAGGTCCGGCCGCTCTTCGCGGTCGACCTTGACGTTGACGAACAGGCGATTCATGGCGGCCGCCGTGTCCTCGTCCTCGAAGGACTCGTGCGCCATCACGTGGCACCAGTGGCAGGCGGAATAGCCGATCGACAGCAGGATCGGCCGGTCGAGGGCGCGCGCTTGCTCGATCGCCTCCGCGCCCCAGGGGTGCCAGTCGACCGGGTTGTCGGCGTGCTGCCGGAGGTAGGGGCTCGTTTCCTGCGCCAGCCGGTTCTTCGGCCCGGCCGCTCGCTCGCCGTGCATGGATGACGCCAGGGTCGGGTAGAATTGCGGCCACTATAGCCACGGCGCTGCGATCCCGCATGTCGAGCATTCTCCATACCGTCGCGCCGGCGGAAAACGCCTTGCCGCGCCTCGTGCTGAAGCCCCGGGAGGAGCGCCGGATCCATGCCGGCCACCTGTGGGTCTACTCGAACGAGGTCGACGTGGACGCGACTCCGCTCGCCGACTTCGCGCCGGGTGCGCTCGCCGAGATCCGTTCGAGCAGCGATCGTTTCCTCGGCTATGCCTACGTCAACCCGCACTCGCTCATCTGCGCGCGCCTGCTCGGCCGCGACCGGGACTATCCGCCGGGCAAGTCGCTGATCGTCCACCGCCTGAAGGTGGCGCTGGCGCTGCGCAAGCGTTTCCACGCGGCGCCGTATTACCGGCTCGTGTTTGGAGAGGGTGACCTGCTGCCGGGCCTCGTCGTCGACCGCTACGGCGACGTGCTGGTCGCGCAGGCCGGTACGGCCGGCATGGAGGCGATGAAGGGGCAGATCCAGGAGGCGCTGGTGAAGGCCGTCACTCCGTCCGCACTGCTGTGGAAGAACGACTCGCCGGTGCGAGAGCTCGAGGGCCTGCCGCGCTACGTCGAGACGGCCTTCGGCACCGTCCCGGACGCCGTCGAGTTGCCCGAGGGCGGCGTGAACTTCCGCGTCCCGCTCGCGACGGGACAGAAGACCGGCTGGTACTACGACCAGACCTCCAACCGCGCGCTGTTCGCACGGCAGGCAAGTGGGGCCCGGGTGCTGGACGTGTTCAGCTATGCCGGCGGCTTCGCGCTGCAGGCGATGCGCGCCGGCGCGGCGACGGCAACCTGCATCGATTCCTCCGCCGCTTCGCTCGCCTCGGCGGCTGAGACCGCAGGGGCGAACGGCCTCGAGGTCGAACGGCTCCAGGGCGACGCTTTTGAGGTGCTCGAGGCGCTTGCCGCGGAGCGGCGCCGCTTCGATGCCGTCGTCGTCGACCCGCCGGCGTTCGTCAAGCGGCGCAAGGACCACCCGAAGGGACTCGCGGCGTACCGGCGCGTGAACCAGCTCGCCATGCAGCTGCTCGACCGCGACGGCTTGCTGATGTCCTGCTCCTGCTCGCATCACCTGCTGCCAGGCGAGCTGGTCGACGCCGTCCAGCGCGCCGCGCGGCACCTGGAGCGCTTTGCACAGCTGGTTGCCGTCGGCGCGCAGTCGCCTGACCACCCGGTGCACCCGGCGATCGACGAGACGCGCTACCTGCGCGCGTTCCTGTTCCGGGTGACCGA
>Ga0307505_10002255_pt1 | contig 13671 bp, 12 predicted proteins | sample 23_S_MG_FD_202183 | JGI IMG/M metagenome (GOLD analysis project Ga0307505, IMG submission 202183) | Soil microbial communities from Populus trichocarpa stands in riparian zone in the Pacific Northwest, United States - 23_S | ecosystem: Environmental > Terrestrial > Soil > Riparian zone > Trees...
TGGCGGGCATTGGCGCCAAGTTGCTCAACGGCTCCTACTACAGCCAGACGATCGACATGTTCTCGGCGCTCGTCGCCGGCTCGGTCGTCGCCGCGCTGCTGGTCACTACCGTCGGCATCACCGGACGCCTGGTCGAACGCGCGATGGGAGCGCGACCGGCATGATGGCGCTGTTGCGTGTCTGGCAGTGTGCGGCGGCCCTCGTTCTCGTCGCGCTGTCTGCGCTGTTTCTTCCGCTATTCGCCGGAGGTGAAGATCTCACGTCGACCACCATCCTCGTCATGGCGCTGCTGGTCGTCGGGGCGCTGGCGGGTTTGCGTTCCGACCGGCCGGTCGCGACGGCGCTGGTGCTTTTCCTGACCGCACACGGTGCGGCGTGGCTGCTGATCGGCTCACTGGAAGGGCGGTTCGGGCAGGCGACGACATCGTTCTGGCTGCTGCTTTCGGCGGGCTGGCTGCTGGCTTGGCGACTGGTCACCGTTCTGTCCTCGATGAAGCCCCGGCAAAGAGCGACCGACCTGTTGCTCCGCCTGGCAATCCCAGTACCGTTCGGCGCATGGATCTTGATCCTTTGGGAAGCTATCGTGCGCGGTGCGGGGGTGCCGTTCGTGCTATTGCCGCCGCCTTCGGCCGTCGCGGTGCGCTTCGCCAATTCGCTGCCGATCCTGGCGGCCGACGTCAACCAGACGATCTTCAAGTCGGTGCTGATCGGCTACCTCTTGGGCTGCGCGGCCGGGCTCCTGGTGGCCATCGTCGCCGACCGCTTCCTGTTCCTGCGGCGCGGGCTCTTGCCCATCGGCAACCTCGTTTCGGCACTGCCGATCATCGGCATCGCACCGATCATGGTGATGTGGTTCGGCTTTGACTGGCATTCGAAGGCGGCCGTTGTGGTCGTCATGACCTTCTTCCCCATGCTGGTGAACACGGTGGCTGGGCTTGGCGTCTCCGGTCACATGGAGCGCGACCTGATGCGCACATACGCGTCCGGCTACTGGCAGACGCTGGCCAAGCTGCGGCTACCCGCCGCAATGCCCTTCATCTTCAATGCGCTCAAGATCAACTCGACGCTGGCGCTGATCGGCGCCATCGTGGCCGAATTCTTCGGCACGCCGGTCGTTGGCATGGGCTTCCGCATCTCCACTGAGGTCGGACGCATGAATGTCGACATGGTCTGGGCGGAAATCGCGGTGGCGGCGCTCGCGGGTTCCGTCTTCTACGGCGTGATCGTCCTCATAGAAAGGGCGGTCACGTTTTGGCATCCGTCTGTCCGTGGTGGATAGACAAATCCAGAGGGTAATAAGATGAAAAAGTACATTGTATCGATGCTGGCCGGGGCGTTCTCGCTTGCCACGGTGCAGGCATGGGCCGCCGACGCGGTGACGCTGCAGCTGAAGTGGGTGGCGCAGGCCCAGTTCGCCGGCTACTTCGTCGCCAAGGACAAGGGCTTCTACGGGGAAGAAGACCTCGACGTCACGATCAATCCCGGCGGTCCCGACATCGCGCCCGAACAGGTCATCGCCGGCGGCGGCGCCGACGTGGTCGTCACCTGGATGGCGGCCGCTCTCGCCGCGCGCGACAAGGGCGTCGGCCTCGTCAACATCGCCCAGCCCTACAAGAAGGCCGGCATGCAGCTCGTCTGCCCCGCCGACGGCCCGGTCAAGACCACCGACGACTTCAAGGGCCATACGCTTGGCGTCTGGTTCTTCGGCAACGAGTATCCGTTTTACGCTTGGATGAACTCGCTCGGCATCCCGACCGAGGGCGGTGCCGACGGCGTGACGGTGCTGCGCCAGTCCTTCGACGTGCAGCCGCTGATCCAGAAGCAGGCCGACTGCATCTCGGTGATGACCTACAATGAGTACTGGCAGCTCATCGACGCCGGCTACAAGCCGGAAGACCTGATCGTCTTCAACTACACCGAGATGGGCGTCGACCTCCTGGAGGACGGCCTTTACGTGCTGGAGCAGAACCTCGCCGACGAAGCCTTCAAGGATAAGATGGTCCGCTTCGTGCGCGCCTCGATGAAGGGCTGGGAATACGCTATCGCCAACCCGGAAGAAGCGGCCGAGATCGTCATGGAGAATGGTGGCCAGGACGAGGCGCATCAGGTGCGCATGATGGGTGAAGTAGCGAAGCTGATCGACCAGCCGGACGCCAAGCTCATCATCCCGGCCTACGAGCGCACCGCCAAGGCTCTGCTCGACCAGAAGATCATCGAGAAGGAGCCTTCGGGCGCCTACACGACCGACATCACCGACGCGCTCTGATCGCGGCTTCGGCTCGGCACGTTCGGAAAGGGGCGGGCAACCGCCCCTTTTTGTCTTTGATCCGCAGGAACGTCGGTTTCGCCGCCTTGCGCCGCAATCACGTTGTGGCTGAGGCGAGCCTGTGAGAAGATTGAGTGATGACAGCACTTCTAGAAAAGGCCATCGAGCGCATGCGCGCTCTGCCTCCCGAAGCGCAAGACGATATCGCGCGCGTTCTGCTGCGCCTCGCTGGTGACGGCGAGACGATCTACAATCTAACCGCCGAGGAAGAAGCCGCCCTGATCGAGGCCGATGCCGAGATCGGAAGGGGCGAACTGGCGACAAGCCCGGAGGTCGACGCAGTGTTTTCAAAGTATCGCATGTGAAGCTGCGATACACGAAAACTGCGCTGCGCCAGATCGAACAGGCACTGTCCTTCATTGAGGTGCGGTCGCCGCAGGGCGCAGCGGGTGTTGCCAAGCGTATGGAATCGCTTCTTGCCGTTCTGCTCGATCATCCTCATGCTGGACAGGCGACGAACCGCGAAGGTGTACGCCGAGTAATGCTTACGCCTTATCCATACGTCATCTTCTATCGCGTAATGACCGCCGAAATCGTGGTTCAGCGCTTCCGTCATGCCGCGCGCAAGCCGCGATGATTATCGTGCTTGCAAGCCTCCCGCCGTCGCCGCATCGAAGACAATGCGTCCACCGCTTCGCAGAAGGCACTTCTTGAGCCTTCCGGCGCTACCGCCTACCTGTGCGGTAACACTTTCTCTCAGGCTCAAGCGTGGTATCCCATGAAGAAGATCGGTTTCCTCTCCTTCGGCCATTGGTCGCCGTCCCCGCATTCGGGCACGCGCTCGGCTTCCGATGCGCTGCTCCAGTCGATCGACCTCGCAGTCGCCGCCGAGGAGCTGGGCGCCGACGGCGCCTATTTCCGCGTCCATCACTTCGCCAGGCAGCTTGGCTCGCCATTTCCGCTGCTCGCAGCCGTCGGCGCGAAGACCAGCCGCATCGAGATTGGCACGGCCGTCATCGACATGCGCTACGAGAACCCGCTTTACATGGCCGAGGACGCGGGTGCCGCCGACCTGATCGCCGGTGGCCGGCTGCAGCTCGGCATCAGCCGCGGCTCGCCCGAGCAGGTCATCGATGGCTGGCGATATTTTGGCTACGTGCCGCAGGACGGCCAGACCGACGCCGACATGGCGCGCAACAATGCCGAGATTCTTTTCGAGCTACTGAAGGGCAAGGGCTTCGCACAGCCCAATCCGCACCCGATGTTTCCCAATCCACCCGGCCTGCTGCGGCTTGAACCGTTCTCGGAAGGTCTGCGCGACCGAATCTGGTGGGGTGCAGCTTCGGATTCTACGGCAATTTGGGCGGCGAAGCTCGGCATGAACCTGCAAAGCTCGACGCTCAAGTTCGACGAGAGCGGCGAACCGTTGCATGTCCAGCAAGCCAAGCAGATCCGTGCCTATCGAGAGGCCTGGAAGGAAGCGGGGCACGAGCGCGCGCCGCGCGCCTCGGTAAGCCGTTCGATCTTCGCTCTGGTGAACGACAAGGACCGCGCCTATTTCGGCCGCGGTGGCGACAGCGCCGATCATTTCGGCTACATCGAGCCGGAAAAGCGCGCCGTCTTCGGCCGCACCTATGCCGCCGAGCCCGACCAGCTCATCGAGCAGTTGCGCGAGGACGAGGCGATCGCCGAAGCCGATACGCTGCTGCTGACCGTGCCCAACCAGCTCGGCGTCGAATACAACGCGCATGTGATCGAATCCATCGTCAAGCATGTGGCCCCGGGCCTCGGCTGGCGCTGAGCGCTTTCGCTGTTCGGGGAGCCTCCGCGACCTATGTGCCGCCTTGGGCTAGATTTGGCAGGAAACGCTCTAATTAGAATGCCCGGAGACGGCCAGAGAAGAAGGAGGCTCCCATGACCGCCCCGCGTCCCTCGAAGACCCATATCGGCAACCATCGGCTTCATCCCGAGACGCTGATGCTGGGCTACGGCTTCGACCCCGAATTGTCGGAGGGCGCGGTCAAGCCGCCCGTCTTCCTCACATCCACATTCGTGTTCCGCACGGCGGAGGAGGGGCGCGATTTCTTCGATTACACGGCCGGCCGCCGCGAGCCGCCCTCGGGCGCCGGTGCAGGGCTGGTCTATTCGCGCTTCAACCACCCGAACAGCGAGATCGTCGAGGACCGGCTGGCGGTCTATGAAGGGACGGAGGCGTGCATCCTGTTCTCCTCCGGCATGTCGGCGATCGCCACGACGCTGCTCGCCTATGCCCGGCCCGGAGACGTGGTGCTTCATTCGCAGCCGCTCTACGGCGGCACCGAAACGCTGCTGGCAAGGACGATGGCCGAGTTCGGCATCGACGCGGTCGCCTTCGCCGACGGCGTGGATGAGGCCGCCATGCGCGCGGCCGCCGACGAAGCAGCCGGCAAGGGGCGAGTGTCGGTCATCCTCATCGAGACGCCTTCGAACCCCACCAACTCGCTGGTCGACATCGCGCTTGCGGCCAGGATTGCCGGCGGGCTGGAGGCAACGCAGGGGAGCAGACCTGTCGTCGTCTGCGACAACACGCTGCTCGGCCCGGTATTCCAGCGCCCTTGCGAGCAAGGCGCCGACATCTCCGTCTATTCGCTCACCAAATATGTCGGCGGCCATTCCGACCTGATCGCCGGCGCCGCGCTCGGCTCGAAGGCGGTGACGAAACCGGTCAAGGCGCTGCGCGGCGCCATCGGCACGCAGCTCGATCCGCATTCCTGCTGGATGCTCGGCCGTTCGCTCGAAACGCTGTCGCTGCGCATGGAACGTTCCAACGCCAACGCCGCTCTGGTTGCCGCCTTTCTGGCCGACCACCCGAAGGTCGCCAAGGTCCACTATCCGCCGTTCCTGGGCGAGGACACGCCAGCGGGCCGCGTTTTCCGTCGTCAATGCACCGGCGCCGGCTCGACCTTCTCCTTCGACATCGTCGGTGGCGAGGCCGCCGCCTTCGGTTTCCTCAACGCCCTGCAGATATTCAAGCTGGCCGTCAGCCTTGGTGGGACGGAATCGCTGGCCAGCCATCCCGCGGCTATGACCCATTCCGGCGTGCCGCTGGAGGTGCGCAACCGCATCGGCATTCTTGACACGACGATCCGTCTGTCAATCGGCGTGGAGCATCCGGATGACCTGATCGCAGACCTGACGCAGGCGCTGGCGACCGGCTAACCGGTTCAACTGGCGAGCTTGCGCCTTTCGGCCTCACGGAAGGCGCCCGGGGTGACACCAGTCTGGCGGCGGAAGAAGCGGTTGAAATAGGCGGGATCGACGAAGCCGAGCGAATAGGCGATGGCCTGCACCGGGGTAGGCGTGAAGACGAGGTCGCGCCGCGCCGCCTCAACGACCTGCAGATCAATCAGACCCTGCACGCTGAAGCCGGTGGCCGTCCGCGCCAGCCGGTTGAGATGGGCAGCCGAAACGCCCACCGATGCCGCATAGAAGCCGACCGCGCGGCGCTCGCGGAAATGGGCTGATATCAAGGTGCTGAGCATGTCGATGCGCTGCCGATCGCGGTCGTCGACATCGGCGGCCGCCGCTCGTTGGTGGCCGCTGGCACGCACAAGGCCGACGATGGCGCCCGTGATGAGCGGCTCCAGCAGGATCAGGCGGGCCACGCCACGGCCGTGCATCTCGGCATGCAGCCGCGCGATGCAGTCCATGGCGAAGGCCGCGTCCGGATCGTCAGGGTCGAGCGGCACCACGCGGACCTTGCCGGCGAAGGCCGCCACCTGGCGGTCGGATGCGGCCACCGGGCGCAGCCTGTCAGCCAGCGCCGTCACTACCAGCCCGTCGACATCGCGCGAATAGCGGAAGCCATGCACCGCCCCGGCAGGAACATAAACCGCGCAGGGTGCCTGCAGTCTGCGGGTGCCGTCTGCCTCGTCGATCTCGCCGCTGCCGGCACTCAGCCAGAATATCTGGAACAGCGAGTCGTGGCGGTGCTGCGAGATTTCCCCATTGTGCAGGTGGGTGCGCTCGGGAATGGTCTCGCAGTGAATCCAGAAGTCGCCCGATTCATCTGATTTCTCACGATAAAGTCGGTACGAAGGGACCTGGTTCGCCATTTCTATCCTTCCGTCAGATGCGCGGATAGTGCAAGCAATTGCCCGGAAAGTCCATTGTATACAACCTGCCCCAGGGGCAGGATGCGCCTCAGCCAGCCATCTTGGGGAGGAAAGCCGGTCCAATGCGCACGCAGGTCGCCATCATTGGCTCTGGGCCGTCCGGCCTGCTGCTCGGCCAGTTGCTCACCGACGCCGGCATCGACAACGTCATCCTCGAGCGCGCATCGCAGAACTACGTGCTCGGCCGGATCCGTGCGGGTGTGCTTGAAGAGGGGATGGCCAACCTTCTTGACGAAGCCGGCGCGGGCGCGCGCATGCGCAGCGAAGGCCTGCCGCATGACGGTTTCGACCTAACCTTCTCCGGTCGCCACCACCGCATCGACCTGTTCGGGCTGACCGGCAAGCACGTGATGGTCTACGGCCAGACCGAACTGACGCGCGACTTGATGGATCGCCGTGCCGAGACCGGTAGCGCAACCATTTACGAGGCCGCCGACGTGCAGCCGCACGATTTCGATGGCGACAGCCCCTATGTCACCTATGTCAGGGACGGGGTCGAGCATCGCCTCGACTGCGAGTTCATTGCCGGATGCGACGGTTATCACGGCCCGTCGCGCAAGGCTGTCGAAGGCAGGGGGCTCGAAACCTTCGAGCGGGTCTACCCGTTCGGCTGGCTCGGGATCGTCGCCGAGGTGCCGCCGGTCAGCCACGAACTGATCTATTCCAACCATCCGCGCGGCTTCGCGCTCTGTTCGATGCGTTCCAACACCCGCAGCCGCTACTACGTCCAGTGCGCGCTGGAGGAGAAGGTGGAGGAGTGGTCCGACGACCGTTTCTGGGACGAGATACGTCGCCGCTTGCCGCCGGAGACGGCCGAGCGGATGGTCACCGGCCCGTCGATCGAAAAGTCGATCGCGCCGCTGCGCTCGTTCGTGGCGGAGCCTATGCGCTTCGGCAGACTGTTCCTGGTCGGCGACGCCGCACACATCGTGCCGCCAACGGGCGCAAAGGGCCTTAATCTGGCCGCCAGCGACGTCCGCTACCTGTTCGACGGTCTGCGCGAGCACTATGCGGAGCGATCGGCAGCCGGCGTCGACGCCTATTCGGCACGCGCGCTCGCCCGCGTCTGGAAGGCCGAGCGCTTCTCGTGGTGGATGACCAACACGATGCACCGCTTTCCCGACCAGGGCGGGTTCGGCCAGCGCATCCAGGAAGCGGAACTCGATTATCTCTCCGGCTCGATTGCGGCCTCGACCGCGCTGGCCGAGAACTATGTTGGCCTTCCCTACTGACGACGGATACAGACAATGACGAGCAAGCCACAAAGATATGAGCAGGGCATGGCGACGCGCCGGAGTGTGCTGGGCGATGCCCATGTCGATCGCGCCGAGGCCACCAAGACCAAACTGGACGAGCCGTTTCAGGATCTCATCATCGAGGGCGCGTGGGGGCTTGTCTGGTCGCGTGACACGATCAGCCGGCGCGAGCGCTCGATGATCACGCTGGCGCTGCTGGCCGCGCTCGGCAATCTCGACGAGGTGGCCATGCATGTGCGCGCAACCGCCAATACCGGCGCTTCGCCCGACGACATCATGGAGGCAATGCTGCACGTCGCCATCTATGCCGGGGTGCCGCGCGCCAACCACGCGATCAAGATCGTCAAGCAGACGCTTGCCGAGATGGAGCAGGAGAAAAACGGATGAGCGAGCCAGTGCTCTCAAATCGCAAACCTGAGACCGGTGCGTTCTTCCAGCGCGACCTCGAATGGCATCCCAGGGCATACACGCCCTGGTACAAGACCTCGATCCTGCGTTCGCCGCAGAAGGCGCTGCTTTCGCTGGACAACACCATCTCCGAGATCACGGGGCCGCGCTTCGGCCACAACATCATCGGCGAGCTCGACAACGACCTCATCCACAATTTCGCCCGTCCGGGCGAAAGCGCAATCGGCCCGCGCATCATCGTCTACGGGCGGGTGGTCGACGAGAGAGGCAAGGGCGTTCCGGGCGCTCTGCTCGAATACTGGCAGGCCAATGCCGGCGGCCGCTATCGCCACCGCAAAGAGGGCTACCAGGCCGCGCTCGACCCGAATTTCGGCGGTTGCGGCCGTTCGATCACCGATGAGGATGGCAATTACTTCTTCCGCACCATCCAGCCGGGACCCTATCCGTGGCCGAACGGGCCCAATGACTGGCGTCCGGCACATATCCATTTCTCGGTCTTCGGCAGCGGCTTTGCCCAGCGCCTCATCACCCAGATGTATTTCGAGGGCGACCCGATGATCGCGATGTGCCCGATCGTGCGCACGCTCGACGATCCTGAGGCCGCCAAGGCGCTGACCGCCGTGCTCGACATGCAGGCGACGACGCCGATGGACAGCCGCGCCTACAAGTTCGACATCGTGCTGCGCGGCCGCCGCTCCACCTTCTTCGAGAACCGCCGCGAGGGGAATTGATCCATGGTCCAGTCGCTCAATCGCCTCAAGGAAAGCCCGTCGCAGACGGCAGGTCCCTACGTCCATATCGGCCTGACCCCGAATTTCGCCGAGATCACCGGTGTCTATCCGCAAGACCTCGGTACCTCGATGGTCAACGAAAAGACCAGGGGCGAGCGGATCACCGTGACCGGTCGCGTGCTGGACGGGACAGGCACCCCGCTCAGGGACGCGCTGATCGAGATCTGGCAGGCAGATGCCGACGGCCTCTACAACTCGCCGTCCGAGGTTCGCGGTTCGGCCGATCCCAACTTCACCGGCTGGGGGCGGTGCCCGTCCGGCATGGACGACGGCGTGTTCAGGTTCGAGACGATCAAGCCGGGTCGCGTGCCGTTCAACGACGGGCGCATGCAGGCGCCGCACATCACGCTGTGGATCGTCGCGCGCGGCATCAATATCGGCCTGCAGACGCGCATGTATTTCGCCGACGAGGAGAAGGCGAACGCTGAGGACCCGATCCTGGGGCGCATCGAGCACCGGGTTCGCGTGTCGACGCTGATTGCGGAGAAGGTCGACGGAGGCTACAGCTTCGACATCCATCTCCAGGGGGAGAAGGAAACCGTCTTCTTCGACATCTGACCCGCGAGGCAGCGTGTCCGCATCGCTCTTCGATCATCCGTACCTGTCCAGCCTCCTCGGTGACGAGGAGGTCGCGGCATGGTTCAGCGCCGATGCCGACCTGTCCGCGATGCTCGCTTTCGAGCGGGCGCTTGCCGCGGTCGAGGCCGAGGCCGGCATCATCCCGGCCGAAGCCGGCGACGCGATCGCGGCGGCGTTGGTTGAACCGCCCGTCGACCTCGGTGTGCTGCGCCGGGGCACAGCCCGCGACGGCGTGGTGATCCCGTCTTTGGTCGCCGAGCTGCGGGCTATCGTCGGCGAGCCGCACGGCGCGCACGTCCATTTCGGCGCCACGAGCCAGGACGTCATCGACACCAGTCTTGCCTTGAGGCTGAAGGAAGTCTCAGCCGTTCTGCTGCGGCGCCTCTCGGCCGTCATTGACCGGCTCGACGATCTCGATCAGCGTGACGGCTCTACGTCGGTGATGGCTCACACCCGCATGCAGGCCGCGATCCCGGTCACGGCGGCGCGCAAGATCGCAAGCTGGCGCGATCCATTGGCGCGCCATCGCGATATGCTGGACCAAATCCGCGACGATGTCGCCGTCCTTTCCTTCGGCGGGGCCGCCGGCACGCTGGAGAAGCTGGGCGCCCGCGCCCCGAACGTAACCCGAGAACTCGCGGCCCGGCTTGGCCTTGGGGCAACCCCGCGCCCGCGCCACAGCGAACGCGACGGCATCGTCGCCTTTGCAGGCTGGCTGTCGATGGTCACCGGCTCGCTCGGCAAGATGGGGCAGGACATCGCCCTGATGGCGCAGAGCGAGATGGGCGAGGTCAAGCTGTCCTCCGGTGGCGGCTCGTCCGCCATGCCCCACAAGGTCAATCCGGTCGGCGCCGAGCTTCTGGTGACGTTTGCCCGCTTCAACGCGACGCTCGTCGGCGGCATGCACCAGTCGCTGGTCCACGAGAACGAGCGCTCGGGTGCGGCCTGGACGCTCGAATGGATGCTCCTGCCGCAGATGGCGATTGCCAACGGTGCCGCGCTGCGCACCGCCGAGGCTCTGCTAGGCGCGCTCGCCTTCATTCGCCGGTGAGCACAGACCGCCCGGGGCGCAGCAACCACCCTGATCGGACCTTGCGGCAAGACTTGTGACACTCCGGCATTACTTGCCGCAGCGTCATCATTTCATACCTACAGAGGGCTTCGACTGAGCCCGCTTGAGTGTCCGTAGCGGCATTAATTCAAGCTTAACCCAATGACTAAATATTGAGCAGGTTGATGGCTTCACGGCCACCTAGCTCGCTTCGCCCCGTCGCATGGGAACGCGTTGCATTGCCGTGCACCTGACACGTCCGGATGCGGGCAACTTTGTCGACAGGTCGAAGGACCTGGAGTTGGGGGCTGAGCCATGAAGATTGGCGGCAAGATATATGCGATCGTCGGCCTTATGGGGCTGGTCGCGGTGGCGATCGGCGGCATCGCCGGTTACACGATCAACGAATACAACAAGCGGCTGGCCGGGCTGGAGAACGCCGCGGAACGCGCCTATCTGGGCGAGCGGCTGAACCGCTACGTGACCGCGGTCGTCATGGAATCGCGCGGCATCTACGCGTCGAAGACGACCGAGCAGGCGGATCAGTTCGGCAAGGGCATCCATCGCTTCCTCGACCAGATCGACGTGCTGCTGACGCAATGGCGGCCGCTTGTCGACGAAGGCGGACTGGCCGATTTCAACGCCGTCGTCGCCCGTTCGGCCGAATTCCGCGCCTTCCGCACCGAGACCGCCCGCCTCGGCACCGAGGTCGATCCGGCAGAAGCCAATCTGCAGGGCAACAACGAGGAGAACCGGGCCAACCGCAAGGCCTTCCAGGGCGAGATCGACGCGGTGGTCAACCGCGACCAGCAAATCCTCGCTGACATCAAGGCCGACATCGGCTCCTTCCAGTCAGCCATGGCGGTGCTGATCGGGGCCGTGGTGCTGGTCGGCCTTGCCATTGGCGCGGGCGGCGCGGCCTATATCGGCACGATGCAGCTCAGCCGCCCCATCCGCAATCTGACTGGCACGATGAAGACGCTTGCCCAGGGCAATTTCGACGTGGCCATTCCGTTCGCCGGGCGCGGGGACGAGATCGGCGACATGGCGGGCGCGGTCGAGGTGTTCAAGCAGAACGGGATCAAGGTGCGCGAGCTGAATGCGCAGGAAGCCTCATTGCAGGCCAGGAGCGCCGACCTGCAGTCAAGCATCGCCGAGGTGGTGGCCGCCGCCGTGCGGGGCAATTTCGAGCGCCGCATCACGCGGGACTATGCCGATGACGATCTCAACCGCTTCGCGGCCAGCGTCAACGAGCTCGTTGCGAGCGTCGATACCGGCATCGCCGAAGTGCGCCGCGTGGTCGCCAGCCTCGCCGACGGCGACCTCACGCAGACTATGGAAGGTTCGTTCCAGGGCGCCTTCGCCGAGTTGCAGCGCAACGTCAACACCACGATGACGACGTTGTGCGGAGCGTTGCGCGAGGTGCGCATCACCTCCGACACGATCGGCTCCAACACGGTCGAGCTGCGCGCGGCTGCGGACGACCTGTCGCGCCGCACCGAGCAGCAGGCGGCCTCGCTGGAGGAAACGTCGGCCGCGCTGGACGAGATTACCGCGACGGTGCGGGAATCGACCGATCGCGCGCAGGAGGCGAGCCAAATGGTAGACGAGGCGCGCCGCTCTACGGGCGAGTCGACCAAGGTCGTCGCCGAGGCTGTGGCTGCGATGAGCCGCATCGAGCAGGCCTCCGGCGAGATTGGGCAGATCATCAGCCTGATCGACGAGATTGCCTTCCAGACCAATCTTCTGGCGCTCAATGCCGGGGTCGAGGCGGCGCGCGCCGGCGAGGCCGGCAAGGGTTTCGCCGTGGTGGCGCAGGAGGTCCGCGAGCTCGCTCAGCGTTCGGCATCGGCGGCCAAGGACATCAAGGAGCTGATCACCAAGTCTGGTGGCGAGGTGGCGACCGGCGTGCGGCTGGTGACAGCCACCGGTCAGGCGCTCGACGCCATCCAGGGGCATGTCGTGCAGATCAACGAGCACGTCCATTCGATCGCGCGCGCTTCGGGCGAGCAGTCGACGGGGCTTTCCGAGATCAACACCGCGATGAACCAGATGGATCAGGTGACACAGCGCAACGCGGCGATGGTGGAGGAAACCACCGCCGCAACACACCGCCTGTCCAGCGAGGCGCACAATTTGTCGCAGCTCATCTCGCGCTTCAAGGTGGAGGGCGGTCCCCGGAGGGGGCGCGATTCAGGCCGACAGGTGCTGATGGCTGCGGAGTAGCGGTTTCTCTTCAGGCAATCGGAAAAGGGGCGACCGCGCCTGCGGTCGCTCCTTTCGCTTGTTCGGCATCGCGATGCCGTCCCTGATGCCGGCTAGCGGTTGGTTGGAAACGATGGCTTCCGCCGGAGAGGCACCGCTACATCGCGTTCATGGTGAGCAGTTCGTAGGCGGCCACCTGTTCGTCGTCCTGATTGTAGACGCCCACGTCCCAGCGCACCTCGCCATACTCTTCGTTGCGGCGCGACTTCTGCTTCGCCGTCAGTCTCACCGAAAGCGCATCGCCGGGCGAAACCGGCTTCTGGAAGCGAAGGTTGTCGAGCCCGTAATTGGCCAGTACCGGGCCCGGATCGGGGTCGACGAACAGTCCGGCGGCAAAGGACAAGATCAGATAGCCGTGCGCCACACGGCCGGGGAAGAACGGGTTCGCCTTCGCCGCTTCTTCGTCCATGTGGGCGTAGAAGGTGTCGCCTGTGAAATTGGCGAAGTGCTCGATATCCTTGAGCGTCACGACCCTGCTTTCAGTGCGGATGGTGTGGCCGATCTCCAGTTCCGCGAAGCGCATGCGGAACGGATGCTCCCGTCTGTCGAGCGTCTTCGACCCCGGCACCCAACCGTTGACGATGCCTGTCATCAGGTCGGGGCTGGCTTGGATCGCGGTGCGCTGCATGTAGTGCATCACGCCCCTGATGCCGCCCATCTCCTCGCCGCCGCCGGCGCGTCCCGGCCCGCCATGCACCATGTGCGGCAGCGGCGAGCCGTGTCCGGTCGCCTCCTTGCCGGCGTCGCGATCGGCGAAATAAAGACGGCCGTGGAAGGCCCCGGCCTGCAGGACCATCTGCCGGGCCACTGCCGGATCGTGCGTGAAGACAGAGGCCACGAGAGAGCCGCCGCCGCGATTTGCCAGGCTCGCCGCGTGAGCGAGGTCGCGATAGCCCATCAC